>Ga0207694_10000090_pt1 | contig 102495 bp, 86 predicted proteins | sample KBSC34metaG_FD_184353 | JGI IMG/M metagenome (GOLD analysis project Ga0207694, IMG submission 184353) | Corn rhizosphere microbial communities from Kellogg Biological Station, Michigan, USA - KBS C3-4 metaG (SPAdes) (version 2) | ecosystem: Host-associated > Plants > Roots > Rhizosphere > Soil... | reverse complement strand
GAATACGTTGGTTTCGCACCGTCTGGGTGGCACAGGTTGGAAGGTTTCCTTGGTCGGAACTCCTTGCAATCTATGACATCCAGGCGGTGCTCGCTTTGTTTACTACATCTGTTTTGCAGGATCCAGGTAGAAATGGCGAGCAAAACCGGCTGCTCTTGGAATTCGCTCTAGAGAACAACCTTTACCCTGTTTACTGCGTGTACAACTCGGTTCCCATCGAAGCTCGTTCCAACCTTGATCTTACGTATTGCGGGCTTGGCCCAGAACAGTATGCGTGCGCCCTTCTCACACTCGGTCGGCGGCGGCAACTCGTCGAAAACCGATCGGTACGGCAATCCGATCTGCTATCCTCCGCCCTGCCCCTAGCTTCGCTGGTGTGCTGCAAGATACAGAACGAAGAACTCGCAGCGAATGTCGCGGACATGCTGGAACTGGCACAGGCCACAGAGGCGAGACGGCCAGATCTCCGCTCGTCTGAGCTGGAAGAGGCCGTATCGGCTGTGGGCCCCAGGGACACCTTAATCGGAGGCAGAGAGATCGAATCTTTCATTGCCAGGATAGAGGAGTCGTCAGTCCATGCCGCTACTGGCCGTCCGTTGCTCGCGGGTGTTGTACAGTTTTCCTCGATTCCCTTCGGTACTCGCCGCTGAACGTGTCCCCTGTCCCCTGTCGTTCGCTGTCCGCGCGGGGTGACAGGGGATGCTGGACGAATCCCCCGGCCAAAAGCTAAGTTGTTAGTCGCCAATCAGATCGTAGCAGATGCGCGGCGGGTACGCCCGATGCGCACTTCCCCGCCGACCGAACGACCGCGCGCCGCAGCTGGCGCGAACACCCTCCCGATCCACACGGAGAACCGATGAGCACCCTGACCCGCGGCCTGCGCGCGGCCCTCGCCGGGACGGCGATCATCCTGTCCGGCGGCTGCGCCACGCAGGTCACCCGCATCTCCCCCGACCAGCAGGTGGACCTCTCCGGCCGCTGGAACGACGTCGACAGCCGCCAGGTGGCCGACGCCATGGTGCGCCAGAGCTTCGCCGGCGAGGTGGGCGGGAGCTGGGCCGTGCAGTACATGCAGGCACACGGCGGCCGCCGCCCCACCGTGATCGTGGGCACCGTGCGCAACCGCAGCCTGGAGCACATCCCCGTCGAGACCTTCGTGCGCGACCTGGAGCGCGCCTACCTGAGCAGCGGCCAGGTGCAGGTGGTCGCCAGCCGCGACGAGCGCGACGAGGTGCGCGAGGAGCGCGCCGACCAGCAGGAGAACGCCGCCGCCGACACCCGCGCCCGCATGGCCCGCGAGCAGGGCGCCCAGTACATGCTCCAGGGCGACATCTCCCAGATCAACGACCGCGAGGGCGGCCGGCGCGTGGTCTACTACCAGGTGGACATGACCCTGATCGACCTGGAGACCAACGCCAAGACCTGGACCGGGCAGCACAAGATCAAGAAGATGGTGGAGCAGCCCCGCTTCCGCCTGTAAGCCCGAGCCCACGGAGACCCCGACGATGAAGACGTACGCAATCGCCGCCGCCGGGCTCGCGGCGCTCGCCGCCACCGCGGCCTGCGCCCCGCGCATGAACCGGATCCGCGCGGTGCAGCCCAACGGCGCCATCGTGCGCTCCACCCAGGACGACGACGTGGCCCGCGCCCGCAGCGAGGGGGCCAACGAGCACGCCCGCCTGGCCGCCGAGCAGGACCAGGTGGTGGGCCGCGCCATGGCCGACTGCACGCCCATGCTCTGCAACGCCATCGCCCGCGGCGAGCTGGCGGTGGGGATGACGCGCGAGCAGGTGATCGCCGCCACCCGCTCCGGCCCCGCGGCCTGGGAGGAGCGCGGCGGCGGGGGGATCACCACCCTCACCCCGCGCGAGGGAACGCGCGCGCCGCACGATGGGGTGAGCGAGGTGGCCTTTGTCACCCTGGAGAACGGACGCGTGCAGGGGTATGCCTACCGCGAGCCGCAGGGGGTGCGCCTGGTCTCCAGCGCCGCCGACGCCACGCCGCAGGGGGCCGCGCGCGCCCGGGCCGAGGCGCTGCTGCGCGAGGGCGACGACCTGGCGCTGGCCGGCGACTTCAACGGCGCGCTGAACCGCTACGACCGCGCCGACATCGTGCAGCCCAACGACCCGGAGACCACGCTCCGCATCGCCCGCGCGCTGGACAAGCAGCTGCGCCCGTACGAGGCGTCGATCCGCTACCAGCTCTTCCTGCACCAGCTGGAGATCGACCGCATCCACGCCTACGCCGACCTCTACGCGCGCTACGGCGCCGCGGTGGCCGAGGCGCGCAACCGCATCCTGGTGATCGAGCGCGACCGCAGATGAGCCTGCGCCGGCTGGTCTCCGCCGCCCTCCCGGGGGTCCTCCTCCCGCTCGCGCTGGCCGCGTGCGCGGGGGCGGGGGCCTACCCGGCGATGCCGGCGCCGCACACCCTCCCCACCGGCTCGCCCCTCCTCTCGCGGTCGCTGGGGCGCACCGACGCCTGGCTGCGGCACTACGTGATGCAGGGGAAGCCCGACTCGGCGGTGGTGATGCTCGACGCCGCCTCGAAGGTGCGGCCGCGCGACGAGCTGGTGCGCCAGCTCCAGCTGGGGCTGGTGTACCACTACGCGGGGAAGTGGGAGGCGAGCAACGCCGCCTTCGAGTGGGCCGAGACCGAGGCCGCGCAGCGGTGGACGAAGAGCCTCACCGGGCAGGTGGGCGAGCTGGTGCTGAACGACGCGGCGGCCGGGTACGTGCCGCCGCCGGGGGAGATGGCGCTGATCCCCTACTACCGCATGCTCAACTACCTGGCCCTCGGCGCCAGCGACGGCGCGCTGGTGGAGGCGCGCAAAGCGAGCGAGTGGCTGGGGCGCCTCTCCGAAGGCAAGGACCCCTGCGTGGGCGACGGCTTCGTGCACTACCTGGCGGGGCTCGCCTTCCGCGGGGCGGGGGAGCGCAACGACGCCCTGGTCTCGTACCGCAACGCGGAGCGCTCCTTCGCGGCCTGCGCCGAAAAGGACGAGGCGGGGGCGCCCGAGTGGCTGGGTGCCGAGCTCTACCGCGCGGCGCGCGACGCCGGCGTGGGGAGCGTGGCCGACTCGGCCGCCGCGCGCTACCGCCTGGCGCGCATGGCCGCGCAGCCGGACGCGGCCTCGGCCGAGCTGGTGGTGTTCGTGGAGAACGGCTGGGTGGCGCACCGCGCCAGCGCCGACGTGCACGTGCCGATCTTCCCCGAGGAGGTCGACGGCGTGGACGGGGGCGACGCGGGGCAGGTGGCCGCGGCGGCGACGCGCGTCATCGGGCACCTCGTCGGCAACCTGCAGGAGCAGTCGTTCTGGGGCGAGGCGCTGGACGACCGCCCCGAGTTCCAGCTGGCGGCCGCGGCCGACGGCGCGTACGTGATGAAGCTGGCCTGGCCCGAGTACCGGCTGGAGGCGTCGGACGCGCCGGCGGTGCGGGTGGTGGTGGACAGCCAGGCGGTAGACGCGCCGGTGGTGGAAGACCTCTCGGCGGTGATGCTGCGCCGCTGGCAGTCGCAGCGCCCGGCGGTGTTCGCCCGCATGGTGGGGCGGGGGATCGTGAAGTTCCTGGCCAGCCACGAGCTGGAGCGGCACGCCCGCAAGAAGGGCGGCGAGGCCGCGGGGTGGATCACCGGCCGCCTGGCCAACCTGGCCGGGAACGCGCTGGAGCGCGCCGACACGCGCGGCTGGACGCTCCTCCCCGACCGCATCTCCGTGGCGCGCTTCACCCTCCCGGCGGGCGAGCACACGGTGCGGCTGGAGGTGCTGGACGGGAGCGGCGCGGTGGCGCAGACGCTGGAGCTGGGGCGCGTCACCCTGCACCCCCGCGGCACCCTCGTCCTCAACCGGCGCGTGTGGGGGGAGGAGATGGGCGACGTCCGCGCCCTCTACCGCCGCGGGGGCGTGGTGAAGACGGCGGAGCGCGACTGATCTGATACCAGATCAGACCAATGCCAGGTCAGACCAATGCCAGGTCAGACCAATGCCAGGTCAGACCAATGCCAGGTCAGACCAATGCCAGGTCAGACCAATGACTGTGCATTCGGAGAGACCAGCACAGAGATCCTCACACGGAGTCAACGGAGTCAACGGAGAACGACTCCGCTGACTCCGTTGACTCCGTGTGAGCCCATTCTGTTTGATTGGGAATGCGCATCCAATCAGTCGAAACGGTATGATACCAAATCCGGGGATAGCGTTGGTGCACCTCATTGATTCACGTGCTGACGCGGTTATAGATCCTTCGGCCTGCAAGTCATTCCGCAGACGCTAGCTGCAGCCTGGCCGGCCTCAGGATGACGTCGTTGGGTTGGGTGCGTAACACAAAGTGTTCAGTCGAAACGGTATGAGGGATCCGTCCAGGCAACGGAGGAAGAGACGATGAAAGCAGCGCATCTCCTGGCCGCCGCCGCGCTGGTGGCGTGCGCCACGCGGCCGGGCTCGTACGACGATGTCTACCGCGCGCAGGGCGCGGCGACGCTCACCTCGCTGCCGTGCTCGCAGCGGACGGTGCTGGACCTGGGGTACCGCGTCACCTGGTACGATGGGGGGAGCGCCCGCGGCTCGCTGCGCGCCGAGCGCGCGATCAACGAGGGCGCGGAGGCTTCGCGCGGCGTTCTCACGGTGAGCGTGCCGGTCGACCCCGGCGACGTGATGTTCGTGACCGCCGAGCGGGTCGCCGACGCGACGAGACAGCCGATCCCCGCCAACCCGAGGCCGCGCCCCACGCCCATCCCGACGCCCATCCCCGTCGCGGGGCGGGCGCGGCCCCAGCGGCTGAGCCCGGGCCCGGTGGCGTCGGATGCGCGGAACGTGCTGCGGCGCTGCGGGACGGCCGGCACCGAGGTAGAATAGCGGCACCGCGCGCGCAAAGAGGCCCCGCCCGGACGGTTCCGGGCGGGGCCTCTCGTGCGTGCGGCGCGGAGCTCAGTGCCCCGTGGGGCCGACGCCGGAGAATGGGGTGAAGAAGGCGATCATCAGGATCGGCACCAGCGGGATCATGATGATTCCCACCAGCCAGTAGACCACCTCCCACCAGGCGTAGTCGTCTTCGAACGAGTGGGTCGGGGCGGTCACGTTCGGGTCGGCCATGGCTTCGCTCGCCTGCGTTTCGCGTTCTTCGACCAGTGAGGCCGGTATTGTATCATCCCGCCGGTCGTTACGGAAGGTGTCACGCAGCGACGCAGAGGCGCGGAGAGAGTTCGTTACTTCAGGCCACGGTAGAAGGTGGCCGCCACCTTCGGAGCCAGGGGCACCAGCGGCCGCGAGCGGTCGCCCAGGAGCCACTCGAGCTCGATCTCCTCCAGCAGCCCGATGAGCATGCGTCGCGCGAGGGGGATGTCGACGTCCGCGCGCACCGAGCCGTCGGCGGCGCCGGAGGCGAGGAGCTCGTCGATGGCCTGGGCGTAGGTGCGCAGCACGTCGCGCACGGCGCCGCCGTAGAACTTGCTCGACTGGCGGCTCTCCAGCAGCAGCACGGTGGCCAGCGCCGGCTCCGCCTCGATGCTCTCGAACTGCATGCGGATGAAGCGCGCCAGCCGCTCCTCCAGCGGCTCGGGCGCGCTGAGCACGTCGCGCACCGAGGCCACGAACTCGGCCACCTTGTCGCGGAAGGCCGTGAGCAGCAGGTCGTCCTTGCCGTCGAAGTAGAGGTAGATGGTCCCCTCGGCCACCTCCGCCCCCGCCGCGATGTCGCGGATGCGCGCGGCGAAGAAGCCGTTCTCGGCGAACACCCGCACCGCGCTCTCCAGGATCGCGCGGCGCCGGGCTTCCTTGCTTTCGCTGAGCGCGGGCTCGTTCGGCATGCGCGGGAACATAGTGCGGAAGTGCGAAAGTGCGCAAACAGAGTGCGGAAGTGCGGAAGTGCGGAGGGAAGTAACGAGGCACGTCGTTCATGTCCGCGAAGGCGGACAGTGTGCCGTTGTAGCGGCGGCTTCAGCCGCCTCGTTCCCCAGATAGGGCCACAATGCAAAAGTGCGGGAGCGCTTTCGCACTCCCGCACTCCCGCACTCCCGCACTCCCGCACTTCTTTCGCCGTCAGAAGCCCGGCTGGAAGCTGAACTGCCAGTGCCACCCCTCCGGGCGGTCGAAGGGCTTCACGAAGTCCGCCTCGGCGATCAGGTAGCCGAAGAGGTTGATCCGCGCACCCACGCCGCCGCTGGTCAGGAAGCCGCGGTCGGTGATGTCGTCGCCCGGGCCGCGCGTGAACTGCAGGTGCGTGGCGGTCACGGCGCCGTTGTTGTCGCGCAGCTTGCCCCACGCCGCCCCCGCGTCGGCGAAGCCGAAGATCTCCACCGGCGGGAGCTGCACGTTGCCGTGCAGCGTGTTGCGGATCAGCGGGAAGCGCAGCTCCACGTTCCCCACCGCCACCCGGCTGCCGAACAGGCTCTGGTACACCCGGCACTCCTGCCCGCCCCCCGCCTGCTGGTTGAGCTCGGCCAGGCAGGCGTTGGTCACACTGTTGTACGAGTAGCCGCGGATCAGGTACGGGTAGCCCAGGAACACCGCGCTCGGCACCGCCTCGTCGCGCCCGTAGCGGCCGTAGTGCAGCCCGCGGACGGCGAGGGTGAGCGGCCGCACCAGGAAGTAGCGCCGGTAGTCGCCGGTGAGCGAGGTGAACTGCAGGCTTCCCACCGTGGGCGCCACCTCCAGCCGGTAGCGCTGCCCCACGATCGGCGAGGTGTAGCCGTCGATGGCGTTGTCGTACACCATCGCCGCCGTCGCCTCGCCCAGGTTCCACTCGCCCAGGCTCTGCTTGCTCTGCGTGTATCCCAGGAACGCCGCGCCCGAGGGGTCGTAGGTCCAGTCCTGGATCTTCACGTCCTGGGTGATCCGCCGCGCGCCGGCCGCGAACTCCACCCGCCGCACCCGCGAGAAGGGGTACTGCGCGATGCCATACGCGCTGTTGTCGAAGTAGCGGTAGATCACCAGCTGGTTGTGGATGTTCTGGTCGGCGTCGCGTCCCGTCTGGTAGCCGCCCACGATGTAGGGCGAGCGCGCGACCGACGCGCCCCAGTTCACGCGGTGCTTCTGGTTCAGGTAGACGACGTTGCCGCCGATCTCGTCGAGCTGCCCCTGCGCCTGGATGGTGCCGTAGATGGTGTGGTAGCCCAGCACGTCGCTGAAGATGCCGCCCACCCCGCCATACACCCCGCCCCGCGCGTACGGCCCCGAGGCCACGCCCACCCCCAGCTGCGGCTGGCCCAGGTAGTCCAGCGAGAGCCGCGGCCGGTACGGCGCCACCGCGTAGGTGGACGGCGCCGAGGCGTCCGGGCGGCCGAACGAGGGGTCGCGGAGGGCGGTGAGCACGCGGTTGTACGCGGGCTCGGTGGGGCGCGGGCTGGGCGGCAGCAGCGCCGGGAGCGGGTCGCCGTTGGCGGCCAGCTGCGGGGTCTCGGGCGCGCTCCCCGCCAGCTGGCCGGGGTCCGACAGCCCGTAGATGTTGTAGCCGCTCCGCTCGTAGACGGTGAACACCAGCCGGTCGGCCAGGGTGGCCGACGAGATCGCCGGGCTCAGCTCGGTGATCCCGCTCACCCCGGTGAACAGCTTGGTCACCTGCGTGACCTGCCCCCCCGCCAGGGTGGTGCGGTAGATCTGGGGGATGCCGGTGCGGTCGCTGATGAAGTAGAGCGCGCCGCCGGGGCCCCACTGCGGGTTGATGTTCTTCCCGCTCTCCGTTCCCGGCAGCAGCCGCGTGTCGCCGCTGGGCCAGTCCATCAGCGCCACCCGGTAGTTGCCGTAGGTGAGCGCCGTCACGTCGGTCCCCGCGTCGGTCACGTAGGCCAGCGTGCGCCCGTCGGGGCTGAACGCCGGCTGCATCTGCGCCACCTTGTCGTTGGTGAGCTGGCGCGAGCGCCCGCTCCCCAGGTCGACCGCGTAGAGGTCCGAGATCCCGCCCTTGATCCCCGACACCACCACCGTGCCGCCGTCGGCCGAGAAGGTGGGGTTGCTGATCTCGCCCACCCCCGGGATCTCGTACTCCCGCAGGATGCGCGCGCTCTGGATGTCGAGCACCACCACCACGTCGTGCGCCTTGCGCAGCGCCGCGAAGGCGAAGCGCCGCTGGTCCGGCGACCAGGCCCCCGACGAGTTGATGAAGCGCAGGCTGCCGAAGTGCGGGTCGATCGAGGTGCCCTTCACCAGCCGCCGCTGCACCTTGCCGGTGGCCGCGTCGGCCAGGTAGAGCTGGATGTCGATGAACCCGGCCGACGAGAGGTAGGCGAACTGCCGCCCGTCGGGCGAGACGGCGGGAGACACGTTGTAGTCGCCGCGGTTCTGGGTGCGGGTGACCACCAGCGGGGTGGCCAGCTCGCGCGCCTCGCGCTGCTGCGTGAGCAGCGGGAGGTAGGTGCGGCGGATGGAGTCGTGCCAGTCGCGGATGATCTGGTCGAGGTCGGAATTCAGGATGCGCTCGAAGGCGTCCTGGTACGGCACTCCCTGCCCCACCTGCTTGAGGATCTGCCCGATCGCGGCGTCGCCCCAGCGGCCGCCCACGTACGCCCAGAGCGCCTGCCCCCAGCGGTAGGGGAAGAAGCGCGGGTCGTAGGAGAGCTGGGCCTGGTTGGGGAGGGTGTTGGTGAGCGCCGCGTCGCGCATCCACATCGACGTGTTGGGGTCGACGGGGCCGAGCGACAGGTACTCGGCCATCCCCTCGATGAACCAGAGGGGGGCGTTGAAGCGCGCCGCCGCCGCCTCCAGCCCGCCGCCGGCGCGGCCCAGGCCGGTGATGTCGTACTGGAAGGCGTGCACCAGCTCGTGCCCGATCACGTGGTCCGTCTCGCGGTACGGGCCGGCGAAGGGGAGCACCACGCGCTGCTTGAACACCTCGGTCACGCCCCCCGTCCCCTCGCCGATGTCGCCCTGCAGCACCGAGGTCTGCTGGAACTCGGGGGAGCTGGCGTAGAGGATGAGCGGCTGGCGCGCCTCGAACTCGTGGTCGAGGATGCGCGAGTAGCGCGCGTACCATCGCTCCGCCATCCGCGAGGCGTCGCGCGCCGCGGACTCCTCCTCGGGATAGTAGTAGACGTCGAAGTGCGGCGTCCGCAGGATGCGGAAGTCGAAGGTGCGGTACTGGACCTTGTTCTGCCCGAAGTACTGGGCGTTCGCGGCGAGCGGCGCCGACAGCGCCGAGAGCGCGGCGACCGCCGCGGCTGCGAGCGTGGACCTGCGGACCAAGCGGGACATCGGAGCTCCTTCCACCCCAACCGGCTGTGGTTTGGCTGATACCGGACCATGCCCGGACTCCCCGGGCGGAGCGGAAGGGCCCCGGCGCGGCCCTGTCGCTGCACAACGTCTATCGACAAGGGGTTCTGACGGAGCCGATCCGCGCCATTCCGCGCATCTGCGCGGGTGAGGCCCGTTTCCCCCGACCGATCTGATCTCCATCGCGGCGCGCCCGCAAGGGGCGGGAACGGCCGGCGCTCCGGCGAGCTCCTCCCCGGTGTGGCGGGGCGGCCCTGCGCGGTGGCGGCGGTCCGCTTCCAAACGCACGGATCGTGCCCCCTGCGATGTAGCCGCCCGCGTGCCGAAAACGCACCGGCGCGCGGGCTCTTCCGCTCCCCGCGGCGCGTCCGGCGACCCTGGAACGGCGGGTCCGCGACCCGGTGGAGAGCGCCCGTTCATCCAGTAGACACCGCAGGCGCCGCGCACCCTACCGGGGGAGGTACGCGGCGGGCGGGGGAGACGGATGCGTCGGGGGGCGGACGCGTGCGCGCGGCGGGTGGTCCGGCGCTTGCTCGCGGCGTGGGGGTGTAGCGGGGCGGCACGTGGCGTCCCGCGGCGATCCAGAAGGAGGGAGTGGTGGACGAGACCGGGGACGAGCAGGCCATGGCGGATCGGGAGGAGCGCGCGAGCCACGCGCTGCACGCGTACCGGGAGCGGCGCCGGCGCCGGCGGGCGGTCGACACCTGGTTCGGCAGCGCCGACGGGGTGCTGGGCGACGACGCCGCCGACCGGGCGCGCCGGCGCATGGACGTGATCGAGGAGGCGCAGGCGGAGGGGATGTCGCCGGAGCTGGCGGAGATGATGTACGACGTGGCCGCCGAGGAGGGGCTGGACCCGGCGCTCGCCTACGAGCTGGTGCGCTCGGGGCTGGGGGTGGCGCCCCCGGCCGGCGGCGTGGCGAACGCGGCCGACCAGCCGGCGAGCGACAAGTACTATCCCACCTGGCTCCTCCCCGCCTCGCCGACGGACGACATCCTGCGCGAGCGGATGCTGCGCCTCTCCTTCCGCCGCCTGCGCTCGCTGCTGGAGGTGCACGCCGACCCGGCCGAGGCGTTCCGACTCTACGCCCGCGAGCCGGACGTCGGGGTCTACGGGTTTTAGGGGAGGGCCGGCAAAACGCTGGGTGGAAGACGCCGGGTTGGAAAACGCCGGGTTGGAAGACGCCGGGTTGGAAGACGCCGGGTTGGAAACCCGGCGCTGCAACGGCACGAAATCCGCCTTCGCGGATTCCCCCGCAAGGTCTCGGAGCGAGCTCGAGGTTCGTCGCACGCGTGCCGGCCTGGACTGCCGGCGTGTCGCGATTCGGCGCGTATCCCCGGCGATGGCGGAGGTGCAGTCCGCGAAGGCGGACTTTGTGCCGTTCCAGCGGTGGGTTTCCAACCCACCGTCTTGCGCAGGCGCGCCGGTCCCATCCGCCGTCGCATTGTCCCGGCGCGCGCCGACCGCGACATTGTCGCGCATGCAAACGACCGAACAGAATCAGCCGGAGACGGACGTGTCCGATCAGAACGAAGCCGAGGCGCCCGCGACGGGGTTCGCCGACCTGGGGCTGGCCCCCGAGCTGCTGGCCGCGCTGGAGACGCTGGGGTACGAGGAGCCGACGCCGATCCAGGTGCAGGCCATCCCCATCCTCCTCACCGGCCGCGACGTGATCGGCCGCGCGGCCACGGGAACGGGGAAGACGGCCGCGTTCTCGCTCCCGCTGGCGCAGCGGGTGGACCCGCAGGGCGGGGTGCAGGCGCTGATCCTGGCGCCCACCCGCGAGCTGGCGGTGCAGGTGGCCGAGGCCACGCACAAGTACGGCGCCCGGCGCGGCATCCGCGTGCTGGCGGTGTACGGCGGGCAGGCCATCGACCGGCAGCTGCGCGAGCTGCGGCGCGGCGTGCACGTGGTGGTCGGCACCCCGGGGCGCATCCTGGACCACATCCGCCGGCGCTCGCTGGACCTTTCGGGCGTGACCTTCGTGGTGCTCGACGAGGCCGACGAGATGCTGGACATGGGGTTCATCGAGGACATCGACGCCATCCTCGAGGAGACCCCGGCGGACCGGCAGACGGCGCTCTTCTCGGCCACCTTCCCCCCGCGCATCCAGGAGCTGGCGAACCGCCACATGCGCGACCCCGCGCGGGTGACGGTGCGCCAGGAGCAGCTGGAGACGCCGCTGGTGCGGCAGGTGGCGTACGTCGTCCCCCGCCCCTACAAGCTCGAGGCGCTCACCCGCATCCTGGACCTGGAGGCGCCGGCGAGCGCCATCCTCTTCTGCCGCACCCGCACCGAGGTCGATGAGCTCACCGAGGCGCTGGGCGTGCGCGGCTACCGCCCCGAGGCGCTGCACGGCGGCCTGAACCAGGTGCAGCGCGACCGGGTGATGAAGAAGTTCCGCGACGGCACCGCCGACCTGCTGATCGCCACCGACGTGGCCGCGCGCGGGCTGGACGTAGAGCACGTGAGCCACGTGATCAACTACGACATCCCGCAGACGCCGGAGATGTACGTGCACCGCATCGGGCGCACGGGGCGTGCCGGGCGCGAGGGGACGGCGATCACGCTGGCGCAGCCGCGCGAGCAGTTCCTGCTGCGCGGCATCGAGCGCGAGGTGGGGCGCCCCATCGAGCGGGCGCGCGTGCCCACCGTGGCCGACCTGCGCGCGCGGCGGCTGGAGCTGCTGCGCACCGCCATCGCGGAGACGCTGGAGGAGGGCGACTACGAGCTCTACCGCGAGGCGGTGCTCCCGCTGATGGAGGAGTTCGACCCGGTGGAGGTCGCCGCCGCGGCCGCCAAGCTGGCGGCCGACGCCACCCGCGGCGAGGAGCCGGACAGCGAGGTGGAGATCCCGCAGTGGGAGGAGCGCCGCCCCTCGCGCGACCGGGACGGCGACGAGGGCCGGGGCCCGCGCGGCCGCCGCGACCGCTTCGAGGGCGGGCCGCCGCGCGCCCGCCCGCGCGGCCCGGCGGGGGCGATGACGCGGCTGTTCATCGGCGTCGGCCGGCGGCGCGGCATCCGGCCGGGCGACATCGTGGGCGCCATCGCCGGCGAGGCGCGCATCCCGGGCGAGGCGATCGGGGCCATCGAGATCGCCGACCAGTTCACCCTGGTGGAGATCGCGAGCGACCACGCCGAGCACGTGCTGCGGGTGATGCGCGACGCCACCATCAAGGGCCGCCCCGTGAGCGTGCGGCTCGCGCGGGACGGGGGCTGAAACAGAAGGGTCTCACACAGAGTCAGCAGAGGGACCAGAGGAACGGGTTGCAGTTCCTCTGGTCCCTCTGCTGACTCTGTGTGAGATCAAATCCGGCTGTTGGGTTTCTGTATCCTGAGCAACCCTTGAAGACGTCATCCTGAGGCCGGCAACGCTGCACTCATCGCTTATGCAACAACTTGCAGGCCGAAGGATCTATAACCGCGCCAGCACGTGAGTCGGGGAGATACGCCAGCTCTTCTTCCGGGTTTGGTATGAGATGAGATCTATCTTTTCCTGCGGATGTGGATGACCTTCTCGACCTCGGCGTGGAGCACGCCCTGGGCGTCGACGAGGTGGATGGTGTAGGTGCGCTCGGTGGCCACGGCGTCCGCGAGGGCGCCGCGGATGGCGTCGAGCTCGGCGTCGTCGACGGCGAAGCGGGCGTGCAGGGTGCTCCGGCCGGGCTTGCGGAAGCGGATGCTGGCGGATTTGTCCCAGACCACGTAGCCCGGCCCGAGCGTCTTGATCAGCACCACCATGCAGATGGGGTCCACCGCCCCGTACATGCTCCCGCCGAAGATCGTCCCCACGTAGTTCCTCGTCCGCCGGCTGAGCGGAAGCTCCACCCGCACCTCGCGAAAGTCGTCCGCCAGGTACGTGATCTTCCCGCCCGTCCCGCGGTAGGCCGGGAAGAGCCAGGAGTAGTAGGTGCGCATCAGCCGCGTCCGCAGCGATTCCGGCATAGGGCGAGGCGGGGGAGGAGGATGGCAACACGGCGTCGCATCCACGCCCCGTGGTGCGGGTGTCGCCGATGTTCCCGGGTCGGCACGAGGCTGGAGCGCCACGCAGTCCGTCTTCGCGGACTTCCTGATGCATTTATCCGCCGGCTTGGACGGCAGAATCCAAACATCTTAAGGGGCTAACCGTCCTTCGCGCGAGATGGGGCAGGCGCTAGAAGCGTCTATGGAACAGGACATTGTTAACCACGCATAATGTTGCCTAGTAGCTCGCAGGGCGCATTACAGCTTCAGAAAACCTCGCGGTTTGGTTAAGAAATCCTACTCTCCGCATTTCACACAAATTCACTCCACTTATCCACCCATTCATTTATTCATCGAAGGAGCCGCTACTGTAGATATGCCGCGATCACTCATGTAAAATCCTTTTCGGTAGCGAGATAGGGAAAGGTTTGCATTCCACTTGCCCACACGTTAGGTTGTGGGGCAGTTGGCTTGGGAACCTCCGTTCTCGTTGAGGATCAAATGAGCGAGTTCTTGCTCGTGCCGCGGGCGCAGATGGATGAATTTCTAGGTCAGATGCAGCGACTCATCACCTTGCATACGGAGATTATGCAAGGTGCGGGTACGGCTGTTTTACCGGGCGCAGCTACTCCAGCCGCTCCAAGCGTCTCGGTCATCCGTACCTCTCCGCCGCAGGTGAGCCGGCAACTCGAAGATGATGGGAAGGTAAGCGGTCTCTACCTCATCCGGCGTGGGGCTCTCAGCTATGCGGACGTTGTTGCACGCGAGATTCCAGATCTTGAGTTCAGCTTTGATGACGTAGCGCAACGGATTGAGCCACTGATTCTTATTCGCTCTTCGCGCTGGCGTGAGTCGCTCCGTCGGTCGCTCGAGAAGGATGAGCGATTTGAGCGTTTCGAAGGATTGGGCTCGGAAGAGCGTTACCGGCGAGTAAGCATGGAGACTCGGATACAGGAAGAGCTGCCTAAGGCTACCAACGACTGGATGGCGACAGAGGACGCGAAAGACGGCCGTAGCGCGAATGGTACGGCGCAGGTACAGGAACGGATGCCATGGGATGATGATGACGACGATTTGCCGTTCTAGAGCACAAGCAGAAGCGGCCAAGGCAGTAGAACGCCTAGACCGCTTCCGCAGAACGAGATACTGACGTTGGGGGGCCGGTGTGGCGAAACTGGCAAACGCGCGGGAATTGCACTCCCGTGGGGTGGGTTTCTCAGGCCCGAACACCCCTTCCCGGTTCGAGACCGGGTACCGGTATTCCCCCCTTCACCCCGCCGCGGATCTGCGGCGTTCCTGGATTCTTTGACAGCGAGAACCAGGGGATGATGATCCCCACACTGTGGGGCTGACGTAAATGCGCTTGGGGGCGCAGTTTACGTTAGTGCGGTCTAGGCCGCGCGTCAAGGGGTTGCGTTGTCAACCCTTTACAGGACGTGGGTCGTGAGCAAATCGCGGACGTACCGATGCAGGAAATGCGGCGGGAACCTCACCTTCGTAGCTTGGGTGACGGACGCCCGCACGGGGAAGCAACGGTGGGCGAAATGGTACGGCTACAGAGGCTGGCCGCTCTGCACGAATTGCAGTGGGGCACGGCAGTAGCCAAAGCCGCAGGAGCCTCGGCTCGGCCACCTCACCATTCGGCAGCGGCGCCCTCCGCCAGAGCATTGGCGGAGGGCGCCGCTGCGATCAGAACTCACCAGTCAGTGGCGGTACGCGCGCGTCGCGTCGAGCGAGCGGTAGCGGTCGCGCAGCTCGGTCTCGCGCGAGACCAGCGGCACCTCGTGGCCGCGGATGATCACGTGCTCCACCTGGGTCAGCAGCTCCAGCGGGTCGCCGCTCCAGACCACCACGTCGGCCACCTTCCCCGCCTCCAGCGAGCCGTAGCGGTCCGCCACCCCCCAGATCTGCGCGGGGTAGAGGGTGACCGCGCGGAAGGCCTCCTCCCAGGAGAGCCCGTAGGCCACCGCGTTCCCCGCCTCCTGGCGGATGGTGTAGGCCTTGAAGGTCTCGCCGCTGGTGATGGCCACCTGCACCCCGGCGCGCCGCAGCCGCGCCGCGTTCTCGTAGGTGGCGCCCAGCGCCTCGAAGCTGCCGGGGAGGTTGTTCAGCACCTTCACCAGCACCGGCACGTGCGCCCGCGCCAGGTCTTCGGCCACCATCCAGGCCTCGGTGCCGCCGTCGATGATCACCTTCAGGTCGTACTCCCGCGCGATGCGCAGCACCGACTGGATGTCGCTGGCGCGGTGCGCCTCCACCACCAGCGCCTCGCGCCCGGCCAGCACCGGCTGCAGCGCCGCCAGGTCCAGCCGGCTCACCGAGAAGTCCCGCGTGTCGCCGCGCTCGAAGGCCTCGCGGTTGCGCGCCCAGGCCCGCGCGTCTTCCAGCACCTCGCGCAGCCGCAGGGTCTGGCCGCCGCGGGCGCCGTTCCCCGCCGCGCGCGAGTTCTCCGAGATGCTGGCGAACATGGCCAGGGGGTTCGCGATCACCATGTCTTCCACCCGGTTCCCCAGCAGGTCGATGGCGATCGCCTGCCCCGCGATCAGCCCGCCGCTGGGCCGGCTCACCACGGTGGTCACCCCGGCGATGCGGGTGACGGGGATCACCATCGAGCGGGGGTTGATCCCGTCGGAGACGTTGAAGGCGGCGGCCACCTGGTCGCCCCTCTCGCCCCCCTGGTTCAGCCGGAAGTCGTTGGTCTCGTCCACCTGCGAGACTTCGGTGAGCCCCATGTTGGTGGACGACTCGAAGAGCCCCGGGGTGACCCACTTGCCGGTGGCGTCGATGCGCCGCGCCTCGGCGGGGATGGCGATGCCGGCGCCCACGGCCACGATGCGGCCGTCGCGGATCAGCACGGTGCCGTTGGGGATCGGCGCCCCGGTCACCGGGTAGACGGTGCCGCCGGTGATGGCGATGGTCTGGGCCGCGGCGGGCGCCGCGAGGAGCGCGGCGGCGGCGGCCGCGAGGAGTGCGCGTCTCATCGTCCGGCCTCCGCGGGGAAGAGGCCCACCTCGAAGTCGGTGCGGGGCCTGCGGTTGGGGTTGAAGCGGTCGAACATCAGCGCCCCGTCGATGTAGACCTGGTCGGCGCGGGTGTACACGCTGAACGGGTTGCCGGACCAGATCACCACGTCGGCGTTCTTCCCCGGCTCCAGCGTGCCCACCCACTGGTCGATCCCCAGCGCCCAGGCGGGGTTCGCGGTGAACCAGCGGAGCGCGTCGTTCTCGCTGACCTGGATCCCCATCTCGCGGCCGGCCTCGATGGCCTTGGCCGCCTCCTGGTTCAGCTTCTGGATCCCGGTGGGGTCGTCGGAGTGCACGATGGCGCGGACGCCGGCCTGGTGGACCATGGCCAGGTTGGCGCGGGTGAAGTCGAGCGCCTCCATCTTGAACCCCCACCAGTCGGCCCAGAGCGAGCCGGCGATGGAGTCGCGGGCGAGCAGGTCGCGCACCTTGTACGCCTCCACCCCGTGGTGGAAGGAGCGGATGCGGTAGCCGAACTCGCGCGCCATGTCCATCATCTGCGCCATCTCGTCGGCGCGGTAGCAGTGGTTGTGCACCAGGATCTCCCCGCGCAGCACCCCCGCCATGGTCTCCAGCTCCAGGTCGCGGTCGGGCATCTTGTCGGCCTGCCGCCCCTCGCGGTCCCAGCGGTCCCACTTCTCGCGGTAGGCCGCGGCGCGGATCCAGGCCTGCCGGTCCCACGCCATCTCGCCCATCCGCGTCTGCGGGCCGCCGCGGTTGCCGTACACGCGCTTGGGGTTCTCGCCGCACGCCATCTTCAGCCCGTAGGGCGCGCCGGGGAACTTCATCTCCTGCACGGTGCGCGCGGGCACGTTCTTCAGCACCACGCTGCGCCCGCCGAAGAGGTTGGCGCTCCCGGGGAGGATCTGCATGGTGGTGACGCCGCCCTCCAGCGCCCGGATGAAGCCGGGGTCCTGCGGCCACACCGAGTGCTCGGCCCACACCTCGGAGGTGTTGGGCTGCGTGGCCTCGTTCCCGTCGCTGTGGGCCTGCACCCCGGGGGAGGGGTAGACGCCCAGGTGCGAGTGGTCGTCGATCACCCCCGGCGTCACGTACTTGCCGGTGGCGTCGACGATGGTGACGCCGGCGGGTGCCTGCACGGTGGCGCCCACGGCGGCGATCTTCCCGTCTACCATCAGCACCTGGCCGTTGGGGATCACCTGCCCCGCGGCGGTCATCACCGTGCCGCCGCGGATGAGCGTGGCGGTGGAGGGGAAGGGCCGGTAGGTGGAGGGGAAGGGCACGGGCGGGCGCGGCACCGGCGCGGACTGCGGCGAGGCGGGCGCGGCGGCGGGCCTGGCGGCCGGCCGTGCCTGCCCCTGCGCGCAGGCCGCCACGGCAGCCAGCACGAGCGCGTACGGCGCACGTTTCATCGGCTCTGGCTCCTGGTGGAGGGCGGAGGGGTACGAGTGCGGATCGGATGGTTGGGTGGGCCCATAGTAGACGCCGCACCGGCGCGGCGGCAAGCCCGTTCGTCCCTTCGCCGACACGATCCGCGGCGGCGCCGGAGGCGCCCGCGGACGCCTCTCCGCGTGTCCCCCCATCGGGGCTGGCCGCGTCCCCCTCCGTGGACGAAGCAGAATGTCGCGTCGGGGCGTCGGAACGGGGAAACGGCCGATTTCGCCGCGAAAAGCCTAGATCATTGCGGCATTGGCACTTGGCACCCCCCTTGCACCCATGTTCCGGCAATCGGACGTAGCACCTTACCGAAAAAGGAGTATCAGAGATGATGAAGAAGCTGACCCTGCCCCTCGCGCTGGTGGTCGCCGCGGCGTTCTCCGCGTCGCCGGCGGTGGCGCAGAAGGGCCACGGGCACGGCAACGGCCATGGGAACAGCGGCAGGGGCCAGGCGCAGGTGGAGCGCCGGGACCGCGACCGCGACGACGACGAGAGCTGGCAGGAGCGCCGGGCGCGCGAGGAGCGCTGGCAGCGCGAGCAGCGCGAGATCCAGTCGCAGCAGCGCAACCGCACCAGCTCGCGGAGCTACAACACCCGCCTGCAGCGCCGGGTGCCGCCGGGGTGGTGCATCGGCCGCGGCAACCCGCACAACACGGTGGAGAACTGCGGCGCCGGCTCGAGCCGCTACGACCGCCGGTACGACCCGCGCTACAACGGCAGCCGCAGCAACACGGGCAGCTATGGCAACTACGGCAACTACAACAGCGGCTCGTACTCGGAGTGGAAGCGCTGGCACGACCAGCAGTGCCGCGACCTGGCGCGCCAGCGTCCGCTGGACCTGCGCTGGCAGGCCCAGGTGCGCGCCCAGTGCTCCGCCGAGGACCGCCAGGCCCGCGCCAGCTACGGCGTCTGACGCACGGCCGACGACGGCCGGACGGATCGCGAAGCCCCTCCCCCGCGCGGGGGAGGGGCTTCGTCGTGTCTCCGATCGGTTCCCCGGGGTTGGAAACCCCGGGCTGGAACCGCACGAAGTCCGCCTTCGCGGACTATGCGTCGGCCGTGGTGCCGGCGGCGAAGTGCATCCCATCGGATGATCAGCGGTGGGATGCGGCGGAATCCGCAGAGTTGGCGCTCCACGCGTGGACCGAGGTGCAGTCCGCGAAGGCGGACTTCGTGCCGTTCCAGCCCCGGGTTTCAACCCGGGGCCAGCCCGGACCTTGCGATGGGGTGGAGCGGCGACGACATTGGGCCGCTCATCTCGGAGCTTGAATGGACTACGCATACATCGATACGGACGCGGGGCTGCGCGAGGTGGTGGACCGGCTCAAAGGCGAGCCGCTGATCGGCGCCGACACCGAGGCCGCCGGCTATCACCGCTACTTCGACCGCCTGAGCCTGGTGCAGCTCTCCTCGCGCACCGAGAACTTCCTCATCGACCCGCAGGCGGTCCCCGACCTCTCCCCGCTCGGCGAGCTGTTCGCCAACGCGGAGATCGAGAAGGTCTTCCACGACGCCGACTACGACCTGCGCATCCTGGACCGCGACGCGGGGCTCTCGCTGGCCGGGCTCTTCGACACGCAGGTGGCGGCCGCCTTCCTGGGCGAGCGCTCGCTGGGGCTGGGGAACATCGCCGAGAAGTACCTGGGGCTGAAGCTCCCCAAGGAGCACCAGCGCGCCGACTGGGGCGAGCGGCCGCTCACCGAGGGGATGAAGGAGTACGCCGCCACCGACACCGCGCACCTCCCCGCGCTCCGCGACCGGCTGCGCGACGCGCTGGTGGAGAAGGGGCGGCTGCACTGGGCGCAGGAGGAGTTCCGCCGCCGCGAGCAGACCCGCTGGGAGGGGCCCGACGAGTCGCGCGAGGGGTGGATGAAGGTGAAGGGCGCGCGCGACCTGCCCCCCCGCGGGATGGCGGTGCTGCGCGAGCTCCACGCCTGGCGCGAGGGGGTGGCGCGCGAGCAGGACCGCGCCACCTTCCGGGTGCTGGGGAACCAGGGGCTGATCGAGATGTCGGTGAACCCGCCGGGCGGCTTCTCGGCGCTGAAGAACGTCACCGGGATCTCGGAGGGGCTGGCGCAGCGGCGCGGGCGCGAGATCATGGCCGCGGTCGAGGCCGGCCTTGCGGTCCCCGACGCCGAGCTGCCGCGGTGGCCGCGCTCTCCCCGCTGGGAGCGCGACCCGGAGCTCGACGCGCGGGTGGAGTCGCTCAAGGACGCGCGCAACCGCCGCGCGGAGCAGCTGGAGCTGGACCCCGGCTTCATCATGTCGCGGGCGCAGCTCGAGGAGGTCGGCCGCGCCCGGCCGCGCTCCGAGGCGGAGCTCGCCGCGCTCCCCGGGGTGCGCCGCTGGCAGGTGGAGGCGATCGGCGCGGCGCTGGTGAAGGCGATGGGCTGAGGGTGGAATCCGCAACGACGGGGATGGAGACGATGGCCGAACCACAGACGATGGACGCGACGGAGCGGCGGGTGCCGGACAAGGCCGGCCGCGAGTGGGTGGCGGTGGCGGCGGAGAGCACCGTGGCGCACCTGAAGAAGGGCGCGGTGCTCGCCTTCCGCCCGGCGGACGAGCCGGGGGCGGAGCCGATCCGCACCACGGTGGAGTTCAACAGCTCCGCCGCGGCGGATTTCGCCATCCGCACCATGAGCGACAAGGAGCTGCGCCGCCGGCTCGCCTGGGCGAAGACGGACGCCGGGATCGCCTGACACGGCAACGGCATCTCACGCAAAGACGCGGAGACGCAGGGAGGGCCGCCGTGCCTCTCCGCGTCTCCGCGTCTCTGCGTGATGCCGGTCAGCGCAGCGCTTCCGCGGCCCGGGCGCGGATCGAAGACCGCGGGTGCTCCCGCGCGATGTGGCGGAGCTGCTCGTCGGCCGCGCGCGTGCCGAGGCGCGCGAGCTCTTCGACCGCGGCGCGCTGCACGCGCTCGTCCTGCTCGTTGAACGCCAGCCGTCCGATCCCCTGCGCCGCGGCGGCGGGCGGCGCGCTGCGCGCCATCTGCCGGATTGCGGCGATGCGGCCGGGCACGTCACCGGTGGCGTACGCGAACCCGTCCTGGTCGCGCGTGGTCGCGCCGTTCGAGGTCGTGATCGTCGTCGCGGAGCCGTTGACCGTGATGGTCGTCCCGGCCGAGGTGCGTGCCCGGTCTTCGCCGCTCACCGCCACGCCGTTCACCACGTAGACGGGCTCGGAGGCCTGCCCGCGCACGCTGATCGTGGATGCGCGCGCCGGGCCGGCCCCGATGGCCGTCGCCTGGCCCGAGACCACCGTCACGCTCGCCGCCGGGCTCCCCTGTCCGCTCGCCGTCGCCACCGTCGTGGTGCGGGCGGGGCCGGCGCCCACGGCCGACGCGCGTCCGGAGACGGTGGTCGCGGCGACCTGCCCGCCCCGGCCGGTGGTGACCGTGGTGCGGCTACCCTGGCCGGTCACCGTGGTGCGCGCGGCGCTCCCCTGCACGGTGAGGGTGCACGCCTCGCCGGCGCACGCCACCTCGTCGTCGTCCGACCCGGCCCGCGCCTGGCCGGGCACGTCCACCCGCAGGTTGCCGCCGGGGCGGCCGCGCGCGACCGCGGCGGCGCCGGTGATGTCGAGGTTGCCGGTGTTCCCGTCCACCAGCGCGCCCCCGCCGTCCATCTCCAGCCTGCCGTCCAGGTGCGTCTGGGAGATGTAGGCGCCGCCGCCGCGCGCCGTCATCCGCACCGTGCCGTGCGTCCCCACGAAGGCCACTCCGCCGCCGGTCACGCGCCCGGTGAAGGTCCCGTTCAGCGCGCCGATCTCCACCCCGCCGCCATGCGTCTCCGTGTGCACGTCGAAGTCGCGGGGCGCCTGGATGCGCACGTCCGGCGTCCTCCGGTCCGTGTGCGCCTGCCCCGTCACCGTCACGTGCGGACCGCCCTCGCCGCGCTCGGCGCGCACGTGCAGCCCGGGGTCGTCCACGCGGATGTGCACCGACGGGCGGTCCCAGGCCTCCACGCGGGCGCTCACCCCCAGCGGGAGCGTCAGCGTCAGGCGCTCGCCCGGCCGCGCGGGGATGGAGATGTCCGTCGCCCCCTGCCGCAGCGCGGCGTCCAGGGCGGCCTGGTCGGGATAGGAGTCGGAGCTGCGCGGCGGCTTGACCTTCGCCGTGTCCTTCCACGGCTTGGGGCCGCCGAAGGTGACGCCCGGGGGCACCGGCTGCTGCGCATGGCCCGGCCGGATGGCGGCGAGGGGGAGGATCAGCGCGAGCGCCAGCACCGCGGCGCCCGAGGCGCCGGTGCGGCTCAGCATCCGCCGGTTGCGCACGCCGTCGAGCACCGCGAGCAGGCGCCCTTCGAGCTGCGACCGGCGCGCCATGCTCACCGCCACCGGGCCCGCCAGCGGCGCCGGACGGAAGGCGCGGGCGACCTCCAGCAGGTGCAGGGCGTATTCGCGCGCGCGGGTGCCGGCCTCGAGTACGCGGTCGTCGCAGGCCAGCTCGCGCTCCACGCGCAGCCGGCGCGCGGCGTACCACGCGGCCGGGTGGAACCAGTAGAGGGCGCAGGCGGCCGCGGCGAGCGTCTGCGTCAGGCAGTCGTGCCGGGCGACGTGCGCGAGCTCGTGCATCAGCACCACGCGGCGCCGCGCCTCCGGCCACCCGGCGGACTCGGCGGGGAGGAGCACGGCGGGATGGGCGATCCCCCACGTCATCGGCATGGTCGCGCCGCCGCCGCGCAGCAGCCGCACGGGCCGGCCGACGCCCAGCTCCCAGCCGAGGTCGCGCACCAGCCCCGTCCACGCGGGGTCGTCGACCACCTCCGCCTCTCGGGCCAGCCGCGCGATGCTCCATCGCCCGATCGCCAGCCGCCCCAGCACGGCCAGCACGCCCAGCAGGTAGACGGCCACGATCCCCATCCCCAGCCCGATGCCGTTCCCGGCGGCGTCACCGCTCGACGCGACGACGATCGGGTCAGCCGCAACCGCATCCGGGACCCGCGTGCGCGTCACCGTGCCGTGGATCTCGGACGCAGGGTGCGCCAGGACGGGATCGGCGGCGAACGTCGCCGGAGCGGCGGCGCGCGCGGTGGGGACGGTCAGCAGCGGGGTGCGCCAGCCGGGGAGGGTGGCGGAGAAGAGCGGGAGCGCGAGGATGCCGCAGACGCCGAGCGTCCACACCAGGTGCCGGGCCGCCGCCGAGCCGCCGCGCAGCGCGACGACCCCCGCCGCGGCCGCGGTGGCGAGCAGGACCAGCGTGGCCTTGGCCGTGACCTGCGCGGCGAACGCCGCCTCGGGCGAGAGGGAAAGCGCGATGCTCATTCGTCGTCTCCGGGTTCGCGGGCCTGCTCGAGGGCGGTCTTGAGGCGCTCGTATTCGTCGTCGGCCAGGGGGGTGCCGCCCAGGTCGAGCAGCGCCGCCATCGCCGATTCGCGCGAGTTGTCGAAGAAGGTGCGCAGCAGGTGCGCGAGCGCCGAGCGGCGCGCTTCGTCGCGCTCGGTGGTGGGGAGGTACACGTAGCGGGGGCCGTCCTGCTCGTGGCGGAGGTGGCCCTTGTCCTCCAGCAGCCGCAGCATCCCGCGCACGGCCGAGTAGCTGGGCGGGTCCGGCAGATCGTCCAGCACCTCCGCCGCGGTGGCGCGCCCGCGGCGGTAGATCACGTCCATGATCTGCCTCTCGCGCCTCCCCAGCCTCATCGCTTCCGACGACATCGCACCTCCAGGTTTGTGCTAGTGCATTGGCACTGTGCTAGTACATTAGCATTGCCTTTCGTAGCGGTCAAGGGTGTCGGTTCCGCGAGTGGTGGAATCTCACGCAGGGACGCAGAGACACAGAAGGCCGCGGCGAGTTCAGCCTGGGGTCCTCGCGAGATATTGACCCTGGCCGATATAATGGACAAATGATACGACATCCCGAACGGGTCATCATGGCCATGGCTGCCAGCGTCAGTGTTATGGCCTGTGCATCACGCGGGCACCCGCCGATCCCGAGCTCAGGTATGCCACTGCCAGGCACTTACGCCGTCTCGATCTGCCCAACGCCGTGCAATCCAGCGCGAGCGGAGAGTGCCGCCGTTGTCGGACATCTGGTCCTGGAGACGGCGCCCTATACGGACGCGGACGTGGAAGCCGTGCAGCGAATCTACGGTGGTCACGGAGTCTTCCTCTATCGCGCCGCGGGCGGCGAACCGAATGCGTGCTTCGGTCTCGCACGGCTACGCTGCGGCCGCACCTACGCGGGGGTTGGAGGCTGCGGGCCTGACACGCTGGCGGCGATCCGACGAGGGCGGCGGGTTTACGATCGAGCTTTACCATTCGGTCGACGCGCGGTACCTCGCCACGCTCGAGGCGCACGGACGCGAGCTGCATGGACGTGGCGAGTCGCAGGGTGGCCGCGATCCGACCGAGCCCGTAGCGCCCGTCGACTCGATCTACGCGCGTCGGATCGGGCCCGTGGACCGCAGCGTCTGCCTGCGCGCGGCGGCCAGCGACTCTGTGCGGCGCAGCCGGTGAGTCGCCACCTGGCGCATCGGAACTGCGATCGAGTCAGAACTCTTGCGGCCGTCGCGCGGGGAACCGCAACTTCGTCGCTGGCGGTGAGCGCCACGCTCCGCCGGACTCGAACCCGTACTGGAGAAGATGCCCATGAAGACGCTGAACCTGGATCAGCTGCAGGTCGTCTCGTTCGGGACCACCGCGGCGCCCACGCCCGTCGGGCTCGGCATCAGCGGCGAAGACTGCTTCACGCACCTGAGCGGCTGCTGCACCAGACCACCGTACGTGGCGGAGTAACGGACGCAAGTGATCGAACCCGCACCCTGGAGAAGAAACTCATGAAGACGCTGAACCTCGATCAGCTGCAGGTCGTCTCGTTCGAGACCGCCGCGGCGCCCGCACCCGTCGCGCTCGGCATCAGCGGCGAAGACTGCTTCACGCGCCTGAGCGGCTGCTGCATCCCGACCCGGACGACGGCGTACTGATCTCGCGCGGAGACAGCGGGGAACGCGGAGAGCCGCCGCCAGCTCTCCGCGTTCTCCGTGTCTTTGCGTGAGCCGACCGCCGCGCATGGGAAGGCGCATTTACGGCGTCTACGATCGGATTATACCAGATCCGGCGATAGAGTTGATGCATCTCGCCGACTCACGTGCTGACGTGGTTATAGATCCTTCGGCCTGCAAATCATATCATTCTGCGGACGATGATTGCGGCGTGGCCGGCCTCAGGATGACGTCGTCGGGGGGGTGCGTCAAAATCAAGTGTTCAGGCGGATTTCATCTCACCCAGAGGACCAGAGAACCAGAGAAGGACACGCGGTTCCTCTGGTTCTCTGGTCCTCTGGGTGAGACGAATCTGGTTGACCGAATGCACAGTCAATCAACCGAAGAGTCAATCAACCGAAGAGTCAATCAACCGAAGAGTCAATCAACCGAAGAGTCAATCAACCGAAGAGTCAATCAACCGAAGCGGTATGAGACGATCCGTCAGCCGACTTCGCGGCGGCGCGCCACGCCGATGCCGCCGAGCAGGATCAGCCCGCCCCAGGCCAGGGCGGTGGCCAGCATCCCCGGCCCGGGCGCGAGGTCGGGGTTGGGGCCCAGCGCCAGCAGGTCGCGACGCCACCGCGCCTGCAGCTCCGCCGCGTCCACGCCGAGCACCGCGGGCGCCGCCTGGTCGAACGGCAGGTCGGAGCGCCAGAGGCGGCCCAGCGCCGCGTCTCCGTACCGCCCGCGCACGTACTCCCGCAGGCTCAGCTCGCCCCTGGAATCGAAGAAGCCCTGCATCCCCCTGAGGGTGGGGCCCTCCTTCATGTAGCGCACGGCCCAGCGGTGGACCTCCTGCGCCGGGGCCCACCCCACCTCCGCGCCCAGCGCCTCCGCGGCGCGCCCGGGGAGGCCGAAGCCCACGTACGCCAGGGGGCGGCCGAGCTCGTACTCCACGCTGGCCTTCCCGCTGATCCAGGTGCCCCAGCCCGTCGGCTGCACGCCTCGCTTGGAGCCGGAAGAGCCGTACGGCACGATCCAGTAGTGCGCGCGCCGCCCCCGGGTGTCCGCCGGGTACCCGGTCTCGCCGTACGCCCGCTCCGCGCGGCGGGCGAGGGACCGCGCCCGGCGCGCTTCGTCGGGCCGGAAGTGCAGCACGAAGTGCCGCGTCGCCAGCACCCGCGTGTACCCGGGCCCGGGCGCGAACACCTCCGTCCGCGCGCGGGCCAGGGTGTGCCGGCCGGCCGGGTCCCGCCACACCAGGGTGGCGCGCGTTCCCGCCTCTCCCACCAGCAGCGCGCGGGCGCGGGCCGCCGACCACCCCCGTACGTCGATCCCGTCGATCGACAGCAGCTCCGGGCCGCGGCCGCCGGACATCAGCAATGCCGCTGCACGCGGGTCGCCTGCCGCCTGCGCGGCCTCGGTCCGGGCGCGGTCCTGCTCGCAGCCGGCCGTGCCGTCGCGCCGCGGCGTGCAGGGGCGCAGCTCGGGGAGGACCAGGCGCGGGGCGGCGCAGGAGGTGCCGCCGCCGGGGAGCGGGGTGCAGTCCGGCTCTTCGAAGATGATGAGCGCCAGGCCCGCGGGGCGCAGCGGGAGCGGGGCGGCCGGGTCCTGCGCGGCGGCCGCGGTCGCGAGCGCCAGGAGCGCGGCGGCGAGGTTGATCGCGCGCATCAGTAGCCTACCAGGTCGGGGGATTCGACGAGGAAGCGGAAGGGGCTGCCGGGCGCGTCGACCAGCCACATCGCCGCGGGGGCGAGCGGGGCGGCCACCCGGGTCGTGGTGGCCGCGATCATGAGCCCGAAGGTGGCGACGACGGGGAGGATGATCCACCGCCAGGGGTGCGCCGATCCCCCCGCCGCCACGAACCCGGCGGTGAAGAGGATCCACGCGAAGACGGCGTTCCACGCCACGAAGTGCCCCGGGTAGGCGTACATCCCGGGCGGGAGGCGGAGTGCCGCGGCGGCGGCGTACGCCACCGCGGCCAGGACCAGGGCGGGGACGGCGAGCCAGGCCAGCGCCGCCAGGTAGCGCAGGGCGAAGAGCCGCAGGCGCCCGACCGGCAGCGACAGCGTGTACACCCAGCGTCCGCGCCGCTCGGTGGCCCACGCGCCCATCCCCCAGCGCACGGCGGTGATCGCCAGCGCCAGGCCGAGCAGCGACGCGAGCTCGCGTGCCGTGCCCAGCCGCGTGCTCACGCTCGCGGCGTCGGCGCTCGCGAGCTGCAGCGCGTACACGCCGGGGATCGCCGCGAAGATCAGCGTCAGGAACGCCAGCTCGACGCGCCGGCGCTCCACTTCGGTCCGCATCATCTCACCCAGCATGGACGCCCTCCGGGGCTGTGGTGCGCAGCAGTGCCACGTAGCACTCTTCCAGGTCCAGGTCCATCACGCCGCGCAGCGTCACGCCGCGCGCCGACAGGTCGCCGCCCATCTCCGGCTCCCAGCCGCGCACCGCCCATACCTCCTCGCGGCCGTGCGGCTCGCGCGAGAGGAGGGTGAAGGGGAGGGGGCCCAGCGTGCCGGGCGCGGCCTCCACCCGCAGGCGCTTGATGGAGCCGCGCAGCGCCTCCAGCGGCGTCTCGGCCACCAGCCGGCCGCCGTCCATCACCCCCACGTGGTCGGCGAAGCGCTCCAGCTCGTGCACCAGGTGGCTGGAGATCAGCACCGTGGCGCCGGTGTCGCTCACGTACTCGAGCAGCAGCTCGGTGATCTCCCGCCGGGCCACCGGGTCCAGCCCGTCGGTGGGCTCGTCGAGCAGCAGCAGGGCGGGGTGGTGCGAGAGCGCCAGCAGGAGCCCGAGCTTTCCCGCCTCGCCCTTGCTCAGGTGCTGCACCCGCCGCTCGGGGGGGAGCTGCAGCCTGCCGCGGAGCGCCCCGGCGTACGCCCGGTCCCAGCCGGGATAGAAGGCGGCGTGGTGGCGCATCGCCTGTTCGACCGTCATCCACTCCGGCATGGCCGGGCGCTCGGGGACGTAGCCCACCCGCATGCGCGCCCGGGCCGGGTGGCGGCGCGCGTCCACGCCCAGGATCTCCACCTCGCCGCGGTCGGGGTGCAGGAGGTCGAGCACCAGCCGCAGCGTGGTCGTCTTCCCCGCGCCGTTGGGGCCCAGCAGCCCGTAGATGGCGCCGGCGGGCACGGTCAGCGACACGTCGGCCACCGCGAAGCCGCGGGAGACGCGGCGCGACAGCCCGCGCGTGAGGAGTGCGGTGTCCATCACGCGACCCGCGGGCTGGGCGCGAGCGGGCGGCGGCGGCGCACCGCCGCGATGGCCGCGGCGACCAGCACCGCGTCCCACGCCAGCGCCGCCGCGAGCAGCGCGGGGGTGATGTCGAACGAGACATGAACGATCGGCATGTTTGCCTCCGGAAGGAGAGTGTTCCGTCCCACGCTACAGCGCGGGACTCCCCGCGGGCGCCGCGGCGGGCGCCATCACCTCGTTCAGCGCCCGGCGCAGGTCCGCGGGCGCGATTCCGATCCGCGCCGCCTCGGCGAGCATCCGCTCCACCAGGTCGCGGGCCACCCGCGCGCGTTCCTCTTCGCGCCGGCCGGTCGCCAGCGCCGCCACGAAGGTCCCCTGCCCGCGCACCACCGTGGTCAGCCCCTCGCGGTCCAGCTCGCGGTAGGCCTGCGCCACGGTGTTGGGGTTTACCCGCAGCTCCGAGGCGAGCTGCCGCGCCGAGGGCAGCGGGTCGCCGGCGCGCAGCGTGCCGGCGGCCACCCCCGCCCGCACCTGCCCCACGATCTGGGTGTAGATCGGCACCATCGACGACGCATCGATCTGGAAGTGCATCCCGGCGCAGGGCTGAAGGTGACCAGTGCACTAGCTGACTAGTAGACTAGTGATAGGAGAATGCGGCGTCAAGAGAATTGTTTCGGGAGCGAGGCCAGGCGGTTCTCTCCGTGCCTCTGCGTTTCTGCGTGAGACGATCTTTTAGCTGAGCATGCGTGCGAGATACTGCCCGGTGAGGCTGTCGGAGATGGCGGCGACCTCCTCCGGGGTACCCATCGCCACCACGCGGCCGCCCTCGGGGCCGGCGCCGGGGCCCAGGTCCACGATCCAGTCCGCCGTCTTGATCACGTCGAGGTTGTGCTCGATCAGCAGCACCGTGTGGCCGGCGTCCACCAGGTCGCCCAGCACGCGCAGCAGCTTCTTGATGTCGTCCAGGTGCAGCCCCGTCGTCGGCTCGTCGAGGATGTAGAGCTTCTTCCCGCCGCGCCGCGCGCCCTGCGACAGCTCGCGCGCGATCTTGATGCGCTGCGCCTCGCCGCCGCTCAACGTCGGCGCCGGCTGGCCCAGGCGCAGGTATCCCAGCCCCACCTGCTGCAGGTGCCAGAGCGCCTGCCCCAGCCGGTCTTCCTGCAAAAAGAAGCGGATCGCCTCGTCCACCGTCATCGCCAGCACGTCGGCCACGCTGGCCTTGCGGTAGCGCACCTCCAGCACCTCGGGGCGGAAGCGCGCGCCGCCGCACACCTCGCAGGGCACGAAGACGTCGGCCATGAACACCATCTCCACCTGCACCTGCCCCTCGCCCTTGCACGCCTCGCAGCGCCCCCCCGCCACGTTGAAGGAGAAGTGCCCCGGCCCGAAGCCGCGCCGCCGCGCCTCGGTGAGCGAGGAGTAGATGCGCCGCACCTCGTCCCACGCCTTGATGTAGGTCACCGGGTTCGACCGCGGCGTGCGGCCGATGGGCGACTGGTCGACCAGCACCACCTCCTTCAGCAGCCCCGTGCCGCTGATCCGGTCGAAGGCGCCCACCGTCTCCCCCAGGTGGCGCTTGGCGCTGGTCTCGCCGCCGCTCAGCTCGCGCTCCAGCGCGCGGTAGAGCACGTCGTGCACGAGCGTGCTCTTCCCCGAGCCGGAGACGCCGGTGACCACCGTCAGCGCGCCGGTGGGGATCTCCACCCGGTCGCCCTGCAGGTTGTGCTCGCGCGCGCCCTCCAGCCGGATCTTCGTTCCCGACACGCGCCGCCGCCGCTCGGGGATGGGGATCGACTCGCGCCCGGAGAGGTAGCGGCCGGTGAGCGTGTCGGCCGCGAGCAGCTCCTCCAGCGTTCCCTGGAACACCAGGCCGCCGCCGCGCTCGCCGCTCCCGGGGCCCAGCTCCACCAGCCAGTCGGCCAGGCGCATGGCGTCGGGGTCGTGCTCCACCACCAGCACGGTGTTGCCGTGGTCGCGCAGCCGCACCAGCAGGCGCAGCAGCCGGTCGTTGTCCGCCGGGTGCAGGCCGATGGTGGGCTCGTCGAGCACGTACAGCGTGTCCACCAGCCGGCTCCCCAGCGAGTTGGCCAGGGTGATGCGCTGCGCCTCGCCGCCGGAGAGGGTGCGCGTCTGCCGGTCCAGCGTGAGGTAGCCCAGGCCTACGTCGTCCAGGAAGCCGACGCGCGCGTCCAGCTCCTTCAGGATCGAGTCCGCGATCTCCCGCTCCTGCTCCGTCAGCGGCGCGTCCGGGCAGTCGCCCTCGCCGGGGCCGCCGGGGTCGCGCAGCGCCGCCAGCCAGGGACGCAGCCGCGTGAGCGGCACCTGGCTCACCGCCGCCACGTCGCGCCCGGCGACGCGGACGCGCAGGGCTTCGGGGCGGAGCTTGGCGCCGTCGCACACCGGGCAGGTCTGCGCCGTCTGGTACTGGCGGATGAAGACGCGGATGTACTGCTTGTAGCGCTTCTCCTCCAGCTCTTCGAAGAAGCCGTACAGCCCCTGGAAGCCGCGCGCGCCGTGCATCACCCGGTGCCGGAACTCCTCCGGCAGCTCGCGCCAGGGCGTGTCGACCGAGACCCCCTCGCGTCGCGCGAAGTCGTACAGCTTCTTCCGCCGTCCCTCGTAGCGCGGCATGCGCCAGGGGTCCACCGCGCCCTCGGCGAGCGAGCGGTTGGGGTTGCAGACGATGAGCGACTCGTCGAAGCGCAGCACCGCGCCGAAGCCGGTGCACTCGGGGCAGCTGCCGTACGGGTTGTTGAAGGAGAAGAGCTGCGGCGTGGGGACCAGGAACTCCACCTCGGGGTGCTCCGGGCAGCGGAAGCGCTCCGTGAAGCGCAGCGGCTCGCCCTCCACCGGGACCACCACGGCCTCGCCTTCGCCCTCCGCGAACGCGGTCTGCAGCGAGTCGGCCAGCCGGTTGGCGTCCTCGCCGCCCACGCGCAGGCGGTCGACGACCACCACCAGCTCGCGCGCGGCGGTGAGGTCCACGTCCGCGCCGTCGGCGGCCACGTCGTCCAGGTGCAGCTCGCGGCCGTCGGCCAGCACGCGCACGAAGCCGAGCGCGCGCAGGTTCTCGAGCACCAGCGCGTGGGTGAGCCGGGCGGAGCGGGGGAGGGGGAAGCCGACCATCACCCGCGCCCCCGCCGGCAGGCGGAGCACCGCGTCGGCGGCGGACTGCACCGTGTCCGGGCGGATCTCGCGGCCGCAGCGGCCGTGGCCGGCACCGGGGCAGTAGGTGCGGCCCACGCGCGCCCAGAGCAGGCGCAGGTAGTCGTACACCTCGGTCGCGGTGCCGACGGTGGAGCGGCTGGTCTTGGTGGGATTGCGCTGCTCGATGGCCACCGCGGGGGAGATGCCGTCGACGCGGTCCACGTCGGGCTTCTCCATGCGGTCGAGGAACTGCTTGGCGTAGGTGGAGAGGCTCTCCACGTACCGCCGCTGCCCCTCCGCGTACACGGTGTCGAAGGCGAGCGAGCTCTTCCCCGAGCCGCTGGGGCCCGTCACCACGATGACCGACCTCCGCGGGAGGTCCAGGTCCAGGTTCTTGAGGTTGTGCTGCCGCGCCCCGCGGATGACGATGCGATCCTTCATGGCGCGGAAACTGGCGACGCGGGCGGACGTGCGAAAGTACACGCGCGCACGATCGTCGCCGTGCCGCGGTCCGTTCGTGGAAGAGGTCGGCGGCAACGGATTCGATCAGGAGTCCGGACGATGCCGTCTGCCGTGCCTGATCCTCCGCATCCCGGCGGAGCCGGGTGGACCATCGGAGCTTGTACCAGATCCGCCTTGACACGTGTTTACACAACCCAACCCAACGACGACGTCATCCTGAGGCCGGCCACGCTGCAATCATCTTCCGCGGAATGACCTGCAGGCCGAAGGATCTATAACCGCGTCAGCACGTGAGTCGGTGAAATGCACTGACGCTATCTTCGGATTGGTATGATCCTGAAAAATTTCGAAGGGCCGCGGTGCTCTCCGCGGCCCGGTCGCGACGTGCCAACCATCGCGTTGTGCCGCCATGTGACGCCACCGGCCGTCGCGCCCGCAACGGCGGTGCCGGCCCCAGGATCGGCACGCCGCAGACTGTCACGCCATGGCGGAGAAATGCGTTTCATCCTGGATCCGGCGAAAATTTCGTTGTCTACGGCGGATGCGGATCTCTCCAGGTCAGGCACCCACCCGTCCACGGCTCAGCGCCTGCGCCACCCCGGTCCGGCCACGGACGGGCTGTCGTTGCACAACCGATTGCAGGGAGACCGGTGCCACGGCTTCGGCCCCTCGCCCGGTACGGGAGAGGGCTTGCGCTCAGGCGCAGGGAGAGGGCGCCACGGCCGCGGAAACGCCGCGGACCCTCTTCCTCCGGATGCCTGTCGCCGGCCCTGGAAATAGGAGATTCCCCCCCGACGCGGAGTTCGTGAGATGCGGAAGAGCCTGGCGGTGCTCGCGATGGCGCCGGTGCTGATGGCGAACCAGTGCTACAGGCTGTTCGACGTGCAGGTCTCGCCCGGGCCCAGGCCGATGCAGCCGGTGATCACCGCCGTGCGCGGGAAGGACACGGTAGAGCTGCGAGAGGTGCACGTGGAGCTCTGCCGCGTCAGTGTCGTCCCCCACGCCGTCTGGTCGGCCAGCCGCAAAACGACGAAAGGAGCGGCCCGAACCGAACTCGTGGTGTACGGCGACACGTCGGGAGGCTTCTTCTCGGAACGGCCCCCCGAGCCGCTGCGGGCCGGCGGCTGCTACACGGTCGGGGCGAGCGGCACGGTGAGCGGGTCGAGCCTGCCCGCGATGGGCTCCGGGGGCTTCCTCGTCTTGCCGGATGGCAGCGTGCGGAACGGCACCGGCGAGCTCGGGCGGCGGCTGGGCAACGAGCGGGACGTCCACCGCGCCGCCATCGGCTGCCGCCGCGGCTATGACCGTGCGCGGACCCTCGCCGACAGCACCGCCGTCGACACCCGCGTCTGGACGGTCTCCGACACCATCATCACCTGCGGCCTCCTGCGCGAGCGTGATCCCGAAACGATCGCCAGCGTCGAGAGCACCGGGCGCGTCCTCCTCCAGGCCGGCGGCTGGATCGCGGTCATCGCCGCGCTCTCCGTGCTCCAGGACGCGCTGAAGCCCTGATCCCGAGGCCGCGCGGCGCCAGCCGCTCGCTCTCCCGCCCGCTCTCGCGGTTCGATAGCTTCTCGCCCATGCCGATGCTCGAACGCATCTACGGGATGGGCGTCGCCGCGCTGCGCCCCGCGCTGCCGCTGCTGGCGCGCGGCGAGAGCAAGCTGGCGCGCGGGATCCGCGGCCGTCGCGGCGTGGTGGAGCGGATGGGGGCGTGGGCGCGCGAGCACCGCGATGAGGCCCGCCCGCTGGCCTGGTTCCACGCCCCCAGCGTGGGCGAGGGGCACCAGGCGCGCGCCGTCATCGAGGCGTTCCGCGCCCTGCGGCCGGACGCGCAGGTCGTCTACACCTTCTTCTCCCCCTCTGCCGAAAAGTTCGCGAGCGCAGTCCCCGCCGATTTCGCCGACTATCTCCCGCTGGACGCCGCGGGCGAGGTTCGCCGGGCGCTCGACGCGCTGCGGCCGGACGTGATCGCGTTCAGCAAGTACGACGTGTGGCCCGTGCTCACGCGCGAGGCCAGGGCGCGCGGCGTCCGCCTCCTCCTGCTGAGCGCCACCCTCCCCGCCGCCTCCGGGCGCCTGCGCGGGGCGTCGCGCGCGCTCCTCGGCCCCGCGTACGCCCGGCTCGACACCGTCGCCGCCATCTCGCCGGACGATGCGGCGCGCTTCGAGCGGCTCGGCGTCCCGGCGGAGCGGCGGACGGTGATGGGCGACGCGCGCTTCGACCAGGTCTGGGCCCGTGCGCGGGCCGTCGACCGCGCCTCTCCCCTGCTCGCGCCGTTCGGCGGATTTGGGGGCACCACCCTGGTCGCCGGCTCCACCTGGCCCGAGGACGAACGGCACCTCCTCCCCGCCTTCGCCGCGCTGCGGAAGGGCGGCCTCGCGCTGCGCCTGGTCCTCGTGCCGCACGAGCCCACGCCCGCGCACCTGGCCGCGTCGGAGCGGCGGATGGACGCGCTGGGCCTGGCGCACGCGCGGCTTTCATCTACCGAAGCGCCGTCCGCGGACGTGGTAGTGGTGGATCGCGTCGGCGTGCTGGGCGATCTCTATGCGCTGGCGGAGCTGGCGTACGTGGGCGGGGGATTCGGATCGGCAGGGCTGCACTCGGTGCTGGAGCCGGCGGCGTTCGGCGCACCGGTGCTCTTCGGCCCGCGCCACGCCAACGCCCGCGAGGCCGGCGAGCTGGTCGCCGCCGGCGGCGCCTTCGAGATCGCGTCCGCGGAGGACGTCGAGCGCATCATCGCAGGGCTCAGCGACGTCTACGAGGTGCGACGTGGCGCGGGTGCGAAGGCGAGAAGGTACGTAGAATCGCGGCTGGGTGCTGCCAGGCGTGGGGCGGAGCTGGTGGCGGGTGCGCTCTAACTGATGCTCCCCGCTGTACCGGTGCCCGTGTTAGATTCAGGTACCACCAGACGAGGCTTGGAAGATGAGCGAGATGATTACCCTGACGCTTCCGGACGAGGTCGAGGCGCAGGTCGATGCCCTCTCCTCGGCAGACGGCGTCTCGAAGACCGAGCTGGTCCGGCGGGCCGTGGAGGCCTACGTCTTCGTGCGCCAGTTCCGCAGCCTGCGACGCGAGGCCATGCGCCAGCTCGACGAGCGGGGGATTCGCCTGACGGATGAGGACGTCTTCGGCATGGTGTCGTGAGACTCGGGATCTCGTCGAATACTGCACCGAACATCATCAGCTCGTGACGTCGAGCTTCATCCTTGGCGAGCTTCGCGAAAACTCGATCGAAAATTCAGGCTTACTGCCGACGTGGTCGAAGGCGTGCCGGCGTCGTTCGAAGCGCGGATGCAGGTCGTTGATCCCTTCCCGCTGGACCCGCCCGTCTGCCGCGACCCCGACGATGATTGGGTGCTCGCCACTGCCGTGGCAGGGGAGTGCGAGTGCGTCATCACGGGCGATCGCGATCTTCTCGACCTGGATGAATTCGCGGGAATCCGAATCCTGCGCCCACGCGCCTTCCTTGATCTAGAGCCTGCTCCCGAGGGCTGAACAAAGCATCACACAGAGACCCGGAGACGCAGAGAGCTCACGGTGGGCTCTCTGCGTCTCTGTGTGATGCCTTTTTCTGTTCAGAGCCGGTTCAGGTGCGGCCGGCGCGCAGGTCTGCGCACGCCTCGTCGGCGAGCGCCCGCAGCCGCCCGGAGGCGACGTCGGATTCGAGCTGTTCGTCCCAGACCTGCGCGTCGAACTCCAGGAACCAGGCGCGAAAGCGCGACAGCTCCTCGGGAGGCAGATCGCTGACGGCCCGCTCGATCTCTTGAATCGTGCTCATATCCAAACACTGAACGAAGCGACGGAACTCGGCAACACGCAGGTCGCGTGAGTCTCTTTGCACTCCGTGAGAGACTTACATCGGAAACCCGGAGTCCTGCGCAGGCTCGGGGATGATGGCGTCGGCCTCGATCTCCACCAGCATGTCGGGGTCGATGAGGGCGGAGACCTGCACCATGGTGGCGGCCGGGCGGACGTTCGCGAAGAACTCGCCGTGCGCGCGGCCGAACTCCTCCCAGCGCGAGATGTCGGTCACGAACATCCGCGTGCGCACCACGTCCTGCATCCGCGCGCCGGCCTGCGCCAGCGCCGCCTCGATCGTGCGCAGCGCCTGCACCGCCTGCGCGTAGGCATCGCCGCGGCCCACCAGCTCGCCGTCGAGCATGGCCGTGGTGCCGGCCACGAACACGTGCTGCCCCACGCGCACCGCGCGCGAGTAGCCCACCGGGCCCTCCCACGGCCCGCCGCTCGACACGTTCTGCCGCTTCTGGTCGATCGTCTGCATCTGCCGTCGCTCTCCGTCGTTGGCTACAGCGCCCCGTCCATGTACAGCTCCAGCCGCCACCCGGTCGGCGCGCGCAGCGCCCGCGCCAGGTCCACCCGCATCAGCCCGTCCAGCACGCTCACCCCGGCGCCCACCGACCAGAGCGGGCGCTGGAAGGAGACGTCGCCGCGGCTCCCCGCCCATCCCACGTCGGAGAAGAGCGCCAGCCGCGTGGCTCCCGAGCCGCGCCCCAGCTCGCCCCGCCCGCGCCAGAACGCCGTCCCCGCCGCCGCGCTCCCGTCGTAGCCGCGCAGCGTCCCCGCGCCGCCCAGGCGCCAGAGCGACTGCACCGGCACGTCGCCGAACGAGGTCCCCGCCGCGGCGTCGAGCGCGAAGGCGAAGTCGCCGAGCGGGAGCGCGCCGTTCAACCTGAGCGACGGACGCGCGAAGCGGAAGGTCCCCGCCTCGGCCTCCACCCCGATCTCCGTCCCCCAGCGGAACCCCAGCGCCCTGCGGTCCACCAGCGGGCGCAGCACGAGGCCCAGGCCGAACTGGTCCGCGCGGTCGGCCGCGATGTTGGGGCGGAAGGTGAAGTCGGAGCCGATCCCCCGCAGCGACAGGTCCGTCTCGGTGGAGACGGGGGACTGGTGCTCGCCGAAGAGGCGCCACTCCATCCATGGCCGCTCCGAGCGCGGCGGCGCCCCGCGCAGCTCCGCGCCGGTGGCGCGGAAGTAGTCGCCGTTGTCGCGCCCCCAGAGGAGCGCGCCCAGCGAGTTGCCGAGCCCGAGCGGGCGCTCGGCGGGGTTGGCCGCGGCCAGCCGCCGGTACGCCGCCAGCCGCAGCCGCCGCTCCGCCGTCTCCCGGCGCACCCCCAGCTCCACGTCCGGCTCGCCGGTGGCGGTGGCGATGCGCACGGTGCCGTCCACCGCGATCGGCCCGAAGTCCATCGTCTGGCGCGCGCCCACGGAGAGCCCTTCGACGCGGTTGAAGCGCAGCAGGAAGGGCGCGCGGCGCACCGACGGCCGGGAGAAGACCCACGGGTCCGAGGCCACCCTCCCCAGCTCCCGCCCCAGGTCGCCCGCCTCCTTGCCGCTGAGCAGCGGCGCGCCCGTGGTGAGCGGCGGCGGCAGCTCGGGGCTCAGGGCGAGCGCCGCGGTGTCGGCGGGGACGATCACCTCCACCAGCATGCAGCGCCCGTTGTTGCAGCTGCACTTGTCGTTGCCGCGGCACACCTGCGGGGTGTCGGACGGCTCCGGCGCGGCGGCGACGGGGGCGCCCGGCACCGGGAGCGGGTCGCCCTCCACCCGGTACTGCGACCAGGAGCGCTCGAAGCGGGCGGGGACGGAGAACCCGCCCGCCGTCACGGTGGCGTCGATCGCCGTGTTCGTGGGCATCCACCAGCGGTTCTGCACCAGCCCGTACTCGGTGGTGATGTAGCGCACGTCCAGGCGGATCTCGGGGATGAGCCACATCCCCCGTCCGCCGCGGCGGCGGCGGCGCGCCGGGCCCGACGAGCTGTCGCCGCCGATGCTCACGTTCACGCTGGTGGAGCGCTTCCCGGCGGAGTCGCGCGTGGTGGAGGAGCGGATCTCCTGGGTGAGGGAGTGCGACAGCCGCAGCAGCGTGCGCACCACCCCGTAGCTGCGGTCTTCCAGCCAGATGGAGCCGCTCACCAGCGGCGCGTCCAGGCGGCGCGGCTCCACCCGCAGCTCGAAGACGCGCACCGTCTCGCCGCCGGAGAGGCGCACGGTGAGGGTGTCGCCGGCGGTGAAGCGGTAGTCGCGCTCGCTCCCCACGGCCAGCGGGTGGCGGATCCAGGTCTCGTTCCCCATCAGCCCCATCCGCATCCGCTCGTCGGTGGGGTCGAAGGCGAGCTCGCGCGCCTCGTCGCGCCAGTCGTCGCCCTTGTCGTCGTCGTCATCCGCGATGACGCGGGTGCGCGCCCCGATCACCTCCACCCGCGCCGTCCCGTCGCGCTGCCAGGCGACTCGCGCCGCGATCTCCTGCCCGAAGAGGGTGCGCTCGCGCAGCGGCATGCGCAGCCCGGCCGACGCACGCTGCCGGGCGAGCGCCTGGTAGGCGCGCACGCTGCGGTCGGCCACGCGCCGGTACTCGCGCGCCCTCCTCACCAGCTCGCGCGCGGTGGCGTCGCGGTACGCGCCGGCTGCGACGGCGGGGGCGACCGGCGTGGTGTCGCGCTGCACGGGGGCGGCGTGCAGCAGCAGGAGGGCGGCGGCGGAGATGAGCATGGAAGGACCGCGTGGCTGTGGGTGGAGCGTCGACGTCGGGTAGCGCGGCGATAGGCAAGGTTCGGCGCCATGCCTCGGCCCACGCGGCGCACGGACGGATCTCGTTTCGGTTGATGGAGATGCGTCCGCGGCGCGAGGCAGCGTGGCGTTTCGCGGCCGTCGTCGCCGTCACCTGTGGTGGACGGAGGGTGTGCCCCGAGTACGGGCGCGGACCCGTCGAGGTTTCGCATCCTCCGAGTCAGCAACGGCCGTCTCACGCAGAGACGCAGAGACGCGGAGAGGGCTCGGCCCCTCCGCGTCTTTGCGTCAGATTGGAAGACGTCCGTGCTACGCCCACAGCTCGCCGCGCATCACGGTGACGGCCCTGCCGCCCAGGTGCACGCGGTCGCCCGCGGCGCGGAGGCGGACGGTGCCGCCGCGGCGCGAGGCCTGGTACCCGGTCAGCGCGTCGCGTCCGAGCTTCGCCGCCCAGTAGGGCGCGAGCACGCAGTGGGCGGAGCCGGTCACCGGGTCCTCGTCCACGCCGGCGTTGGGGGCGAAGAAGCGGGAGATGAAGTCGAAGTCCGGCCGCGCCGCCCGCGCGGTGACGATCACCCCGCGCGCCTCCACCCGGCGGAGCGCCGTGATGTCGGGCGCAAGCGACGTCACCACGTCTTCCGATTCGACCGCCACCAGCACGTCGAAGTGGCTGCGGCCGACGTAGACGGGCTCCACGCCGAGCGCCGCCGCCAGCCCGGGGATGTCGCTTGCGGGCTGCTCCGGCTTAGCGGGGAAGTCCATCCAGATCCACTCGCCGTCGCGGCGGCAGGTGAGCAGGCCGCTCTGCGTGTGGAAGCGTGCCTCGGCATCCGGCGCGAGCGCGCCCGTCTCCCAGAGCACGTGCGCGCTGGCGAGCGTGGCGTGGCCGCAGAGCGCGACCTCGACCGCGGGCGTGAACCAGCGCAGGCGGTATCCTCCGTCCTCCGGGTGCAGGAACGCGGTCTCGGAGAGGTTCATCTCCATCGCCACGTCCTTCATCCACTGCTCGTCGCGCGCGGCGTCCAGCACGCACACGGCGGCGGGGTTCCCGGCGAACGGCCGGTCGGCGAAGGCGTCTACCTGGATGACGGTCTGGGGCATGGGAAAGCAGAGGTGGGAAGCATACGGGGTCGGCAGATAGATCAGATTTATCCGCGGAGGAGCCAGCCTCGGTGCTCCTGCTTCAAGGGATCAGCGCCCTGTCATTCCTCGGCTTCGATCTGGTCGATCGGCCGGGGGTCTTCGGCGATACGTACAGTGGCGTCGCCTCTCCCGGAGAAAGACGGAATATCAACATCCAGGGGCCAGAACTCCCGCAGCCTTCGGCGCAGCGCGAGGTAGATACCACCCTGGGACTCCACAATCGCCGCTCTGGGCGCTTCCTCCAGCGCATAGTGGGCAAGGGCCCCGGCATTGGTGTGGATAATGGTGCGAATTTGCATGGGGCTGGGCGTCACCGGAGCGTCCGCGTCCAGGTCGAAAACGTAAATCCACGATGACAACCGCTCGTGATCGGCATCGGCTGGCTTGTCCAACCGCACCGTTCCATCCTCCTGCGGGACCAATGGCGGCGAGGCCAGAAATTTCTGCCAACTGTCCCATACCGCTCGCGGCAATGCCAGCGCCACACCCGCGCACGCTGGCGTCCGCGCCATCTCGAATTTGAACATCATCTGCCAGAATGTGCGCTTGAACACGTTCGCGATGTTTGGGCCTTCCACCTTCTCCGACAACCAGTGCTGATGCGCCTGCACCTGGGCGGGAAAGCCTGTTCGGTGCAACCGCAGCGCGGATTCCAGGTTGTCCACTGCCGCCCGGTAACTCCCATGGAAATCCATTGTCTGAATCTCCATTACCGCGAACCTGCCCAGACCGATCGCAGTCCCGTCTGTGATCAACTCCACGAACGTGGTATCGAACGCGATCTGCGGCGACCGCTCGGTTGCGCCGATCTGGATTTCGCCGCCCATCTTGTGATCGAAGTACACCAGCACGCGCACGCCGTGGGCAAGTAGCTCTTTTACTTCCGCTTGCCGCTCGGGTGCTCTGAGTAACGGCGCAGGGAAGATGCTGAGCGTATCCTCGGTTTCGTAGAAGCGGCGAGCGACATCCTGCAACAATTGCACGTCGAATGCGCGGTATGGGCACACGACCCAGTCCTGCCGCGGTCCATTACTGACAGAGTTGATGGTGCAAACGCCCCTGGCGGGCTTGCTCTTTATGCATGGCGTAACCTGTCCGGTAGCTGCGGACAGGAACGGACACCGTTGGGTTCGTTGATCGTTCAGGCTTACGGGTGTGCCGACTACCACCGGATACATTCGATGGCCGAACCATTCGCTGACATAGTTGTTTCCCCGTGCCATTCACACCTCGTCGCAGTGCTCATGTTTCCCATTCCCGTTGCACTCGCCAGCAGAGACGAATAAAGGCGAGACTTCGAACCCGAGCGCTCGCCGACCGTGCCGCTGTGCCACGACCAGCGTGCGTCCCGTCCCGCAAAACGGGTCCAGCACGAGCCCACCAGGAGGGCAGGAACTGAGTACCCTCGGTGTGATCAGATCTTCCGGAAAGGTTGCGGTGTGTTTATCCTGTCCCGCTTTGACATTGCACTTTACCACGTCGTTTTCACCCACTTCCACTGCGCTGATATCGTAGAAGTATTTCGCGCGCCCTTCCTTGGGGCGGTGCACGAAGTGATAGAAATGCTCATGGGCCAACCTGAGCCGATCACGTTCAGGCCGCGGCGGCACGTTGGGTTTGTGCCAGATCAGGTCGTTCCGGAGAATCCACCGGCGGCTCTGCATTCCTATGGCGAACCGGGCGGGAATCATCAAGAGTTGTTTCTCTTGACGGTAATCTCCCATTGGGACGCGGCGGCGCTGGCGTGTATGGTTACCCAGCCCCTGGCGCCCGCCATCGCGGATACTGGCCCAGCGAGCGAAGTAGGTATCTCCTATATTTACCCAGATACTCCCACTTTTTTTGAGAACGCTGCGCGCCAACTCGAAAAACTCGACCAGGTGTGCAACGTACCACTCGGGGTAGGGCTCCAGACCGAGAACGCCGCCGTGTGCTCTGTACCACTGATACGGCGGCGGGCTCGCGGGATCGTGCCCAGCGCCACGCCATTCACGGTCAATCTCCCAATTGTGGTCCAGCCCGTACGTACGCAGCCCCCAATAGGGTGGACTGGTCAGGATCAAGTCCACGCTTTCTGCGGATTGATCCTGGATCAGGTCGAATGCGTCCCCGAAGAGGACGCCTTCGGGGTGCGCGGATTGGGGCTCTTTGGTCTCGCCAGCGGTGGGCAAGCGGCCCCCCCCAGCCTCGATCTGGCGAAACGGGGTGGACTTCGCACGCGTCGAGGTGCGGGCTGATGAGAGAGAGTGTGGCATCGCGGGAATGTAAAACGCAGTTGCCCCAGGCGCACGGGGTCTCGGCGCGCCGAGAGATGCAAGGGGTCGGTAAACGTCAGTCCCGCTCCACGTTTCCATTCCAACTCGTCGCGCGGCGCACCTGAGCCGTCACTTCCCCTTCGGAACCGCGGCATCGGAGAGCTTCAATCGCCTGCGCAGGGCTGCCATCGCGTCCACCCGCTCGAACGTGGCGCGCCGCTCCGGGGTGTCCTCCGGCGGCCGCGCCATCTCCTCGTAGACCTCTCGCGAGCCCTCCAGCGAGTGTGGCGGCGTGTGCCTGGTGCTCATTCTTCCTTCCGGCGCGGATTCGGCCAGCGCCAGCTTGCTTCCAATTCTGCTGTCTTATACCGCTTTGACTGATTGATTGTGCATTTCAGCCGAACAGAATGGTTCACACAGCCACAGAGGGACCAGAGGAACCAGAACTGAATTCTTTTCTCTGGTTCCTCTGGTCCCTCTGTGTGAGACCGTCTTTCAGTTCTATGAGGAATGCACAATTGATCGGCGAAAATGGTAGTACGCACCGAGTGTCAACCATTCCGAATTCGTTTTCGGTCGCGCCAACTCGTTGAATAGAGGCTATTTGCGGCCTCCGGTGATACGCTCTCGGAGCCCTGGCCGTGCCTGGTGGCGAGATTCGTCAGGGGAAGCGGGGATGGCGATCCGCCAGATCGCGCCAACAGCATCTCACGCAGAGATGCAGAGGCGCAGAGAAAGCCGTGGCTTCTCTCTGCGCCTCTGCGTCTCTGTGTGAGACGATCTGTTGCCGTTACTGCACGCAGCGCCCGTGCGGGTCCGGCTTCTCGTGGTCCACGACGGGGCGGTGGTCCAGGTCGGCCACGTGCCGCGCCAGGTCGGCGACGAGCCCCGCCACCTGCGCCATGCGGCCGTAGTCGATGTACTGCGGCTCGTCCGTCACCTGGTGGTAGTCGGCGTGGCCGCCGGTGGTGAAGAAGATGATGGGGATGCCGTAGCGCGCGTACTCGTAGTGGTCGCTCCGGCAGTAGATGTTCTGCGGGTGGCCGTTGGCGTCCATGGCGTAGTCGAAGCGCAGCCCGTGGTTCCCGGTGCGGTTCACCGTCTCCGCCAGGTCGCCCAGCTCCGTGCTCAGCCGCCGCGAGCCCACCAGCTGCACGTATCCCGGCCCGCCGTGCAGCTTGCCGCCGTCCTTGTCGTTCCCGGTGATGTCGCCCGCGCCGCCGCGGCCGATCATGTCGATGTTGAGCTGCGCCACGATCGACTCGCGCGGCACCGTGGGGTGGTCGGTGAAGTGCTCCGAGCCGAACAGCCCCTCCTCCTCGGCCACGTGCCAGACGAAGAGGATCGAGCGCTTCGGCCGCGGCCGCGAGGCGAAGTACTGCGCGATCTCCAGCACGCTCACCGACCCCGAGCCGTCGTCGTCGGCGCCGTTGTACACCGAGTCGACGCGCGCCGAGGCGCCGCCGGTGCGGCGGCGCACGTCGGCCAGCAGGCGGTTCACCTGCGCCTGCTGCTCGGCCGTGAGCTGGGGGTCCGGGTCGTCCGCGCCGCCGGTGCGGAAGAGGTGGTTCACGATGTACATCGAGTCGTGCGCCACCGGCTGGCCGGTGCCGACGTGGTCGTTGTGCGCGCCCACCGCCACGTACTCGCGGCTGAGCACGGGGTCGCTCCCCCGCAGGACCGCCACCACGTTGCGCGCCGGCGTGCCGGTGGGGCGCTCGATGAAGCGCGGCGTGCCGCTCACCGTCACCCCTGTGGCCCCCGGCCGCAGCGTGGAGGGATCGGCGCCCAGCAGCAGCGCCGCCACCCGTTCGGTCACGTAGAGGTAGGCGGGGAGCGCCGGGCCGGTCTCCTGGTGCATCCCCTGCAAGGGCTCGTGGTAGCTGGCGAGCGACTGCGGCGTCAGCCTGTCCATCCCCACGAAGGCGATGCCGGCGGCGCTCAGATAGCGCCGGGTGAGCGCGGGACGGTTCGCCGTCCCCGGCGGGTTGCCCACGAAGCCGGGGCCCATCCCCACCACCACCAGCTTCCCGGCCACGGTGGCGGGGTCCACCAGGTGCGTCGAGTCGGCCATGGTGCCGGCCCACACCGCCTGCACGCCGTCGAGCGAGCGCGTGCCGGGGCCGTTGTCGCGCGCGGCGTAGTCGGTCCAGGGCCGCAGCACGGTGCCGTTCACCGAGAGGGTGGAGCCGTCGTCGAAGGAGCGCTCCACCAGGGGGATGGTCTGGAAGAAGGTGCCGTTCTCGCCCGCCGGCTCCAGCCCCAGCCGCCGCACCTCGGCGGCGATGTACTCCACCCCGCGCGCGTTCTCGGGAGTGGCCACCAGCCGCCCCTTCATCGAGTCGTCGGCGAAGATGTAGAGGCGCGTCATCAGGTCGCCCGGCGTTATGGCCGAAACGGTGGGCCGCGGCGCGTGCGTGCGCGGGAGGGCGAGCGGCCTCCAGGGGTCGTTGGGAGCCTGGGCGCGCGCGGCCGCGGGGAGCGCGGCGAGCGCGAGGAGCGGGAGCAGGCGGACGCGGGAACGTGGCATCGGCGGAAGCGGTTCAGGAGACGGAGAGTGGTGGGGAGCTGAGCGGCGCAACGTACCCGGCTTGTGGACAAAAGATGCGTTTCCGTGACGAACCGTTGCACGGGCGATGTGAATGAACGGAAACGAGGGACGAAATGTGCTAAGGATTTAGCCTCGCGGCGGACCGGGGTAGTCGTGCCCACGGGCCGGAATCTTGCTCCCCCAGCACTCCAGGGACACGCAACCGGAGGGGAACGATGCCACGCTACGGATACGACTACCGCGACCGCCCGGACGCCCGCCACAGCTACGGGGTGCGGGGCTACCAGATGGACGCGGGATGGGGATGGGACGACGACGGCGGCGACCCGAACTGGCGCGGCGGCGGCTACCAGGGGATGCGGATGGAGGGTGGCGGCCGGCAGGCCCCATACGGCCGCGAGCGCCTCTACCGGCAGGCGGACCTGGGCGGCCACGGCGGCTTCGACGGGCGCTCGGACCTGCCCAACGGCTGGTACGACGCGAAGGGATACTACCACGAGCAGTACGAGCGCGAAGGCCGCACGGTGCCGCCTCCGCACTCGGCGGGGTGGCGCGGCCCGGGCGGCCCGGAAGACGGCGGCGTGCGCTACGACCGCGAGTACCTGCGCCAGTACAACGCGCACAGCCCCGCCCTCGGCACGCGCAGGTAACAGAAACCGAAAACGACCATTTGACGCAGAGGCGCAGAGGAACGGAGAGAAAAATGGAGAAACCTCTCTGTTGTTCTCTCTGTTCCTCTGCGTCTCTGTGTCAAACGGTGGTTTAGAGAGCCTCGGTCGGCACCTGGCTGCGCAGCACCGTCGTCTCCTCGGCGTCGCGCCGGCACTGGAGGATGTTCTCCAGCTCGCGCTCGCGCAGGTTGAGCGTGTAGCCCGCGCCGACGATGCCGACGCGCAGGTAGCTGAGCGTGAGCGGCACCCCGTCGCGGCGCACCTCGTCGGCGTTGTCGAAGCGCACGCCGCGGCCGTCGACGAAGGTCACCGAGCCGTGGCCCACCACCTCGGCCAGGTGCCCGCGCACCACCATCGCGGTGTCTTCGTCGATCCCCAGCCCCATCAGGTCGCCGTTGCGGGCGATCACCATGAAGAGCCGCTGCAGGCGCCGGCGCTGGCTGAAGTGCGTGTCGATCACCGCGCGGAAGCCGAGCAGACCGAAGCCGGGCCCCAGGTGGAGCTTCTGCATCTGCCCGTACTCGTCGGGCTCGCCGCCGGCCATGATGGTCTCGGTGAGCGCCGCCGCCCCCGCGCTGGTGCCGCAGATCACCGCGCCCGCCGCGTACGCCTGCGCCAGCGCCCGCCCCACCCGCGAGCCACCCAGCGTGGTCACCAGGTGCACCTGGTCGCCGCCCCCCAGGAAGATCCCGTCGGCCTCGAGCAGCATCTTCGCCACGGCCGCGTCCTGCGCCCGGTCGCGGCTGTCGACGATCGGCATCTCCACGTGCGTGGCCCCCGCCTCGTCGAACGACTTCAGCCACTCGCGCGCCGACTTCACCGGGTGCATCGACGCCGTGGTGAGCCCCACGATGCGCCCGCCGTCGCGCCCCTTCGCCAGCTCCACGAAGCGGCCGAACGCCTCCCCCTTCGGGTCGCAGGCGCCGCCGATCAGCACCAGCGTGCCGGCGCGCTCGTCCGTGCGCCGCCGCCCGCGCGCGGCGCCCTCCGCCTGGGGCGCGCTACCGTTGCTCGACTGCCGCTCCATCTCGCTCCGCCGCTCCTTCGTCCGCGTCCGCCACCCCCCGCAGCGCCCTCGCCGCCAGGGCCGCCGCCACCTGCGCCGCCGGGGTGGCGCCCTCCGCCAGCGCCCCCGCGTCCTCGGTGGCATCCCCCACCTCCAGCACGATCCGTCCCCCCCGCAGCTGCGCCACCGCCGCCGCCACCTTCGCGTCGCGCGCCGTCACGTCGTCGGCGGCGGAGAAGACGGCGACGCGGCACCCCGCGTCGCGCGCCAGGTCCTGCACCTCCCACTCCTTCGCCGGGCAGACCACGATCCCGCCCTCCGGCACCGCGTCGGCCACCACGGCGGCCAGCCGCTGCGCGAACTCCGGGTCGCGGTAGCGCGGGGGGACGTCGCCGGGGTCGGCGTCGAGCACCACGGCCACGGTGGAGTGGCGGTAGTGCAGCCCCTCGGTGAGCAGCGAGGCGGGGGAGACGTCCACCACGCCGTCTGAGGATACCCCAAGCGCGGCCATCCGGTCGCGCACCCCCGCCCGGTCGCCCCCGCCGGTGATGCCGCACAGCACGCGCCGGATGGGGCGGGGTTCGTCCGGCTCCGACGCGAGCGCCACCAGCTCGGCGACGGCCGCGTCCGCCATCCCCCGCTCCAGCTCTCCGGCGAAGGCGCGCTGCACCATCTCCAGCGCCAGCGCGGCGGCGCGCGCGCCCACGGCGGCGTGCAGGTGCTCCAGGACCACGGTGTACTCGCCGGGCCGGTCGCCGCCGCGCGCGCGGCCGTAGCCCACGTCGTGCCCGGCCATCGACTGCAGCTCCAGCCCCACGTGCTCCGCGATGTGCGGCGCGTACGTCCCCCGCCGCAGCCGCGTGACGAAGCCGCCGCGCTCGCCGATGGAGCAGCGGTGCTCCCAGAGCCCGGGGAGCGCCTCCACCAGCGCGGTGGTGACGCCGGCCACCTGGGCCGAGGAGACGTCGTCGTACGCGCCGGGCGCCACGTCCATGCGCGTGACCGGCCGGCGCGACCAGAAGTTGGCCCCGCGCAGCGTGCGCAGCCCCAGCAGGCGGATCTCGTCGTACGGGCTCGGCAGGCTCATCGTGGCGGGGCGATGCGCAAAGGCGGGGCCGGGGGAAAATCGGCGTGCCGCAGGGGATCGGGCCGGGTCGGGGGATGGAACCGCGCGCCGAGCGAGCGCGTAGGATAACCGGCGGAGGGGCGGCACGCATCTGGACGGCCTCCCCTCCACGAAGCACATTGTCGGCAGTGGCACCCCGCACCCTCTCAATCGCCCGCCCTCCTGGAGTTCGCGCATGCACCTCCGTCATCGCCTCGCCGCCGCCATTCCCCTGGCGGCCTTCGCCCTGGCCGCGCCCGCCGCCGCCCAGCCGGGCGACGTGGTGGGCATCACCCGCCGCGCCAGCCCGGCGGTGGTCACGCTGCACGCCTTCAACTCCACCGGCCGCGAGGTGAGCCTGGGGAGCGGCTTCTTCCTCCCCGACGGCCGCATCGCCACCAACCGGCACGTGGTCGAGGGCGCCACGCGGATGACCGCGAAGGCCTCGAACGACCGGGAGCTGGGGAGCGCCACCTACGCCGAGGCCGTGGGGCGCACGGCGGACCTGGCGATCCTCCCCCGCATCGGCACCCCGCCGGCCACGCTGCCGCTCGCCACCCGCCTCCCCGAGGCCGGCGAGGGCGTGGTGGTGATCGGCGCGCCCGAGGGGCTCTCGAACACCGTCTCCACCGGCATCGTGAGCGCCATCCGCCAGATCCAGGGGCGCACCCTGGTGCAGATCAGCGCGCCGATCAGCCACGGCTCCTCCGGCGGGCCGGTGCTGAACATGCGCGGCGAGGTGATCGGGGTGAGCGTGTCGGTGCTCTCGGAGGGGCAGAACCTGAACTTCGCGGTGCCGGCCACCGAGCTGCTCTCGCTCTCGCAGTCGGCCCCCGGGCGCATCGCCTTCACCGGCAACCTGCGCGGCGAGGGCGGTCCGAGCGGGCCGAGCGGGCCGGACGTCAGCACCCAGAACCTGGCGCGGCTGCCGCGGATCGCGGTGGGGCAGACCGTCAGCGGCCGCCTGACGGACGGCGACTTCGTGCGCCCCGACGGCTCGTACGCCGACTCGTACGTCTACATGGGGCGCGCGGGCGAGCGGATCACCGCCACGCTGCGCTCGCGCGACTTCGACGCCTGGCTGGTGGTGGACGACCCACGCAGCGACACCTGGCAGGAGTACGACGACGACAGCGGCGGCGACCTGGACTCGGAGCTCACCGTCACCCTTCCGCACGACGGCCCGTACCTGATCGTGGCCAACTCGGTCGCGGCGCAGGCCACCGGGAGCTACCAGGTCACGCTGCGCAGCGCCGGCCCGGGCGGCGGGTCCGGCGGCCGCGGCACCATCGCCGACCTGGGGCGGACGAGGCTCCCGCGCATCGCCGCCGGGCAAACGGTGAACGGGCAGCTGACCCCCGACGACTTCCTGCGCACCGACGACAACACCTACGTCGACGGCTACCTGTACGCCGGGCGCGCGGGCGAGCGCCTGACCATCACCATGCGGTCGAGCGCCTTCGACTCGTGGCTGGTGTTCGACGACCCGAACGGCCCGATGCGCGAGATCGACGACGACAGCGGCGGCGGCAACGATTCGCAGCTCACGGTGACGCTGCCGCACGACGGGAACTACGTGATCGTGGCGAACTCGGTGGCGCGCTCCAGCGGCCCCTACACCCTCTCGGTGCGGAGCGGCGGCGGCGGCGACGCGGGCCCCTCGGACAACGGCGGGGGCGGGGATGGAGGGGACATCGCCGACCTGGGCCGGCGGCAGCTCCCGCAGATCACGGCCGGGCAGACGGTGAGCGGGCGGTTGACCACCAGCGACTTCCTGCGCTCCGACGACAACACCTACGCCGACGGCTACGTCTACAACGGCCGCGCGGGCGAGCAGATCACCATCACCATGCGCTCGGACGCCTTCGACTCGTGGCTGGTGATCGACGATCCGAACGGTCCGCTGCGCGAGCACGACGACGACAGCGGGGGCGGGAACGATTCCGAGCTCACGGTCACGCTCCCGCACGCGGGGCGCTACGTGATCGTCGCCAACTCGGTGAGCGCGCGCGACACCGGTCCCTACACCCTCACCGTCCGCAGCGGCAGCGGCGGCCGGAAGTAACCGAACAAAACCAGGGGCCGCTTCGCGGCGAGACGCAGAGGAAACAGAGAGAACCGCTCTCTTTTCCTCTGCGCCTCGCCGCGAAGCGGCCCTCAGTTCACCACGGTGGATGCGTGCGGGCGAATCTGGGCGAGCACGGAGGTCACGTCGTCGGCCAGGATCACCAGCAGGTCGCCGTCGCCGATCACCTCCAGCGAGCGCGTCACCGCCGCCGCCTCGCTGGGGACCACCTCGATCTGGTCGCCGTGCAGCCCGGCGCGGCGCAGCCCCTCCACCAGCAGCTCCGCGATCTCCCCCGGGCGCCGGCCGCGACGGTCGTCGTCCTCCTTCACGATCGCCAGGTCCAGCCCGCCGCAGAGCGCCGCCACCCCGCGGATGTCCTCGTCGCGCCGGTCGCCGGGGGCCGCCACCACGCCGATCCGGCGCCGCGCCGGGAGGTCGGCCACCATCTCCATCAGCCCCTGCACCGCCGCCGGGTTGTGTGCGTAGTCCACCAGCACCCGCGCCTCGCCCACCCGCAGCAGGTTGAGCCGCCCCGGCGTCATCGACGGCGAGGGGAAGAAGGAGAGGAGCCCGCCGCGGATGGTGTCGTAGCGCACCCCCTGCACGTAGGCGGTCACGATCGCCGCCAGGATGTTCCCCTGCTGGAAGCGCGCGGCGCCCCCCACCATCAGCGGCACCTCGGCCACGCGGGCGATGGGGATCTTCAGCCGGCCGCGGCGGATCACGAAGGTGCCGTCTTCGATGCGCGCGCCGATCCCCCCGCGCAGCAGGTGCTCCTCGAAGTGCGGGTTTCCCCCCTCGGGCAGCGTGGAGAAGAAGACGATGTCGGCCTGGGTCCGGTCGCGCATGCCGTAGACCAGCGGGTCGTCGGCGTTCAGCACCGCGTGCCCCTCGCGCTTCACCACCGCGGGGACCACCGCCTTCACCTCGGCCAGCTGCTCCACCGTGTTGATGCCGCGCAGCCCCAGGTGGTCGGCGGTCACGTTCAGCACCACCCCCACGTCGCACTCGTCCCACCCCAGCCCCGCGCGCAGGATCCCGCCGCGCGCCGTCTCCAGCACCGCCACGTCCACGGTGGGGTTGGAGAGGATGATGTTGGCCGAGAAGGGGCCGGTCATGTCGCCCTCCATGACCAGCCGGTTCTGGATGTACACGCCGTCGGTGGTGGTGAAGCCCACCGTCTTCCCCGTCTGCCGGAAGAGGTGGGCGACCAGCCGCGCGGTGGTGGTCTTGCCGTTGGTGCCGGTGATGGCGATCACCGGGATGGTGAAGGCCTGCCCCGGCGGGTAGAGCATGTCGACCACCGGCGCGCCCACGTTGCGCGGCTTCCCCTCGGTGGGGTGCGAGTGCATCCGCAGCCCCGGCGCGGCGTTCACCTCGATGATCACCGCCCCGTTCTCGCGGAAGGGCACGGAGATGTCGGGGGAGAGCACGTCGATCCCGGCGATGTCGAGCCCCACGATCCCCGCCGCCATCTCGCAGGCGGTCACGTTGTCGGGGTGGATCTCCTCGGTGCGGTCGATGGAGGTGCCGCCGGTGGAGAGGTTGGCGGTGGCGCGCAGGTACACCACCTCCCCCTCGGCCGGCACCGCCTCGAAGGAGAGGCCGCGGGTGCGCAGGAACTCCTCGGTCACACCGTCGCTGGGGAGCCGCGTGAGGGTGCGGGTGTGGCCGCGGCCGCGGCGCGGGTCGCGGTTGGCGGCCTCGATCAGCGCGCGGACCGAGCTCGTCCCGTCGCCGACGACGTGGGCGGGGACGCGCTCGGCGACCGCCACCAGCCGGCCGTCCACCACCAGCACGCGGTGGTCGCGCCCGTGGACGTAGCGCTCCACCACCACGCGCCGGCCGTACGAGCTCGTCACGGGCCAGGCGGCGCGCACCTGCTCCTCGCCGTCGAGCCGCCCCGAGATGCCGCGCCCGTGGCTGGCGTCGAGCGGCTTGAGCAGCACCGGGTAGCCGATCTCCGCCGCCACCTCCAGCGCGCCGTCCAGCGTGGTGGCGGTGTCGCCCTGGGGAACGGGGAGGCCGATGTTCCCCAGCACGCGGCGGGTGTCGTCCTTGTCCTGCGCGATCTCCACGGCGATGGCGCTGGTCCAGTCGCTCATGGCGGCCTGGATGCGGCGCAGGTTCTTCCCCAGCCCGAGCTGCACCAGCGAGTAGCTGTTCAGCCGGCGCACGGGGATGCCGCGGCGCACCGCCTCTTCCACGATGGCCGCGGTGGAGGGGCCCAGCCGCACGTTCTCGCGCAGGTCGTGGAGGTCCTCGATGGTCTCGGCCACGTCGAACGCCTCGCCGGCGATGCAGGCGCGGGCCAGCTTCACCGCGTCGCGCACCGCCTGCAGCCCCACGTCCTCCTCCTCGTAGGCCACGATCAGCCACCAGACGCCGGGGTCGCCGCTCTCCACCACCCGCCCGAACGACACCTCCGAGCCGGCCAGGCTCTGCAGCTCGAGGGCGACGTGCTCCAGCACGTGCGGGAGGTGCGTCCCCTCCTCCAGCCGCGCGATGAAGCCGCCCTCGCCGGGGCGCGAGCAGGGGTGCTCGCGCAGCGTGGGGAGGAGCTCCATCAGCCGCTGGTTGAAGCCGGGGATCTGGGTGGTGGGCACGTCTTCGAGGGCGCCGAGCGTCAGGTCGCAGGCGATGACGGGCGCCAGCCGCCAGAAGTTGGGGCCGCGCAGCGCCCGCAGCCGCGAGATGCGCAGCTCCTCGGGGTCGTGGCCGGCGAGGCCCGCGGCGGGGTGCACCTGGATGTCCGACATGGGTGGGGAAACGGGGTAGAGGCGGCGCGTCAGCCGTGAAGGTCGTCGCGGCCCGCCCGCCAGGCGCCGGGCTCGCGCATCCCCCCGCCGCGCGAGGGGCCCCGCGGGGCCGCCGAGTAGCCGTCGCCGTCGCACTCGATGCGCCGCGCGAAGCCGCGTTCCTGCTCGGGGGTGCGGCGCTGCGCGTCCGTCGCGCCGCCGGGGGCCGGGGTGGGGTCCGGCATGGATCTCATCTCAAACCTGCGCTGCCGTGCGGTTCCCGCAAGGGCAGCCGGCCTCCGCGCCGGACTCTGCCCGGGACTCCGGGGGGCGCACGGAGCATGCCATCCCGGGTAGCTGCGGCAGGCTTTCGCAGCGGTTCCGCGGCCGCGGCGCCCTCTCCCCGCGCCTGAACCCGTTGTGACGGATCGACTGTGCATTCGGGCAACAGATGGCTCACACGGAGTCAACGGAGTCAACGGATAACGACTCGTCTTTCCTCCGTTTACTCCGTTGACTCCGTGTGAGAATCTTCTGTTCTGGATTTCTCCAATTGATCGTGCATTTGCCAGACATCGAAACTGCAAGTGCTCTCGCAGAGGTCACAGGGGGACACGGAGGAACGACAACGGGTTTTCCCTGTGACCTCTGTGGCTGTGAGAGATTGTTGTTCGAGTTTGCAGGTCGAATGCACAGTCAATCAGCCGAAACGGTGAGAGCGCAAGCCCTCTCCCGGTACGGTGAGGGCACGATCCCCATCCCACCGGCCCGGCTGGCGCACGCTCCCTCGGCGCCGCTATTTTTCACGCGGCGTTCCGCCGACGGACCTCGCCCGCTTCGCCCCTTCCCCACCGCGCCCCCGCATGGCCGACCCGGCTCCGGCATGGACACCCGAGCGCGTGCTGGCCCTGGCCCCCGACCCCTCGGCCGCGCGGGCCGGGGAGGGGCTGGCGGGCGCCGGGAAGTGGGTGTCGGCCGGCACCGACGGGCGGACGCTGTGGGGCGAGTGCCGGGGGAGCGGCAGCCAGCCCTACCAGGTGCGCGTCGACACCCTGGAGCCGGCGTGGCGCTGCTCGTGCCCCTCGCGCAAGCTCCCCTGCAAGCACGCGCTCGGCCTCTTCCTGCGCTACGCCGCCGCGCCCGGCGCACTCCCCGCCGCCGAGCCGCCGCCCTGGGTGGCGGAGTGGACCGCCCAGCGCGGGGCGCGCAGCGAGAAGCGCGAGGCCAGGGCCGCCGAGGCCGCCGTCCGGCCGGTGGACGCCGCCGCGCAGGCAAGGCGCGGCGTCCGCCGCGAGGAGCGCGTTTCCGCCGGGCTGGAGGAGCTGGCGCTGTGGACGGCGGACCTGGTGCGGCAGGGGCTGGCCTCCGCCCGCACCCGCCCCGCGGCGTTCTGGGAGGGGATGGCGGCGCGGCTGGTCGACGCGCAGGCGCCCGGCGCGGCGCGGCTGGTCCGCAACCTGGGCTCCCTGGCCGGCGGCGGCGATGGGTGGGACGGGCGGATGCTGGAGGCGCTCGGCCGCATCCGCCTGCTGGCCGCGGCCTGGGCCGGGATCGACACGCTCCCCGCGGAGGTGCGCGAGGAGGTGCGCGCGGCGCTGGGGTGGACGCTGCGGCAGGAGGAGGTGCTGGCGGCGGGGACCGTCCGCGACCGCTGGCGGGTGCTGGGGCGGCGGGTGGACGAGGAGGACCGCCTGCGCGTGCAGCGCACCTGGCTGCGCGGCCGCGGCACCGGCCGTGACGCGCTGGTGCTGGCGTTCGCCGCCGGGCGCGAGCCGCTGGACCCGTCGTTCATCCCCGGCACCGAGGTGGACGCCGAGGTGGCCTTCTACCCCGGCGCCCTCCCGCTCCGCGCCGTCGCCGGCACGCGGCACGCGGCCCCCACCCCGCTGGCCTCGCTCCCCGGCTACCCCACCGCCGCCGCGGCGGTGGCCGCCTACGCCGCGGCACTGGCCGCGCAGCCCTGGATCGAGGCCTTCCCCTTCCCCCTCGCCGCCGTCACCCCGGTGCAGGGGGGCGGGGGATGGGCCGTGCGCGACGCGGAGGGCGCCGTGCTCCCGCTGGCCGGCCGCTTCGCGCGCCCGTGGGAGCTGCTGGCGCTCTCCGGGGGGCGGCCGCTGGCGCTGTTCGGCGAGTGGAACGGCGACCGCCTCCTCCCGCTGGGCGCCTTCGCCGGCGGGCGCTTCGTCTCCCTCTCCCCCTCGGGCGAATGAGCGCCGCCGCCGACCCGCAGTGGGCCGGGCTCCTCCGCGCGGCGCTGCTGGGCACCGGGCGCCAGCCGCCGCCCGACCCGGCGCCCGACGGCTCCGCCCTCTCCCGCGCCCTGGCCGCGGCCGCGGGCGCCACCGCCGAGGACACCCTCCTCGCGCGGGCCGCGGTGCTGGCCGCCTATCGCCGCGCCGCGCGCATCCCCGCGCGCGACGAGCGGCCGCCCGCCGCGCCGGCGGAGGAGGAGACGGCGCCCTTCTGTCCCCCCGCCGCCGCGCGCCACCTGGCCACCATGCTCGGGGGGACCTTCGCCCAGGCGCTGCCGGAGTGGCTGGCCGCGGCGGCGCGAGCCGGCTGCGTCGTCCCCCCCGAGCGCCTCCCGGCGCTGCTGCAGGCGGCGTTCAACGACCCGGGGCTGCGGCCGCACCTGGCCGCGGTCGTGGGCGCGCACGGCCGCTGGCTGGTGGCGCAGCGCCAGGAGTGGGCCTGCGTGGTCGCCGGCGGCGAGCGCGAGTCCGGCGAGGCGGAGGAGCGCGGCGGGTGGGAGACGCTGGGCCCCGGGGCGCGGCCCGACCTCCTGGCGCGCGTGCGCGGCCGCAGCCCGGCGCGGGGGCGGGCGCTGCTGGAGTCCACCTGGGCGAAGGAGGCGCCCCGCGAGCGCGCGGCCCTGCTCGCGGCGCTGGAGGCGGGGCTGTCGATGGACGACGAGCCGTTCCTGGAGGCCGCGCTGGACGACCGCCGCAAGGACGTGCGCACCGCCGCCGCGCAGCTCCTCGCCCGGCTCTCCGGCTCGCGGCTCGTCGCGCGGATGACGGAGCGGGCGCGGCGCTGGCTCGCCGTGTCGCCCGGCGGGGCCGGCCTGCTGGCGCGGGTCACCGGGGGCGCGGCACCCCTGGTCGAGGTGAGCCTCCCCGAGGCCTGCGACGCCGCCATGGAACGCGACGGCATCGCCGCCAAACCCCCGCAGGGGCAGGGGGAGCGCGCGTGGTGGCTGCTGCAGGCGGTGGCCGCCGTGCCGCCGCGCGCCTGGTCCGACGCCGCCCGGGCCACGCCCGCCGAGGTGCTGGCCGCCGCGCGGCGCGGGGAGTGGGGCGAGGTGCTGGCGGGGGGGTGGCGGCTGGCCGCCGTCCGCCACGGCGACGCCGGGTGGGCCCGGGCGCTGCTCGCCGAGCGGACGCGCCCCGCGGCGTCCATCCCCGGCTTCCCCGTCTCCCCGCAGGCGCTGCTGCGCGTGCTGCCGCCGGACGACGCGGAGGCGTGGCTGCTGGCCGTGATCGAGCCGGTGAAGTCGCTGGCCGACGCGCCCGCGGCGCTCGGGCTGGCCGCCGCCCTGCACCACCCCTGGAGCGCGGCGCTCACGCAGGCCGTGGTGCGCCGCGCCGCGTCGGCGAACCCGCGCGCGGAGTGGGCCGTCGGCAACCTGCTGGGCTCCGTCGCCCCGCGTCTCGACCCGGCCGCCGCGCTGCGCGAGGTCGCGGCGTTCCCCACCCCGCCCATCGGCGCCTGGGTGGACCTGCTCCACCACCGCCACGCCATGCTGGAGGCACTGAAGCGATGAGCACCCCCGTCCTGCGCGCGCACGCCGAGCAGCAGTTCGCCGAGGAGCTGGAGGCCCTGGCCCGCCACGACGAGCGCCCGCGCCCGCCCGCGTGGAGGCTGTCGCCCTGGGCCGTGTCGACCTACCTGCTGGGCGGGCGGCTGGACGACGGCTTCGAGGTCACCCCCAAGTACGTGGGGCAGCGGCGGCTGGTGGAGATCGCCGTGGCCACGCTGGCCACCGACCGCGCGCTGCTGCTGATCGGCGTTCCCGGCACCGCCAAGACCTGGGTGGCCGAGCACCTGGCGGCCGCCGTCAGCGGCGACAGCACGCTGCTGATCCAGGGCACCGCCGGCACCAGCGAGGAGCAGGTGCGCTACGGGTGGAACTACGCCCGCCTGCTCTCCGAGGGCCCGTCGCTCGACGCGCTGGTGCCGTCGCCGCTGATGCGGGCCATGCGCGACGGGAAGATGGCGCGGGTGGAGGAGCTCACCCGCATGCCGGCCGAGGTGCAGGACACCCTCATCACCATCCTCTCCGAGAAGACCCTCCCGGTCCCCGAGCTGAACACCGAGGTGCAGGCGGTGCGCGGCTTCAACCTGATCGCCACCGCCAACGACCGCGACCGCGGGGTGAACGAGCTGTCCAGCGCGCTCAAGCGCCGCTTCAACATGGTGGTCCTCCCCCTCCCCGCCACGGTCCAGGAAGAGGTGGAGATCGTGATGCGGCGGGTGGAGCAGACCGGCCGCGCGCTGGAGCTTCCCGCCGAGCCGCCGGCGCTGGAGGAGGTGCGGCGCGTGGTGATGCTCTTCCGCGAGCTGCGCGGCGGGGTGACGGCCGACGGGAAGACGCGGCTGAAGTCGCCCAGCGGCACGCTGAGCACCGCCGAGGCCATCAGCGTGGTGAACGGCGGGCTGGCGCTGGCGGCGCACTTCGGCGACGGCGTGCTGCGCGCCGACGACCTGGCCGCGGGGCTGCTGGGCGCCGTGGTGAAGGACCCGGTGCAGGACCGCACCGTCTGGCTGGAGTACCTGGAGACGGTGGTGCGCGAGCGCGACGGCTGGAAGGACCTGTATCGCGCCTGCCGCGAGGTCGCGGCGTGAGGGTTAGTGCTAAGTGCTAAGTGCTAAGTGCTAAGTGCTAAGTGCCAGGTGCGGGAGAAACGAACCCAGGAGTTCAGTTGTGCATCCATGCCACCCCGCTGACGTCATCCTGAGGCCGGCCACGCCGCCGTCACGCCTGCACGATACTCGGCAGGCCGAAGGATCTATCGCTGCGGCAGCACGTGAGTTCGGCATCTCCGCCGGATCGAAGGAGTCCAGAGTCAGAAGTCCGGACGGGAAACCGAATGACTGCACGGGGAGGTGGTATCATGGGTCGATTCTCGATCAGGGTCATGCGCGACGACGGGAAGCCCGCCAGGGATGTCGGCGTCATGATCGATTACGGGATCCTCAATGGTGGCACGGAAGAGCGGCGAACGGATCGTGACGGATGGGTGGAGTTCCACAATCGCTACGGGGTGCCGGGGACCATCTGGGTTCATGGGAAGAAGATGGGCGAGCATGGGTTGGCCGATGGAAAGACGTACTCGTACACGATCTGAGTGCTGTCCAGCGTCGTCCGGACTTCTGGCCGTGGCACCCGCGCAGGGGAATGAAGCTCATGGGATGGGGACTGCGGTGGGAGGAATTCTTCGGATGACCGCGGCGGGATGAGCGTCCACGTCTTCGGCATCCGCCATCACGGGCCGGGCTCCGCACGCTCGCTGCTGCGGGCGCTCGACGCGCTCGCGCCCGACGTGGTGCTGATCGAGGGCCCGCCCGACGCGGCGGACGTGCTGGCGCTGGCGGCGGATGCGGAGATGGAGCCGCCGGTGGCGCTCATCGTCTACCCGCCCGAGCGGCCGCGGCTGGCGGTGTACTACCCGTTCGCCTCCTTCTCACCCGAGTGGCAGGCCATCCGCTGGGCGCTCGCCCACGGCGTCCCCGCGCGCTTCATCGACCTCCCGATGGCCCACCGCTTCGCCGAGGCGCTGGCCGAACCCGAATCCCCCTCGAACGACGGGGAATCGGGAGATGGAGATGCGGCCACTTCCTCTCTCGAAGCGAATCCACCGTCCGAAACCGCTTCGGACGATGAGCATCCGGCCGCGGCTGCTCCATCCGCACCTTCAGAAACGACTTCGGACGATGGGGATGCGCCCGCGTCGGCTCCATCCGCATCTCCCGAACGCGGATCGGTGGGTGGGGATGCCGCCGCTCCGGGCGCGTCCCCGGACGACGCGGCCGGGGCGAAGGACGGCGCCGCGGCGAGCCTTCCATCACCCGATGCCGTGCCCGCGGAAGCGGAGGCCGACGAGATCCGCGCGGATCCGCTGGACTGGCTGGGGCGCGCCTCCGGCCACGGCGACGGCGAGCGCTGGTGGGAGCGGATGGTGGAGACGCGCCGCTCCCACGACGACCTGTTCGCCGCCATCCTCGAGGCGATGACCGCGCTGCGCGACGAGCTGGGGACCGACGGCGACGTGTGGGAGCGGCGGCGCGAGGCCCACATGCGGCAGCAGCTGCGCGCGGCGCAGAAGGAGGGCTTCGCGCGCATCGCCGTGGTCTGCGGGGCCTGGCACGCACCCGCGCTGGCCCGCGTCCCCGCCGCGAAGGACGACGCCGCGCTGCTGAAGGGGCTGCCGCGCGCCCGGACCGCCGCCGCCTGGGTGCCGTGGACGCACGGGCGCTTGGCGTACGAGAGCGGCTACGGCGCCGGCGTGGCCTCGCCCGGGTGGTACGAGCACCTCTGGCAGGGCCCGGGCGCCGACCCGGGCGCCGTGGCCGTGGGGTGGCTCACGCGCGCCGCCCGGCTGCTGCGCGGCGAGGACCTGGACGCCTCGCCCGCGCAGGTGGTGGACGCGGCGCGGGTGGCCGAGGCGCTCGCGGCGCTGCGCGGGCTCCCCCTGGCGGGGCTCCCGGAGCTCACCGAGGCGTGCGAGGCGGTGTTCTGGGGCGGCGCGGGCGGGCCGGCGCTGCCGCTGGCACTGATCCGCGAGCGGCTGATCGTGGGCGAGCGGCTGGGCGCGGTCCCCGCCGGGGCGCCGCTGGTGCCGCTGATGCGGGACCTGGCCCGCGAGCAGAAGCGCCTGCGCCTGCCCCCGGAGGCCGCCGAGCGCGTGCTGGAGCTGGACCTGCGCGGGCCCACCGACCTGGACCGCAGCCGCCTCCTCCACCGCCTGCTGCTGCTGGGCGTGCCCTGGGGGCGCGACGAGCGCGTGCAGGGGCGGCGGCGCGGCACCTTCCACGAGCACTGGCGGCTGCGCTGGCACCCCGAGCTGGCCGTGGCGCTGATCGAGGCCGGCGCGTGGGGGAACACGGTGGCCGAGGCGGCCGACGCGCGCGCCCGCGACGCGGCCGCCCGCGCGCGCGACCTCCCCGCCCTCACCGGCATGCTCGACCGCGTGCTGCTGGCCGACCTCCCCGCCGCGGCGCGCGCGCTGGTGGAGCGCATCGGCGGCGAGGCCGCCCGCGCCAGCGACGCCGCGCACCTGATGGCGGCGCTCCCCCCGCTCGCGCAGACGCTGCGCTACGGCAGCGTGCGCGGCCCCGACGCCGAGATGCTGCGCCACGTGGTGGACGGTCTGGCGGCGCGCATCAGCGTGGGGCTCCCCTCCGCCGTGGCCTCGCTCGACGACGACGCGGCGGAGGCGATGGCGGGGCACGTGGATGCGGTGCACGGCGCCGTGACCCTGCTCGACGAGGCGCGCCACCGCGGCGACTGGCTGGCCGCGCTGGGGCGCGTGGCCGGGCAGGCGGGCGTGCACGGCCGCATCGCCGGGCGGTCGGTGCGCCTGCTGCTGGACGCCGGCGCACTGGACGCCGGCGAGGCGGCGCGGCGGATGGGGCTGGCGCTCTCCCCCGCCGCGGACCCCGCGTACGGCGGCGCGTGGATCGAGGGGTTCCTGGCCGGGAGCGCGCTGGCGCTGCTGCACGACGCGGCGCTCTGGGGCGTGCTGGACGCGTGGCTGGCCGGGCTGGGCGGCGACGCGTTCACCGCGCTCCTGCCGCTGCTGCGCCGCACCTTCGCCCGCTACGAGCCCGCCGAGCGCCGCCGCCTGGGCGAGCTGGCCCGCGCCGGCCCCGCGCGCCCCACCGGCGCGGCGCCCGCGGCGGGCGCGTCGCGGGCGGTGGACGAGGCGCGCGGCGAGGCCGTGCTCCCGCTGCTCCTCCTGCTCCTGGGCGCGGACGCGAACGGCGGCGCCCCCTCTACCGACGAAGCGGGTTCGCGATGACGGACGGCGGCATGGCGATGGACGACGAGCGGCTGCGGCGCTGGCGGCTGGTGCTGGGCGGCGACGAGGCCGACGGCACCGGCGTGGGTGCCGCGCTCGACGCGCGGTCGCTGGCCATGGACCGCGCCCTCGGCGCGCTCTACGACAGCGACCGCGGGGCGGGGCTCGGCTCGTCGGCGCCGAGCGTGGCGCGCTGGCTGGGCGACGTGCGCGAGTACTTTCCGCAGCAGGTGGTGCGGGTGATCCAGAAGGACGCGCTGGAGCGGCTGAGCCTGCGCCAGATGCTGCTGGAGCCCGAGCTGCTGCAGTCCGTCGTCCCCGACGTGCACCTGGTGGCCACCCTCGTCTCGCTGCGCCAGGTGATGCCGGCGAAGTCGCGCGACACCGCCCGCCAGGTGGTGCGCCGCGTGGTGGACGAGGTGCTGCGGCGCCTCGCCGAGCCCCTGCGCCAGGCGGTGCGCGGTGCGCTGGCCCGGCACCAGCGCAACCTGCGCCCACGCTACGCCGACATCGACTGGAACCGGACCATCCGCGCCAACCTGCGCCACTACCAGCCCGCGCTGAAGACCCTCGTCCCGGAGACGCGGGTGGGGTTCGGGCGGCGGGGGCAGGCGCTGCGCGACGTGGTGCTGTGCATCGACCAGAGCGGGTCGATGGCGGCGTCGGCGGTGTACTCGGGGATCTTCGGGTCGGTGCTGGCGTCGCTGCCGGCGGTGCGCACGCACGTGGTGGCGTTCGACACGGCGGTGGTGGACCTCACGGCCGAGCTGCACGACCCGGTGGAGCTGCTCTTCGGCATCCAGCTGGGCGGGGGGACCGACATCGACCGCGCGCTGGCTTACTGCCAGGGGCTGGTGACGCGGCCGCGCGAGACGGTGCTGGTGCTGGTGAGCGACCTGTTCGAGGGCGGCGACCGCGCCGGGATGCTGCGGCGCGCCGCGGCGATGGCCGCGGCGGGGGTGAAGCTCGTGGCCCTGCTGGCGCTGAGCGACCAGGGCGCCCCCGCCTACGACCACGCGGTGGCCGCGGAGCTGGCGGGGTTCGGGATCCCGGCGTTCGCCTGCACCCCCGACCTCTTCCCGGAGCTGCTGGCCACCGCCCTCTCGCGCGGCGACCTGGGCGAGTGGGCGGCTCGCGAGGGCATCGTGGCCGCGCGTGGCGGGCGGTAGCGGGAAGCGCGGGAAACGCGTTACCGCGTCTCGATCCCCGGGAGGATCTCGACCTTGAGCTTCTGCGTCTCCTTCACCGCGCCGAAGGTGAGGGTGACGGTGTACTCGCCGGGGCGGACGAACTTCGCGCCCTCGCCGCCGTACTCGTTCAGCAGGTCCTTGGTGGTCTTCAGGTCCCAGCTCACACGGTTGAGGCCGGGGACGCCGGGCGCGGTGAGGTTCGCCACCGGCGCGCCGGCCGCGTCGGTGATCGCGATCTTCACCTCGTCGCCCGTGTAGCGCTTCACGTAGTAGGTGATGAGCGCGCCGGCGGGCGGGTTGGCGCCGTGGAAGTCGGCGTTGCCGCCGCTGTCCACCCACCCCGGGAGCGGCTCGAACCCCACCGCCGTGCGGATGGGGAAGAGCACCGCGTCCTTCCCGCGCGCCGTGTCGCCCAGCAGTTCCAGGGCGCGGATGTCGTCGATCACGTACAGCGAGCGGCCGTGCGTGGCCGCGATCAGGTCCAGGTCGCGCGGGTGGATGAGGATGTCGTCGACCGCCACCGTCGGCAGGTCGCCGATCTTCCGCCAGCTCCTGCCGCGGTCCAGGCTCGCGAAGAGGCCGAACTCCGTCCCCGCGAAGAGGAGGTTGGGGTTGTTCGGATCCTCGCGCACCACCTTCACCGGGCCGTCGGCGGGGAGGTCCCCGGCGATGCTCTCCCAGGTGCGCCCGCCGTCCCCCGTGCGGAAGAGGTAGGGGGCGAACTTGCCGCTGCGGTGCGCGTCCACGGCCACGTAGGCCACGCGCGCGTCGGCGTGCCCCGGCTCCACCCGGCTGATCCACTCGCCGCGGACGGCCGCCGGCAGGTTCGCGGTGAGGTCGGTCCAGTGGCCCCCCTCGTCCCCCGTCGTCCACAGCTTGCCGTCGTCCGTCCCCGCCCAGAGCAGGCCGCGCCGCAGCGGGCTCTCGGCCAGGGTGTAGACCACGCCGTAGTTCTCAGCCCCGCTCCCGGTGGTGAGGATGCGCTCGGGGAGCCGGGCCGAGAGGTCGGGCGAGATCGCGCGCCAGCTCTCGCCGTTGTCGGCGAGGCGGAAGACGCGGTTGCCGGCCAGGTAGAAGGCCGCGGGGTCGTGCCGGCTGGGGACGAGCGGCGAGTTCCAGTGGAAGCGGAACCCCGTCTGCCCCTCCGCCGGCTGCGGGCGCAGCTCCTTGAACGCGCCGCTGCGCAGGTCGAAGCGGTGCACGTAGCCTTCCTGCGACTCGGCGAACACCACCTGCGGGTTGCGCGCGTCGAAGAAGCAGTAGAAGCCGTCGCCGCCGTTCACGTTGGTCCAGTCGGCGTTGGTGACGCCCTCCTTTCCGCGCGTGGCGCTGGGGCCCACCCAGTTCACGTTGTCCTGCAGCCCGCCGCAGATGCGGTACGGCGTGCTCATGTCCACGTTGATGCGGTAGAACTCGCCCGCCGCGAAGTTGTTGAGGAAGTTCCACCCCTCGCCGGCGTTGTAGCTCTGGTACACGCCGCCGTCCGTGCCCAGCAGCAGCCGCTTCGGCGCGCGCGGGTCGATGGCGAGCGCGTGCAGGTCGCTGTGCACGTTCTTGAAGCGGTCCTCTCGCCAGGTGCGCCCCCCGTCTTCCGACACGTGCAGCATGAAGCCGAGCACGTACACGTGGCGGTCGTTCTCGGGGTCGACGCGGATCTGGGAGAAGTAGAAGGGACGGGGATCGAGGTTGCTCATCCGCGTCCAGTGCTCGCCCCCGTCGTCGGAGCGGAAGACGCCGCCGGCCCGGCTGTGCACGTCGTCGATGTTGCTGGTGCCCTGCGCGTCGCTCTGCACCACCGCGTAGACGATGCGCGGGTCCTTCGCGTAGACGGAGAGGCCGATCCGCCCCGTCCCGGGGGGGAGCCCCGCCGCCAGCTTGCGCCAGGTGACGCCGCCGTCGGTGGACTTGAAGATGCCGCCCAGGTCGCGCCCGTCGGTGTAGTCCGGGCCGGCGAGGAACGACCAGGGCTGGCGGCGCCGGGCGTAGAGCGCGGCGTAGAGGGTGTTGGGGTTCTTCGGGTCGATGGCGATGTCGCCGCACCCCACCCGCGTGTCGTACGGGGCCGGGGCGGAGAGCACCTTGCGCCAGGTGGCGCCCGCGTCGCGCGTGAGGTAGCAGCCGCGCTCCGCGGTGGGCGTCCACAGGTCGCCCGTCGCCGCCACCCACGCCGTCTTCGGGTCCGTGGGATGCACCACGATGCGGGCGATGGCGTGGCTCCCGTTCAGGCCGACGTTCTTCCAGGTCGATCCCCCGTCGGTGGAGCGGTAGACGCCGTTCCCCCAGCTCACGCTGTTGCGGTCGTTCGCCTCGCCCGTGCCCACCCACACCACCTTCGGGTCCGAGGGGGCGATGGCGACGTCGCCCACCGCCGCCACCTTCTCGTGCTCGAAGATCGCCGACCAGGTGCCGCCGTTGTCGGTGGTCTTCATCACCCCGCCCGTGCCCAGCGCCACGTAGAGGGTGAACGGGTCCGCCGGGTCGAGCTCGATGTCGGAGACGCGCCCGCCCATGATCGCCGGCCCGATGCTGCGCGCGCGCAGGGCGGGGACGAGGAAGCTGGTGTCGAAGGGCACGGCCGCGCGGAAGGGCGGCGCCCCCCGGAGCTCGCGCTGCGCGTGGACGGCGGACGGCAGGGCGAGCACGGCCGCGAGCGCGGCGACGGTCCTCCGATGCGTGGACATGGGTGCGTGGCGTGTGGAGGGGAGACGATTCGCGGGACGGTGGGCTCGCCGCGCGGGCTCACAGGATAGCGCGGGTTCCGTGGGTTCAGCAATCGCGAAGACACGAGGAGGGAGCCTCGGGATTCCGCGGCGCGCGGCGCGCCGGGCTGTTCACGGGCCGCGGCGCGCGCTACCGTAGGGGCACCCACCGCGTGCCGCACCTCTCCCCACGCCCTCCGCTCCCATGATCGCACGCAACTACACCATCCGGATCACCGGCCGCTCCATCGCGTACCTGCTCGCCGCCGCGGCGCTGGTGTGGCTGGTGGTCGGCTTCGGCGAGATCCTCTTCATCCTCTTCCTGGCCATCCTGCTGGCGGTGGGCATCGACCCGCTGGTGGACCGGATGGAGCGGTGGAAGCTCCCGCGCTCGCTGGCGATCTTCATCATCTACCTGGGGATCCTGGCGGTGCTGCTGTTCGCGGTGGCGCTGCTGGTGCCGGTGGTGGTCTCGGAGTCGAGCCAGCTGGCCGAGAGCCTGCCGCGCATCGCGCAGCAGGCGGCGGAGCTGCCGCGCACCTGGAAGCTCAGCATCCCGGGGTTCGACCGCGTCGACACCAGCCACCTGGGCGAGCGGCTGGGGGCGGAGATCGGGTCGATCGTGGCGAGCGTGCCGCGGGTGCTGGTGGACGTGGGGAAGGCGGTCACCGGGCTGCTGGTGAGCTCGCTGCTGGTGCTGGTGGTGGGCTTCTTCCTGAGCGCCGACGCCAACTTCGCCCCGCGCTTCATCGCGCGCTTCTTCCCGCCGCGCCTGCGGCCGGCGGTGGCCGACGTCTCGCGCGAGATCGCGGGGCGGCTGGGGCACTGGGTGCGGGCGCAGCTCCTGGTGGGCGTGTTCTTCGGGACCTGCTTCGGGCTGGGGCTGGCGGTGATGGGGGTGCCGTTCGCGCTGTCGCTGGGGGTGGCGGGAGGGGTGCTGGAGCTGATTCCCTACATCGGCGGGATCGTGGTGACGGTGATCGCGATGCTGGTGGCGCTCACCATCTCCCCGCTGACCGCGGTGGGCGTGCTGGTGCTGGAGATCGTGGTGGCGAACGTGGAGAGCCACGTGATCTACCCCAAGATGGTGGGGAACGCGGTGGGGCTGCACCCGCTCAGCATCATCCTGGCGCTCTTCATCGGCGCCGAGGCGAAGGGGATCATGGGGGCGCTGGTGGCGGTGCCGGTGGCGGCGGTGCTGCAGGTGCTGTTCGACCGCTTCTACCGCTTCCCCGACACCGGCAAGATCATCCTCCTCGAGACCTCCGATCCGCTCCCCGACGAGACCGAGCCGGAACTCGCGCCGGCTCCGGCGCCCGCCGCCGAGTAATACCGTTTCAACTGATTGGATGTGCATTCCAATCAACGGAAATGGGCTCACACGGAGTCAACGGAGTCAACGGAGTCGTTCTCCGTTGACTCCGTTGACTCCGTGTGAGACTTTCGGTACAAGGTTCTCGGAATGCACAGTCATTCGCCCGATCTGGTATAACATAACAGAATCGCTTCACGCAGAGCCGCAGACGACGCAGAGAGGACGGCCGTTTACGCGGCGAACCGGAAAGGAGCAGAGATGTCGGAGCGTTCAGCAAACAGCTCGGAGGCGAACCGTGCGGCCTTGAACACCAGGTGGGAGCTGACAGACGCACGCATCGCCGCCGAGGTGGCCCGGCACGGGAGACCGACTCGAGGTGATTTGACAGAAGATGAGATCGCGCGCATCGCGGTGGAGATGTCGGCTGATTAATCCAAGCTGCGTGTACGATCTTTTTCTCGTCAGGTATCAAGCGACCGTTCCAGCTTCTCCTCCACCATCGGCCGGAGCCGCTGCCGCATCGAGTGTTTCGCCTCCTTCGCGAGCGCTTCGATTTCGGTGTCGCTCAACGACAACTCCTCACTCCACTTCTGGAGAAGGACGAGGTCGAGGACGTCGATCATCTCTTCGCGGCTGATGAGGTCCGAGCGCACACGGATGACGATCTCCGGGCCATCGCGATCGATCCGATACGGTAGGCCCGCTCCAGCTTCTGGCGACAAGTCCGCCTCCCGGTTCGCGAGGTAGCCTCAATCTAAACCGAATCGCTTCAGTGACTCTTTAGGTCAGCCACCGCCCGCGCGAGCCGCGGCAGCACCTCGCCGGCGCGGCCCTGGAGGAAGACGTCGGCGATCGGGGTGAGCTCGCTGGGGTCGGGATTCACCTCGATCACGCGCGCGCCGGCGCGCTTGGCGACGTGGGGGAGCTCGGCGGCGGGCCACACCGTCCCCGAGGTGCCGACCAGGAGGAGCACGTCGCACGTCTGCGCCAGCAGCCACGCGCGCGCCACGGCATCGTCGGGGAGCATCTCGCCGAACCAGACCACGTCGGGGCGGAGCGGGGAGCCGCACATCGGGCATGGGGGCGGGTCCGCCTCGTCCCCGTCGGGGAGCGGCGGGTCGCCGCGGTAAGGATGGTGGTGGTCCAGGCACTTCGCGCGGCGGAGGTTGCCGTGCACCTCCACCACGTCGCGCGAGCCGGCGAGGGCGTGCAGCCCGTCGACGTTCTGCGTAACCACGGTGAAGGCGGGGAGCCGCGCTTCCAGCTCCACCAGCGCGTGGTAGCCGGCGTGCGGCACGGCCTCGAGCACCTTCCGGCGGCGCGACGCGTACCAGCTCCATACGCGGCGCGGATTCTTCCGGAATCCCTGCTCCGTCGCCAGCTCCTGCGGGTCGAAGCGCGCCCACAGCCCCTCCATCGCGTCGCGGAAGGTGGGGATGCCGCTCTCGCGCGACATCCCCGCCCCCGTGGACGCCACGACGCGCCTGGCGCCGGCGATCCACTCGGCGGCGCGCGCGAGCCCTTCCTCCGTCATCCGCCCACCCCGCCGGCGTCCGCCGCGTCCGCCTCCGCGCCGCGGAACTCCGCGGTGACCTCGATCACGCCGACGAGGTTCGCGTTCAGCTCGGCGAGCTCCTCGGCGGGGATCCAGAGCTCCTGGTGCCGGCGCGCGCCGACCGTCCGTACGGGGTAGCGGGAGACGAGCTCCGTCCGCACGCGGAAGCGGGTCACGTAGCCGGCGTAGCCGCTGGCCGCGTCCTTCGTGTTCCAGTCGCGGGCGATCTGGATGGCGTACTCCTCGTTCAGCACGGGGTAGAAGATGGGCTGGTGCGCGAGCCGCGGCGGAAAGGCGCGCCATCCGCTCTCCTCGATCAGCCGCAGCTCGGCCGCGCCGACCGGGCGGAAGAGCACCGTGGTCGCCTCGCCGGCATCGCCCGCGTCACGCATGGACGGTCTCCCCGCCGACGAGGGTCCGCACGCAGCGCATCTCCCGCAGCGCGTCGGCTTCGCAGGCGAGCGGGTCGTGGTCCCAGGCGGCGAGGTCCGCGTCATGGCCGGGGAGGAGGCGGCCGGAGCGGTGCGCGATGCCGGCCGCGAGCGCCGGGCCCTCGGTGTAGGCCCGCAGCGCCTGCTCGGCGGTGACGGCGTTCTCCGGGAACCATCCCTCGCGCGGCTCGCCGTCCCACCCCACGCGCTTCACCGCCGCGAACAGCCCCAGCCGCGGGTCCACCGTCTCCACCGGGGTGTCGGAGCCGAACGCCAGCGTGGCGCCCGCCCGCAGCACCGGCGCGAAGGCGTACGCGCCGCGGGAGCGCTCGTGCCCCCAGTGGCGCTCGGCGGCGGGGATGTCGGTCATCAGGTGGACGGGCTGCATCGACGCCACCACCCCCGAGCGGCCCGCACGCTCCCACAGCTCCGGCGGGCAGAGCTGCAGGTGCTCGATGCGGTGCGGCAGCGCGGAGGGAGCGGGGACGGACGAGAGCACGCCCAGCGCGAGCTCCACCGCCGCGTCGCCAATGGCGTGGACGGTGCTGGCGATCCCCGCCTCGGCCGCGCGGCGGACGTGCGCGCGGAAGTCGTCGGCCGCGAGCGTCTGGATGCCGCGGTCGTCCGCGCCGACGTAGGGATCGCGCAGCCAGGCCGTGCGCGAGCCCAGGGCGCCGTCCAGGAACATCTTCACCCCGCCGATCCGCAGCCACTCGCCGCCGAACCCGCTGCGCAGCCGCGCCTCGATTGCCGCGGAGAGGCGGGGGAGGGGGATGGCCTGGAGCACCCGCAGCCGCAGCGCGCCCGCCTCCGCCAGCGCGGAGAAGTCCTCCAGCCCCGTCACCTCCACCGAGTGCACGCCGGTGAGCCCGAGCCGGTGGAGCTCGCCTTGTGCCTCCGCCAGCGCGGCGGCGCGCTCGGCGGGCGACTCCGCCGGGAGGCGGCGCTCGGCGAGCTTCATCGCGTTTTCCAGCAGCACGCCCGTGGGCTCGCCGGCGTAGTCGCGGAGGATCTGCCCGCCCTCGGGGTCCGGCGTGTCGGCGGTGATGCCGCAGGCGGCGAGGGCGGCGCCGTTCAGCCACGCGCCGTGGATGTCGTGGCTCTGGAAGTAGCAGGGCCGCTCCGGGCAGACGGCGTCGAGCTCCTGGCGGGTGGGCATGCGGCCCCAGCGGTGCACGTCCCAGCCGATCCCGCGCAGCCACCCCTCGCCCGACGCGGCGGCGCGGCCGATGGCCTCGAGCGCCTCGGCGTGCGTCCGCGCCGCGTTCAGGTCTACCCGGCGCAGCGAGAGACCGTAGGTGGTGAGGTGCACGTGCGCGTCCGTCAGCCCCGGCGTGACCACGGCGTCGCCGAGGTCCTCCACCCGAGCGCCCGGTGCGGCCGATCCCCGCGCCTGGTCGAACGATCCCGCGAACGCGACCCGGCCGGCGCGCACCAGCAGCGCCTCCACCGGCGGGTGACTCCCCAGCACGTGGATGCGGCGCGCGCGGACGACGAGGTCTGACGGGTCGTGCTCCAGCATGTGCGGCGTCGATGCTTCGCGGGGATCGGGGGAAGTCCGGCCGCGGAAGATGCGGAGCGCAGCCACCCGGCGCAAACGGGCGCCGCTCAGTCCTCCACGACCATCCAATTGTGCAGACAGTGTCTGCACAATTCCCGAATCGGGGAAAAGAGGGATCTCATACCATTTTCGCCGATCAGTTGTGCATTCTGACAAGAGGAAAATACCTCACCCAGAGGACCGGAGGACCAGAGAACTGCGCGTGTTTCCTCTGGTCCTCTGGTTCTCTGGGTGAGACCAATCTGTTTGCCTGAAATGCACAATCAATAATCGGAAATGGTATCACGCAGAGACACAGAGACGCAGAGAGGCTCGGCGGCTCTCTCTGCGTCTCTGTGTGAGACCTGCTGTTTTATACCAACTCCGTAAGAAGAGTTGGCGTATCTCCCCGACTCACGTGCCGGCGCGGTTATAGATCCTTCGGCCTGCAAGTTGTTGCGTAAGCGATGAGTGCAGCGTTGCCGGCCTCAGGATGACGTCTTCGAGGGTTGCTCAGGATACAGAAATCCAACAGCCGGATTTGGTATTAAGCCAGCACCTGGGTGAGCCACTCGCACGAGGAGCCGCCGCGTGCCTCGCAGCGGGCGTGCGTGGTGGAGTGCTTGCGCCCCGTGTACTCCGTCACCAGCTCCGACAGCGCGCCGGCGTAGAAGGCGCACGCCGCGCCGCCGGGGTCGGCGGCGGCGGTCAGCGAGCCGGTGATGGCCAGCGAGACCGGCTTGATCCCCACGCGGAACTCGCCGTCGCCCGCGAGCTGGCGGAAGAGGCGGGCGGCGGCCTTGCGCGCGGAGCGCTGCTTGGCCCCCTGCGGCATCCAGCGGATGGAGCGCCGGAAGGCGCCGGAGCGCTCTCCCCAGGCGTGGCGCGCCACCCTGCGCCCCGCCTCCTCGAAGATCTCGTCGGCGTCGGGGCGGCGGATCACCAGGGCGATCAGGTCCGCCACGGTGGCGGGGCTCTGCATCCGCTTGCGCTTCACCTCTTCGCGGAAGCGATGGATCTGCTTGTAGACCACGTCGCTCAGCCCCAGCCGCCGCGGCATGCTCACGGCCACGTCTTCGCCCTCCAGGTACTCGTCCGGGCGGTCCATGTCGCGCATGGTCTCCAGCAGGATGAGCGGAAAGACGGGGGTGACGTTCGCGGTCGCCCCGGGGGCGGCGGTGGTCGGCATGCTCGCGGTGCGGGAGGGGTACCTCGGATTGGAGGGGCGGAATTTCGTGCCGGGTGCCCCGTCTGGCAAGTGCGTTGCAGACATCGGGATCGGAAACGATCTGCCCCGGGGCGTGCCTCTTGCACCCCGCCGGGCGAGCCGGAGCACCACCGCGAACGAACCTGCCGGGAGGACCCGTGGCCTCGAACCCGAACGAGAACCCCACCTGCGTCTTCTGCCGCATCATCGGCGGCGACGAGATGGTGAGCGTGATCCACGAAGACGACGACATCATCGCCTTTCTCGACATCCAGCCGCTGCACCCCGGCCACGTGCTGGTGGTGCCCAAGGCGCACTACAAGAACCTCTTCTACGTTCCCGAGGCGCTGGCGGCGCGCACCTTCGCCATGGCGCGGCGCATCCTCCCGGGGCTGCGCAAGGCCACCGGGTGCCGCGCCATCAACCTGTTCAGCCCCAACGGCACCGACGGGGGGCAGGACGTCTTCCACTTCCACGTGCACCTGATCCCGGTGCCCGAGGGCGCGCCCTTCCCCCTGCAGCTCCCCGACCCCGGCGCCGAGGTGCCCAGCCGCTCGCAGCTCGACGTGATGGCCACGCACGTGATGCGCTGCATCCACGACGAGGTGGAGGCTCCGGAAGAGCCCGCGGGCGCCGCGGCCTGAACCCACGGGTCTCACGCGGAGACGCAGAGGCGCGGAGAGAGACACCGGTCTCCTCCGCGCTTTCTGTCGAATGTCTACAGGGCTTGACCATCGCCCGGGTCGGACGTACCCTCTTGTAGGATTTCTACAGTAACCTGCCATCGCCTGCCCATGCCGCCCGGCCCCTCGTCCGACGTACTGCGCGGAACGCTCGACCTGCTGGTGCTGAAGACGCTCACGCTGGCGCCGATGCACGGGTGGGGGATCAGCCAGCGCATCCAGCAGTTCTCGGAGGGAACCTTCGAGCTGAACCAGGGCTCGCTCTATCCCGCGCTGCAGCGGCTGGAGCAGCGCGGGTGGATCGAGGGCGAGTGGCAGGTGACCGAGAACAACCGCCGCGCCCGCTACTACCGCATCACCGCGGCGGGACGGAAGGCGCTGGGGGAGGAGGTCGACAACTGGCGTCGCTACGTGGATGCCGTCGGCCTCGTCCTCCGCACCTCGTAGCCTCTTTCGACGCGCGCTCTCCCCTTCGCACCATGGCGACCTCCCGCGTCACCCTCTTCCTGCGCGCGCTCCTCCGCCCCGCCGCGGTGGAGCGGGAGATGGACGAGGAGCTGCGCTTCCACCTGGAGATGGAGGCCGCGAAGCACCGCGCGGCCGGGATGAGCCCGGGCGAGGCGATGCGGCGGGCCGTGCTCGGCTTCGGCGGCGTGCAGGGGGTGCGCGAGGAGATGCGCGACGGCCGCGGCACGCGCTGGCTGCACGACCTGACCTGGGACCTGGCCTGCACGCTCCGCTCCCTCTGGCGCCGGCTGGGCTTCACCGGGACGGCGGTGGCGTGCCTGGGGATCGCGATCGGCCTGAACGTCGGCGTCTTCGGCATTCTCGACGCGCTGCTCTGGCGCGATCCGCCCGGGATCTCCGGCCGCGCGCGCATCGTGTCGCTGCACCTCGCCGCGCGCGAGGGCGGCGGCCCCGCGCTGCCGAGCGCCTTCGCGCCGGGCGAGTACGAGCGGGTCCGGGCGAGCGCGCGCGCCTTTACCGACGTTGCCGCGTTCGGCGCCGCGGGCGCGGGCGTCTCCACCGGCGGAGAGTCGCGGCCGATGCGGGTGGTGGCGGCCTCGGACAACTACTTCCGCGCGCTGGGTACACGGCTCGCGCTCGGGCGCCCGCTCGCGCCGGCGGACGGCGCCCCGAACGCGGAGCCGGTCGCCGTCATCGGGCACGCGCTGTGGACGGAGCGGTTCGGCGGAAGGGCGGACGCGCTGGGGCGGGTGGTCTGGATCAACCGCCAGCCGTTCACGGTGATCGGCGTCGCTCCGCCGGCCTTCTACGGCGCGGGGCTGGGGGAGGCGACGCTCCCCGCGGCCGAGCGCTCGCAGCTCTGGATCCCCCTGGCGCACGCGGCCGTGATCGGCTTCCCGGCTCGCGCCGCGGACGAGCCGTACCTGCAGCTCGCCGCCCGCCTGGCCGAGGGCGTGTCGCGTCACGACGCCGCTGCGGACGCCGGCCGCGTCGCCGCGCTCCTCCGCGCGGCGGGGACGCCGAAGCGCCAGGCGGCCGCGCTCCGGGCGACGGCCTTCGGCGAGGCGCCGGGGGAGAGCTCGCTGCTGAACGCGCTCCTGGTGATGGCCATCCCGCTCATCGTGCTGGCCATCGCCTGCGGCAACCTGGGCGTGCTCCTGCTGGCGCAGGCGACGTCGCGGGCGCAGGAGCTCGCGGTGCGCACCGCGATGGGCGCCACCCATGGCCGCATCCTCCGCCAGTTCCTCGCCGAGAGCGTGCTGGTGGCGGTGCTGGGGGGTGCGCTCGGGCTGGTCCTCAGCCTCTGGGCGGTGGACCTGGCCCGCGCCTTTGCGCTCGACCTTCCCGTGCGGCCGGGACTGAACCCGGCGGTGCTGCTCTTCACCCTGGCGCTCGTCGCCGCGACCACGCTGGTGTTCGGGCTGGTCCCCGCCCACCGCCTGGCGCGGGCGCAGCCGTTCGCGGCGCTGCGGGCCGGCGGCAGCGGCGAGACCCCCCGCGCGTCGCGGCTGCAGTCGGCGCTGGTGGTGGGGCAGGTCGCGCTCTCCTCGGCGCTCCTCCTCACCTGCGCCCTCTTCGTCCGCAGCACGGGGAAGGGGGAGGACGTCGCGCTCGGGTTCGACCGCGGGCACCTGCTGGTGGTCGCGTTCGACCCCGCCGCGGCGAAGGTGGAGGCGCCGGCCGCGCGGGCGCTGCGGAGCGCGGCGCTGGAGCGGCTGCGCGCCCTGCCGGGTGTCGCGGCCGTCGGCGCGGCGGACTTCCGCCCGCTCACCTCGCTCCCCGAGGACCGCTTCGCGACCGGCCGGACGGGGGGACGCGCCGGGTGGGTGAAGGTGGTGGGTGTGGACACCGGCTTCTTCCGCGCCGCGGGGGTGCCGCTGCGGGCGGGGCGGACGGGCGCGGCGGACGCGCAGGGGAGCGTGATCGTCGGCGAGCGCTTCGCGGCGGCGGCGTGGCCGGGGGCCGCGCCGGTGGGGCGCACGCTCCGCCTGGGACCCGACAGCGCCGCGCGGACGGTCACCGTCGTGGCGGCGGCCGGCGACCTGGTGGCCGAGCTGGACCGCGAGGCGCCCCCGCTCGTCTACCGCCTGGAGCCGCCGGAGGCGATGCCGTACTTCTACCTCCGCACCCGGGCGGCGCCGGGCGCGCTGGAAAAGCCGGTGCGCGGCGCGCTGGCCGCCCTCGCGCCCGATGTCCCGGTGGAGCTCTGGACCGGCGAGACGCTGATGCGCGAGGCGATCGGGCCGTGGAGCCGGATGGCGTTCGGCACCGCGATCTTCGGCGCGATCGCGCTGCTGCTCGCGGGCGCGGGGATCTACGCGGTGATGTCGTACCGGGTGGCGCGCAGGACGCGCGAGATCGGCGTGCGCATCGCGCTGGGGGCGAGGCGCGGGGCCATCGTGCGGATGGTGCTGGGGCGCGCGGTGCGCCTGACCGCGCTGGGGATCGCGTGCGGCGTGCCGGCGGGGCTCGCGATCGCGGTGCTGCTGCGCCGCCTCCTGCTCGGCCTCAGCCCGCTCGACCCGCTGGCGTTCCTCGGCAGCTCCGCCTTCCTCCTCCTGGCCGGGACGGCCGCGTCCCTGGGGCCGGCGGCCCGCGCCGCCTCCGTGGATCCGATGGCTGCGCTCCGGGCGGAGTGACTTCGTCTCACACAGAGACGCGGAGAAGAGACCGCTGTCTCTCTCCGCGACGCTGCGTCTCTGCGTGAGACCCGTGGCTTCAGTTGCCCGGCGCGGCGATCAGCCCGGGTGGGTGCACCACGCGTCGCAGGTCGCGTTGCAGGTTCCGCAGGTGTTCCAGCAGCTGGCCTGGCAGGTGTTGAGGCAGGTGTTGACGCAGCTGTTGCAGGTGTTCACGCACGATCCGTCGCAGCTTGCCGTGTAGGCCGGCTCGTTCTGGCCGGCCACGGTCCCGCGCGCTTCCTCCGCCTCATCCACCACGAACGAATCGATCCGCAGGTCGTCCACCTCCAGCTTCAGCTTCCTCATCGCTGCCTCCCTGTGTAAGAAAGTTTGCACCAGCCGGTGCCGTCCCATGATACGACATAGACGTGACGGCCGAAACCGCGCGCCGCCGTGCGGAGCTCTTCCGGGTGCATTCCCGGAATGTGGCATGCCTCGTTTCATACCACGTTGCAGCGCTTCGAGCGGGATCACGTTCACTGAACAGAATGTCTCACACGGAGTCAACGGAGTCAGCGGAGTCGTTCTCCGTTGACTCCGTTGACTCCGTGTGAGCTATTCCCTTGAAGCCGGGGGAACCAGAACGATCCTCGGAAACGTGGTATCAGGGGATCGGTCCTCGTAGCCCGACGTGCGGAGCGGCGGCTCTCCGGTGATCCGGGGAGCCGCCGCTCTTCGTCGGGACCCAGGTCCCGGCACGCGCCTCAGTTGCCCGTGGTCGCCGTGCGCTGGGGGGCGGTGCGCGGGCCGGCGTGCTTCACGTAGCGGTCCATCCAGTTGATCATCTCCGCCAGCGTGTGCAGGGTGTTCTCGCGCGCCCGGTAGCCGTGCGCCTCGTAGGGGAGCACCACGTAGCGCACCGTGGCGCCGTTCCCCTTGAGCGCGGCGAACATCCGCTCGCTCTGGATGGGGAAGGTGCCGCTGTTGTCGTCGAGCTCGCCGTGGATCAGCAGGATCGGCTCGTTGATCTGGTTGGCGTAGGTGAACGGGCTCATCCGCGTGTAGGTGTCCGTCGCCTGCCAGTAGGTGCGCTGCTCGGCCTGGAAGCCGAAGGGGGTGAGCGTGCGGTTGTACGCGCCGCTGCGCGCGATCCCGGCGCGGAAGAGGTCGCTGTGCGCCAGCAGGTTCGCCGTCATGAAGGCCCCGTAGCTGTGCCCGCCGATGGCGATGTGGTCGCGGTCCGTCACCCCCATCTCCACCACCTTGTCCACCGCCGCCTGCGCGCTCGCCACCAGCTGCTCCACGTAGCTGTCGTTCGGCTCCCTGTCGCCCTCGCCCACGATGGCGATGCTGGGGTTGTCGAGGATGGCGTACCCCTGCGTGAGCAGGAAGAGGTGCGAGATCCCGCCCGGGCGCGAGAAGCGGTTGGGCGACCCCTGCACCTGCGCCGCCGCGGAGGCGTCGCGGAACTCGGCCGGGTACGCCCACATCAGCATCGGCAGCGGCCCGTCGCGCCGGGGGTCGTAGTTGGGCGGCAGGTAGAGCGTTCCCGAGAGCTGCACCCCGTCGGCGCGGCGGTAGGTGAGGAGCTGGCGGGTGATCCCCGCGAGCTGCGGCGCCGGGTCGGCGAAGTGGGTGATCGCCGTCGCCTGCCCGCCGGGAAGGGTGCGGATGTAGTAGTTCGGCACGTCGGTGAGCGACTCGCGCCGGGTGAGCACGCGGCTGGCGTCGGGCGACAGGAGGACGAAGACTTCTTCGTAGTAGGGATCCGCGGCCTGCCAGAGGCGGGTGCTCCGCCCGTCGGCGATCGACATCCGGTCCAGGAAGGGGTAGTCGCCCTTCTGCGAGGCGCCCGAGCCGGTCAGGTAGAGCGAGCCGCCGTCGGGCGAGAACTGCAGCACCGCCTGCCCGCGCGCGTTGCGGGCGAGGAGCGGGAGGCCGGGGTCGCCGTAGCGGTCCTGGTAGCTGCGGTCGGCCAGCAGGCGCGGCTGGCCGGGGGCCGACGGGTTCACCGCCCAGCGCTTCTCCCGGCGCGTGTTCCACCAGCGCGAGAGCACCAGCGCGAAGTCGCCGCGCCCCCAGTAGGTGCCGGCGTGCCGCTGGTCCAGGTCGATCAGCCTGGTGGGCTGGCCGGTGAAGGGCGCGTCCTGCACGTACACCCGGTCGTGCACCGGCACGTCGCGGCGCGGGTCGCCGCCGTCCTGCGCCTCGGTCCAGGCCAGGGTGGCCGGCGCGTCGGAGCGCCACTCGAAGTCGCGCGGGCCGGGGATCACCGCGTCGAAGGCCGGGGGAAGGTTCTCGGCCAGCGGCTGCTCGGCCACGCGCTTCACCACCGTGCCGCGCGCGTCGAGCACCAGCACGTCGGCGGGGAAGCTGCCGGCGTCGACCAGGTAGCTGTACGGGCGCTTGATGCGCGTCACCAGGATGTAGCGCCCGTCCGGCGAAGGCATGAACCGGGAGATGACCCCGGGCTGCCCGACCGCCGCCGCGGGGCCGCCGTCGACCGGGACGCGCACCAGCTGCGAGGTGAAGTAGTAGTCGAAGAGCCGCTCGTCGTAGGGGCTCTTCAGCATGTCCTCGAGCGTGCGCACCGGCGCCGCGCGCCCCGAGCTCTCCTGGATCACCGGCCCGGCGGGAACGCGCGGCCGCTCGGGCACGGCGCCGCGGCCGGCGGGGACGCGCAGCGCCAGGATCGACTGCCCGTCGGGCGCCCAGCGGTAGGGGCTGCCGAAGGCCGCGTTGAGCACCTCGGGGAGGAGCCGGCGCGCGGTCCCGGTGCGGGCGTCGGCCACCCAGAGCTCGATGCCGCCCTCGCCGAAGAGCCCGAACGCCAGCTTCGTCCCGTCGGGCGACCAGAGCGTGTACGCCATCCGCGAGCGGGCGGGGAGGCGCACCGGGCGCTGGGCGCCGGTGGCCAGGTCCTGGAAGGTGATGGAGGTCAGGTACCCGATTCGCGCCGCGCCCCAGCCGTTCGTCCGCGGGTTGATGCGGTAGCCGGCGAGGGGGAGCCAGGGCTCCGCCAGCTCCGCCAGGCTCGGCAGGTTCTCGCGCCCCAGCAGCGCCATGGTCGTCGCCCCCGGCAGGACGGAGATTCCCGGGGTTGGCGGGGTGTCGAGGATCTGCGGGATCGGCGCGGGGGGCATCAGGTACCCGCTCGCCTGCCGCGGCGCGGCGGCCGGGGCGGACACCTGTGCCGGCGCGGGCTGGGCGGCCAGGGCGGCGGCGGCCAGCAGCGCCAGGCCGCGGGACTTCACGGACGGGAGCATGGTCCTCCTGCGGGTGCGTGATGGGATGTTCCGTTTCCGCAATCATGGGGTGCCGCCCCGGAAACTGCAATCTCATCTCATACCGTTTCGGATGATTAACTGTGCATTCAGGCAAACGGAACGTGTCACGTCACACAGCCACAGAGGGACCAGAGGAACCAGAGAACTACAATCAGTTTCCTCTGGTTCCTCTGGTCCCTCTGTGTGACACGTCTTTCCGGAATGCACAATCGTTGGAGGGAGATGGTATCACGCGGAGGCGCGGAGGCGCGGAGGCGCGGAGGCGCGGGGGAGGCTCCGCCGCGGAAGAGGCCCGGGCGCCCGAATCCCTGGTGCGGGGGCGGGCGGGAGATTAATCCTCTGGGCCGGCAGTCCCCGCCCACTCCTGGAGGAGCATCCATGAAGCCTTCCCCGGTCATCCTCACCGCCTTCATCCTCGCCGCGTGCACGCCGCTCCCCCAGGCACCCGCGGGTGATCCGCTCCCGCCCGGCCTGGCCGCGGCGCGCGCGGCATACGTGCGGGGCTGGAACGACGGCGACCGCGCCGCGCTCGCCGCCCTCTTCGCCGAAGACGCGCAGGTGGTGTTCCGTGACTACACCCTCGACGGGCGCGCGCGGATCGATGAGAAGTGGCTGGCCGAGGACGTGGGCAAGGTGAGCGAGCTGGTGATGGCGCCGGAGCGCGTCACCGCGAGCGGAGGCGAAGTCACCGAGTCCGGCACCGCCACCCTCCGCTTCCGCCGCGGCGACGGGACGATCGGCGGCGAGCGCGGCACCTACGAGCACCTGTGGGCGCGCCAGCCCGACGGCCGCTGGAAGCTCCGCCGCGTCCACATGGACACGCATCCGGTGCCTCCCGGCTAGAGCGGTTTTCCCGGCAGTCCGGAGTCCATCGCGTGTTCGCGGCCGCGGACGCGAGAAGGACTCCGGACCGTGGAGAAAACCGCTCTAATCCATCCCTTCATCCGCGTCTGGAACCGAGCGGGCTCTTCCGCCACGCCGTGCGCCCGCTGCTCGATGCGCGCCGGGGCTCCGCCACGCCGCCCCCGGCGCCGGTTGCCGCATGATCGTGTCCCATTCATGGAGCACCCTGACCGGTAATGACGTAATTATATGGGGTGCCTTGAGTTACGCGTCCAGAAGGGTTATTATCATGTCCCGAATGACGCTGTTCGTCGGATGGAGGAGAATATGGTGGCGCTCCCGGTTTACTGCAGTGAGAAGCACGCCTTCTTCGCCCTTCCGGAGCTTCTGCCGGACGGCTTCACCCTTGTCCTCTACACCGATTGGGACGCGTTCGAGCGGACGCGGTCCAGCGCGCCGTGCGCCGTCCTCGTGATCCCCTGCCTGCGCTCTTCCGACGCATTCCGCCGGTTCGCGGCGGCCCCGAACGGAGCCGCTGGATGCCGGACGATCCTGGTGACCGCGTGCGACCCCGAGAACGTTCGCTGTACGGCCGCGGTGCGTCTGGACGAGATCGTCTGGCTCGACGCGTCACGGCGCGAGCTCCCGGCGGCCATCGAGCGGGTCCTGGCCCGCGACCCGCTGCGCGAAGCGGCGGCCATGCTCGGGCGCGCCGCGGACGTGACGCCGCGCCTGCGCGAGGCGCTGCTGTACGCCTGCCACGCCGAGCGTGCGCCTCGCACCATCTCCGGCCTGGCGGCGGTCGTGGGGTGCGACCGCACCACGCTCTGCCGCCAGTGGCGCGCGACCGTGGGTGAAGGGTGCGAGATGCGCCTCCAGGACTGCCTGGACTGGCTCATCCTCGTGCGGGCGCTGAACGCGCGCGCCGCGGGGCTGACCTGGCAGGCCGTGGTCGACGGGCTGGGCGTGCACCTGCGCAGCATCAGCCGGTCGGCGCGGCGCCTTTCCGGGCGCAGCCTGGGGATGCTGGCCGCGGATCCCCTTGCCTCCGGCCGCGCCCTGACCGACCGCTTCTCCGCCCTCCTCGCCGCGCCCGCTGCAACGTTTTGCCCCCTCTTGCCGCACAATGTCAATTGAGGCTGTAAACGCATGATTATATCGTTGGCTTCCGCCGTCGCTGAACGAGGCGAGCAAGCCAGCAGCGGGACGATCGGCGGACACCTGGACGAGGCCCCCTGGCTGGCGGCGGCCCGTTCGCTCCCCGATTCCTGGAGGACCGCAGTGCGTAGACCCACCCCTGTCCTGGCGGCGCTGCTCGCCGTGGCCGTCGCCGCGTGCGGCGAGGCGAGCCCCGACACCCCGCTGGCGCCCGCGGCCGGCGTGAACGCCGCGCTGACCGTGCAGCAGACCGAGGCCCTCGGCGAGCTGACGCGCGCCGTGGCGCTTGCCCTGAACGATGCCGGGCTGCGGCAGCGCGTAAAGAACGACATGCGCCTGGCGCCCTACTCCGAGCACAAGCTCGTGCTCGCCGACTACCTTCGCGGCAGCAGCGGCGGCATCGTGCTGGCGAAGATGGTCCGCGAGACCGGGCGCTCGCGCACCGAGCTGCTGGACCTGCTGCGGCGGGTGGGTCCGGTGGAGTTCTACATGCCGGTGGCCGCGCACCGCGAGAGCTGGACGGGCGGCGCGGAGCTGCAGGTGGCCGGCTCGCTCGACGAGGCCAACACCACGCTGGTCGGATTCGACCTGGCGGGCCGCCCGGTGGCGCTTTCGCCCGTGGTGGCGCCCGAGACGCCCACGCTGGTGATCGTGCCGGTGGAGACCGATTTCACTCGCGCGCTCGACCCCGCGAATTCCCACAACGTGAACGACCGCGGCGGCCAGGCGATCGGCACGCTGGTCCCTGGTGCGCCGCGGCCCTCCGCGAACCGCGGCCCACGGATGCAGATGTGCTACGTGGACTGCGGCGGCGGCGGCGACGGTGGCGGCGGCGGCACGGCCACGGTGCAGCAGCGGGGGATCAGCGTGGAGGAGATGATCTCGCACATGAAGGCCACCAACGACCACGAGCCGTGGGACAAGGGAGCCCCGGAGTTCTACCTCCTGCTGGGCGGCACGCAGAGCAGCGGGGCCAGCTACGAAAAGCGGATCAACGTGCCCGAGAGCGTGTGGGACGGGTCGAACGATTCGGGCAACGCGCAGTGGCGGGACGTCGGCGCGCTGAGCCTGATCGTGTGGGACGTGGACCTCGGTTCCCGCATCCGCGTGCAGTGCAAGGAGTCGGACGCGACCATCAACGCGACGATCAAGCTCACCGGCACCACCACGTTCAAGGACCTGAACAACCTTACCCTCGCGATCGACGTCTCGATGGGTGTCAGCGACGGCGACGACGACTGCGGGTCCAACTACATCGACATGCGCAACTCGGCCGGCGACTGGTACTGGATCCCGAACGGGGTCGACGACGACCTGACCAACCCGACGATCCCCTACCTGAACGGCACCTCGGACCTCCAGTGGTACGGCTACGGCCTTCCGCGGATCTGATCCGCGCCGAGGAGAAGGTCGAGACAGCGCCCGGCGTCTATGCGCCGGGCGCTGCGTATGTCCATGGCCGGGCGAAACCTCTCCCGGCTCGCCACCGTTCTGTCCCGGGTGATCCATCGTCCATCATCCGAGATCCCTGGCGTGAGCGAGCGCAAGCCTCCCTTCATCCCCGGCCTGGAGCTGAGCGGGCTCTTCTACCGCGACGCCGTGCGCCCGCTGCTCGACGCGCGCTTCCCGGGGCTCCGCCACGCCGCCGCGCGCCTCGGCCGCGGCTCCGACGTGCTCGGCTTCGACACCGGGATGTCGATGGACCACGATTGGGGCCCCAGGCTCACCCTCTACCTCGGCGAGGACGACCTCGCGGCGCACGGCGACGAGGTGCTGCGCGTCCTCGGCGACGCGCTGCCGCTCACGGTCGGCGGGTACCCCGTCGGTCTCGACGAGGTGGGGGCGATGTGGGCGGATGCCGGGCGACCCCTGCGGCACGGAGTGGAGGTGACGACGGTGCGCGCCTTCTTCCGCGCCTACCTGAGCATCGAGAACCCGGCCGCACCCACGCTCGCCGAGTGGCTGACGATGCCCGCGCAGCTGCTGCGGACGGTCGCGCACGGCCGCGTCTTCCATGACGACGTGGGGCTGGAGGAGGCGCGGCGCGCCCTGGCTTGGTATCCCCGCGACCTCTGGATCTACCTGCTGGCGGCGCAGTGGCGGCGGATCGCGCAGGAGGAGGCGTTCGTCGGCCGCACCGGCAGCGTGGGCGACGAGCTGGGGTCGCGCGTGCTGGGCGCGCGGCTGGTGGGGGAGATGATGATGCTGGCGTTCCTCTGCGAGCGCGAGCATCCGCCGTACGCCAAGTGGTTCGGCACGGCCTTCTCGCGGCTGGCCTGCGCGCCGCGCCTGGGTCCCGCGCTCGCCGCGGCGCTGGACGCGCGCGGCTGGCGCGAGCGCGAGGCGCGCCTCTCGGAAGCGTATGTCATCTGCATGGAGATGCAGAATGCGCTCGCGCTGACGCCGCCGATCGAGCCGCGCGTGGGCCAGTTCCACGGGCGCCCGTTCCAGGTGCCGCACGCCGACCGCTTCGGCGAGGCGCTGGAGGCGGCGATCGAATCCCCCGACGTGCGCGCGCTCCCCCGCGGCGTCGGCGCCGTCTGGCAGTTCGTGCACTCCACCGACGTCCTCGACTACATCCCCCGCCCCGGCGCGCTCGCGCCCGTCTACACCGCGCGTGGTTTCGACTGAACCCGAGCATGGAATGCGCGTGCGCGGCGTGCTCCGGGCCTGGGGAAACCTGATCAGCATGTTTCCTTGCGTTTTCGGACGTAACTGATACAGACTGGGGATGCAGGTCCTTTTATCTCCCCCTTCTGCGAGGTGCACCATGTCAGAAGCCGGAACGCAGCAGTTCGACGCCGCCATCGCCCCGATCAGCAACGCGACCGTGGTGACGCAGGGGCAGCTGGGCCCGCAGATCGTGGGCAGCGGCACCATGAACTTCCAGGGGCCCGGCACGCTCTACCTCTACTTCTCGCCCCAGCAGGTCGGCCAGTCGTCGGTGAGGTATGCCAACAACTACGGCAACCCCAACATCCCGCTGCAGCCGGGGGTGTGGACGACGATCCCCAACGTGCAGAGCCTGAACATCGCCTATCAGGTGAACCCGGGCTCGGACCTCAAGCTGGCGTGGGCCATCGGCAGCTGACGCTCCTGGCCAATCGCGGACCCCACGATTCGCCCGCCGGCCCCGGAATCAGGGGCCGGCGGGCTCGATTTTGAAGAGGAAATAGAATCTGGCCGACCGCTTCAGGGCGCCGGTGGCTGCGCGCGGGTGAGCACACCGCGCGCCGTGAGGTCGTTCTCGCCGCGCCAGTCGAACGCGAGCCCGCCCCGGCTCGGCGTGAGCGTGACCACCCCGCGGTCCACGCAGCTGCCGAAGGTGATGCGCTCCAGCAGCTCCACGCGCCCCGGCTCCGCCTCGCGCAGGATCAGGTCGCCGCCGCACTCCAGCGACGGGTAGGTGATGGTGCCGACGACGCTTTCGCGCGCACCGCCGGCCAGCGTCAGCGCGATGGTCCACTCGACGCCCGGCTCGTCGGACTGCGAGCCGGTGCCCTTCCACGAACCCTGGAAGGCAGCCGGGATTGCCTGGGCCGTGGCGGCGGAAGCCGAAAGGAAGCAGGCGGAGAGGACAAGTGCGGCGAGTCGCATGGGAGTTTCGCGGGTGGCGGGGAAGGCGAAATCGGCCGAAACGGCTACATCTCTACGCCCCTGCTCGACAATGGACAAGGATGTCGGGCGGGAACGTCTCTCTCTGTGCCTCTGCGTCTCTGTGTGAGATGCCGTTGCCTTTGCCCGCTTTCCGGCGGCGGGATAGATTCCGCGCGTCGCCCCGCACCCCTGCAACCGGCCGCCCGATGCCCGTCGAAAAGCCCGAGAAGAGCCGCCCCCGCCTGTACCTGATCGACGGCTACGCGCTCATCTACCGCGCGTTCTTCGCCCTGGTCTCGCGCCCGCTGGTGTCGGGGAAGGGCGAGAACACCTCGGCCGCCTGGGGGGTCACCCGCTTCCTGATCAAGGTGATCGAGAAGCACCAGCCCGACTACCTGGGGATGGTGTTCGACGCGGGGACCAGCGACCGCCACGTGGTCTACCCCGCCTACAAGGCCACGCGCGAGAAGATGCCCGACGAGCTCGCCGCCTCGCTCCCGCGCGTGCGGCAGCTGGTGGAGGCCTTCCGCATCCCCGTGCTGGAGCTCGACGGCTACGAGGCCGACGACGTGATCGGCACCCTGGCCGCGAAGGCGGTGGAGCAGGGGCTCGAAGCCGTGATCGTGAGCGGCGACAAGGACTTCTACCAGCTCATCCGCCCCCACGTCTGCCTGCTCAACCCCGGCCGCGGCGGCCCCGCCGCGGTGGAGGAGGAGTGGGTCGACACCCGCAACGCGCACGAGCGGCTCGGCGTGCCGCCCGAGCGGGTGGTCGACTACCTCGGCCTGATCGGCGACTCCAGCGACAACGTGCCCGGCGTCCCGGGGATCGGGCCCAAGACGGCGATCCAGCTGATCGAGGAGTACGGCCCCGTCGAGCGGATCCTGGAGCACGCGGGGGAGATCAAGGCCAAGCGCCCGCGCGAGGCGCTCGAGGCCTTCGGCGCCGATGCGCTGCTGTCGAAGCGGCTGGTCACCATCCACACCGACCTGCCGGTGGAGCTGGACCTGGAGTCGCTCTGCATCGAGAAGCCCGACCGCAAGGCGCTGCGCGAGCTCTTCCTGGACCTCGAGTTCCACACGCTCATCCGTGACTTCGCCGCGCCCGACGAGGAGGAGCAGGCCGCCGCGGCGAAGGAGCGGATGCCGACCGACTACCGCCTGGTCGACACCGCCGAGGGCGTGCGCGAGCTGGTGCGCCGCATCCGCGCGCAGGGGCTGGTGTCGGTCGACACGGAGACCAGCAGCCGCGACCCGATGCTGGCGGAGCTGTGCGGGATCTCGCTGGCGCTGGAGCCGGGGGCCGCCTTCTACCTCCCCTTCCGCCACCGCCTCCCCGCCCCCGCGCAGGGCGACCTGCTCGGCGGCGGCGGCGACCCCTCGCCCGAGGCCCGGAAGGCGCAGGGGCCGAAGAACCTCCCGCCGCTGGACTCCGACGAGCTGCGGCCGCTGGTGGAGCTGCTGGAAGACGCGGCGGTGCGGAAGGTGGGGCAGAACCTCAAGTACGACTTCCTGGTCTTCCGCCGCCACGGGATCCACCTGGCGGGGATCGACTTCGACACCATGGTGGGGAGCTACCTGCTGGAGCCGGGGCGGCGCGAGCACGGGCTCGACTCGCTCGCCATCCAGCACCTGGACCACCAGACCATCCGCTACGAAGACGTCACCGGGAAGGGGAAGGCGCAGGTCGAGTTCGCCGAGGTGGAGGTGGCGAAGGCGGCCGAGTACGCCTGCGAGGATGCCGACGTGGCGCTCCGGCTGCACGAGCGCTTCGCCCCGGAGCTGGAGCGGCTGCACCTGGAGCCGCTCTTCCGCGAGATCGAGATGCCGCTGGTGCGCGTGCTGGCCGAGATGGAGTGGAACGGCATCCGCATCGACGAGGCCTTCTTCGAGCAGATGGGCGTGGTGATGCGGGGGCAGCTGCGCGACCTGGAGGCGGCGATCCACGCGGCCGCCGGGCAGGAGTTCAACATCGGCAGCACCCCGCAGCTGCGCGAGATCCTCTTCGGCAAGCTCGGGCTGCCGGTGGTCAAGCGCACCAAGACGGGCGCCTCGACCGACGTGGACGTGCTGCAGGCGCTCGCCGCGCAGGGGCACGAGCTGCCGCAGCTGCTGATGCAGTACCGGCAGATCGAGAAGCTGCGCGGCACCTACGTGGAGACGCTGCCGCGGGCGGTGAACCCGGAGACGGGGCGCATCCACACCTCCTTCAACCAGACGGTGGCCGCGACGGGGCGGCTCGCATCGTCCGACCCCAATCTCCAGAACATCCCCATCCGCACGGAGATGGGGGCCGAGATCCGCCGCGGCTTCATCCCCGCCGAGGGGATGCGCTTCGTGGCCGCCGACTACTCGCAGATCGAACTGCGCATCCTGGCCCACTACTCGGGCGACGAGGCGTTCGTGGAGGCCTTCCGCGCGGGCGCCGACATCCACCGCCAGACCGCCGCGCTCATCTTCGGCGTCCCGGTGGAGTCGGTGACCAGGGAGATGCGCGACCGGGCGAAGACGGTGAACTTCGCGGTGATCTACGGCATCGGCCCCTTCGCGCTGGGGAACCAGCTGGGGATGAAGTCGGCCGAGGCGAAGGAGTTCATCGACCAGTACTTCCAGCGCTTCCCCGGCGTGCGGCGCTACCTGGACGAGCAGATGGAGAAGGCGCGGCAGACGGGGTACGTGGAGACGCTCACGGGGCGGCGGCGCTACATCCCCGAGATCAACGCGCGCAACTTCAACGTGCGCTCCTTCGGCGAGCGCGCGGCCACCAACGCGCCGATCCAGGGCACCGCCGCGGACCTGATCAAGATCGCCATGATCCGCATCCAGCAGGACCTCGACCAGCGCACCGACGGCACGAAGATGCTGCTGCAGGTGCACGACGAGCTCCTCTTCGAGGTCCCCGAGGCCAACGTCCCCGAGGTCCAGGAGCTCGTCCGCGACCGCATGGAGTCCGCCGCCACCCTCGACGTCCCACTCCGCGTGGAAGGCGGCGTGGGGACGAACTGGCTCGAAACGAAGTAACCGGGCCTGGAGCGGATTGCGTTCAGGTCCGGAGAACAGCGCGAACCCGACCGAGAACCGCTCTAATCAGTACGCCGCGAGGCCGGTGACGCTGATCGGGAAGAAGCCGATCACGTCAGCGCTCGGGCGGGCGGTGAGCGAGCCGTCGCTGGCGACGCGGAAGACGTGGATCCCGCGGTCGCCCGCCGTCAGCGCGTAGAGGTACCCGTCCGCGAAGGCCATGTCGAGCGGCTGCGTGTTCGGGCCGGTCACGCCCGTGCGGCCGTCCGGTTCGAGCCGTGTGAGCGCGCCGTTGCTGGCGATGCTGAACCCGGTGATCGTGCCGCTCGCGGTGTTGGTGGTGTACGCGAAGCGGCCGTCGGGGGTGATCTGGATCCAGCACGCCGCAGTCTCGGTGGTGGGCTCGAAGGGGGTGACCACCGCGGGCACCACCGCCGCGGTGAAGGCGAGCGAGCCCGCGCCGCTCCCGTCGGGCACGGCCGCGCGGTTCGGGCCGACGTTGCCGAGCGAGACGATGTAGTGCCTGTAGATGTCGAAGTCCGCGCCGAAGGGCGTCGGCCCCGACGAGGCGACCACCGTGGGGCCTGCCGGGAGGCCGATGTCGGTGATGGCGTACAGGTCGAGGCGGTTGGTGGCCTTCTCGGTGACGACGATGGTCTCGCCCGACGGGGAGATGCGGATGGACCCCGGCCCCGGCACCGCCGCGCCGCTCAGGTCCCGGTGGGAGCCGACAATCGGCGTCAGGGTGCCGTTGGCGCCGATGGTGAAGCCGTTGATGTTGCCGCCGCCGTTCGCGTTGACCACGTAGAGCACGTTGCCGCGCGTGGCCAGGCTCACCGGGAACACGCCGCCCGAGCTCACCCTGTCGGCGAAGGTGAGCCCGCCGTCGTTCCCCACGCGGAACGAGCTGATCTCGTTGCTCCCGGCGTTCACCACGAACAGCAGCCGGTCGTCCTCGCTCAGCACCACCGCGTCCTGCGAGGCGAGCGGATCGGTCCCGAACACCGGGTCCGGCCCGCTCCCGGCGCCGCCGGTGGCGGCCGAGTCCTTGAAGGTCAGGCTCCCATTATCCGCGCGGGCGAACACCAGCACGTGGTTGGCGCCCGCGGAGTTGGTCATGGTGTAGACCGCGCCCGCGATCCCGTCGTCCTTCGGTCCGAACAGCCCGTCGCAGCCGGCCAGCCCCAGCACGGCGGCCGCGAGCATCGCCCACTGCCTCATCCTGCACCTCCCGCTTGAACGCCCGAACCGCGGCACTCACCGAGCGGGTGAGGGGCAATGCATCACCAATGCCGGTTTGAAGCTCTCCGCGACTCCGCATGAGACCCGCTCCTCAGACTTGGCCTTGCACAAGACGTCATCCTGAGGACGGCCACGCAGAACCAGGTTTCTCGAAGCAGCCGGCAGTCCGAAGGATCTATCGCCGCGGAAGCGACAGGCCGGCGGTGTCGCCGATGAAGTTATAGATCCTTCGGTCGCCGCCTGGCTTCCTCGACAATGCGGGTACGGCGTGGCGGCTCCCTCAGGATGACGTCTTCTTTGTACAACCAATCTCGAGAGGTGATATGAGACGATCAACTCGGGAGATCGAACGTCGTCCCTGCCGGCAGCCGCAGCCCGAAGCTTTCGTCGAGCACCGCGAGGAGCTCGTCCGGGCCGACGGCTCGCCGCGTCACCTGCGTTCCATCGTCCACCACCAGCTCGCCGCCGCGGAGGATGCGGCGCACGCCGGGCGCGGCGAGCTGCGCCGTCACCGTCTTGCGGAAGCGCGACTCGGGATGGGTGGAGGTGAAGTGGTTCGCCATCTCGTAGTCGACGGCGTGCTGCGGCTCCAGCGTGAAGGCGTAGAGGTCGGTCCACGCCTCGCCGTGCAGCGACTGGAGCACCCACGCGCCGCCGTCTTCCTGCACGACCCGGTAGCTCCAGGTGAACTGCTCGCTCACCTGGCCCCGGTCGAACGGCACCGGGTGGAGCAGCCCCTCCGCGCCGAACCCCACGTCCGCGAGCCAGGTCCGCCCCTCGCACCGCACCAGCAGCAGCATGTGCGTGCGCGGCAGGACCATCGTGGTGCCGTAGCGCACGCGCGCGGCCAGCCGCGTCACGGGAAACCCGATCTCCTCGAGCACCGCGGCCAGCAGCGAGTTCTGCTCGAAGCAGTACCCGCCGCGCCCGCCGTGCACCAGCTTCGCCTGCAGCGACGCCAGGTCCAGCCGGATGGGCCGCCCCATCAAGATGTCGAGGTTCTCGAAGGGGATGTGCGTGGCATGGGCCAGGTGCACGGCGCGCAGCACCTCCTCCGTCGGCTCCAGCGGGCCCTCGTACTCCACCCGCCTGAGATAGCCCGCCAGGTCGAGGGGCTGTGGTTCGGTATTCACGTCCATGATGGCTCGATCGAGGGGCTGGTCTGACGCCGCTGTTGACGTTCTCTCCGTTCCTCTGCGTCTCTGTGTGAAACGGCCGTTATCAGTTCCGCGGATTGTGCAGACACTGTCTGCACAATTCAGAGCGGGTGTTGCGGGGCGGGGCAACTCAGCCCGGCCCGCTCTCCTGCAGCACGAAGTTCTGCCGGGCCCAGCTCGCCAGGAGCGCGCGGACGGCGGGGTTGCGGGCCGCGCCGCGCTGGTGCAGGTCGCGCAGCGCGGCGATGCCGGGAGCCTTCAGCGCGTAGAGCTGGCGCATGGCCTCGAACGGCGCCTCGGGGAAGTCCTCGCCGCCCTCCGGCTGCACCACCAGCCCGCGCAGCAGCGCGATCCAGGCCTCCACCTCGCGCGGCTGCGTCGGCCTGTGCACCGACGAGATCACCATGTCGCGCACCTCGGGGTGCGCGGCGGCGGCGCGGTACACGCGCATCATCCGGTCGAAGCCGGCGGAGCTGGAGTCGCGGCCGAGCTGCATGGCCGCGCGAATGCGCGCCAGCCGCGTGGGCGACTGCGTGGCCGCGCGCTCCAGCCCGGCGAGGATCGAGTCCAGCTTCGCCGGGTCGACCTGGGCCTGGTGCATGAGCGCCCACTGCACCGCCGCGATCCCTTCCGTGCCGCCGGTGCGGTCCTCGACCGCATCCTCCTCGAACACCTGCAGCATCCGCTCGGCCGAGGGGAGCGCCCCGCCCGGCGGCGACGACTGCGCCCGGGCCGGGCCCGCCGTGAAGACCGCGAACGCCGCGAGCACGGCGCCCGCCCGAGACACGTTTCGTAGATTCCACCGCTTCATTCGAACGATTCCTGCTTGATGGTTAAACGCCCGCGGCCGAGGAGGATGCGCCGCGGCGGGCCGGGGCGCGGGCGAATGCTACCCCGCTGCCGGGCGATCGGTCGGCCGCGCCCAGGCGGGGCCCGCCGCAAGGATGCGCGCCTGCACCGGGCAGTCGTCGCGGTGCGCGCCGGGGAGGTAGCCGGTGCTCATCAGGAACTCGCCCACGATCTCGCCGCCGGTGAAGCGGAAGGTGCGCTTGAAGAGCTTCACCCACTCCTCCTTCGAGCGCGGATGGTGCGCGTCCAGCCACCCCGCGAAGGAGCCGTGCGACTCGCGGAGCCGCTGGACGATGCGCGCGTTCTCGATCACCGCGTCGACCTTCAGCCGGTTGCGGATGATCCCCGCGTCGGCCAGCAGCCGCGCCCGCTCCTCGTCGCCGTACGCCGCCACCCGGTCCACCTCGAACCCGTCGAAGGCGCGGCGGAAGGCGTCGCGCTTCTTCAGGATGGTGAGCCAGGAGAGCCCCGCCTGGTTGATCTCCAGCGCCAGCCGCTCCAGCAGCGCGTCGTCGCCGGTGAGCGGAAACCCGTACTCGTGGTCGTGATAGGGCCCGTGCCACTCGTGTCCGGGCGCCGCGTCGCAGTAGCTCGACATGGTCGGGAAGATGGGGAGAAGATGAAATCTCGGCCGGGCAGAGCGACGGACGGCACGCCGGCACCCACCCCGGGTAGAGTCCCAAGCTACGTGGCGCGCGCCTTCCCCGCAGCCGGGTGGCGCGGCGCCTGCGGCGGCTTCCGAGCACTGGCGCATCCGGCCCGCTGCGGGGCCGCGGCAACGATGTAACTTTCGCATCACGGCGGAGCGCGCTAGTATGCACGCTCTACGCTTTCCGGAAATGGGAGGTTTTCATGGCCCACAGTCACGGGGCGCGCCCGAGCGCGCCCGCCGCATGAGCGACGATCTCGGCCCCCAGCAGACGCATCATCCCTTCGTGCTGGGGATCGTGGGAGACTCGGGGAGCGGCAAGAGCACCGTGGCCGAAGGGGTGGCCGCGCTGATCGGCCCCGACCGCGTCTCCACGCTCGAGCTGGACGACTACCACCGGCACACCCGCGCGGAGCGGCAGGAGCTCGGCCTCACCGCGCTGCACCCCACGGTGCACAACTTCCCGCTGATGCAGGAGCACCTCCAGCTCCTGGGCCGCGGGCGCCCCGTGCGCAACCGGCGCTACGACCACACCGACGGCACCTTCGGCGCGGCGCGCACGGTGGAGCCCAACGAGGTGGTGCTGGTGCGCGGCCTCCTCGGCTTCCCCAGCGACGAACTGCGCGCGGCGTACGACCTGGCGGTGTTCCTGCAGCCCGAGCCCGAGCTCCTCTTCCGCTGGAAGCTGCGGCGCGACGTGAAGACGCGCGGCTACACCGAGGCCGAGGTGCTCAAGCGCATCGCCGGCCACCTGCTCGACAGCAAGGAGTACGTGCTCCCGCAGGCCGGCCGCGCCGACCTGGTGGTGCGCTACGAGATCCCCGAGTGGGACGCGCCCGACAGCGCGGTGAGCGCCGCGCTCACCCTGCGCCGCGGCGCCGCCGAGGCGGTGCGCGGCAACGGGATCATGCACCGCTTCGGCGAGCACGTGGGCTTCCGCGAAGACGGCGACGCGCTGGTGGTGACGGTCGATGCCACGCTCCCGCAGGCGCTGGTGGACGCGTGGGCGCAGGAGCGCTTCGGCGACACCTTCCGCCCCGAGGCGCTCGGCCGCTTCATGGACGAGGAGGGCAACGACAGCCGCCTGGTCCCCCTCGCCTTCTCGCAGGTGCTGATCGCCGACCTCACCCAGAAGCTGCGCCGCATCGCCGGCGCCGCCCACGAGCTGGCAGGCGTCGTGTAGCCCGACCCGCCGAAGTCGTCGCCCGCATCCGCACGAGCGCCGGTTCTCTCCCGAGAACCGGCGCTCGCGGCTTCGGTGCCTTCGCCTCGTGTAGAGTGTGCGCCCGGTGGCCCCGAGAACGCGGCGTTGACTTCCGGTGTCTGATACGCTAAATCTTATCAAGGCGGAAGTGATGAGCGACCACTGCAGCGTCTTCTTTCTTCCGCCGGCCGACCGGCAGATGCGGAAGCTCGCGAAGGCGGATCCAAAGCGCTTTGCGATCGTCGACGGGAGAGTACGACAGGTTGAAGAAGATGGGTGGATCCTCTCTACCCGGAGCGAGCTGGTGAAGGTGCTCCGCAACGACCTGTGCATCGGCGAGATACGCGATCTCGGCAGCGGCGGGTATCGGCTGTTCTTCTTTTGGGTCGACCGAGTGGACGTGAAGGAGCTGTTCGTCACCCACGCCCTCCCCAAGCGCGACGTGGTGGGGAAGGCGCGGTTGAACCAAGTGATCGCGGCGGTGGCGGCCATCCGCCGGCGCTTCCTCGAGGAGGAGGATTGATGTCGCTGAGAGACCAGGCGATTTCGGCGCGAGCTCTCGCCGACCAGGTACGAAGTGAAATTCCCGCCGTCGCGGCGGCCGAAGAAGAGCTGTGCGTCGTGCTCGCGCGCAACGTCCTGCGGCTGCGCAACCAGCGCGGGATGACGCAGCGCGATCTCGCGCGAGCGTTGGGCGTGTCTCAGCCGCGCATCGCCGAGATCGAGGCCGCGCGCACGACGGCACGCATCGATACGGTCGGAAAGCTCGCAGCCGTCTTCGGCGTGGAACCGTGGACGCTCCTCAAACGCCGCCCCGAGCCGTCCCCCAAGCTCGTCGAGACCGCCGTCTAGGTCATCTCAAGCAGAGACGCAGAGGCATGGAGAGAGTCGGCGAGCTCTCCCTGTGTCTCTGCGTCTCTGTGTGAAAATACCCAACTCACGCCGGCGGGTGTGGTACCACCGTTTGAGTGCGCGCGGTCTCCAGCTTCTCCAAGCGCTTACTGGTGCGAAGCCACTTCCGGGCCAGTGCCAACGCTGATCCGATCTGCTCGCGGGCCCCGTGCTCCTTGTTTTCGGGCAGTTGAGCAAGCTGCTCCAACTCCGCGATCCAGGCGACGATCTGGCCAGGTGGAGAATAACCCGTTACCGGCGGGTCAATCAGCAAGTACATCGGCGCAACGCTCCGCTACCAGGGTTCCACCGAATAACGGATCAGTCCTCGTCTGCTCACGCGTTCCCAGAGGAGATGGTGGAAGGCGAGATCGGCATCCCGATTCGACCTCACGCCCGAAGCAATCTCTCCAAACAACTGCCGGTTGAGCAAGTGCCGCTCCACTTCCAGTACTGCGGGGAACGACTTCAGGAGCAACCATGACCACCCTTCCTCGGGTGGTCGAAGGATGAAGCGAGATTTCGTCGTTACCACCCGCATCTCGGCCAAGCCAATCCGCATTGCGAACCTCACGTCCGCTTCAGAGAACGACCGGCCCCCCCGGGTGGTTGTGAGTCAGCACAGCACCCGGGAGCAACCCGAGCTCGGCGTGGTTGAAGCGCACTCGCGAGACCGCCTTCCTCCGTCCGATGAAAGAGCAGCGCTCCATCAACCGAAAACGCGAACGCATACTCCACGGTCGAGTCGCGGATCTCCCGCTCGACCCGGTCGAGCGTTGCCTGGAGGGTGGAGTTTCGCGGCCGCAAGTGTATTCGTTTGTGGGCAATCTGGACGTTTCGTACGCCTGACCGCACCGTATGTACTCGGACAGATGCAGTCAAGGGGAATAGAAATAGAAGCTCCCCCGGACGCGGACGCGCCCGGGGGAGATCTTGCCGTTCGCGAAGCACACGGCGACGGCTACACCACCGCGGGCTCCGGCTCCCAGGCCACGATCTCGCCGGCCATGGCGCTCGCGGCAACCGTGTACGGAGACGCGAGGTAGAGCTGGCCCGGGCCGCTGCGGCCGGGGAAGTTGCGGTTGATGGCGCTCACCGTCACGTCCGTTGGCTTGCGGGAGACGCCGGGGCCGGCGTTGATGCAGGCGCCGCAGCTCGGCTCGATGAAGGTGGCCCCCACCGTCTCGAACACCCGGTCGTACCCCTGCTCCTGGCAGTAGCTGTACACCTCCTGCGAGCCGCACTGGATGTAGAACTGCACGTGCTCCGGCTTGCGCTCGCCGCGTTCGGCGTACCCGCGCAGCACGGCGGCGTACATGTCCATGTCCTCCTTCTTCCCCGCCGTGCAGCTCCCCGCGTAGGCGATGTCGATCTTCACCGCCTCCGGCAGCTCCTCCACGTACAGGCCGTTGCCGGGGTCGCCCGGGAGCGCCACCATCGGCCGCAGCGTGCTCGCGTCGATGTCGATGGTCATCACGTACTCGGCGCCCTCGTCCGAGAACAGCCCCTCGCAGAGCGCCTCGGCCCGCTCGCGGCTCATCCCCCGCTGCTCCACCAGGTACTCCACCGCTTTCGCGTCGGGCGCCACGATGCCGGTGAAGGCGCCCACCTCGGCGGCCATGTTGGTCATCGTCGCCCGCTCGTCCACCGAGAGCGCCTCCACGGCGGGGCCGGCGTACTCGATGATCTGGCCGATCGCGTGGCCGTCCTTGATGTACGGCTGGCGCAGGATCTCCAGCATGAAGTCCTTGGCCGAGACGTTCGCGGGCTTCTCGCCGTGCACGTTCACGCGGAAGCTCTTCGGCACCTCCACCCGCACGTCCTTCGTGATCCAGGAGTTGAAGATGGCGGTGGTCCCGACGCCAAAGGCCACGCACCCGACCGCGCCGGCGTGCGGCGTGTGGCTGTCGGAGCCGATGATGATCTGCCCCGGCTCGGCGTACGCTTCCAGGATCTTGCTGTGGCAGATCGCCTCGGAGCCGTGCTTGCCGTGGCCCAGCTCGCCGTAGAGCCGCACCCCCTGCTTCTCCGCGAACTCGCGCTGCTTCACCTCCAGCTGGTTGGCCACGTTCAGCAGCCCCATCTGGATGCGCTCCTGCGTCATCGCATCCTTCAGGAAGGTCAGGTGGTCGCGGAAGAAGAGGATCGACTCCGGCTCCAGCACCTTCTCGCCCTCGCCCACGTAGTGCTCGAAGAAGATGGCCGACATCGGCGTCACGTACTCGTGGCTGAAGCGGATGTCGGTCTTCACGAACCCCGAGTCGCCCGGCTGCACCCACGGCACGCCGACGGCGTCCTTCGACAGGTCGGTCACCCAGTGCCGCGCGAAGATCTTCTCCGCCAGCGTCATGGGGCGCGGGCCGGCGCCGTGGCCGCCGCCGGGGGCGCCCAGGGTGTCGGAGCGCACGTTGGAGGTGGAGGTGGCGACGAACTGCGCCGCCGCGCCGTCGACCCCGGTGTCGGGGCCGGGCTGGTCGGACTCGCCGCTCCCGCGCAGCATGCGCACGTCCTGGCGGTCCAGGTCGTCCACCGTCTCGCCCGCGCCGTGGCAGGAGATGGGCGGCGTGCGCACCTTCCCCTGCAGCCGCGCCACGTTGTAGTTGAAGAGCCCGCCGTGCTCGATGATGCCGCGGGTGATCTCGTCGGCCCCCTCGGTGAACTCGGAGAGCGGGATGGTCTCGCCGCGGCGGATGCGGTCGATCAGCTCGAAGTTGGTGGACGTGAGCACGCCGAGGTTCTGGCAGTTCTCCCGGTAGATGCGCTCGATGTTCTCCGCGATCACCACGCGGATCCCGGCCATCATCTCCGCGTACGGGCTCTGCTCGCGCGAGGACCCCTTCCCCCGCCGCTTCCCGGAGACGGAGGCCACGAAGCCGCCCTTCTTCACGCTCCCCTGCTTGATGGGGAACTCGCTCCCGGCCTTCAGCCCGAGATACGGGAACTCGCCCAGCGTCTCGTCGAAGTAGTAGCAGATGTACGCGGGCGTGATCTCGTCGGTGGAGATGTTGTCGCGGAGGATGGAGCGCACCTCGTCGGTGAGCTCCAGCTCTTCGCCGTCGAGCTGCCGCCGCACCCGCTCGGCGTCGTCCACCAGGAAGAGGACGCGCCCGTGCAGGCGCACCTCGGGAGGGAGCTTCTCGATCGCGCGCGTGAGCAGCGAGGGAATCATCGAAACACCTGTGCTGTGAATGCGTTGGCCCGGTCCGCGGAAAGATGCGCCCTCACGCGGCTCCGGTGCAAGCCGCCGCCGCACGAACGAGGCCGGACCCGGGACGATGCCCGGGTCCGGCCGTGCCCTGTCGACCACCGCGGGTGCGGTGGCGCCTCAACCCGGAGACGTCAGAGCTCGCACTCCGGCGCGCAGGCGGTCTGCAGCGTCTGCACGCACGGCTGGCCGCTGTAGCACATGCACTGGAGGTTCGGGTCGGTGGTGGTCGGGACGAGCCCGCTGCAGGGCGCGGTCGTGAGGTGCGAGTCGTTCCCGCGCACCGTGCCCCGCGCCGCGACCGCCCGCGGCGACGGATCGAAAGTGTCTACCTGCAGCGCGTCGAGTTCGAGCGTGAGCTTCTTCATGGGCGTTCCTGGAGAGGGGGTAAGCCTGACCGGTGGTGCCGTACCGTTTACGGCCTGAATATACGGCGTAGCGCGGAGTGCGGAGAAGCTTTCCGATCGCGGATGCGTACCTGCCAATCTCGACGAGAGGGTAGCTCTCCCTGGGGAGAGATACCTCGAACCACAGCGGTGTCGGGGCCGAAGGATCTGATTGCGGCCATCACGGGGCGTGCCGCGGAAGCCGCGCGGATGCCGCGGTCGCGGCGGTCGTTACCGCGATGTCTTCGTCGCTGCCGCGCCCGGTCCACGTGGCGGCCCAGGCCAATCCTTCGGCCCTGCGGAGGCTTGCGTATCCGTCACTCCGTCGTGCCGGGCCTCAGGATGACACTCGCGCGGGGGCAAGGGCTCTCCGTGGCAGGGGCCTCTCCACTGTCCCGAAGGCTTCCGTTTGCGGCGTCTCCCCGAAGTCGGGGCGCGCCGTTAGCTTCAACCGGACGGGCCGCGTCGTTCACCCCTGAAGCCCGACTTCCATGCGCCGTCCGCTCCTGATCCTGCTCGCCGCTCTCTCGGCCGCGCTCCCCGCGCGGGCGGCCGCGCAGCGCTACGCCCGGCCGGTGGGCGACGCCTCGGCGGTGGACACCACCGTGACGTTCGCGACGGGCGACGTGATCCGCGTCACCTCGTATCCCAAGATGTCGAGCGGGATCGAGATCTGCGGCACGGTGTCGCGCGGGCTCCAGTGGGGAAAGCTGATGTTCGCCCGCACCGACGCGGAGACGAACAGCGCGCAGCAGGCGGTGGTGAGCTTCCCCTCCAGCGGCGCCACGCCGCTCTGCGAGCTGCACCGGCCGAGCGGCGGCGACTGGCTGGTGGTGAGCTTCGCCCGGCCCATCCGCGACCAGGTGGGGCGGATCGCGCGGATCTCGGTGGGGCAGGTGGTGCTCCCGCGCGCGCCGCTGGAGGGAAAGCGCGTGACCTTCACCTGGCTGCGCGAGGGACCCTTCGACGTGGGCAGCATCTCGCCGCCGCCGGACACGCTGGGGCCGCCACGGCCGTGAGCGCGTCGAGCCACGAGCGGGAGGGCGCCCGGTCTGTGGTCAGGAGGCCGCCGCTCCGATCCGCCGGGGCTGCGCTTACGAGACAGGGCGGCGGCGGCCATCCTCGCTGACTTCCATGGACATTCTCGTCATCTCCCAGGCGCAGGTCGAGGCACTGCTGCCGATGCCCGACTGCATGGAGGCCGTCGCCGGCGCGTTGCGGGCGCTTTCCGCGGGCGACGCGCGGTTGCCGCTCCGCACCATCGTGCCCCTCCCGGACGGCCGCAGCGTGTTCGGCGCGATGCCCGCCTGGGTCGGGGAGCCCGCGACGCTCGGGATCAAGGTGATCACCGTCTTTCCCGGGAACGAGGGGTCGCGGCTGGACTCCCACCAGGGCGCGGTGCTCCTTTTCGATACCGCCGACGGGCGCCTGCTGGCGGTGCTCGACGCCAGCTCCGTCACGGCCGTGCGCACCGCCGCCGCCTCCGGGGTCGCGACGCGGGCCCTGGCGCGCGAGGGCCCGGCCGACCTCGCGCTGCTGGGCGCGGGGGTGCAGGCGCTGACGCACCTGGAGGCGATGCGCGTGGCGCGGCCGCTGGCGCGGATCCGCGTCTGGAGCCGCAGCGCGGAGCGGGCGCGCACCTTCGCCCGGGTCGCGCGTGAGCGCCTGGGCGAGACGGTGGAGCCGGTCGAGCGGGCGGAAGATGCGGTGCGCGGCGCCTCGCTGGTGTGCACCGTCACCTCGTCGCGCGAGCCGGTGCTGCGCGGCGAGTGGCTGGCGCCGGGTGCGCACGTGAACGCGGTGGGCGCCAGCCAGCGGTCGGCGCGCGAGCTCGACGCCGAGGCGGTGCGCCGCGCCCGGCTCTTCGTGGACCGGCGCGAGTCGGCGCTGGCCGAGGCGGGCGACTTCCTCCAGGCCCGCGACGAGGGCGCGGTCGGGGACGATCACATCGTCGCCGAGCTCGGCGAGGTGCTGCTCGGCAGGAGCGCGGGGCGCCGGTCGCCGGAGGAGATCACCCTCTTCAAGTCCGTGGGCGTGGCCGTGGAGGATCTCGCGGCCGCACGCGTCGTCTACGCGCGGGCGATGGCCGCGGGCACCGGGACACGGCTCGAGCTGGGCGGCGAGCGGCACGGCGACTGACGCAGCGGCAGCCGGGGATGGATTGGCGCGGGCGATGGGCGGCGGTGCGCGCCCGCGGCGACCCCTCACCCCCGGCCCCTCTCCCCAACCGCGGGGAGAGGGGGGACGCACGCCGCGGCTGCGGCGCGCGCTGCAGGCGGTGCATCGCGGAGAGTTCGAGGGTGCAGTCCGCGAAGGCGGACTTCGTGTTGTTGTAGCCCAGGTTTCCAACCCGGTGTTCAAGCGCACGGCGGCACGGCGACGTTCGAACCTTCAGGGAGGCAGCATGCCGGCAGCGGTCCACGAGCTCTCCGCCCCCACCCTCGACGAGGTGCGCGACGCGGCGCGGCGGCTGCGCGGGGTGGCGCTGCGCACGCCGCTGGTACGGCTCCACCTCCCGGCCGGCGCCCCCGAGGTGTGGCTGAAGCTCGAGAACCTGCAGCCGATCGGCTCGTTCAAGCTGCGCGGCGCCGGCAACGCGATGCTGAGCGCGCCGCGCGACCTGCTGCAGCGCGGCGTCTACACCGCCAGCGCCGGCAACATGGCGCAGGGCGTGGCGTGGCTGGCGCGCGAGCTCGGCGTGCCCTGCACCGTGGTGGTTCCCGACCACGCGCCCCAGACCAAGCTGGCGGCCATCGAGCGCCTCGGCGGGCGTACGGTGAAGGTCCCCTTCGACCGCTGGTGGCAGGTGCTGGTGGAGCACGAGTACCCCGGGCTCGAGGGACTCTTCGTGCACCCGGTGTCGGACCGGGCGGTGATGGCCGGCAACGGCACCGTCGCGCTCGAGATCCTCGAGGAGCTGCCGGACCCCGACGCGATCCTGGTCCCCTACGGCGGCGGCGGGCTGTCGGTGGGGATCGCGGCGACTGCCCGCGCGCTGCGGCCCGGGGCGAGGGTGTATGGCTGCGAGGTGGAGACCGCCGCGCCGCTGCGCGCCTCGCTGGCGGAGGGGCGGGCGGCGGTGTGCGAGTACGTCGCCAGCTTCGTGGACGGCATCGGGGGAAAGAGCGTGCTCGCCGAGATCTGGCCGCTGGCGAGCACGCTGCTGGCGGGGGCGCTGGCGGTCTCGCTCGAAGAGGTCGCGGCCGCGATCCGGCTGCTGGTGGAGCGCACCCACGTGGTGGCGGAGGGAGCGGGGGCCGCCTCCGTCGCCGCGGCGCTCAAGGGAGTCGCCGACGCGCGGCGGGTGGTGTGCGTCGTCTCGGGCGGCAACATCGACCCGGCGAAGCTCGCCCGGATCCTGGTGGGCGAGCTGCCATAGGCACGTCGGGAAACCGCGCCAGAGAAACGCGCGTCGATCCTGTCTTCGCCGGCTCCCCGGCGGGTTGAGGAAAGGCCGCATTCCGGTTAGATTTCGCGCCAGAAGGGGCGTTAGCTCAGCTGGGAGAGCACTCGGTTTGCAACCGAGAGGTCGCGGGTTCGAACCCCGCACGCTCCATGGACTTACACGATTTCTGAACGCGTCCAGGCCGGCAGCACGGTCCTGGACGCGTTCGCCGTTTCCAGAACGCTGTGGCTCTGCGTCTCTGCGTGAGACGTTTTGCTACGGCGCGAACGCACCGGCCGGAGCGGGTCGGGGCGTCCGATGGGACAACGCTCGCGTCGCAGGGCAATCCGGACGTTCTGTAAGGAAATGTCCGCAGCGCTGCTACCGTTTAACGTCACACTTGAATTTATGGCCGACTCATATGTATCCTGTAAATCCCATTATGTGCCGCCCTCCCCCGGCGCGGCTTCTTATTCCCCGATCCCTGGAGCAGCGGCATGTCCCAGCCCGTTTCCCACTTCATCAGCGAGCCCCGGCAGACGCCGCTCGGCGACCGGCTGAAGCAGCAGCTGGAGCGTTTCATGGCCGCCACCGAGCGGCGCGTGCTGTACCAGCTGGACCTCGGCCACCCCGAGCACTACGCCTTCGCGCGCGACATGCTGCTCCTCTCCGGTGATTCGCCGGAGCGCTCGCCGCGGGCGTTCGCGCTGCTCGACGAGGCGCACCAGGCGGGCGGGGGCGGCCGCGGGGGGGTGTACGCCCACGCCGACGACGGCGGCGCGGCGACGCTCACCCCCGTGCTGGCGGAGACGCAGACGGACAGCCAGGGCACGTTCCCCCCGGGGGAGATCAGCCCGTACAACGTGCTGGCGCGCTTCGACGTGACCGGCGCCCACAACTACAACGCGAACGCCGTCTCCACGATCCCCGGCGGCACCAACCGCACGAGCATCGTGCTGGCGTTCGTGAACACCACCAACAGCCAGATCCTGGACTCCACGACCCAGAGCACCACCACCTACGCGCAGGGCGAGTACTTCAACGTGCCGCTGAGCGGCACCCTCTCGGGCGTGAGCAGCGACCAGGTGGTCTCCAACGCCACCTTCTACGTGTACACGAACACCTCGCCCTACCCCAGCGTCTACTACATGTCGTCCGACGCGGCCCTCCCCGCGACGGACGGGTGCCAGACGGCGCCCATCTACTGGGAGAACCAGGGAACCAGCAGCTGCGCGAACAAGGTCCCCAACACCGACCCCATCATCGCCTGCTGGTACCGCGGCTGCCAGGGCGGAACCGGCCACACCGGGTGCGACTGCGACTACTGGAACTCCCAGGGCAACCCCACCAACTTCACCTTCCCCGTCTCGGGGTCGATGACGTTCCCGTCGGCGCCGTACGTGAACAACGGCAACCTTTCCGGCGCGTTCACCCTCTTCCTGCAGGTGGCCGGGGGCGGGGCGTACGTGATGGCCAACGGCACCCCCATGAGCGGCTCCATCTCGGGCTTCCAGGTGCAGGGGAACACGGTGACCTGGTCGTTTCCCGCGGCCGCGTTCCCCAACAACGGGACCATCCAGCCCAACGGCAGCCCCGCCAACTTCGGGCTGCAGCTCTCCATCCTGCTCGCCGACGGCACCACGGGCGCCGGCACCTTCACCAGCGACCGCACGCAGACCGGACAGTCGGGGGTGTTCATCGTCCCGCAGATCCAGATCCTGGCGGGGTGCCTGGTGGCCGGCACGCCGATCCGCATGGCCGACGGGTCGCTGAAGCCGGTGGAGGACTTCGTGGCCGACGGCCGCGAGTCGGTGCGCACCGCGGGCGGCGGCACCCGCCGGGTGACGGCCAGCACGCGGGGGCTGGAGCCCGTGCCCTGCGTGACGCTGCGCACGGCGGGGCACGCGCTGGTGCTCACCGAGGGGCACGCCGTGCCCACGGCCAACCGCGGGATCGTGGCCGCGCGCGACCTGGCGGTGGGCGACGTGGTGGCCACCGAGGACGGCGACCAGCCGCTCACCGAGGTGGGGCGCCAGCCGTACGACGGCATCGTGCACAACCTGCAGGTGGGGACCGACGACGAGGCGGCCGCGGGGGAGAGCACCTTCTTCGCGGGGGGGATCCTGGTGGGCGACCTTTCCATGCAGCAGCACGTGGCCCGCCTGGAGCTGGAGCGCCGCCGCGGCCAGCCGCTGGAGGTGCTGCCGCCGGAGTGGCACGACGAGTTCGAGCGCTTCACGAGCGATCCCGAGGTGCAGGCGTTCGCCGCGGCGCTGGCCGCGTCCTGACGGTGACCGGCGGTCCCGGGCCTTCCGCGCCCGGGGCCGCGCTTCTCCCATCTCCGCAGGGGCGCGATGGACACCCTCACCCTCACGGGCGCGCACTACGACGGCACGCAGGTCACGGCGTCGTGGCAGCCGTACTTCGCGCAGGGCCTCACCGGCTTCCAGCTGGTGGTGATGCCGCCGCAGGGGCAGCCCCTGGTCGCGACCGGCACCAACGCGCTCGCCACCACCGGGCGCCTCGCCCTGTCGCAGCAGCTTTCGCCCACCCTCAGCTACACGCTGGTGGTGAACGCGATGGCGGGCTCCGCCGTGCTGGGGGCTTCGTCGGCGGTCACGCTGATGACCAACCTCCCCACGCTGCTGCGGGTGCGCTACGACGGCGCGCAGGTCACGGCGGCGTGGGAGCCGATCTCCTTCTTCCTCTACCCGCTGTCGGGCTTCACCCTCACGATCTACGCGCCCGGCGGCGGGCCCAGCTACACCGCCGTCATCCCGGGCGCCACGGCCACCGCGGGCGCCATCCCCATCCCCCAGCCGCTCCCCGCGGGCACCAGCTACGTCTTCAAGCTGAGCGCCGACGCCGGCCTGGTGACGGCCGACACGGTGCCCATGCCGCTGCCCACCGCGCTCCCGGAGCTGGTCTCGGCGGACTACGGGGGCACCACGGTCGCGGCGCAGTGGACGTTCCCGCCGGACCAGCTGTCGCAGGTGGATACCTTCGTGATCGCCTGCGCGGCGCTGGACGGCTCCTTCTTCGCCAGCGGCTCGCAGAAGGCCGGGCCCAACAACTTCGGCACGCTCGCGCTCCCCGCCGTGCTGGACCCGCAGAAGTCGTACGGCGTGACCGTCTCGGCCGTGGCCGTGGGCGGGGTCTACGGCTCCAGCACGGTGCCGGCGGCGCTGCTCACCACCCTGCCGCGGCTGAACGCGGTGGCGTACGCCGGGGCGACGCTCACCGGGCGCTTCTCGGTGGGCGAGGGGAGCGGCGAGGTGGCGGGGGTGAAGGTGATGGTGAGCAACCCGAACGGCGGCGCCTCGTACGCCTCGGCGCAGGTGTCGGCGCTGGCGGGCTCCGCGCCGGTGGCGATCTCGCCCGCGCTCTCGGGGGCGGGGTGGGTGGCGTACGCCCGCGCCTTCGGGACGGGGCATACGACGGCCACCGGTCCCGCCGTGCCCCTGGTGGTGGGCACGCCGGCCGTCACCGGCGCGGCGGCGGACGGCGCGTCGGTGGACGTGACCTTCACGCCTGTCACGGACGCGGGGGTGTCGGCCTATGACTGCGCGCTGCTGGACGGCGCGGCGGTGGTGGATTCCGCCCTGGTGCCGGTGCAGGGGACGCCCGGCGCTTCGCTCACCGTGCCCCTGGGCCGGGGGCTGCGCGCGGCCGGCGGCTACTCGGCGTCGGTGCGCGCGGTGGCGGGCGTGGCCGCGGGGCCCGCGGGGACGCTCGGCGCGGTGGTGGCGGTGCCCGGGATCGCCAGCGTGGTGGCGACGTCCGGCACGGTGACGGCGACGCTGGTGATTCCCTCCGCCACGACCCACGTGGCCGGCTACCAGGGCTACCTGTACGAGGGTGCGCGGAGCATCGCCGGGCCGGTCGCGGCGACGACGGCCAACAACGTCACCACGGTCGCGTTCACGTACGCCGTGCAGCCGCAGGGGCGCTACACCGTGCGCGTGCAGGCGATCGGGTCGACGGCCGCCGTCGCCGGGCCGCTCGGCGCGCCCGCGTCCGTGCTGGCATCGGTGCCGGTGATCGCATCCACCGCCTACGACGGGGCGAAGGTGACCGCGGCGTGGGCGGCGCTGGCCGACCCGGCCGTCACCGCGTACACGGCGACGCTGAAGGACTCGGGCGGCAACGTCGTCGGCTCCGCCGTGACGGTGGAAGGCACGACAGCGGTGATCGCGGCGAGCAGCCTCGATTCCAGCAAGAGCTACAGCGTGACCGTCGTCGCGATCGGGGAAGGCGCGACGGGCCCCTCCAGCCAGGCGGCCCCCGTCGTCGTCGAGACCGTCGTGGTCTCCTCGGCGACGTACGACGGGACTTCGCTCTCGCTCAGCTGGGGGGCGGCGGCCACGACCGGTGCATCGTACGTGGTGCGCGTGATGTCCGGCGGTGCGGTGGTCGCGCAGCAGGCGACGCAGCAGACCAGCGCGGTCGTCGCCGTGCCGCTGGCGGTCGGTGGCAACTACTCCGCGGCGGTGCAGGTCGTCTCGG
>Ga0207694_10000088_pt1 | contig 104813 bp, 185 predicted proteins | sample KBSC34metaG_FD_184353 | JGI IMG/M metagenome (GOLD analysis project Ga0207694, IMG submission 184353) | Corn rhizosphere microbial communities from Kellogg Biological Station, Michigan, USA - KBS C3-4 metaG (SPAdes) (version 2) | ecosystem: Host-associated > Plants > Roots > Rhizosphere >... | reverse complement strand
GCCACCAAACTTATGGATTCGGCTATAAGGGGCTGTACCACCCACAACGGCAGTGCCGTTCCCCGTCATTTTCGTGGTGACGCTGTCGCGCAGTCGTCCGCTGATCATCGCGGGCGGACTGCCGGGGGCGGACGGAGTCGGTGTGCCCAGCGGGTGTGACGACTTGGACAACTGTGACCGCACAGCGCGTTCGGTCACCTCTCCCATGGCCAGTGCTGCGCCGTCCGCAGAGTCGATTCCGGCTAACAGCATTTCCTGCAACCTCGACAGGGCTCCCTCAGCGCCGGCCATGGTCACCTCCCCATGCGCGTATTCTGTGATCTCGCTTCAGCCTTGGAGAGCAGTTCTTGGGCTTCGTGAACTGCTTCTTCGATCAACGGAAACCACATCTGAACGTCGAGTGGCGCTTCTTCGACTTGGTCCGGCGTCCAGCCGTACGTTTTTGCGAAGAAGCGCCACACCAACAATTTGGGGTCCATGCTTTGGGGGAGGGGGACGTCTTGCCAGCCACGGCTCACGAAGAAAGCGACGAGCCGTTTCTGGCTCTCCCTCAGTTTGGGACCTTGCTGCTCACCTTCTTAAAGAGGTGCTCAGTCTGTGCATGCAGTTCGTTGTAGTCGTCGATATCGAGTTCTCCAACGGCTTCCGGGCCGCCTTCGACTGCCGGAATCGGCTGATCGAAAGACCATTCCGTGATGGTGCCGGCGAGCAAAGCGTCACGCATCTGGAACTGGAGATCGCCCCCCAGTTCATGCTTGTCCTGAATCTCCTGTCCGGCCGTGACAAAAAGGCGGACGACACTCTGGACGGCACTCTTGTCCTTGCCCTTGAGGTTCTCTCGAACCTCGACCCAGTTACCGCTGGGCAACTCGATACGCATAGCTACTCTCTTCCGATTTAGTACGGCGCGTAGTTGTTGGTGACAATGACCGTCACCGGGCCCAGGCCGCCAGACCCGCCACTATTGGACGTGTTGGCCACAGCCTGAATGCTGTCGTCGTAGCCGATCAGCACACCAGAGCGGACGATCTTTGACTTCACGAACGCCGCCTGGGCAAAAACGAAGGTGTAGTTGATGTGCGACGTGCCGGCCAGGCCGTTGTCGACATTGATGACGACCGACGGCTGAGTGTTGTTCAAGAACTGCAAGAGCGCCGTCTCGTCATAAGCGACGGAGAAGTTCAGCGTGCCCGTGGCGTCCAGCGTGCCGCGCGCAATGATGTACGGATTCTGGAAGCCCTGATTCGTCCAATACACCTGAAGCTGACGCTTGATATTGACGGCCCACTGGCCAATGTCGTAGATCGCCGAAGAACCGATGGTGATGTTCGTTCGCCACGCCGGGACGGGCACCACGAAGTTCGTCGAGTTGGTCGGCGTCGAGGCTGCCGGCTGGGAAATCCAGCTATTGCCGGTGATCTTGCCCATGAACAACGCCTCGGCGTTGCCCGTGAAGTCGAGCTGTGCGACACACAAGCTGGGGTACGACCGCGCGCCGACGGTAGTCGTCAATGCGGTGTAGTCCGTTGCGGTATGCGTCGGAGGCTGACCCGTGCCACTGTTCAGCAAATTGAATCGGTGGGTGTACGAGCCAGTGACCGTTTGAATCGTGGCGTTGTTCGCGTGGTTGAAGCGCAACGGGTAGCCGGCAAACGTCACCGTGCTGCCGGCAACGGCCGACACCTTGACGACCTCGGCCACGATGCCCGTGTCGATCTGCACGTTCTGACCGATGGCGAAACCGGCCGACGCCGCGACGGTGACGTTGGTGTTGCCGGCGGACGATGCGGCCGACGTATTGGAGTTACCGCCGATCGCCGGCTGACCACTGGTGGACAAGTCGCCAAAAGTGTTGTCCAAGAAATAGCCGTAGACGTCGCCGAAAACCGGACCGCCATACGAGAACGACGCGTCCTCGACGCCCTGAACTTCCTGGTAGACCAACGCCATGGACCCACGGATGGCCTCATCCGGCAGGTACTTGATGAGGTCTTCCGGCTCGTACGTGCCCTTGTCGAGGGGGATCGTCACGACTGGCAACACAGCGGTGCCGACAGACGTTTCACGTGCGAACCCCAGCCACGTCTTAGTGGAGGGCGAAACAAAGGATGGAATGTTGCTCACTGAGCCCCTCCAGTCTGCGCTGCACTACCGTGCCGCTCATTGGCTGAGGTCACACAGCTCCTTTCATTAGGCTGCGAACACCTCGTTGATGACACACGTGATCAGTGCGTCGTAGCGGTTGTACCGTTCGTCCGCCACTGCACGAATCGTCAATTCGTAGTTCATATCCTCACCGATATCGATGAGATAGCTTTCCCGGTTCGTCCACGGGTCCAACAGAACAGGCGTGGTGTCGGATGTGAGACGCAATGTCTCCATGATCCAATCCACCATGCCCGGAAATAGCGTGTCCGAATCGGGGTCGTCATCTTGTCCCCACCAGACGAGGTAGACGTCGAGGCGGTGTGTTTGCGTTTTCAGACCCGACGGTGAATTGGGACCCGTCGCACGCGGAATGGTGCCGCCACGTCGAGGATCGCGACCTTCTTTGCCCCGGCTGGGCCAGACGTATGCCTGAGGAATGTTGGCCTCGACATTCGGGTCGGGCGGGGTGATCTGAGACGCCAAAGGGGGCACGTTGGTAAACGGCCACACCAACCCATTGAGCAGGTTATTGATGTACACCTGCGTGGTATTAATGGGCATCGCGCATCAACCCTTCTTGCGCCTATTCCTGTGGCCGTGATAGCCGGCGTGGTGCCGATGGGCGTGATGCACAACATGCGGATGACTGCGGTGGTGGTAGCCCTTATGCACTACGCGTCGTTTGGTGTAGTGCGCGGAACGTCGTTTCGCATACACGCCGCGAGCGCGTTTCTTTTCGGTGTGCTTACGACGTGTAAAGTGCCCGCTGACCTTCCGGTGTGCGAATGCGTGACGCATCCCCTTAGCGCCGGAATGCGCATGACGCATGCCCGCTGCGCGACCGCGACGAAGGTGATATCCAGACGCATGATGACGGCCGATGAGGCGACGCTTCATCACGCGCTTTTTTCGCAAACCGCCAGCACGCAATCGGCTGCCCAGGTGAAGCGCTCGACGTGTATGCGTCTTGCCACGCGCCTTCAATGTGCGAGCGCTTGCACCCTTCGTCAAATCGAGAAAAATCATCGACTTGACGTAAGGCATTAAATGACCCGCTTGAACGGGTTGAGCAGGAGCTCCGCCTCGCCGGCCAGTTCCAGCGGCCCGACGCCGCCCGAACCGCCACCAGCACCACCAGGAATGGCCTGCACGGTCGTCGCGGTCGCGCCTCGGGTCAGCGCCATCGCGCTACCGAAGAGGATGACGCCCCAAATGACAGAGGCCGGCAGTGTGGACACCATCGTGCTCGTCGTGTGGTTGAACTGGAGAGGTGCGGACAAGGTCAACGTGCCGGGGCCTGCCGTTGCGGACGCCGCCGTCACGTGAATGACTTCTTGATTTCCCGAGTCATAGACGGTGCCCGTCGCGCCGGTCGTCCCCAGAGCCTCGGAGGAAATGGCCCACCCGGTGCAGTCGTCGACACTGATGGTCGATGCGCCCGCGACGGCGGGTGCCGTCAACGCGGTGTGCGGCCAACCGTTGACGTACTGACACTTCACCACGTAGCCGTTACGACCCATTCCCCAATTCACGTATCCCGGCGCAAAGACGATCGACTGACCGCCTTCGCCGGCCGCCGACGGGGCATTCGTGCCATACAGGCCAACAACCGGATGCTCGATGTCGTAAGCAGTGGTCGGCAATGTCGTGTAGCTGCGCGGGAAAACATTGGGCGAGACGGCGAGGCTGACGATTTGCAGCACAGGCCAGCGCTGCAAAATAAAGCGCCCGTTGCCCGTGCTGTTCTGGACGGTGATGCGGTAATCGGGGCCCTGCTGAATCTCCGTGTCGAGAGTCGCGCGCAATACCTGATTGCAGTACGTGTCAGCCTGCGCTGTTGCACGGGCGCAGATGTTGGCCTGCTCGGCGGTGCGCTGCGCATCGGTGACGGAACGGCCCGGGGGAATGGTGGACCAGCTGATACCCGTCGGCGCGTTGATCAAGAGCTCTGGCGTCACGTACGGCGCGAGGGGGCCGACGGGCAGCGTCATGACGTCACCGTCCTCTGTGGAGTTATGCACTTCCGGCAGAGGTAACCCTCGGCCTCGGACACCCAATTTGCATGCTTAATGCACAGTGGTGTGTGGCAATGCATGCACTGCGTAAAAGGCTGACTAGAGGCGGCGCGTCTGCCCCGGCGAATCGTTCCACAACGGCCGCAGACGCCCCGCCTCGACATCAGCTATGCCTGCAACCGCTTCAACAGGTCGTCGCGAGTGCCGGTCGAATCCAGACCGCGCTCCTTGGCCAGAGCCCGCAATTCGCCAAGCTTCATCGCGGCCAAGTTCAGCGTGTTCAGGCCGGCGATTTCGTTCAACGGCTCTTCGGCTTGATTGGCGGAAGAAGCCATTGCCGCGAAGGCCTTGCTCATCTGCTCGGCCATGCCGGGATTGCCGGCGACCATCATCGCCATGAGCTGGCCAAGGCCTTCGGTGGTGGCAGCCAGCGAAGCAACTGCCTTCTCCATATTGGCCTGCTGAGTGTGCTCTTTCTTTTCCTCAGACTTTTCACGCAGGCGCTTCTCGTCCGGAGTCTCGGGGACTTCCAGAGCATCCACAGCCCAGTGAGGGTCACTGCGCAGATGATCCTCACAGGGGACACATTCGAGCGCCCACACCTTCGCCGGGGCTCCGTGGGTCACCGGACGCGTATGCGTGGCTCCACACCCCCCGTGCTCCTTCGACAGAGCGACGCTCATGACGTCACTCCGCGCGTACAGGGTCATGCTTCCTCCTTGCGTAAATGTGGATAAATGATTCGAGCCGGCTGAAACAGATCGAACCAGGCTCCGAATCCCGGGTAGTACATCCACCCCTGACAATCATCGCAACGCCAATGCGAATGTTCCCGCAATTCGTCACAAATGTCAGGACAGGGGATTTGGTGACATTCGCGGTGTTTCGCCACGATTTCTACCATCGATCAGCCCTCCCGGACGTGTTGCCGTTCACGCCGGGGGAGCCCATACCGTGGTGCCACCACCACCAGGTGCGTTCAGGAACGTGCACGACTTTCGCGCCAAGACGGCAGCAATCCACGGTGAACTGGAAATCCTCGCCGTAGACTTGGCCGTCGATCTCCGCACCTTCCGGCGCGCTGAATCGCGCTTCCTGAGCCAGTTCGCGACGTACCAGTGTGGTGATCGTGGTCTGATGCGGACTGGTTACATCAAATGGCCGACCAAGATGCCCCAGCGGATCGACGTCGGGGCGATCCTGATCGTTGATGTCTTTCACCATGTAATAGCTGTAAACGTAATCCGCGCCCGTTTCCTTCGCAGCGCGCATCAGTGTATCCAGGTGATGCGGCATGAACGCGTCGTCATCATCCAGGAAGGCCACCCAGTCGGTCAGGGCGGCATCGAGAGCGCGTTGGCGGGTCACGCCTGCGCCGCGATGGTCGATGTCCTGCGCGATGGAGATCGCCTCGGCGGGATACGTCTGCGCACTCACAGAGAGCTGCGCCCGCAGAAGCATGGCCTGTCGGGGCGGGATCGTTGGAATGCAGACGGTGATCTTTTCCCTCACGGCCGCCTCCGACATGCGTGAATCTGGTAATCGTATGTCCAGCCGGGGAGTTCAAGCACGTTCGATATGAGGACATCCCAACCGGCATTGTCGAGCATGTTGACGACGTCAGTCGTGTCCCAACCCCAGTAATGTTCGATATTGCCGGAACCGGCTTCTTCGCCAATCGGTGTCGAGACGATCAGTACTTCCGCTACCTGGCTGATTTCGTAGAGGATAGTATCTGGATCGTCGAGATGTTCAAGCGTCTCCGAACAAATGAACATGTCGACATTGGGAACCGCATGAATGTTCTCTTCGATCGGCCCGACGTAGTCGTAACCTGGCGCGAAGTCACCCAAATATGTCGTCACATTGGGCAACGTAGGCACGAGATTGTTGACGATCGCCGCATTGCCGGCAGAAAGATCGGCGATGGATCGACAGTTGTAGCGCATCATCATCCATCGCGCGATGTCGGTAGTCACATCAACGCGTAGATGATGATCCGCAAACTGCATGTGATCGTGCGGTTTCGCGTAAATCCGCTTCAGGTCCTCGTCGGAATGCTTGGGTCGCAAGCGGACTCGGGTCATGAGATCACCACGCGGAGCCTCTCCAGGTCAGCTTCAAGACCGCCGGCCAGGTATTCGCGATAAGTGGCCTCGTCTCGGCCGAACATGCCGCCGTTGTTAACCAACTCGTAGCGTTCATCGTTGTCGGCCTTGCCGACCAGTGGATGCAGGTGCTCGATTACCACGTCGTTTCGGTAAGCAAGCCTGCCGAGACCGCGACCCCAATCCAGCCACACATTGTCGACGTAAAGGTGTTGCAACGTCGGCGGGGCCATGTACCCCAGTGTCGCGGGAATGCGTGCATCCATCACGACGGCCGTGGCCAGGTTCGGCCCCTGAATGAGGTCGTTTCCGTATGCGACGCCACCGCCCATGGACTCGATGGCGTCACAAAGGCGCTGATCCCAGCCGACGGTACGGGGGCAGTGGTCGTCACCGGCAAAGCCCAGACAGGCCGCCTGGCCGGCGTAGCGCTCGGCGAGCTGGTTCAGCGCGCCGACCATGCCGGGGCCACGCGGCTCAACCACCTCGATCTGCGCGCCAGTCTCTCGGTACGCCGGCAAATCGGGATCGTCTTCATCCACACCGAACATGACCAATGTGTTCGCGCGATTCAGTTCCTTGCAAGCGAGCATGAAGCGTGCGGCATTATCCACTCGTCCTCGTGTCGGGACGAACATGATCAGTTCAGTCATGATTTCCTTCCGAGACAAATCTGAAACATTGACCACGTTTCGTGGCGAACGACAGTGTAGCCTGCCTGTTCCAGAAGTTCCCGGTAGCCATCCCGATCCCACGCCCAGGTGTGAAACTCGTAGTGAGACTCGCCAGTCTCGGTGTACGGCGAACTGGCGACGATGAATGGAGAATGGTCGGCAACGCGTCGGACAAATGCGTGCGGATCGAGAAGGTGTTCCAGCATTTCCGTGCAGATCGCCAGATCGCCCCACTCGATATCATCCGTAATGACGTTCCTGTAGCGAGTGTCGACCTTGCGATCAAAACGTGCTGCTTGAACGTTTTCCGGACACAGGTCGTAGCCCCAATAAAGGGTGGGGCGAGTCGTCGTCATCTCGGACAGCGATGAGAGAAGACCGCCGTCGCCGCACCCGAGATCGACGACCGAAGTGATGTCCCATTCCCGAATAGCGTCGCCGACCAGACGTGCCGCGATCTCCAGGCGACCAGAATGTTCCGGCTGTTCCCAGTGTGGTGCGCGTTCGCGATCAACGTACCATTCCGTCGTGGTGTACTCGGGAATCGTGCCCGACTCGAACAGCTGCCACTCGGTCATGCGATCCCCGTCAGGGCGAGATCGATTCCCTCGGCAAGATCGATCTTCGGTTTGTAGAACTGCGACATCGCCGTCGGGTCGCCTACCCGGTAGCGAACCCCGGTCGGCGCATTGTTGCGGTGCACGACAGTTGCCTCATACCCTGCGGCTTTCGTCACCATGCGCGCGAGGTCGTTGAACGACGTTCCGACTCCCGTGCACAGATTCACCGGGCCATAAACACGATTATCGACAGCGGTCATGACCGCATCCACGATGTCGTTCACATGAATGAAGTCGCGAACCTGCTTGCCGTCACCCCAGACCTCGAACGGATCGAGCTGGCGTTTTGCGCGATTGATGAACGCGGGGAACGGATAATTCAGGTCCTGGTCAGTACCGTAGCCGCTAAACGGCCGAAACACGTGCACCGCGCCGCCGAGTTCGGTGTATCGCCTGGCCAGCAGCTCGCCGGTCAGCTTCGACCAACCGTAGGTTTGGTCTGGATTGCCCAGTAAACCGCCGTTAAGGTCGATCATGTCTTCATGCAACGGAATGCCGTCGTCTCGCTGCAACCACGTCGGGTATGCGGCAGAGGAGCTGAAGTACACAATCGCGTCGGGTTGTGTGCGCAATGCCCATTGGAACAGCTCGGCATCGATAGCCAGATCAACCGCGACTTCCAGTGGAGCGCCGTCGATCTTCGTGCGGCCACCCACCACTGCGGCGCAGTGCACGACGAGATCGTAGTGTTTGTCGTTCCAGCGGAAAAAGTCTCGAACGTCCTGCTGGAGTGACATGAAATCATATTGATCGTCTACAGCGATGTCGACACCGGTACATTGATATCCGGCCGCGACCAGTCGCCGCCACATGTTTCGACCAATGAAACCGGCATGGCCAGTCACCAATGCCCTTTTCACAGTGACAACACCTTCTCCCATCGCCAGGTATTGTCTTCGATTAGACTGTTCGCCGAGGCGTAAGCACGCGCCTTTTGACCCATCGTCTCGCGCAGGGTGGGATCATTCACCAGCTCGCGCAGATAGATGGCCCATTCGTGCGGCCTATCCACGAGAAAACCTGTCTCGCCATGCTGCACGTAACTGGAGTAGGGGCCGCAGTTCGACGCGATAATGGGAATCCCCAATGCGCCGTACTCCATCGCCTTGAGCGCGGATTTCGATTTGTTGAACAGTGACGGCCGCAGGGGGGCGAGGCCGATATGAAAATCGATGTCCCTCAGGTAATCGTCGATTTCGTCTCGCCACCACGAGTGTCGGGTCTGCGGCCATCCCTTGGTGAGGTCGTGCCCCATGGTGTGGAGTTCGACGCCAGGAACACGCTTGAGGAACCGGCGCAGCTCACTGGAGAGCTCGGCCCAGTCCCCGACGTGTGTAGCGCTGCCGGCCCATCCCACCGTAACGAAATGAGAATTGCGTTCGGGCTCGTGCTCGACGAGCCATTGGGAAACATGATTGGGAATCACTTCGATAGGGGCTGAGGTGTATTCACTCAGTCGCTCGGCGAGATGGTCGGTCGTCGTGGTGACCTGGTCGGCAACGGCAAGATTCTTCTTGGCGCGCTCCTGCATTTCCAGATTGAAGAAACTGTGCGCGATGGCGTTCGTGCCTTCGATGTTCCACAGATCGTCGTCGAGCTCAATGACAATCTTCGTGGTGCCCTTGCGCGCCGCTCTCTGGATCCACTCCGTCGGGCCTTCCAGCACAACACGCTGCGCCAGGACGACGTCGGCCCCGCCGAGCGCGACTTCTGCCGGCATATTGCCGTCGTAGAAGACGTTGTGCCCCTTGGCACGCAAAGCGTTAAACGGCTGCTTGACGCGGTAATATCCGCATCCGCTGTGGTCGCACAGCCACCCGAAAACCCGCGTCACGCGGCGTCCTCCGCCTCGGTGGGGGCGTCGCACTTCGGGCAGGTGACACTCCAGGCGTTCCACACCCGACGACACGCGCTGCACCAGCGACTCTTTTTGGTCCCCACAAAACCGCGAAAACCGCCGGCGAATGCGAGACCGCCGTCGCCGCCGATCTGCCTGTCCACAGCCCTGGCGTGATGTTCGGCAACCTCGACGGTGCCGCCAGGCTTGGCGGCGTAGCGGGTGCCGTCCTCCATGTTGAAGCCCTCGCACCCCGGCGGCAAATTGACACGAACGCCCATGTCAGTTCCTCTATTCAGTTTCCGTGGACATGCAAAAGCCCCGCCAATTCGATTGGCGGGGCTTCGATTTATTCAGTTCAGAAGCTGATGTGCTTGGGGTTGCAGTCCCCACGCACCACGCGCACCTTCACGCCCTTTTGCTTGGCAAGTTGATGCATGTTCTTGTCGACGTGCGGGTAATGCCACTCTTTCAGCCCGTTCTCGACTGCCATCTCAACGAGTCGTCGAGGCAGGTAAGTGAAGCAGAAAGTGAACCAGTCCGGATCGTCGACATCCGCCTGCCACAATCTGATCGCATCCTCGTTGGACATCTCCGGCGGAGGCTCTTTACGATGCGACCACACCCAGGTCGGCAAATGCGTCGAACGGGGCCACAATTTCGTTCGAGCCGTCCAAACCGCATCCGGATCCGACCCGATGTGTGACACCATCGTGTACAGATCCGTGGGCTCGATCGCCACGTCGGAATCGAGGATGAGCATCCCGGCGTCGGCCGACGAGGACATCTGTCGCCACGCCGAGGCGAGCACGAGACCTTTTCTACCTTTGGGGTGCGCCGGTTCGGGATTGACTTCGATCACATGAAACGGCGCTTCCATGCTGGCGATCGTCTTGCCCATCCAGGCGACTTTCACGCAGATCAGATTTATTTGCGCGCCACTTTCCGAATTGGCGGCACTGACACCCATCGGCGCTGTCATCGATACCCTTCTACCGCCCACAGAGACACGTCTCCCCGTGGCCGTACTGTATCGAATACCAACGCCGACGGCTGTCAGTGCCGCCGACTCGTTACATGGACGTCGTCAGGACGTACCCGACACCGGTCGTCGTTCCGCCGCTGGCGAGAACCACGTACAATGCCGCCGCCCCACCCGCGACGACGCCCGTCATGTGCAGAACGCCGCCATTCGGAATGGGACAACCGTTGGAGGATGTGACGGTCGCGGCTGTGCCCAAATAGACCGTCGCGCCTGCATTGTTGACGATAAGCAGGTCATACGGTCCACCGGGAGTCTGCGTCAGGAGCGCCCCGCCACCACTGGTAGGCACCGTGTTGTTGATGACGATCGCCATGATTACGTAGCTCCCGCGACGGTCCTTACCGTGGCCGTGGATGTACCGGTCACGGTGGCCACCTGCGCGCCGGCACGGTGGTCGTAGACGACCGCCGCACTGAGCGTGAGGTGGGTGCTGTCGGGAATTGCCGAAATCGTGCCCGATTCGGCCGTGCCGCCCGTGCCAACCTGAACGGTGTTGCCCACGGCGAAGTTCGCCGTGGTGCCCACGCTCAGGTTGGAGGTCGAACCGCCCGTTGCCGCCGCCGTCAGATTGGTCGTCGCCGTGCCGCTCACGATCACGCCGCCAGCGGCGGCATAGATCGCGTTGACGCCATTGGCGAAATTGACTTCCGAATTCGGCGGCACTGCCAAGCCGCCGCCCGCCGTGACACCAGCGCTACCGAGGTAAATGGTAGCGGGACCGGTGTTGTAGACCACGACGTGCGGTTTTCCGACCGGCGCGGGGTTGTAGACCTGGACGGCAACGGCCCCGACTGCGGTAATTTGAGGCCGATTCGCCACGTCACACCACCGACGGGTTGGACGCCAGTGCGGCGAGAATGGTGGCGCTGTTGCCGTTGGACACAGCCGCGTACAGGTTCTGCACACGGCCCTGCACGGTCAACTGCTCTCCGGGGTTAAGCAACACGCCGCCGGTCGGCGCGGTCATGCTGGAGTTGGTGCCCACATACGCGATGTTCGGGCCTTCGTTGATCACGGTGTACGACTGCTGGGCAACCGTGGACGAAATGTAGTTCCAGGTGTACGTCAAACCACCGTGGCTCACCGCCGAGCCCGACGTCGCGAACACCTGCGTACCAGCGGAAGTACTGATCGTGGTGTTCTGAAGCTGGGGGTAGTCCCCATTGAAAATTGCCACTTCTGATCCTTCTTTCGAGGACGAATTCGGCGAAGGACGGCGGCCGTGAAAACGGCCGCCGTCCGACCGATCACGCGTATGGAGTGGTGTTGGATTTCTGCAAACCCGCCAGGTGCGCGGAATACTGCGGCGCGTGTGCCACCATCGCCCCGTACAGGAAGATGGAGTAACGGAACGTCGCGTCGATGACCGGCCATGCGATAGACACGTAGTCCTGCACGGTGGTCATTTCCCACGCATTTGCCACATTCGTCCACGTCTGCGGCAACTGGTACGTCATCAGGTCGGCGTTGCCCTGCTTGTACCAGGGGTGCACGACCAACTTCATGATGGAGCGAGTGAACGGATTGCGGAATTCGTCCACAGCCGCGCCGGTCTGAATGCCACCGGTTTCCGACTGCATGATGGTCAGTCGGTAGTTGGTGGCCGAGCCCTGCGAAATCACGTCATCGGACAGGTTGCCGATGTCGATGGCCGAGGAGATCAGCTCCGCCGGGTCAGCCTTGAACGCGCCCGGGTTGTTCGGCGTGGCGGTACCCGAGGTGTCCCACAGCGCCTTCAACGTGGTGTTGATGACGTTGTAGTTCAAGGTGGTACCGACCGCGTTGTTGACGTAGCCGCCCTGCCACCCCGACGGGTAGATGCCGGCGTTGGCCGAAACGCCCGCCAGCGTCGGAATGACGCCCTCCATGCGGGTGCCCTTGCCGGTGCCGGTGTCGGTGGCCGGCGGGGCAACGGTGGTCGCGGCGGTGCCCTGAAGGGTGAACCGCGTGCCGCCCACCTGGGAGACCTGAAGGAAGTAACCCGCGCTGGCGTTGTTGGTGTAGATGTTGGTGAACAGCGCGCCCGGCACCGTCGGAATGGTGACGTCCACGACCTGGCCGGCACCCACGGTGACGCTGTTGCTCGCGCCGGATGCGGCCGTCTCACCCCAGTAGTTGCCGGCGGTGATTTCCACCGTCAGCGTGCCCGTGGTGAATGCGGTTTCGTTCGAACCGGCGGTGCGCAGAGTCAGCGTCGGCGCGGCCGGAGTGGTCAGCGGAATCGAGGAACCGGCGATCATCTGGTATTCCTCGCCCAGCATCATCTCCTGGAGAAGAATGAGGTTCGCCAAAGCCGAGACATCCTCGAATCCCTGGCCACTGAACTGCGCGAGCCAGCTGAGCTGCTCAGTGATTCCAAAGAAGCGATAGGGAACATTCAGCGTGACTTCGGTCTGTGAACCCGACGGCGGCAGGTTCAGCGGCCAGCTGGAGAAAGAGCCGCCGGACGTGACGAGTTCGTCGATCGCGATGTCGACGACACCCTGGCCACCGGTCTGAGAACCGGAGATGCCAGTGAACACACGCTCAATCCGCGAGAGGCCCTGACCCGCCGGGCGAGGGAACTTGTTGCGGAACAGCGTGTACACCGGGTAGATCAGGCGGGACGGCGCGAGCAGATCGAACGGCACCAAGCCGTAAATCGAGCCGATGCCCAGGTTGCCGGCGGTGAACGACTTGTCGACACCCGGCAAGTTTTGAATGAGCTGCGAGACCTGCTCACCAATCGAGGGCTGAGTCAGTGCGGTGCGCAGCGCGCCGAACTGGTTCAGGAAGCCCTGATTCATGGACTTCACGACCGAGGACTTGTTCTGAATGCCCTGCATGGTCGCCGTGCGCAGGTCCAAAGCGGCCTGGTGAGCACGGAAATTGATGTCCGTCTGGTCGGTCAGCGGCGTGTTGGAGCCGATGGTTGCCAGGCCGGCACCCTTGACCAGGTTGGGCATCTGCGCCTTGATGGCGTCGCCCGTGGTGTTGCACTTGCTCGCACTCGCATACAGATCGGCCTTGAACTCAGCCTCGGTCGCAGGAGTCTTCTGCGCCTCTTCAAGCAGTGTTGCCATTTTTGGTTTCCTTTGCAGCGGTTACTTGTGCACAGAGTTGTTAATGCCAGACATCTTCATCAACTCCCGCAATGCGGCTTCCCGCTGCATTGGACTGGGATCATTCCGGAACTGGTCGTACATTGCCCGGAACATTGCCTCCTGCGCGTGCTCCACACGCTGAACAGACGGCAGCACTTCCTGCGTCTTCACAGTCTTGACGATCTGGTCGAACGCGACGCCGCGATAAGGGCCGCCAGCCTCCGGCTGTTCGGCGATCTCATCGAGACGCTTACGCATCTTCTTGATGGTCTTCTTCAGGCCGTTCACTTCGACATCACGCGCCTCATTTACGGCGCTGACGGCCTTGGTGACGATGTCCTGCACGACATCCATGTCGAGCGTGGCAGCCTTGGTCGTTTCGACCGCCTTTTCGACGATCGAAGTTTCGACGGGGATTGGCTCGACGATCGTCGGATTCTCGATACCGACAACGGGCTTTTTGGTCTTCTTCTTGGCCTTGGTCGCACCATGCGGCGTCGGGCCACCCACACCCGCCGGCACCGGCCGCGACCCCGGCAAGTTCTCGCTGCCGTACGGACTCGCCGTGGTGTACGCCGGGCAGATGTCCGGGAAGGTCTGCGCGATGTGGTCGTGCATCGCGCTCATGGCCTGACGTGCGTTGTTGCGCACGGCGTTGGTGTAGTAGGTACGGGTCGGCACACCCGGATTCGTCGGCACGCTCACCGGCAGGTCCGAGCCTCGATTGGCCGAGGGGGACTCGGCGGCATGGCCATCGGTCAACGCAGCCCGGTCGTACATGGCGGCCGAGATCTGACCGAACGAGCCGGGCGACGTATTCGGACCACTGTGGCCCGGCGACGCCGCTTCATGACCAGCGGTTGCGAGCGGGCGATTAAACGACCGGCTGTTCATCGCACCCGGCGTCGGGAACGTCCCCGGGCCGGGATTGGCGTCCCGGAACTCCTTGTACAGATCCGAGCGAACCTCGGCCAGATAGCGCGGATCGGTCCCCTTGAGCAGCACAACGTTCTGCCACAATTCCGTGGCCTTACGCGCCTCGTCCAACGGCGCGCTGGCGGCCATGTCGAACGCCTTGCGCTGCCAGTAACCGACATCCACTCGGGTCAGGTCGAACGCCGGGTAGCTCTTGGCCACGTCGTCCGGGTGATAGCACGGGCAGACGAGGTCGTGCAGCATGCCGTAATCCGTCGGCACGTTCAGCATCTTCAGACGCATCGAGGCGGAAGCCTCCAGGTCGCCCGGGAAGAAAATCTCCGCCGTCTTCACCGACGAGTCCGGCACCGTAGGAAGCCCGGCATCGTGCTCCAACGCTTCGATCGCCGGGCCGTCCGGCTCGCGGTGCTCCGGCACCGGGTCGGCGTCAGGAGCCTCGGTGGCAACGTCGGTCGGCGTGGCCTTCTTCTTGGCGATCTTGGCCGTCTTCTTGGTCTTCGCCTTCTTGACGGCCTTGTCCGGGCTACCCTCATCGCCGGCCGCCTTCGCGGCTTCGACGGGGTTGTATCCCGGGTGCTTCGTGCCGCATTCCGGGCAGAACTTCTCGCCGTTGTCGAGCTGATTGCCGCAGTCGAGGCACGTGAAGCTGTGATTCTTCTTGATGGGCAACGCGTCGTTCAGATTGTCGCCGCACTCCGGGCAGAAATTGTGCTTCTCATGGATGTTCGCGCCGCAACCCGTGCACATCACCTTGGACTTCTTCTCGACGGTGACGATCTTTTCGACGTCGACAGTCGCCGACTTCTCGGAATCCGAGTCATCCTCGTCGTCATCCGGGTTGGGGTCGTTTTCGTCGTCCTCGTCGGCCGGCTCCTGGTCACCCGAGCCGCTCAGCTTCTCGGCCTTCTCGTCGCCGTCGTCGTCCTTGGTGTCGTCGTCGTCCTTCAGGAAGGCAGGAAGCTTCCCCCTCTTTCCCTTCTTCTTCTCGACGTCGCCCTCGTCGGTCGACTTGTCGATCGCAGTACCCTCGTCAGCCGCCTTCTCGATCTCCACGTCGGTGTCCTTAGCGGAACCGCTCATACCCAGCTCCTTCTTCCAGCTCTCGGGGAGCCGAGCCGTGAAGGCGGCACCCTTTCGGCGTGCGATGCGAATAATGCTGTTCTTCAAGCCCTCGGGGGACTTGTTGTCATCTCCGGCACGGCCAATCGACATTGCGGCATCGTGCACATCTTGCGGCGTAACAATGGGGAACGAGCGACCTTCGCCAGCGAAATCGGCAGCCGGAATCTTGTCGCGGTCGACACCGCCGCCGACATCCGGATCTACATTGCGCTTGGCGACGCCAGCGTGACCGGTGAGCATTTTTGCCAGCTCGGCCGGCGTGATCACGTTGCCTTCGGTCTTGAAAATGATCTCGACCTCAGGCTTGTCACCCTCGACAGTTCCTTCACCGAACATTTTGCCAACAAATTCCGGCGCACCATTAGCAGCGGCCTTGACCAACTGGAACTTGCTGTTGAAGTTCGAGCCTCGATCCACCAGGGAAATCTCGGAGATCTTCGACATACCGTCATTGCGGCCGGTGATGATCCCGTTCATCGCTTTACCGGTCGGGTCGGGGCGAATGTCGGGATGGGTCACGCCGATCGAGAAATCCTGAAGCGTGCGTGTACGCACCAAATGCTTGGCGACCGGTTCGGTGACGAGCGCCTTGACGAAATGACCATCCGGCGTGATGTCGACATCCAGGCCGACACCTGCCGGGTCGCGACGCGCCTGATGCTGAACCCTTAGATTCCCGCCTGTGTCGAGCCAGTCGCGAATCGCCTTGGCCGACCAGTTCTGATCCACGATCTGGAGATCAGAGTCCACGGAACCATCGGTCGCCTTGCCATAGACGATGATGTCCGGCGTGCCGTCGACAGGATTGACGTCCTCAGTTTCGGCCGTCTTCTCGATAGGAAACGAGAAGTAGGTCAGCTCGCCATCAGGCGTGAGAGTCGCAGCCACACGGCCTTCCTTTCGCCAATCATTCAGTTCACGTCTTTGTTGAGCGGGTCCTGGCCGTGACGAATTTGGAACGAATGAGCTTCTTCCCAGGGGCCTTCGTCCGCCGACACCGTTCCGATGTATGCCCACACGTTTCGCTTCAGGGACCGAGCGGCCAGCACGCGATGGTGTCCGTCGATAACTTTGAGACGACCATTGTCGGGTTCCTTGACGAGGATTGCCGGCTTCATCTTCTCGCCGGCTTTCATGCGCTCTCGGAAATGCGCCACGGCGTCACCTTCGTGACTGGCGGCCCAGCTGTCCACGTCATCGAAATCGATGAAGTCGGTATTCACCAGACGCGGGCCGTCCCATGACGCATCCTTCACCCAGGAATAACCTTCGGGTCGAAAGTTCTCCGCCATGATGTTTTCCACGGCATTCGATCCGGTTGTCTTGTGAATCGGATGCCCGTCGAGAATGGTCGTGATCATGTCCACGCTATCGAGCAATTCGCTGCGCACCGACGGGTTGTCGACCAAATGCGCCGGATCCCACCAAGCAATTGCCTCAACGACATCGCCGTCAGGATCGTCCGGGTTGGTCACCTTGTCGCGGCCGTCCAGAATGGCCAGATCCGTTTCCGAGTCGACCTCGTAGATGAACCCCTCGTAGACGCCAGCCCACCACTGTCCGATGAACCGACCGACCGGCAACACGATCCCGGTCTCTTCTTGCCACTCCCGCACGGCGGCGTTGCGCGCGTCCTCGCCGGGCTCCAAGCAGCCGCCCGGGAATTCCCACGCGCCAGCGGCGGGGTCGTCATCGGTCATTGCCCGCTGAAGCATCAGCACGCGGCCCGTGTCGGCCGCTCGAACCGCCAAACCGGCAGCGACAGGGGCAGCCGCCTTGGCCGCCATATCACCGACACCGGGTGACCGATCTCGGTCGTTCACGTCGCCCGGTACGGCATTCGCTCCAGCCTGTCCCGTTCCGTGGCCGCCGTTCGGCCATTGCCCACGCGGCGGGTCGGGGTAACTTCCGGGACGTGAGTTCACGTCGGTTTGATGATCTACCCCTACGGGAATTCGGTCGTCACGACCGCTGGAGGGGTGATGCGCTTGAGACCGATCTGAGCCGTCGTAGAAGCCGCCCATGTATCCATTGAGCGGCCGGGACGGAGCCCACCGTGGAGGTTCGCCACCAGCCGTGTTCGCCGGCACGCCGCCAGGCACTTCGGTGCCGTCACCAAGATGTCTGACGGGTGAACGGCCACCGCCGCCTGCCGCATTGAGCGGAACGGCGGCATCCATCCATGATTCCTGCCCATTGAGGGAGACGATTCGCCGTGTCGCCTTGACTACCTTGATCGCTTCGTCGATCTCCAGACCTTCGGCCATGTGCTGGCTAATGCGCGCAAGAGCATCGGGCGCTAATGCGCGCGGTACCCAGCTGGAGACCTGGCGACCCTTTTTGACGTGCCGTCCCAGGGCTTCGAGCTCATTGGCGGCTGCTTTAAGCAACCCCGGGTCGTCTACCTTGGGGCGACTATTCACCGATGAGGAAGCGGGACCTCTTGGAGGTTTGACCGTCTGGCCCGCCGCGCCAGGTCGCGCGGCGGGCTTGGCGGCCGGCGTGCCGGCATGCCCCTGCGCGGCTGCGTGGCCTGGCGTCTCGACGTGCTGAGGGGCCGCCACGGGCTGACTGGAAGCACCGCTGGCACTTCCACCTGCCACCACGGGCGTCGCCGGCTGCACGCCCGGCAGGGCAGGCTGGGCGGCCGGTGTGGGCTGCCCAGGGACGGGCGTGACCGCACCGAACGGAATCGGACCCGTCGGGGCCATATACACGGGGCCGCTCGTTTCCGGCATACCCCACGGCTGAAGGCTCAGCTCGTCCCGCGCCTCGTCAACGCTGCGCAGGCCGTACTTGATCTGATTGACCAGCAATTCGGTCAGAAGAACCTGATCCTCTTCGGCTTCCAGGCCTTCGAAAACGAATTGCATGTCGTCTTGACCGCACGTGGTCTGAAGAATGCCGTTCATGATGTCCGCGATGAACATCAACGTCGGCTTCGTCGCCTTGCGTTCGCCGATGCTCTGCGCCATCTTGGCCATCTGATTGCTCGCGCCAGGCGACATCGACGTCGACACCTTGGGCGCGATGCCCAGCTCCATCGGCATGATGTCGAAGGCCATGCAGACCTGCGTCATGACGATTTCGTCGAACTGGTCGGCCAGCTGCACATCACGCTGAGGCTCGACGCGCGTGCCGGGCGGCAAAACAATGATCTTGTGGTGCCACGCCGGATCGCCCGCGAAAGCGTTCAGGGCGTCCTGAAGCTCGCGAATCTGATTCGGCGTCATGTTCTCGTCGCCGGGAGACATGTACACCGAAGGGACGGTGCCCTCGCGGAAATAATCGAGCTGCCAACCCTGCTTCTGGAGACCGGACAGGACCGGAATCATCGCCCGCTCGATGGGCGGGAAGCCGTACGGCGTCCAGCGACGCGGCACCATGGGAATGTAGAGCAACTGGTCGCCGCGAAATGCGCCAAGTTGACTCGACCGCATGCCCGACTCTTCGATGTCCATTTCGGTCAACATCTTGATGAAGTCGGAACGCGGCACGCCGTAGAGGTACTGCTGGTAGGCCGGAGCCGGCGGAGCCGGGTAACCACCGTGCATGTCATACAGCGGCCGAATCGTCGGACCGTTGATCAGATTCAAGCTGTCCAGATCACTGCCGAGAACGCCCTTACGCATTCCCTTGCCGCGCTTGGGGCGCAGGTAGAGGGAGAGGGCGTCAAAAACGAAGACTTCCTCAAGAAATGCATCCAGGAAGGTGTTCCAGCTGTAGTAGTCCGGGTCTGGACGCCGAAAGAACTTCTTGGCCTTGGCTCGGCGCTCGCCGAAATCCTTGAACCACTTCTTGTCGCCACGGTTCGCCTTGGCCGCTTCCTGGGTGGGCATGATGTCCCACTCCAGACCGCGAATCTCCGACTTGCGCAGCTGAATACACGCCCGCGCCACGGAGTACAGGTCGGCCAGCGTCTTAAGGGTGCTGAAGCTGGCCAGCTTCAGACCTTCGCTACCGGGCGTGCCGACAGGAAGGTTCCAGCCGACGCGGTATTCTTCGCGACGCGGTTCGGCGCGACCATCCGGGCCCGGCTCGTCAACCGGGACGGGCAGGATGGGGCTGAACGGGCCGAATGCGCCTTGCGTGAAGTCGGACGCCGGACGCGGCAGGAAGCCTGAATACGCATTGGCGTAGCCGTGTTGATCCGCCAATTGCATTGCCAGCGGCGAGAATCGACCGGTGCTGACGCCACCTTGCGGCGCGGAAGTGGGGGAGTACTTGGTCGCGCGGAGGATAGACTTATTCGTGGCCATCGGTCACCTTCTCCGCCTCCGTGCGCAGTAACTTTTCCAGCCGTCGCGCGGTCTTTTTCACGTCATTCTTTGCAGCTTTTCCGTCGGAGTACCCCAGCGCACTGGCGATTCCCGCCCAGGTCGCGCCACGCTCTTGCGCATCATTGATCAGGCGCAAGCGCAACATAATCTCAGCGCGTTCCTGGTCACTCGTCACCGGACTCCTTGTCGTCTTCAATTTCCTCGGGGAAAATGACGCGGTCGGTGTTCCACTCCTGCCAATACGTGAATTCAACGACAGTGCCATCACCGTTGAGCTTCCCACTCGCCAAGCGGGGGCACGCTGGCGTGGACGCGCCGACGTGGATGCCGCCGCAGAACAGACAGACGCCACCACTTTTGGCGACTTGCTGCGCTTCTTTCTTCTCTTCCTGCGTCAACGGAAGCCGAGGAGAGCCACCAAAGATCCGTTGAGTGCCGGAAATGACGGAGCGAGCTGCCTGGTCGAACGGAGCCCGTTCTCCAGTGGACATTGTCACTAGTACGCCCCCACGAGCGGCACGAAACCGGTATTAGTGCCAACACTCGTCGGATTGAACGAGCCCGGGAGCGCCGACTGCCCGTTCAGGTAAAATGCACGACGATTGCCGGCATTAGTAACACCAAGGCCCATGTAGGGGGCATTGGTGTCGTTTGCGCCCAATGCATAGGGCACCTGAACGCCGGTGAAGCCGCCCAGGATGTACAGGATGTACACGAATCGACCGCTAGCCTGTGCCGGAACGGTCGTGATAGCACCGCCGGCCCAACCGACAGTGGTCCACAGCGTGTTGTCGTTAGCCGTGGTCTGAAGCTGCGTGCCGCTGTCGTCGTAAATGCCCAGCTGGTTAGGGACTGCCGAAGTGTTGTACGTCCCCGCACTGTGGTTAGCGGCGACGAGGTGTCCCAGAGCCGTATTCGCCGGCACCCAGCATCGGGCACCGAATACGGTCCCGCTGGCCAGGCCGGAAATGTTCTGGAAGAACAACGGGTTGTCGCTGACGGTCAGAAGGCCGTAGCCCTGGTTCATCGGGAAAATCTGATCCATGCCGCTCGCGGCGGGGGCCGCCCACTTCAGGCCCGTGGCCTGCGTCGAATCAACCGTCAGAATCTGAGTGTTGCTACCGACGCCAAGACGGGTGGCACCACCGCCACTCGTGGCAACAATCAGGTCGCCCTTGGTGGTGAGCAACGTGTTTTGCAGCGCATTGACGATTCGGGAGTCGTCACCGGCAGCCACAGTGCCCGTCGTGGTGCCGACGTTGAGCACGGCCGCGCCGCCTAAACCGAGATGGTTACGAGAGCCCGATACGCTCGTGACATCGCTGAGGTTGTTTGACGCCTGGAGTGCGCCGGTGATTCGACTGTCATTGCCGGCAGCGGCACTACCCGACGTGGTGCCCAGCTGATAGTTCTGATACCACACTGCGGCATTTGTCGTCACGTTTTCGGCGACGAAATATGCCGAGGTTGAGGTATTGATCCAGATCGACCCGATCGAATACCCTTGCGTGCCGTCGTCCGTTGTCGCCGGGTCACGCGTCGCAGTGAAGTTGTTCTTCTGGCTCGTAAACTGCGTCGGCGCTGGCCATGCGCCGTTTGCTTTAGGGCCGTAAAACACCGACGGATTTGTGGTGTCGAGGTAGAAATCGCCGTTAAAACCGACCGAATTAGCCGGCGCGCCTGTGCCGGACAGCCACCCATTGCCGCGAGGTCCGGAGGTGCCGGCGGTGACGATGGTGACGTTGACCACCCGTTAGCCTCCTAAGGTACCGCGACCGTACGGCCGTAAAAAATGCCGGCGACAAGCGCTGTCGCATCGTTGAGAGTGGGATCCATCCACAGCGTGTAATTGCTGCCATATTCATGAAGCAGCGATGTCGCGGTGGGTGTAAGAATCACCTGAAGACTTGCCGCGCTGCTGGTTACCGCGATATTCCCCGCACTAGTGGATGCGGTGTTGTTCACCGAAAAGGCGACCAAGCCGGTGTTGGTGTCGCGCACAACGAGCTCAAACGTTTTGTTGGTGATGTTTGCCAACGAGCCGTCGTCATTGGTGATGATGTACACCTGCGACCATTGCGAATCGATCGCGGCAATGGCGTTGAAGAAGTTAGGCAGGGGAGCCGGCTGGGTCACGCGGCCTCCTCAACAGCCGTATTGCAGTGCGGGCACTTTTCGCGCGGCTTGCCGCCGAATGTCTTCGTAAAGGGTCGTTCGCACTTGTGGCATCGAACGACGCTGTAGGCGTCCAGCCAGGAGCCGCCGATCAGGTCTTTCAGGTCGTACATTGCCCAGACCATGGCGTCCATGCGGTCCGGCGATTCCGGATCACCCGGTGCCCAGGTGCACATTTCGTCTTCGAGTTGAGGAAACATGCCGACGTGATGCACGCGATGCTGCTCATACAAAGCCGAGATCGGCTCAGCGCGAGTGTTCTTACCTCGACTGGCACGCACAGCTCGAAATGCCATGTTGTCGTCCACCGTGCGCAACACGGTGCCGATATAGTCGCCGCCGTTGTTCACCTCGGCGACAACGCGGTCTGCCTTCCAGGTGTCGTACGCCTCTTTGACTTTCTGCATGCACTGCTTCGGCGTGCCGCGCATGGTGTAATCGGCGAGAACGTAACCATTACCTTCACGGTCTGCGGCGCAGACGATGATGCCCGTCAGGTCGGCGGCTTCTCCGCTGGTGACCGACGGGTCGACACCCACGACAACGCGTACCAGATCGAGCTCGCTAGCGCGGTCAGCGCCGTAGCGGTCAGCCTCAATCCATTCACGCTTCCACAAGGCGTTGTCTCGATTCTCCAGAATCTCGCCGTCGAGCTCCTGAAGACCGAGCTGCGTGCCCAGCAGAGGGGCAACAACATTCGCCTTGTAGTTGTCGTTGAGATTTTCCAGATTGTCTACGGTGCGACCACGGGTGACGATGACGTTGTCACGCTGCATTAGGCCGGGAGAAACTTGTTGCGGATCGGACACCTTAAGCAGAGCCACCGGCCGAGGAGTCGTGGCCACCACAATGCGGCTTTGGTAGTCCAGAGGCCACCCCGGTTTGCGGGGGAGTCGGGTGGCAATCGTCAGGTTTGACCACGTCGTGTCAGCGGCAGTGCCTTTATGGGCGTCGGCCCAGAAGCACGACTCGTCTCCCCAGGCAAAATGGAACTGAGGACCACGAAGTTGCCAGGGCTTTTCGGACGAATACGAGAAGAACTTGGTGCCGTTTTCCAAATACACTTCACCGAGGGATCGGTTCCATGCACCATCGACCTTGCCGCCACGAAGTTCCGACTGCTTGAAAACGTTCAGCAGTCCCGAGTCACCCTCGATCATGGTGTCGCGGGTGTCGCCGAACGTCCGGCCCACCAGGGCGATACGCGCGCCGGGGTAGCGTCGCGCCTTCTCCGCCATGAGCTCAGCGGCGGTCCGCGTCTTGCCCCAGCCTCGGCCGGCGAGGATCAGCCAGACAAACCAGTCGCCTTCGGGTTCAAGCTGATCGGGCCTCGCCGACTCGCGCCATACGACGCGAGCCGCATCTCCGCTTTCGATCTCACGCTTCTGGCGTTGCAGTTCTTGAAGGCGGCGAAGTTTATCGAGCTTGATCTCCAGGAGAGTGTCAGCCACACACCTCCCAGGTGTTTACAGCCACGGATCGGCCTGGTACCGTCGTCTCGGAATCGGAAGGAGATTGACATGGACGACCTGACCGACGATGAAGCTCGTGACATGACCTACACAAGCTGCGAATACTTCGGCCATCAATTCAGCCTCGACGACGATACCGAGCAGTTCGAGCAGTGTCTGGCTTGTGGCGAGCCGCGCGAACATTAGACCGGATTAACGGTTAGTTTTCGGCAGCGGAAGCTTGCTAATCGGTGGCGACACCTTGCTGGTCGGATGTTTTTCCTGCCCGGGATGCGGCACGCCTCGCTCTTGTCCCGTCTTCGCCATCAGATCAGGTTAGTTTTTCGCGACTCGGCGAGTTCGGCTTCCAGCTTGCCGATCTCCGCCTCGATGCTGTCAATCGTGACGATCTCGGCCCGCGTCGGCGCGTCGAGACCGAGCAGGCGAGCCCGACGTTCCTTGATCTTCAGAATGCGGTCGATCGTCTCCAGAACGAAACGGTCGTCATCAACCGGAGTTCCGTCGAACAGAATAACCTTGCCGTTCTGGATCATGATGTGCTTGCTCTGAAGCATGCGCCAACACTCGGCTTCGAGCTCGTCATAGCTCTGAAGCTCCAATGCGCGCGTTTCGTCGGCGGCAAAACGCACCGCACGCGCCATCGCGCGCTTGATCGCCGCGCCGGCACGCTCCGGATCGCCCCGGTTCGCCGGATCGTTGTCCTCGTAGAGGTGCAAGTGGTCGGCGATGCGCTGAAGCGACCAGCCCATGGCCTTCAGGCGTGCGGCCTCAGCGTCACGAGCGCGGCCCTTTTTGTCGACGGGGCCAATCGGCAACGGCATGAGCATCTGCTCGTCGCTCAGTCGGTCGCTCACAACGCCTCCCTTTGGGCATGCGAAAGCCCCCGCCGAGGGGGCATCGGCGGGGGCTTTCTGGTCTTCAGTTAGTTAGCCACGATATCCGCAAACCGGCCACGGAGATCGTCCGCGTGCGGCAAAGACTCGGTTGGCGATGTCGATCTGCTGTTCGCGACTTGCCAGGTCAGCGCGCGACGCATACGCGCCGCCGCCGTTGGACTGCCACGTACCGTAGTCGAACTGCAAACCGCCGTAAAAGCCGTTACCGGTATTGATGTGCCAATTGCCGCCGGATTCGCACCGTGCTACGGCATCCCAGTTGATAGGCATAGACATGGGCGGCGCGGCAACCTGCCGAACAGGCGCACTTGCCACCGGCTTGGCAGGTGCAGGCACTGCGACCGGCGCGGCGGCAACGTGTGGCGCCACCGGCACGGGCGTGCCAACCGGCGGGATCAACAGCGTCTCGCCTGGGGTGATCGCATCAGGATTGGCCAATGCCGTCTGATTGATCTGCCAAATCGCAGGCCACGCGTCGGCGCTGCCGAGGTGGTTTTCCGCGATAGAGCTGAGAGTGTCGCCATCCTGAACCGTGTAGCTGACGTTCGTCGATACCGCGTGATGAATGACCTCAACGCGATCCGGCGTCTCAATGATTCTGGTGGTAAAACTTTCCGATTCCTGAGCCATTGCCATCGGCGTCACGTCCACTGCGAACACAAGCACAGCGGCGGTAATTCCGATGACTCTGAGAGAATTCTTCCCGAGGGAAGGGGCGGACATACAGTCTCCTTGACCGTGCCCATTCCTTCAGCTGAAGGAGGGCGACCTCACCCCGCTACAGCGATGTAGCGGACACGCGTCGTGGGGTGACGCGATGTCGCAAGGGTGCCGACGGCTCAATGGAGCAAAAGGCCAGGAAAAGGGTACAGTTGTCCTACTGGCGGTAGTATACCTGTCACTCGTCATCCTGTCACTAGCTCCGTCGAGCACGTGACGACGCTAGCAGGCGATCAAGATCAAGTAAATATTTGAGATAGGTCGAATATCAAATTCGCAGCTCAGGAGGGAAACGCCGAGCTGCCCTTACGTGCTACTAGAAAGTAACTTCTCCACCTTTTCCTTAGTTGTGCTAAGGACCGCATCGGCAAGGTAGACGGGAACGTGCCTCTTACGGGCTCCGCCGTGCCGCTTGCCGACGTGTTTCAACCCCCCCAGCTCAATTAGCGCTCGTACTTTCTTCTCGCTTGTTCCAAACAGTTCGATCATGTCGAAAACCGACCAGTAGCGATTATCGTCAACTGCCACTACGGGCAGGTTCTGCGACGACCAGCCACGACGCGGAGCTGGACTGTCGGCGGTAAAGTCGTCCATCATGCAATCCTTTGGTCAATCGGCATCCCAACCGATCCGTCATTCCAAGCAAGAACCCAGTCACGGGCTACAACCGAATACTCGATACGTGCGGTGGGACGCCGTCCGTCGTGAAAACACCCAGGATTGATGCATCGTACTACGGCGCGTGACGACCAGAATCGCAGCGTCAGATGTTGACAGTAAGGGCAACGTGGTTCAGTTTCACCCACATTGCGTGGCAGACGTTGCGGCATGTCGCGTTCGCCCAGCACGATCAAGGCGCGCGAATTCCAACCACCGATCGACTGGACGGCTTCGAAAACGCAGCTATCCTCGGCCGACTCGGCTAGATTGAGAATGGCCAGCAGTGCAAATCGCGTATTCTCGTCGGTGCCGCCGCGCGGCTGCCATTGCATATTCAAATGAAGGCGAAAACCGTCTTCCAGGTATCGCGCAAGTGCATGCATCTCCAAAATGAGGTGCGCAACGGGGGCGTTCCACGGCGGCTGTGAATGGTCGATTCGACCACGTTTGCCACTACGACCCAAGCTGCTGACGGGGACCGCGACAACCTCTTCCAAACGTCTGTTGAGGTCGAGAGCGGTCCCCGTCACGTCGCGCAACTGTTCACGCACGACGGGTCTCCGGGCTGCTGTCATGTTGGTGATCGTATCATCGGCAAGACAGCGAAGTTGATCTAGAAGTTTCCGTCGGCCACCTGCATGCAAAAGATACCTTCCTGACGCCACATCTCTACAACCTTGTGACGATCGTCGATCGCGCCGACAATGTCGTAACGCGGAACAAGCTCGTGATGGAGCAATTCCCGCTTCAATTCGTGGTCAGGCATAAACTCTCGTGCCTTGTCGCGCATGAACAGGTCGCCAGAATTCCAGGCTGTCGACGACTGAAGAAAGACGTGTCGATGCAGTGCGGCAATCGTCGCGTCGCGGCACACGTCGAGTCGGCCAGACACCACAACGAAGCTGTCGCCGGCCAGAGCGAGCGCTCGCACCACATGAATGACCGGTGCGTTGGGCACGTCTTCATGCACGCGATCCCAGTCAAACGGACCACGGCCACCCGGCAGCCGCAGGAGCAGCGTGCCGTCAACGTCGAGAATCCACTTACTGGGTTTGCGTGGTGTGTCGTATCGAGTTCTTTGCGGATTGGAGACGATCGCCGCACCCGCCATAGAAAACGGCCGGAGCGCAACGGGGACTGAGGTGAGGGTGGGCACGTCGCTTCTTTCGTTGAAATCGGGCAAGAAAAACCCCGCTCTGGCGGTTTCGGGGTCGCCAGAGCGGGGTCATCTGATGCTGCCCAGGACTTACACCTGGTCTGTGCCGGTTTATCTCCCGGAGGATCGTTTCTTCACCTTTACCGTACAGCACCTGCGGAGAATGTTGGATTTGAACCAACGGATACAGCTACCCCGGACTCGCTGTACCACGGGATTGACAGTCCCGCCCATTTGGCCGCTCTGGCAATCCTCCAGTTATGGCAGCCCGATAGACGCCACGTGCCGCGTCCTGTGTGCGCACACTTTGAATGAAACTCCGACACTCGGGCCAAGATGTCGGATGGTGTAGCAGGCCACACGGCGGCCGTCACCGCCAGGTGTCACCGACCTTGTGTCGATGGATCGTTGCCGTGCGCCTGTTTAACGAGGAGTGGCTTGCCTGTTAGCCGACAGTTAGTCACCCTCCGGCCGTGACCGGATGCTTTCACCAACCGGATTCGAACCGGCATTGCCCCTCTCGTGGCGGGAATCGGATTTGAACCGATGACATCCGGGTTATGAGCCCGGCGCGCTACCGAACTGCGCCATCCCGCTCTGGACGTTTCTACTGTGCATCCAGGGTTGAATGCACAGTAGAAACTTGTGACCCCAGCAGGGTTCGAACCTGCGACCTCCCGATTAAAAGTCGGGAGCTCTACCGACTGAGCTATGGAGCCGTACTTAAGTGGCACCGGCAGGATTCGAACCTGCGACCCTTCGGGTTTCAACCGAATGCTCTCCCAAACTGAGCTACGAGGCCGGATAAAGTTGGAACATTGGAAGATTGGTTTTCGGGGAAAGACTAGTTCCAACTTTGCGCTAGCGACGGGACTCGAACCCGCAACTCCCGCCTCGACAGGGCGGTGCTCTTTCCAATTGAGCTACACCAGCATGTAATTCTTGTGCCGCACGAGGGATTCGAACCCCCACGGGAGTGGTTTACAGCCACGCCGACCCAGCCAGCGCTGTACGGCCTGACCGCGCAGCAGGGACTGGAACCGCGAAAACCGTGATAGAAGGAGCGACCTTCGTATTTTCGCCGACCGTATGGTACGCGGGTAGTGCTCCGTCAATGTCCTAGGTTATGACGGTACTACGTGCCCTCCCTGGGACTCGAACCCAGACTTGCGTTGATTTTGAATCAACGGCCTCTGCCATTTGGGCCAGGAAGGCTCGCACTCCGCCGGCACGGGGGAAATGTGCCGGCGGAGTGCCGTGGAACCGGCCGGGTGACCAGCGGTGATAAGAACGTACCATCACCACCAGACGTGCGTCAAGCGTCTTCCGGAAAACGACCGTGAGCAGCAAGTGTTTACGGCACCGCGCGAACGTGATACCGTAACGCGACAACGGAACAGGAAAGAGAGATCAACATGAAGGAATTCGACCGGGTACGACTCAAGAGCAAGCCCGCGCAGGTGGGCGTCATCGTCAAATCGGGCACACGACGCGGCAAGTCGTCGCATCAGGTTTCGTGGTTCGGCAACGACCCGATCTGGCACGCCGAAGACGAGCTCGAACTCATCGAAGATGGCGTCAGGAACAATATCAGTGGCAACGTCACTGGCACGGTCTACCAGGCGCACACGATCAACGGGCCGATCATTCAGGGCAAATGACGCGAAATGAAATCGGAGATGAGAACGGGATGGCAGGTGTGATCTTCGGTATCGCCACCGTCGATCAAGGTCATAAATGCGTCACAATCACAACCGGCAAAACTCATCATGGCACGTGGGCACCCGACATGACCACGAGAAATGCCCTGGAGAAGATCGCCAGCGCCGGTTGGCGACCCATGGCGGGAGCGTGCTGGATAGTATCGCCGGCCGATAATGGCCACGTGATGAACGTGTACAAAGAAACGTGAAACGAAAGGCCCCGGCGAGCGCCGGGGCCTTTCGTTATGGAAGTCGCTTGTCGCACTCGGTCACCGCGTCGTCGGTCGGTTCGGGAGGCCGATCGAGCAACAACGCGATGATCACCATGCAGAAAATCAGCAGCATTACCAACAGCCACACCACCGGTCCACAATCCTGAAAACCGCTGAACACACATCCCTCGTCACGGGGAAACCCCAGTAGTTCCATCTTCCTCGATTACAGGCAAGCCTATCACGGGATACTCCGCACGACGGGGCGGCTTGTTGTTCAACGCCCCCATCACTTCACGCAGGACCAGCAACGTCATCGGCCACTCGTCGCAGTGGTCACATGTTTCCAGATCTCGTGTCCAAGAATCGTATCCGAATGCCCGCGCGATGGCGTCAGGAATTGCACGCCGCAAGTTCTCCGTGCGGTGTCGCAATTCCATGTGAACCTTCCCCGCGTTGAACATCGGGTGTACGGAGCCGTCTCCGTTGAGCTGAACTTGCGCTTCGTGCGCTTCGTCGACTTCGACAACGGGGTCGTAGAAATACGAGAATTCATGACGAAATGCGTCATCGAAGTCGACGATCCGGTAGGGGAGTTGGAACGGGTCGGTGACCTGGTCGGTAACCGCGACTTGAATGATTTCGCGCGGGCCATCTTCCGGGTCGTCGATTGTCACAGAAAGGAAAGGAAACCCCATCAACCATGACGCGTGTCGCGCAAAAATCGTCGCCCTGACGTTGACGTCACCGTTCGCCGCGATCCCCACCTCAGCCTCACCGATGAGGGGGTGCTGGTTGAGTTGCGGATAAACCGGCAAAACCGTAGCCGACAATCGAGCACTCGCCACAAAGGCCGCGATTTCGGGATCACATGCGCCACGATGAGCGACGCCGTGAATAACGATATCCCTGTCTGGCATTCCTTTTCCTTTGCTAGATGATTTTCAAGGGTACGTCGCATCCGGGATCGCACAGATGTGCGGCACAGATTCTGTGGTACCCGTCGGCAATAATAGCATGCCGCGCATTGTTGCCGCGAAGATAAAGCACGGGGGAGAGTCGAACCCCCGTGGCGATCTTCACCAATTCGGGCATGACATACTCGTCGGTTCTGCCGAGCAGGGGCAGCTGGGCGGCACGTAAAAGGTCTTTGGCTTTACGTTTGATGATGACGTTCTGGTCGCGCAGTTGATCGACACTAATTGCGGCAATATCCGATTCCATGACCAGCGACAAAAAATCCAAAGCGGCGATGTAGTCGTCATTGTCTACATCGTCACGCCATTTCGGACGATACGATGTAAGAAGGTCGCCCCTTTTTGCTGATTTAGGTCCCTTCTCCATCTCTCCTGGTCCGCTCACCCAACTCGACGAGGTACAGAATTGCCCGCCTTTCTGGCCATCCGGCTTCGATCAGCATCTCCAGAAACTCATGCATGGCGATGGCCCCCACCTGACTGGAAGTGAAGGCGGGAAATCCTTCAGGCGGCTTCGGCTCGTTCATGACGTAACGGTATCACCAGGCCTGCGACCTGCGGAAACAGTCAAGGTGTTTACAGCATGATGTGCCCGTGGTACGGTCTTACCAGGAACCGGAACGAACCACCAGGAGCACATCATGTCGAACGTCCAGGAGCGCCACCGCCTCGCCCGTCAGCTGCGCGTGTCCACCCGCGCCGACCGTGAGCGGAACCGCGCCCGGCGTCGCGTCGCGACCCTGACCCCCCAGCCGGCCCGCACGTGGCTGGTCACCCTCGGTGTTTCGCCGGACAACGCCCAGCGATTTGCGCCGGCATTCTCGCGAGGTGTCGTTCCGACGCAGATGAGTACCACCAAGATCAAGCCGAAGACGAAGTCGCGCAAGAGCGAGCGCGTCGTGCCGGTCAAGGAGTACAACTTCCGCACGGTCGTGCGCCGTCTGGTGACCTACCGCCCGAAGAGCAACCCCGAGGCCGCCGCCGAGTTCGCTCGCGCCGCCGCTCTCGTTTCCTGAAAGGACGTCGGATCATGCCGACCGCGCTGAGCACCCGGATGAAGCAGGCCAAGGCCGACGGCCAGACGCGAACCGCGCGTCGTCGCGGAACGAAGTCGTTCCGTCACGGCGGCGGCAAGATCAACGCCGGCAAGACGAAGCGGCGTTAACACCCCCGAACTGGCGGAACCTCGACCACCCTGTCGCCGAGGTTCCGCCTCCATACTGAGGTCATGCCTCGATACGACAACAAGCCCGGACTCGAAGAACGACTGCGCAAATCTGGCAGCGTCAAACGAGGATATATGGTCTTCGTCGTCCCGAAAGACGACTACGACGAAGAAATCCACGGCATGCAGAAGTGGGTGCCGGCACGAGCGGATACCCCCGGTGCTGAGTGGAAATTCGTTCTGCGCAAGCAGCGCGACCTCGATCACGGGGTTACGTTGATGACATTCCCCGACGACACGCAGTTGCTGATGTCCGATCACGGCGCGCTGTTTTCGTATCGGCCAGCGCCTGAATCGGAAGGAAAAGCAGAAGAAAAGGATTCGTAGTGGATCAGAACGACGAGCACGAACCCAACCTCTTCGTTTCGGCCATCACCGGCATCGCCGTTTTCGCCACTGTGACCGGTGTCTTGACGCTGGCCGGGCTGCTGCTGACGAAGTGGCTGGGATGACGCGATGAAGATCTTGGTAAGACTAGTCAAGAAGCTTCTTCGTGAACGTCGCGAACTCTCGGCGCACAACAATTACCTGGCTCGGATGAACGCCACCTTGGCCGAGCGGGACAGCCGTGCCAGAGTGAAGGAGCAGACGCTCCGATGGCGCATTCACGACCTGGAAAAAGCCCTTCATGACGTGGGAACTGAAGACGAGTAAAACCGTCTGACCTGCGACAACTTCACACCAAGCACCGGATCGACGAAAAGTCGACCCGGTGCTTGTTGCGCGCGTGCAACACCTCTGGTAGGTTCATTCTCGGAACCGGAACGGAGGAAAAATGAGCATCAACGAGCTTCTGAACAGCGCACCGGGGTGGGCGGTTTCCGCCCTCTACGCGATTCTCGCCCTAGCGGGCACGTGGACGGTGTACGCGATCGTCAAGACGGCCGGCAACGCCGTTCGCGCCTTTCTCGCCGCTCGCGACGACGCGGCCAAGGGTGCCGGCCTGTTCTACCTCGCGGCCGTCGCCGGCATGGCGGTGTCCGTCGACACGAGCTGGCTGTTCTTCGGTGTCGTCCTGGAGGTGAACACGCTCTGGGTGCGCGGCATCATGTTCTTCGTCTTGGAGCTCGCGCAGATCGCCTGCGGTTGGGGCATGCGCGCTTCGATCCGTCAGCACGGCCACCCTGGGCCAGCTCGCCTGATCGCGTGGACGCTCTGCGCCGTCTCGGCGTACATGGCGTGGAGTCTGAGCGGCTTCTGGGTGGGCATCGCCCGCGTCATCCTCGGCCCGATCCTGAGCCTGGTGATGTTGCACCTCGCGCTCGGTATCGAGGTGCGCGGGCTGGAGATCCGCGACGACTCGATGTTCGTCCGCCTTGCCCGCGAATTCCGTGAGCGCTTCCTGGCGCTGTTCGGCCTCGGCGACGAGGGCCGTGACGCGAAGACGATCGCCCGGGAACGCGCGCTGGCCAAGGCCACGCACATCCGCATGACCACCGAGGGCACCGAAAAGGACGTTCGCCGATTCGTTAAGGCGCTCGCCGCCGCCGGCATCATGGACGACCCCGCCGCTTTGGAGCGCTTCCTGCGCGGTATGCAGCTCGCCACCAACGCTCAGCGCGTGTGGGGCGCGGACTACGGCGCACCGTTCCCGATCGGTGAGACCGTGGATGAGACCCCGCTTGCTGAGACTGTTGAGACCGCTGAGATTCCGCAGGTCAGGAGTGAGACTAAGACGATTTCGCTCACCGTGCGCGGTGCCGACGCAGAGGCCGAGGTGGAGACCCTGCTCCGATTCATCGTCGAGCGGAACGACCCTGACGCACTGAAGCTGCCCGAAGCGCAGCAGTCGCTGCCGGCCCACCTGAGCAGGGCCACCGTCGCCCGTCGCCTGGCCACGGCGCGGGAACGGTTTAAGCGCGAACAGGCATCCTGAGACTGCCGCGCCCCGGTCTCATGAGACCGGGGCGCGGTCTCGCATTGGTCTCAATGAGTGAATTCGCGAGACCGGCGTGATACAGTCATATCAACGCGAGAAACGACCGAGGAGGTGACGAGGAAATGAGCGACGAGGACACGGTTTTCGCCTCGGCAAAGCCAGTTTCACCTGCGGATCTCGTCGAAGGTGAGACCGAGACCAAGCCTGAGACCAAGACGTCGAAGCCGGAGACCAGGGCAAAGGCCGAGACCAGGACGACCGGCGTGCCGCCTTGGCACCTGTCGGCCGCGCTCGGCGTGACGATTGTGCTGGTCGGCGGCGTGATTTTGTGGCTGCAATCGCCGCTGCTGGCCGTCATCGCGGTTGGCGGTCTCGCCATTCTCGTTGGTCTCGGCCTGGCGTTGCGCCACTTCTTCCAGTCCGAGACCGCGCAGAGGCATCGTGCGACCCGGTCTCAGGGGGGCACGACGGGACCGTCTCAGTCTCGGTCGCAGTCTCCGGGCAGCCCGCAATCTCGGTCTCGCCGTGCGGCGCAGGATCGGCAGTCTGAGACTGGTCCCACAAAGCGGTGGCCATGGTCTCGTCAGCGGTCTCGCGACCGTGAGACCAACGGCCAGCAGCCGTCTCGGCGTCGGTCTCGCCGGTCGCAGCCCACTGAGCCTGGCGAGACGGCCAGTCGCACGCGGTCTCGTCGCTGGTCGCAGGATCGGTCTCAAGCTCCGGCGGGACCGCGCGGGAACGGCAACCGGACGCGAGGCGTTCGTACACCACAGACATTGGTCAACCCGGGCAACCAGGGGCCGCGTCCTAATCGGGAGCGGCGAATGATTGCCGGAACGTCCGGGCCGCGCGTGCCGGACAACTGGCCGCCGCGTCCGTTGACCGGCAAAATTCCAGATACATCAAAGCCTGACGCGATTGACCCACCGAAAACGAAGACCAAAAAGAAGGGCGACAAGAAGGATACTCCGACGGTCGCGCCGGAAACCAGGTCACGACCGGAGGATTCAGTGAAGACCGCATCAAAGACACCTGACATTGCGTGGCCGAATGTGGATCTCGACCACTACAAGCCGATTCGGGCGCATAACCTGCCCCGCATTACCGTTGTGCGCAAGGCGAAAAGGTTGCCGCCGATCTACCATCGCATGGGCGAGCCGCAATGGCCCACGTCGGACCCGGACAAAGTTCTCCCAATTCCCGATCAAAGAAAAAGGAGCAGCAACGTGACCACCGTGGATATGCTGCCCAAGGCAGCGCGTGACGCATACCTGGACACGGCCGCAGCGCGAGCGCTCGCCTCGGCACAGGAGCGAACCCTTCAGGCTCACGAGTTTCGTGACCTAGCGCAGCAGACCGAAGGCATGGATGACCTACGGGCAGATCACGAGCAGCACCTGCTCAACACGGCCAAGGCCGCTCGTGACGCCGAGGTGCGTGAAGAGGTTGCCAAGATCATCCAGGACTACCGACAGCGTCACTGAGTACCACCGATAATCGGCCCATGACGAATCCGTTATGGGCCGATTATCCTTTTCGGAAAGATGAGGAAATGATTCCCTACAAAGTCTTTCTCCCGGTGCTGGGTGCCCTATCGACGTTCGTCGTCGCGCTCATTTCCCTGCTATTCCCCATTCCGGTGGCCCTATCCATCGCCGGAATGGTGTTCCTAGCGTTCATCATCATCGTTGCGACAGAGCGACTAGTTCACGTTGTCGACGTCTTCGTCAACTGGACGATCGACACTCGCGCTGTCGTCTTTCGGCTCATCATGGCGGCGATCGTGGCCGACCTCGCCGTGGCGATCAGCCTCGCGATCGCTGGCCTGAGCGCACTTCCTCTCGGCCTACTAGCCCTTCTGGCCGTTACGGGTGTCCAGGTGCTCGCTGGAGCGCTTCTCGACCCCTACTTAGGGCGTCTACGCCCGCGCCTTCAGAAAGTCCGTCAGGAGCGCACTCAGGCCGTTTCTGCTGGTCGAGTGGTCGACCTAGCGCCGCATGTGCTGGAGGCGTTTGACGGCCCGTTGCCGGCAGTGACAGAGAGTCACGACGTCATGGTCATGCGCCTAGCCCTCAAGCGCATTAAGCGCGGCTGGATCGAAGTCGTGGAATCGGAGCCGTTGCGCGACGAGGATGGCGTCCTCTTTGGAATTCGATTCAAGGTACGTATTCCAGCCAGGGCTTTGGCGCAGAAAAACCGCACCCTATCGACGGAAGACTCCGAACCAATCGCCGTCGCATTGTCCGAACTATTGAACAAGGAATTGGAGACACGATGGGTTGCTATTCAGAAAATGAAACTGTCGGGTCGTTACACCATCACCGTGACCATACAGGACATCATGGCCCGGCTATATCCCTTCGTGGACGAATTGGAGTGGGCCGATGTTCGCAAGCCGATGCTCATCGGGTACGGGCTAGACGCTAAGCCGGTCCATTTGTCTTTGCGGCAGCACGGGCAGTACATCGGCAAGACGCGATCGGGTAAGACGTCGCTCATTCACAATGTTCTCGCATACCTGACGCGCTGCGAGAACGCCGTGGTGTGGATCTGCGGCACGGAAAAGCTTTACGACCTGCTGGCTGGCTGGCTGGAGATCTATCTCGACACCGGCGAGGAGATGCCTTTCGACTTCATCTGTGTCGGCCCCGAAGACAGCGCGGAATGTCTGGCCGCCCTCATGCGGGTAGCGCGTTATCGACAGTCGCTTCGTCTGCATGAGCGGGTAGGCCTACCAGACATCGTGTGCATCATCGAAGAGGCGATGTACACCTTGCGCAATACGACGGTAACCGCCGAATACGATGGGCAGCAACATCACTCATCCGCGCTTCTGGGCATGAACATGCAAGGCGCGGGATCCGCCGGTTGTTTCGCTAAGTATCTGACTCAACGCGACACCATTGACCAGCTCGGCCCGATGGGAGGCGATATTCAAGCACAGACCGGTTACGCCGTCGCTTTCAATTCGCAAGACACTCTCTCCCTGGGGCGGCAATTGGGGGATTACAAACTCGCGCCGCCGGAAAACAAGGGCGAGTTCTACCTGAAAGACGACGAAGGGACACCGTTCCCCGTTCTCGTCAAGGGTCGCTACATCCAAGAGGATGACCCCAGTAAGCCGCGTTTGCACAACGGCCTCACCTTGAGTCAGGTTTCTTGGTCACGTCGGAAATTCAAGACATATTTGGACGAGGGGTCGCAACGCGCCGCCGGCAAGCTCTACGCCCGGCGGCACACCACGGTCACCATGGAATTCCTTGACTACTTGCGCAAGAACAAGAAGCCGATGACGGTTGTCGATTCTCGTCCAGTCGAAAAAAAGATAGACCTCGACGCCGAGGCGCGACGTCTCGCCGCTGATATGGGACTCGACTTCGACACCATATCTGATATACAGCAAGAAGCCTTCCGTGAAGTGGCGAAAGAGCTGAATACCGATATTCCCGATGACGAATTGGAGGAATTGAAGGATCTAGCTCCGCCGACAGGACGAGCGGATCAAATCGTTTGGGTGCTTCGACGTGCCAACAGGCCATTGACCTCGGCGGAGATCATGGATGCGCTCAAAACTGCCGGCGTGGTCATCAAGAACGAAAACGCGGTGTACAACCTGCTCGGCCAGCTCGTCTCGAAGAATGTGTTGGCTAAAGACGAAGACCGCACGTACCGACTCGCGTGTTGATCACAGAGCGTGCAACTCACACACTCACTCACCTGCCCCGGTGTCGCCACCGGCTTCGTTTTGGCCGGTCAGAGAGGTGTCACCGAGGTGAGTGAGTGTGTGAGTGTGTAGCTCAACGTGACGAACGGGGGGAGTGTTTACAGCCTTCCGCGCACGTGCTAGGCTGCATGCAGATCCGGAAAAGAAAGTGCAAAACGATCTAGGAGTTGTTTGTTTTGGGTAAGGTCTGGAATGCTCTCAAGGCTGTCGACGCCGCAATCATGGCCAAGGCGGCACCTGATGCGCCGGCAGGGCCGCCAAAGATCAACGACCCAGCGTCCAAAAAGTGTCAGATGCCCACGCGCGCAGGGGGGCAGGCGTGCCTGAAAGACCGGAAGGGAAATCAGGAGACGTGCGGCAGTTCTAAGTGCGCCAAGGCGTGGGGAGAAATCAACGACCCGACGCACAGCACGCATCCTCACGGTACTCAGATGCGCAGGCACTGGTAATACAACGAAAGAAGGGGCCCCCGGCCGGGGGCCCCTTCTTCGCGAAAGGATCGATATGTCGTACGACGAAGCGTTGACCTACATTACCCTCTATACTGGACTCGGCCTATTGGTCGCGATCGCGGCCGGTGGTCTTCTTTTCCCGTCCTATCGCAAGGAGCGGAGATGAATCACGATGGCCCGACAATGGCCGCGTTGCAATTCGGCATGCTCGGTCTTGCCGTCGCCATTGTGAGCCTTGCGGCGATTATGATCATCGTCTTTGGTGTTGTATCCCTCATTCAGGCCATAGGGCGATTGTGGCGAGGTCGCCACAAGATGGTGGGGTCCATCTTCGACAAATCAACGCGGTCACGATAGCGCTGTGCTGTCTCGATTAGCGCGGCGATGTCATCATCGTGAAGTGGGTGCGGCACGAGACCCAATTCCTCTAACCCTGTGTGCTTGACGTTGTAGTAATGGTCTTCCTGTTCGACGCGCGGATTGTAGAAATAACGCACGCCCGTGCCGTTCGGATCCACGCGCGCAACCCGCTTGGCGAGTTCGACGATCGAAAACGCCTCTGTCATCTGGTTGAAAACTACAAACTCGCCCGATTTCGGCGGGTTATGGATCGCCAACTCGATGCACTGCATGACGTCGCGGATGCTAATGAATCCGCGCGTCTGCGTGCCATTGCCGTAGATGGCCAGAGGGTGGCCCAGTGCCGCCTGGACGGCAAAACGGTTCACCACCGTACCAAAAATAGCGTCGTAATCCAATCTGGTCGCCAATTCGGGAGCCAGAGTCAAAATCGTCTGATCGGTCTCATGGCCATAGACGACACCCTGATTCAAATCTGTGACGCGCAAATTCCACGCACGGCATGCGAATTCAAGGTTATGCGAGTCGTGCACTTTGCTCAGGTGGTACCACGAGCCAGCTTTCTTGGGGTACAGCACCCGATCATGCCGTCCATTGTGGTCGACATCGAGCCAACCTTCCTCGATGTCGATGTTCGGCGTGCCGTATTCACCCATCGTGCCCAGCTTGACGATATGAACCGAAGGATCGATCTCCGCCACTGCATGAATCAGGTTCAGGGTGCCGATGACGTTGTTCCGCTGCGTGTACGTCGCTTCTTGCTGCCCCATCATCGAATACGGTGCGGAGCGCTGCTCCGCGAGGTGCACCACGGCATCCGGCTGGAAGTCGATCAAAGCATGTCGCAAGTCGGAATAGTTCAACAAATCGACGTCATAGCGTTTGAGCCACACACCACTCGCTTCGCGCCATGCATTGATGCGCTTGTACAGGTTCAGGATCGGAACCACGCTGTTGGTACCGAGCTGACGATCGATGTCTCGACGCGCGCCGTTGTCCACGATCGCCACGTTATGCCCAGCTGCCGACAGATGTAGCGAGAGCGGCCAACCCAGATAGCCGTCGCCGCCTAAAATCATGATCCGCATGCGTTTCCTTCCTGTTTAACCGTTCCGTCACTGTGATTGTAGCATCACATATTTACAGACTGTATCACCTGTGATACAGTAAATGCACGGAAACGGAAGGAAGATCAATGCGCGAGGATTACTGGGTAGGCAAGTCTGTCTACCTGCCGTCAAGATTCAGCACGATCCACGACGCGGTTCTGGTGGCTGACGTCATCGCCATCAAGCGAGCGCCGCAGTGGACGGCCACGGTGCGCTTGGCCAACGGGAATGCGGAAGAGATCAGCTGGGAGGAGCTCGACGCCGCGTACGTCCGCGTACAGCGCCTACGTCAGGACAACGGCGATGGGCACTGAGAAGAATTTTAGAAGTTTAGACGAAATGGCCGCTTTCTACGGTTTCGAGAACCGTGGAACAAGCAAGAAAGGTCACGTCAAGTACGTCCATTCTAGCGGGAGTATAGTATTCGCTTCTGCCACGAACAGTGATCCTCGCGCCATGAGGAACATCGAAGCTGAATTCAAACGTGGAAGCGGTAAGTAACCCCAGTATTTACAAAAAACACCCGATGCTGTAGCATCGATGTATCAGGAACTCGGAACCAGGAAAAGGAAGTCTATGGACAAGGCGCAGCGAGACCGCTACGTGGAGATCCTTCGCAAGGCGGCGGAGATGTACACCGCGCAGGGCGACAAGGATTACTTCACCAACCTGGCCAACACCCTGGAGGGTGGCGAGGAAATCCTGAACATCCAGGAAGTCATCACTCATGCACAGTTGACCGTGCTCGGATATACCGAGGAGGGTGATGGTGCCAAGCATCAGTGAAGCGGCTCGACGTGGGGCCGCCGAATTCGATCGCCACAAGCCTGGTTGGGCTTTACGAATCAATCGCGCGACGCTGGACATGCGATCGATGAATCACTGTATCGGAACCCGGGTGTTCGGATCGTATGCGGCAGCCTTGGCCGCGATCGACGTCAGTCACGACGAAGCACACATGTACGGATTCGATGTGACTGACGAAAGAAACTGGAACGAATTGACCGAAGCGTGGCTGACCGAAGTCGATAAGAGGCAACGATGAATCTCCGAGAAGCGCTCAGGCTCGTTCTCGCCGACGTGCAGCGGGTTTACCCGAACCAGGCCGTGACGCTGCGCGAAGCGGCCGAATACGTGCGCGGCCACATGACGGCCGACGACATCCGCTTTCTTGTCGACGACAAGGAGACCAAGAAGGCGTATTTCGCCATCCTGGAGGCCTCCGGCGACGCGTTGAACGCGGAGCTGCGCAATGGCTGAGTCTAAGCGTCCAACGCGCGATGAATTGACACGCGCAGAGGCACAGGGCCTTCGGCTCTTAAAGGAGAAAAAGGGGGATAACTACATCCCTCAGCTACCCGAGGAGATCGACACGGGCAGTCCCGTCAGCGTGACCGACTGGGCCGTGTACGTCTTCGGGCTCGAAGGCTGGGTGTGTCCCCACTGCCTCGCATTCACGAGCATGCGGGGCAAAATGCCTCTCGCCCCTGCCAATTGCCACTCCTGCGGAAGGGTGCTTCAGTCATGAGCGGCGGGCTCGATATGAATGGCGCGCACGTGTGCGCCATCGCGCAGGCGCAAGGCGACGAAGCACTTCTCACCCGGAAAGCGCATTCGATTCACGTCGGCGGTCACGTCAACGTGTGGGTATGCGATTACTGCGCCCGTTCGACCAAGGGAACGAAAACCAATGCTCCCGCGTCGTGCAAATGGTGTGGAGCCGCGTTGCCGTGAGCCACGATCCAGCTTCTGGCACTCGCGATGCGCAGTGCGGACATGAGGGGATGGGGTGGGTTTCTTGGCCACCAATCGAACGGCCAGGAATCGACACTCCCAACGCTTCGACGTATTGTTGCGGCTACGGGGACTGCATCCGGAAAGCAAAACAATGGGTCAAGGAGCACACCGGACACGAAGGCGTTTTCGTGGAGTTTCCGACGAAGATCAAAGCTGAAAGAAAGTCTCGTTACAGCTCTTATCGTTGGACGGGAAGTGCACTCAGGGGTCGAAAACGCGGTTGGTGACCATGACGGAGAAGGGTTTGAACGATGCACAACTTTTTCGGCAAAAAGCCTGGCGATCCCATCGTGGTCTTCGTCAACGGTAAGCGCATTGAAGGGACCGTCAATAAGATCGAAGAGAAGGTCATCGGGATCATCAACCCACGAGGCGTGGTGATTGATATTCCCATTGTTGGCAAGATCGAACTTGGAGAGTAACACGATGATCATCGTCAAAGGCGTACGGAAAGGACAACGCGTCAGACTCGCACGACTCGGCAACGAGGCTTTCACGATCAAAGAAGACCTCACATGCGTCCTTTCGCCGCTTCTTATGCGGCTTGAGTCCGCTGACGAGGTCGAGCAATTCTGGCACGACCCTCATTCGGAAACTTTCTGGCGGCTTTACGAACTCCAACCAGACTTGACGTTCACCAAGAAACTCGGCTGGCACTAAGGAGCAAAACATGCCTGATCTTCGCAAGTTCTGCAACTGCGGCGGCGAGTTGGTCGCTTTGGATCTCACCCCTCAACAGGTGGTCGACCAGCTGGAAACGTGGACCCAGAAGCACGATGGGCCTACCTGCTACGCGGTGAACGCGAAGGCAGCCAAGGCGGCGCGTCGGAAAGATTTCCTCAACGAGATCTTCGACGAAGAGGGCAAATGATGGACCTTTTCGGGATGCCGGACGGCAGCATCATTCAGACGCACGACGCAGAAGCGTGTGAAGGCAGCTTCTGTTCCGTGCACAACCCGTCCGACCATCCTTTGAACACCGCACCGCTATTTTGGGACTCAGCGCGTCGAATCATGATGCGCGTCTGCCCCTGCGGCATTTACCACCCGGATCGCGATCACCTGTTCTTCGTGATGAAGCACAGCATTGTGCTGGGTGCCCTCCAGGCTATGCACGAGTGCTGTAAGAAAGTGTGTTGCGATGCGACAGGACATCACTGACGACGACATCAAGTGCGCATTGCGCGTTATCCGCAACGCGGCAGCCCTGGTCGAAGACAGGCGTTACCGGGAAGGAATTTCATTGCGCGAGGGTGAGCGTCAAACCGGCGTCTCATTCGCCACGATTCAACGTTTCGAGACCAGGAGCGGCCGAGCACATGTCGATACATTGACCGCCCTCCTGGAATGGCTAGCGAAATAAGGAGAACCGATGGCCGACAGAAAGACAATCCTGCAAAGCATCTACCACGACATCGAGGATGCATCGGATGCTGCCGATGCCGCCTTGCCGCGTCTTCGGGCCCAGTTGCCCGCGTCGCATGGCGCTGTGAATGCCCTGTCCAAGGCATGCGATCAGCTCAATTGGGCTTTGCAGTCCCTGTCCAAGGAAATCGGATAGGATTTCCATCGTGACCGAACCGGATGTCAATGCGCTGATTCCCTGCCGGCGTGGCGTGTACGCGGGAGCGATGGTTGCCGGAGCATGCCCGCACTGCGGTCACGCGAACGTCCTACACCCGGGATCCATGAACCCCGCTCTCGACGAATGTCTCGTCTGCGTCATGACGTTGAAAATTAGCTTATGGGGTCTGTACACCGAGGAGATGAAGCGTGACTGACATTTACGAATGGACGCCGCTTCTGTCCGGCGTCGTGGGCTCGCATGCCTACGGACTGGCCACGCCAACGTCCGACGTGGATCGGCTCATGTTTGCCGCCGCGCCGACGTCTGATTTCTTCGGCCTACACCCCATCGTCGGCGCACGCGCAAGCAGGGTGAGCAACAATCCCGACGTCACGGTGCACGAGATCGGCAAAGCGGTGTCGTTGCTGCTCAAATGCAATCCCACAGTCACTGAGCTGCTCTACCTCGACGAGTGGGACGACGGGATGCACGACCTCGGTAAGATCCTCATCGCTCGCCGCGAGGGATTCCTGTCCGCGCCGTTCGTCCGTGACGCCTATCTGGGGTATGCGACGGCACAATTCCGTAAGCTGCAACACGAGCGGGAGGCCGACGACGAGATCGAAAACCGGCGTCACCGCGAAAAGAACGCACGACACCTGAAGCGTCTACTCGATCAGGGGGTTCAGCTCTATACCACGGCTCAATTGACGGTGCGCGTTACCGACCCTGAGGCGATGTTCGATTTCGGTCGGCGTGCTGCCGCCGATCCCACGATCGCCGAGCCGTACCTGCATAAAGCCGAGGAAACCATTCGAACGGCGCATAGCCCGCTGGGTGACCGACCGAATGAAGACTTCGCCCAAGGCTTTCTGGAAGAAGTGCGCGCGCACTTCTTCGTTCGAGAACTGCAAGATCTCAATACATACCCCTACTACGCCATGAAGTACACCATCACGGAAAAGGAATGATCATGGTCGACCCTCGACTCATCGTGTCCTGCATCAACGGCAAGTCGGCCAAGGCCTTCTGCGAGTGGGCCATCAATGACGGAAATGCGGACTGTGGTGTGCGCACTTCAGTGGTCAGCATCCCCACGGGTGACCTGGAATACGCTAAGCGTGTCGTCGGTCACGCATTCCAGCAGGGCTGGATCACCAACGGCCAGCTCGCTCACGCTCTGACCAATTTCCAAAACGTACTGGACGGTCACTCGTGAGCTTCCCTGGGCTTATCCTCACCTGTGTCAGTGACGCGTACGCGAATGAATTCAGCCACTGGCTGAGCGAGAAAGGCTGGATCCACGACGCCAAGGGCAGTACCGTTACTGTCACGGGCAGTCATGCCGGCTTCGCCGTGGGAATCGTGGACGAAGCGATTTCACATGGCTGGGCGACCAGCGCAGCGGGTGTAGACGCCTTGGTCGCATACGGGGCCGCACTGCATTCAGATCAAGGGAATTGATGACCGAAACCTGCGTTCAGCTGTATGTGGTGATCGGCGGCACGTACGCCACGTTCCGCTTGGTCATGTTCGGACACCACGAGGAGGAGCTCCGCCCCGCCGCCATGCCCCGTTTGCGCTACGCGCTCGCGGCAGGGGTCGCGGCCGTGCTGGGTGGAGCCGCGTGGCCAGCAACGCTCGTCAGCTTCGCGGTACGAGCGGCGTGGAACAAGATAAAGGGGTCGCGATGAGGAACGTGGTCATCGACGGCGTGCGCTACATGCCGGTCCTGAACGCGCATATCGGCGCACGCGACATCATGATTGCCCTGATAGAGACGTACATGGGTACAGGGCTCACCGAAGAGGAGGTCGATCGCTGCTCCGCCGAGCTGCGGGTATGGGTCACCGAAGATGAGGAAGAAGGAGTGCCCACGATCGCCGACTTCGTGGCGGATCTGGTGGAGCGGCTCGCGGACGTAAAGGCGCGTGATAGTCTGGCGGTCGATTCGCGAAAAGACCGCATGACGAGGAGTGAATGATGGCCCAGAAGACCGTCGTCGAGCTGTTCGACGACCTGGACGGCACCGACGCAACGGAGACCGTGAACTTCGGACTGGACAACGACCAGTACGTGATCGACCTGAACCAGGAGCACGCGGATGAACTGCGTGACGCGCTGGCGAAGTTCATCGGCGTGGCGCGGAGGGTGCGCAAGGATGGCCAGGCCGTCAAGCAGCGCAAGACTCGCGTGCGTGCCGATGCGGGTGACCGCCAGCAGAAGGGCGCGATCCGCGAGTGGGCGCGGGCCAACAGCCACCTGATCCCCGACGTCATCGTGCCGGACCGGGGGCGGCTGCCGAAGAAGGTCCTGGAGGCGTTCGAGGCTGCGCACGCGGTGAAGCCGCGTGGTGAGGAGACCTCCACGCCGGTCGACGCCGAGGCCTTTCCGACGTTCGCCAGTGTGTGACCGGGATGGGGATCACCTGAAGTTCAGGTGATCCCCATCCGCTTTTACGGACCCCCAAGGAAAGAAGAGGAAATGTCGTACAAGCGCAATCAGCGTCGCAAGTGGCAGTATCGCGAACAGCCGGCCTGGTATGTGACGGTGCCGGAATGGGGACGCGTGCACAGGAGTCGCGGGCGCGACGTACAGATCACACACCACCCACTTGCCGGCCTGAAGTTTCGTGGCGCGGGCACGGCGGCGCATCTGCGGAAGTTTCGCGAACAGGGCGTGACGTCATGACTGATGGCCGAACGCTCATCTCCTCGCGCGACTTTTTGGTGATGCTCGTTCGAGCTCAACTCGGCCGTGTCGATGAACGCGACGAAGAAGTTATCGATGCGTTGATGACATGGGGACTCGACACGATTCGCGTAACGGCTGAAACCAGCGGAATTCATGGACAGCTTGTGCGGCTGTATATCGAGAAGCCGCGTGACGCTAAGCCGGCTTATGCCGATATGTGGACCATGGGGTGGTATCCACAGGTCGGCGCACGGTTGACCCTTGCTGAGATCTTCACCGAAATGCATGGACGGCGCGGGCGCACTACCGAATGCCCGAAGCATGGCCCTCAACGCGGTATGTGCTGCGCCGAAGGTCGGCAGAAGTATCCGCTGGAACAGATCGAGGATGGTGACGTGAATTCGTGAAAGCTTTCACCGCAACTGCCACCCGCGAGGACGAGTGGTGGGTGGTTGACGTTGAGGATGTCGGCGTCACGCAAGGGCGCACCCAGGAAGAAGCCGCGCACATGGCTACCGATCTCGTCGTCGCCATGCGCAAGCTTGATCCGAAAGATTTCACCGTCGATATCGAGTTCTGCAACCATGCAGAGTGGGAACACGATTTGTTCGACGGATGCCCACCGCCATTGCCGCCTCGGCTGTGCTGCGGCGCGCCGCCCGACGAGGCGTTCGATGATGACCGTGTGTGTTCGTGGGGTTGCTGCACGGAAACCTTCTGCCTGGCCTGCGGAGCCTTCCAGGGCCTCGGATGGGGCCCTGTCGGCTGTCTGTGCAGTGAACGGAAGTCGTGGAGCAGGAAGCACGCCGCCCAGCGACCCATGCGCCCCGCGCCGGGCGGCAGGGTCGTGACCAGGAAGTACAGGGCGCGACGGGGGTGTTGAATCCCTCTGGTTGACACGAGACGACGACGTTGGTACGTTCTTATCAGCACCACGGGGGCCAAAAGCAGAGTGACCCACCAAGAGGGATTCGTCCCGTGGTGACCATAGCTACGGCTCACAACTCCATACTTGCCGGAACCACCCGATTGACGGCAGCCAAAATAGGCCGTTCCGGCGCTCAACTTGTCGAGGCCATAAAAAGGCGACACTCATGAAGTTTCGCCTCGACGCTTTCGTACCAGTAACTGTCCGACATCCAAAACTTCTTCGTCCATTCCCGCATCGACGACCAGCTCACCTTTGACCAATCCAAGCCCGGCAACCACAGCACAGCCGGCCAACAGCCTACTGATACCCAACGAACCGATGCCGAGCCACTCGGTTGGCGTCGCCCATTGCCGCTCCGCCTAACCAATCTAGGACCATCCAACGGTGCGTCACCCATGAGGTCTACGTCCTTGCGTCACGCTGGAAGGGGAAAAGCTCGCCGTGGAACCGCGATTTGTTGACACTTCCTCGCTCCGGCAATTCTTGCTCGCGGCAGCAGGCAAGGAATCCGATCCGTACGTCATCTGCGAAAGGATTCTTGCCGGCGAGCTCAGCGTGCTCGAACTCCGCGTCATCGCGGAAGCGTGCCTCCCAGGCTGGGCCTGGGAGCAAATGAAGCGGCCCCACAGCCGGTACGAAATGGTGGCCGACGCACCCGAAACGGTGTCAGCCACCATCGCGCCGACGTTCAACGACGGCACCATGCCGCGAACCTTTGTCGACAGTCAGGGCATTCAACGAGCCGGTTGGCGTCAAGTGGCCTTCCTGGACGACTACGGCAAGCGCCTCAATCAGGCGGTCAAGGTCGGCGACGCCACATCGGACCGCAAACGCCTTGCCGAGTGCACGGTCGCGGACCTGAAGTGGATGGCCGACTACCGCTACAACGTGGCGGAGAAGAACCTCGCCACGGCCACGCAGTTGACCGACCTGGCTACCGCGCTGGAAACCGCCGGCGTGGACACCGTGGCCGACCTGCCACGCGAGGTGGGGGAGAAGATCCTCCTGAAGTAATGCAGACTTGCCGGGGTCACCCGTTTTGCTACATCCAATATGTGCCCGCCCCGGCGCTTTGCCTCCCGACCAACTGTGTCTTGACAGCCAAAGCGAATACGTCCCATGGCCACGACGTTTTCGGCCACCATGAACCAGATGTCACACCAGACTTGCGACGCGGATCAATCATTTATCGACATCCAGAGTGTCCGTATCCGCGTCGCACCCCCAAGCTCGCCGAAGGCAAAATAGGTCCGACAACCACACCTGCGCTTTTCGGCGTTTTTCTTGAACCAAGGATCACTGACGCCCAGCTACATTTGTTCTTTGAGAACTACATGACTTGCCGGAACTAAACCCGTCGCGATAGCCATCCTATCCCCGTTCCGGCGCACGCACTTCCGTGGATTAGCAATTCGTCGGGACCCAAAGGTAAACCATCCACGGAACACCTCTTCTCGACCAGCAGCATGGTGCCACCCAAACCATCCCCGTCGGGACCAATCGGGATATGCCGCCTAGAACTTCTACGTCCCGACACATGGCCATTGCTGCGGATGACATCCATGATCCACCGCCTTTTTACCACGAGCGTTCGACACCCAATCGAGTTACGACAAACGTCCTACCGGGGCTAAACCAGGAACCAGCGCCCACTTAGCCGACGCCCCGACCAAAAACCATCGCGTCATCCACACCATTCGCGTCTGGCCAAAGCCGCCCGACCACCACAACCGCTATGCCCATAATCCTGCCAGGGTCACCAAGTCCAGGACACCCATGGACGACTCACCCTGGCACCCTTTTCCATTGGGTCACCGTCGGGATCAAAGTTTTTTCGCAACCCAAGCCAGTCGTATCCCGACCATTTCTTCCCTGGCAACCATTGATAGAGTGTCGGGACCAATCGAGCATTGGCAACCAGCGATTCTCTGCCCGGCATCACACTCACCATTAACCGAAACGGAACCGGAAAGATGGCCAAACCGCCCGCCAATGCATTCACGTACAGCATCCTCAACGCGCTCACCAGCCAGGTAGACGACTTGGAAGGATTGCGCATCGCACTCGCCAACCGTCTTCGGATCATGGTCACCCCGCGCGACGAGATCGACAAGGATGGCATCGCACGCGGCTTCGGCATTCCGGTCGACGACACCGAGTTGCTCGGCCCGATTCGGGCCGTTCTGGACGGCGTGGCCGCCCTGGAAGTGGTCGCAGTCAGCGCAATCGAGCGCTACATGGGGACGTCGCCCTGGCGAGCGTGGCTCAAGAGCACACACTCCAAGGGTGTCGGAGCCAAGCAGCTGGCCCGTCTGCTCGGCGCAATCGGCGATCCGTACTGGCACGGTGCCGACGACCGGCCGCGCATGGTGTCCGAGCTCTGGTCGTACTGCGGGTACGCGGTCAAGGACGGAGTGGCTCCGCGCCGCAAGCGCGGCGAGAAGTCGACATGGTCCGAGGATGCCCGGAAGCGGGCCTGGCTCATCGCCACGTCGTGCGTGAAGTCCGGTGGCCACTACCGCACGGTGTACGACGCGGCGAAGCTCAAGTACGCCAACGCCGTCCACACGCACGAGTGCATCCGATGCGGCCCGTCTGGCAAGCCGGCGCAGATCGGTACTCCGATTTCCGACGGCCACCGGCACGCCCGCGCCCTGCGGGCCGTCGCCAAGGCAGTCCTGCGAGATCTGTGGCGGGAGTCGCGGCGTATGCATGGCATCCTCAACGACGAAGACGGGCTCGCGCCGGGGCAGAAGAATCGTGCGCCGGTCAGGGTGGGCGCGTGACGAAGTGCGCATGAGGCTTGCCGGGGCCAACACGACCATGACACCTACTCGTGCCCCGCCCCGGCATCTTTTCTTCATCGGAACCAGCGACAATCCAACACCCAAAGTGCTGACGTTCCGATGACCATCCGTCGAGACCAACCTCCCCTTGGCACTCAAACCGGAGATGTCTCAACGCCCGTTAAAACACAGACCCGCCGGGGCCGAAAACGCTCGACATCCAGAATGGACGCGCCCCGGCATCCTTACCTCACCAATGCCAAGCCATCGCTGACGCCCACGCATTCCGCGCACTAGAACCATGGCTCTATTGACGCCCATTGATCCTATGTTCACGGCGTCACATACTTCCATCGAGACCAACGCTATTCCCACACCCATAAACCGAGAGCGTCTCGATGGCACAACTTCACGGGCCAGCACTGCACTGACACCCAACCGCTGCACGCCTTAAAACACCACACGCACCAGGGCCAGACAGTTCACGACCACCACTTCGGCCGCCCCGGATCCACACCTCACCGCCACACAAGCGCCCGCCGAAACCATGACAAGAGCGACAACCAAAATCACGGCATTTCGGCGGGTTTCCACTTCCCGAGATCAGGGATTTGACGACACCTATAAGGTTCCATCTCGGGAGCGAATGTCGGGGCCAGACGGGATCACATCCCATGAAACGGCCGCCCCGGCACGACGCGCGGGACCGGACCAACGTGTAGGTAGCTCTCATATCATGCACGTCCGGTTCCGCGCGTCACCCAAACTTGTCGGGCCTTAGACCGCCGCGCACCCAATGTGGATTCGCCCGACATCACTTAATCTCACTAGACAAGGAAAGACATGGTCACGAAGCTCAATCAGATCATCTCCCTGGAGAAGGGCGTCAAGGCCGAAGCGGCACGCCAGTTCTCCGACCTGCACCACGCCAGCCAGCGCCCCGCGCCGTTCGCGGGCCTCACGCGCACGTACCAGCCGAAGGACGAGGAGGGTGATCGGCTGCCGTCGGAGTCCACTCAGGTGCAGCTGCGTGCCGACGACATCCTCGACTCCGTGGCCGTCGCGCTCACGCGGCTGTTCGACGTGGTGGCCACCAAGGACCTGACCAACACCACGGCCAAGGCGAACATCGTGGTCGACGGCCGCGTGCTAGTGCGCGACGTGCCCGCCGTGACGCTGCTGTTCCTGGAGAAGCAGCTCACCGACCTGGGCACCTTCGTGCGCAAGCTGCCCGTGCTCGATCCGGCGGAAAAGTGGACGTTCGACGAGGCGCGCAACTGCTACGTCACCGATCCCGCCAGCACCACGCGTACCAAGAAGGTGCCGCGCAACCACGTCAAGGCCGAGGCCACCGATCGCCACCCGGCGCAGGTCGAGATCTTCATGGAAGACGTCACCGTCGGCACGTGGACCACGACCAAGTTCTCCGGCGCGCTGCTGGCCACGCGACTCGCCGAGCTCATCGCGCGGGTTTCGGCGTTGCATGACGCGGTGAAGGTGGCGCGGGAAGAGGCGAACCTCGCCGAGGTGACCGACAAGCACATCGGCAACGCGATTTTCGGCTACCTTTTCTCGTAAAGGCGACGCGGGTCAGGCAATTCGCACATGCACATTGCCTGACCCGCGCGCACGTGATAAGGTAGTACCTGACCACAAGCTGAACTTGAGTTTCAGCCTGAACGTCAGTGCGTTTCAGTGGAGGTTCGAACCCTTCCCACACCTCTCACCTCTTCGAGCTTCGTGGTGTGGTAGCCCAATTGGCAGAGGCGACGCACTCCCAACCTTAGATTCTTGGTCAAAACTCAAACCCCCCGCCATCACGTCAAATCGACCGCACGTGAACTAGAACGTCAGGGTTGCCGGTTCGAGCCCGGCCCAATCCTCTCGCCACTCCAGCTTGTACCTTTCCGACTACATCGACGGAAACGGAGGAAGTGGCGCACGTGGGACTGCGCGGCAATCTGTGCCAATGCGTAGGTTTCACACCCCTTTACAATGTGGCGCGTTTCCGCTTCTCCGCGTCACGTTGTCAGCAGGATCTCGGTGTCAGTCGGGATCCTGCACCATGGATTGGTAGCTCAATAGGCAGAGCATGACGCCCTCAGATTGATTCGCGTGCTGTACCGCCGTTGACGTGCGCAGACAAAATGGCATCATCGACTTGAAAACGATGAATACTTGGAACCCCGGGACTGGAGACGTCCCGGGGTTCCCCTATGTCAAGGACAGCCCGTGACCGAAGACGAGTACCGTCAATGGCTCATTGAACGTATGGACCGGCTCGCGGTCGAGCTCACCGAGTGGGCGCGCGCCACATGGGGCCTACCGGACGACATGCGCTTTGAATGGGGCAAGGAATGATTGAATGCCGATGCACACATGGCAACTGTCCCGACGACATTCGGCTTTATGTCCAGGATGACATCATCTCTCTGCACTGGGCCGTCCAGCCAGGACGGCTCGAAACCGGCTCGAAAATGATGTACGTCAACGAGGACACGCTCAAGCAGCTCATTCGCGACGCAGTCGACGCGCTCAAAAAGCGACTTCACGATCGCGCCACAGCCGATCTATTCCTGAACGGACTCGAATGAATCGGGACATGAAATTTCCGGAAATCCGACGCGACAACGCCACCGGCACCATCGTCGTTCGACTGTCCGGAGACATGGTGTACGCATGGCATGCGATCTGGGCGTGGACCACGGAGATGTGGCACAACTACACCGATGAACAAGTCGCCACGTGGCCGATCCTCAACCCCGAGCATTACATCCGTGAGCGCGACGATCATCGGCGCACCCGAAGGAGCCTTCGGAGACAGAACGGCCGGCTGTCCCACACCATCGGCGAGCTTCGCGCCCAGCTCGCGCGAGAGCGGGAACGGCGGCGCGCGATGGCCACCCAGAACCGCGACGCCCAGTACTGGGGCGACGAACTCGACAGGCTCATGGGCATGGTGCGGGAACAGCATGAACGTGAAGAGGGAGAAAAGGCCAAAGAATCCACGATCGTCGAATTGAAGGTCTTCGCGGAACCGGAAATCGACGAGACGTGGACGCGTTATTTGCCGAAGTTCGATCCGGCTGAGGTTTCGGCTGCCCTGCACTCACTCGCGCAGGAACGCGAGGAGAAGCCCGCACCGGAGCCGTGGCCGAGGATGGACAAGGCGTGCTACGTCACACCGTTGGGCACACCAGTGCACGTCAAGGCCTGGTGCAAATGTAGAGAACGGCGACGGCTTCTTTGGGAATGAAAAAGCGCGGGCGAGTCGAAGGGGTTCTGGGTGTCGTCGTGAGAATGGCTCGCCCGCGCTTCTCGCAGGGGAGTCTACTCGCTCAAAGACAGGAACAGTTGATACTGCGCTTCGACACGCACGGGGAAGTCACGATCGGCCATGAAGGCGTGGGCCCAGTTCTGTCGGTAGTCGCATTCCGAATCCGTGCACTTCCAGCCCTGCTCGGTGGCGTGGAGCTTACCAGTGCCGTGGGTCGAATCGATGCCGCATGTAAAGGGGTGCATCACGCCCCAGGCTTGAAACGCGTTCAGGGCGTCAACGGTGTCGGGAGTCCATGGGGCTACGATTTTAGTCGGATCATCCGCGTGCTTTGTGATCTCCCTTTTGCCGACTTCAAGAGCGGCGAGAATGTGGTCGAGCGGTTCGTCGTCTTCGTAGAAGTCACCCGTGGCTGTCATGGTGGCCATTGTGCCTTGTGACGGCGGGGGTGTATAGGGCGTAGTTGAGGCCGTGAAGTGGTTGAGGCCACGAAGTAGTTGAGCGTTCAACGAAGTTTTTGGATCGAGGAATTTTGCGGTGGATCTAAACGGTGGTGCCGTTCGCCGCAATGCGCCCCATATAGTGCAGAGCGGGCAAAACGGACATCGCGGGCGAGGCTCGCGAAGCGGACACAACGGGCAGGCACGCTCTGTGAGCGCGTCGCGACACACGGCCCATGTCGTACGTGTGTACACACTGCACGATACACACGTACGTACACACACGCAGCAGGGCATGCGTCCACCAAAGGCCACGCCCTGCCGAGCTGTGCAGCACGGTGTCCACCAAAGGCATGCCATGGGCACCGCGTCCCTTGCCGGCCCAGCAGCGTGCAGCACAGCGGCACGCACCATGGCGCGTGTCCACCAAAGGCCACGCCCTGCCGGGCCGGTACGCCATGGCACAGGGCCGGCAAGGCACACGGCAGGGCACAGGGCCTCGGCGCTGTGTGGCCAGCGAGCACGGGCAGCACGCGGCACGGTGTGGATGGATGTCGTCCCATACCGTGCCGCATTACCACGATGGTTCGTCTAGCAATTCACACAATGGAATACGCGCGAATTGCATGACGTGTGATTGGCAATGCGTGTGCCTACACGCACGATTTACCGCATGCCCCGCGCGGCGTGTCTGAGGATGTGCTCCACAATGCGCAGCAACGCGTGGCCCACACCGTGGCGGTGTGAGTGACGACGGTGACGACGACGACCCATGATCAGTGCCTCTTTCCGATTCGGAATGGTGAACGCCGGTTGGCGCGGCGCATGTCGGTGCGTGACCGGCACGGCCGTGTCAATCGTGGTCACTCGCCGTCCGGATGGGGCCGCGTGTCATCGATGCTGTTCATTCGGTCATCCACGATGTCCAGTTCGTACGTGGCGAGCCACGCGGGAGAGAACGGCACGTCGATGTCACGGAGCACGTTGGAGAACGGCACCCAGAACACGATCACCTGATAGGTCTCGTCCGCGTTGGCGCGGATGATCCGCGACGCGCAGCCGCCGCAACACTCCACCGACATGATCGCGCCGGTGACGCATCCCGCGTAACTGACGTTGTGCGTAATTAGTGCGCCGATTTCCTGGCAGTGCTGGCACTGTGCGCCCTGATTGTCCACGGTGTCGGTCTCGTAAAACGAGATCAGGTAATCCGCGAGGGTCGTGGTTCGCATGGTCGCCCCTTTCCGTTTCCGTTGTCGTGCCGCATAAGCATGTCCCACAGTGGGACACTGTGCATACCTCCGTTCGGGGGAACATGGCAGCAAGTTCTGTGACCGGCGTCACTCGTTTGGGGGTAGACACATGTCCCACGGTGGGACATGCTTGACCGGCACCACAGAGGACACGGAAACGGAACGAGGGACAACGTGAAGCCGAGCACGCTCCGCAACATGATGCAGAACTACCGCGTGATCGAGGTGTGGAACACCTTGGACGGGCCGCTGGTCGACATCGTGGTCAATTGCACGCTCGACCACGTGGAGACCGTGGAGCAGCAAAACGGCAACGTGGCCGTTCTGGGCAGCGGATGGGCCCAGCTGTGCGGCCCGACGGACGAGATCAGCAACCGCGTGGCGTACGACATGATGAACGCGCCGGGCTACTACGTGCGCTTGCCCCACCCGGACGTCAAGCGCAACACGTTCGTCGTCGCGTACCACCCGGCAGTCTGAACCGGAAAGGCGACGACATGGAACGCATCACGGTCAATCTGAGCCGCTCGAATCCCTACGCGCTCGAAAACATCATGAGCATTGGCCACGTGATTCTCTCGCATGGCGACGGGACGGTCAGTGAGCCGCGCGGTCTGCACGCTCCCGAGGTGTACGACAACACGCACACGGACGGCGCGGAGGATGTTCGCGTGTCCGGCGACGGGTGGACGCTCCTACGCGGTTGGACCGGCCAGTACAACTACCGGGGTCCGTGCATGCACCCGTCGGAATTCATCGGCGGTAATCTGGCGCAGCACATCCTCGACAATCCGGGGTACTACGTGGCGACGACGATTGCCGGTTACGATGACGAATGGGTGATCGCGTTTCGCGATTCCGAGTGACCATGGTGATACGCGGACGGGGGCCGCGTGTCGCCACGGATACCCGGAATCGGAAGGATGACGCCATGCGTATGCAGTGGGACATGTCCGATGGGCGGTTTTGGGAGCCCGTAGGATGTGATGAATTGTTTCTCATGTTCGACACCGACGCGCACGTGAGCAACGGCGTGCCGGATGTTGAACCGGAACACGTGTTGGCGCACGTGCGAGAGTGCGAGGAATGCACCAACGCGTGTGTCGAGGTGTCCGGCATTTCGGCCGGACTGCCCGTGCTCCACTATGACTGGTGAGGGGAAGCGCAGTGGATGACATCGAATTCGAAACGCTGCTGTGGGAGAACGGCAACGACCTTTCTACCGCGCCGTTCGGGAAAGAGTACGCGGATCACGCGGTGCTCATGGTGGACGGAATCCGGGTCGTCGAACTGAAGCGCGTGACGGTCGACAACTGGGCCACGTTCGAGGTGCGCGGGTCGGACCTCGCATTGACGCCGGATGACGAGGAACGGTTGGGCGGCTTCACACAGCTTGAGAACGCACTGGCGTTTGCCAAGGGCTGGTATCGGCGGCGTGCGTCTCAGTGACCGTGTTGGGGGGCCGGAAACGGCCCTCTTTCACGGACACTGAGACGGCGAAAGGAACGATCATGGGACTGATCTATATTGCATGGGGGCCGGAAGGGCAGACCCACACCGTGCGTTACGTGTGTAGCGACAAGCACGGCTCGGACTGCCTTGCCGCTGCCATTCGTGAACACATATCCCCGGAATGGGCAAAGGTCTGCCAGAAACGTGACCGCTGGTATCTGGGCGACACGGTGTACGAAATCGGCTACACGCCCAACGATAGCGACGCAAACGGGCACGAGTACTGCTGGGCATATGGTGATCTCGTCACACATGGAGACGGAACGGACCAGATTGACCGAATCGACGACCGGGTGTGCACAGAGGATGAGTGCACGTGGCCGGAATATGTCGAGGTGCCTGCGTACTTCACGAACCTCTGAGGTTAACCCGTTTGGCGGTATGACAGTGTCCCACGATGGGACATGCTGAGCGCACAACAGATTGACAGTCGGAAACGGAACGAGGACACCATGCGCACGCTGGACGTCACCAAGGGCATGCACGTCTACCTCTCGGGGTACAACGGCTCACCGAACCGGTGGGAGGACCTGGACGGCAGCGTTGTCCGCGTGGACGCGGAAAACAACCTCATCGCGGTTCAGTGGGTGTACCGCGATGGCGCGTCGGACACTTTCCGCTATGAGGCGGACAAGTTCATCGCGACGACCGACCGCAACGGCGTTCCGGTTCTCGTGTTGGCGCTCGCCGTCGGTCAGGTTGGTTGATTCGTCGTTTCATGGTCACACGCGGTTGGGGGACGCGTGCGGCCACGGAATCCCGAATCGGAATGAAAGGCTTTCACCATGGCAATGTCAAAGAAGCACTACGTCGAGGCTGCCCGGATCATCAACGCGTACGGCGGCGAGAACCGTGACGAGTTGACGCGCGAATTCTCCGCCATGTTCAAAGCGGACGCCTCGCGATTCGACGCGTACCGTTTCCGCGAGGCGTGCTTCGCAGAGCCTGCGGCCGATGACGTCATCACCGTTCACCGTTACGAGCGGCTGAACAACAGTGTGAGCGGCAATCCGCGCTTCAAGCTGTTCGCGGACGGCGAAACGCTCGTGACGTCGTCCGACGCCGCGTGCGCGTACGACGTCGAGAACGGATGGACCGTGGATCACATCACGAAGGACATCCGCCACGCGCGGATCACCCGCACCAAGGCCGGTCGAATCGCCACGCTCACGTGGCTTGACTGACTGATCGAATCGCCATGAGCGGGCCCGTGTGTGACGGGCCCCATCACGGATATTCGATCGGAAAGGATTGCGCCATGACCGCCAAGCTGATCACCACATGCGCCGTGCTGCACATGGCGGGCCCGACCGCCGATGAGAACGGCGGCCGATGCATCGGCCATTGTCCGGCGTGCCACAAGGCCGTCATGGACAGTGACGACGGCGTGCCGACGTGGATATGCCCCACCGATTTGCAGGAGGGCAACCCGCATCGCGAAGACGCGACCGTGAGCGAGGAATTGCAGGAACGGGAGGGCATTTACGGCAACTGTGCCGAGGAATTCGGCTTGTGGTGTGGTCATGAGCGGATGCCGCTGCACGCCGCGTGCTACGACTCTCAAACGCTCACGTACTGATCGCCCATTCGGCGGTATGCCGATGTCCCATCTTGGGACATGCTTGACGCGGTTCAACACACGGAAACGGAACGAGGGAGAACACACAATGCGCACGCTCATGGGTGCTTTGATCGGCGTGATTCTCGGCTGTGTCGCGTTCACCGGCTGCGCCATGTCGAACGGCCGCCACGTGACCGCCATCGATCCGACGATCAGCACGCCGCGCACGTTGACGGCCGCCGACGCGGCGGCCGATGGGTGGACGGCGGACTGCGCGCGTTGGGGTGACGTGTACGGACAGGTGATGATCCACGGCGCGCGAACAATCGACGCGCGTGGATGCGTCAACCCGTCCGGACTGGGCAACGGTGACTCGTTCGCCAATGGTCGACTGGCCGTGCTGCTGGCCAGCGTGAGCAAGTAGGGAGGAATCGTGTCCGAGATCAGCACGTGGGCCGACGGTTTCGGTGTGTGGCATGCCCGTGTGCCGGTCACCGATTCGCGCTACCGCGACGCGTTGACGGCGCAAGCCGCGATTGCCGAGGAACTGGCCCAGCGAGAAGGCCCGAATTTCGATCGCGGCATGGTGTTGGTGGAACACGTGAGCGGTGACAGCGCGACGACCGTCTATCGGGAAATCACTGACGGGTGGACGCTGCCGGAACCGCGCCATGAGCCGTACTGGACAACGGACCAGGCGTGCGCACACGTGGCCAAAGTGCGCGGCATCGGCGAGGAGAGCGCGCGCCGCTGGCTGGGCCGCCACGTGACGCCACTGAGCCGCGAAACGGGCCGTGAGGGCCAGAACCTCTACGTACCGGCGACTGTGCGCGACCGGGCCCGCCCAGACACCACACTGCCGGGCGAGACGACCGTGGCAGGGCTGTACCACGACTGACGCAAACGGGTGGACCGTCATGGTTCACCCGTTTGGCGGCTGTGCGGTGTCCCACCATGGGACATGCTTGACGCAGTTCGGAAACGGAAACGGAATGGGTGGTCAGAATGCAGGACTTTCGCGCGGGTGACGTGGTCATGGTGCACCTCGACGACACGGCCGGTCCGCGCTACTGGGAATCGGCCACCGTGCGCGAGTGCGTGCCCGGCAACGGCGTGAGCGTCACCATGGACCGGACCGGGTACACGCCGTGCGTCGCCAAGGGCAGTGTGCGCGCGCTGACCTCGGCCGAGGCAGACGCCGTGCAATTCCACGGTCGCGCGGCATCGGCCTACCTCGGCTAACCGTTCCGTCGCCCATGGTGGGGTCCGATGGGGGTCGGACCCACGCCACGGACGACGGAAACGGGAGTGATCACGATGGTTGCCACCACTGCGGAATTGGCCACGCTGGTCGACCGGGCGTACAAGGCGATGATGATCGCGAACCGTGAGCCGTACAGCCCGGAACGGTTCGCGCGTGCGGAGCGGGTGTTTGAGGGTCTGGTGATGGCGTACGCGGGTGGCCATGAGGACTACGCGGCCGGACTGGCCGCACTGCTCCGCGATGGTGGCGAGTCCGTGCGCAGGCTTGAGCGAACCCTCACGCGCGGCGAAATCGTCAGCTACGGCCGTTGCGGGTCGCTGGTCATCGGCTACGAATTCACCGACTGACATTCACCCATTTGGCGGCTGTATGATGTCCCACGATGGGACATGATGTGTTGTGTCAGGTTGCGGAATCGGAAAGGCAGACACCGTGAACACGGAACTTGAGGACTGGCAGCGCCCCTACCGCGCGGCCAACGGGCACACCATGGCCCAGACCGAGCCGGGGCGCTCGTGGAACGCCCAGTGTGTCGACGACTGCGACGCGTGCAACGGCACCGGTCCGTACGCCGAGGAACCCTGGTACTCCGACGGCATGCTCTGAGCCGTCGCCCATGGCGGGGCCCGATGGGGGTCGGACCCGCGCCACGGACAACGGACCGGAATCGGAAAGAGGGTTCACATGACCACGCACAAGCTCACCGGCATCATGCGCGCGGCACTGGAGTTGTACGGCCGTATCGCCACGGGCGACATCGGCCCCGAGGTCACGCACGCGTACCCGTCCACCGGCACCACGGCCGCACTGGTCGGGCGCGAACTGCTCACCCCTGCCGCGCGCAAGTGGGAGCACGAGCCGACCGATGCCGGATGGGACTGGCTCGCGGAGCACACGAGTTACACGCCGATCGTCGCGCGGCTGCACGTGGGGTACAACGACGCGGGTTACTCGCCGAACAACGCGCCGTACTGCACTGCGTCGGCGCACGACGCGGCCGAGGTTCTGTTGGCGGACATGTTCCGCACGCTCGAACACCTCGGGGACGCGTGCGACCACATGCCGCTGCGCGACGACTGTGAGCACTGCCGGACGTACCTCGCGGCCGAGGAAGCGCAGAAACGCGCCAGTAACGAACTGAACCGCATGACCCGCGTCCCGCTGACCGGCTATGCGGTCAGCATGCCGGACGGCCGCCCGTTGCCCGTGATCCACTGGATTGAGCACGTGACCATGGATCACCGCGAGTGCAACAAGGACTGACCCGCACCACTCGACGCCCCGCCGGATCATCCGGCGGGGCGTTTCGGCGTTCAACGGATCTTCCACACGCCGAGTTGCACGCGGACGCCGTTGCCATCCAGCCCCATCACGCGTACCGACGTGGCTCCCTGCGGTCGTTGCCGTTCGGCGTGGCGCACCTCGGCCGCGTTGTCGGTCGCTTCCTGCCTGCTGGGTAGGCCTGGCGCAACGGCTGACCAGCCACCGGCGCGGCGCACCTCGACATCGAACATGGCTCTGCCCCTTCCTGTTCCGATTCCACGAAAGCTCATTACACCACATGCGGCGCGGTGTGTACAGAGCCGATCGGGGGTGTTTACACGGGCCCTGAGCGCGTGCTAGACCAATGACGCGCCACTGGCAGTACGAACACACCGGAGACGCGGTTGCGGCCGTCTGCGGCCACATGAGGGCCCAGTGCGGCCGTTACGTGGCTGACCTGCTGCGGGCCCGCGTGGCAATGCCGCATGCTCAGCAGACGTCCTACCATCCAACGATCGGATGGGGAGGTGTACAGACGTATGTCTAGGGAAATCGGACATTGGGGACACTTCGACCAAAACGGACATCTAGGACTGTGTGGACATCATGGACAAGAAGCGCAGAAGAGACGTAACGGACAAATGGGACAGGGAGGGCGCACGCACGCCCGCGCGGGGAACCACCTTTTAAAAATTTTTTATGAGTGATTGACGACGAGTAACAAATGGTGAGATTCGAATTTTAAATAGATGGTCAAGAGCTGCCCGGCCTCGACGCGGCGTCGAGCTTTCGTCACCGTGACGCATCGCCACTCGGCAATCGCATGACGCGCGCGTCGCGCGTGACGGCATCGAGGCTTGGCAAATAGAAACCACGCCGCCACGCTCCACACCCCCAAACCCCACGCCGTGCCGCCGAATATCCCGCCGCCCCACTGCCCCACCACGCCGCATCGGCATTCACCCATCGCGGCCCCGAAAACTCGCCGCTCAGCAACGCCGCAGTTCAGCGCCCACGCCGCCTCGAATCCCTGCCGCATAGGCCACCCTGCGTATCACTCACGCCGTCACACGCCATTGCATTGAGTCCGCTATTCCCAGCACCACGCCGCCTTACGGCTGCCGCATATCGCCCACAACAGGGAATGTATGACGGTTACGAATGATCCGCAGCATGCATGATGTCCAGCAAATGGGATCTCCCGCTCCAGTAAAAAAGGAGGGTGACCCTCCTTTAGCATATAACGGCCTGGGGGTCGAATAAAAAGGAGGGTGACCCTCCTTTACTCGAAGTCGTCGAACGGCGCATCGGAATCAAACCAATCCGTTCCGATGATTGCCCCGCTTCGCGCCAATCGCCGCGCCACTCTTAGTTTCCGTTGCCTTCTGTTCCGACATTCCTTGCACGCAGATTGTCTGCCATCCTTTGTTCCAGGATTCTTATGGAACTCAGATCTCGGCAATGTCAATCTACATTCCGAGCACTCTTTCACGGATTCTCGCGGAAAATCTTTCGCAGAATAGAGAGCGGACAAGCGACGGCGTACTTCATCCGGCAATTTCGCGCAAATGCACGCACCGTTATTAACGGGAATAAACTGAATACGCGAATCTTTTGTATTCGCATATTCTTCCACCATATCCAGAATGGCTTTCACGGAATCCCAATCCTTCAATCCCGCAACATACAACATGGCCTCGATCTGCTCGATTCCCGCCACATCACCACCACTCACGGCTCCAGGATACGACGGCTACCCAGCCCATGGCGAGACGCACCGTCTCGTTTCTTCTGGCTCCCCACCCCTTGACACACGCGCCGCGTGCCTGTATGCGCGCGGACGCGGGCGCGTTAGGGGGCCGAGAAGTTCCGACAAAGTTTCCTCGTCTCTCGCTCCTCGCCTCTCCCCGTCGGGCGTACGCGCGTACGCACGCGTACGCGCACATGCACAAGGGGGAAAGAGCATCGAGGCCAACCAGTCACAGGCCCCGAATCTCACCCTCTGTCGACGAAAAGGCCGAGGGTAACCAGCACCCTCACCCCCAAGTTGAGGGCGAGGGTCACCCTCACCAAGTTGAGCGTTGAGTCCGGGGTTTTGGAGGTCTAATTCGATTATTATCAAGATCAAGATATACTATACGTATATAACCACTACCACTTTCGTCACTCTCGGTCACCGAGGGTGGCCCCACTTCACCCTCACCTTCACCCTCATCCTCAACTTCCTCAACCCCTGAGCAGCACTTTTCGGGGTGCACGCAGAGTGACGACCCCCGGTTACCAGCCCCGAAACGTGCCCCGACCTGCATCTGGGGAGCCCCACGACAAGCCTCCGGTCCCCCCTCGACCGCCATGCCGCCGTTCTGCCCCCTGGTTGGCCCGCTGCGCCACGTTCTCCGCTTCCGAGGGAGGTTGTACTTGCCAGGCCGTTTTCGAGGCGCAGAGACGCTCTCAGAGCCCAACCCTCGGCCCGTGCAGCTCCTGGTCGGCCCGTGCCGACTGCACGCATCGAAAGTGACCAGTCGTCTTGGCCGCTGCGTGACCGACGCTGATATGCGACTATCGAGCCATGACTCCTGAGCAACGAGCCCACCTGTCCCGCGCCGCGAAAGCTGCCTGGACCCCAGAACGCCGACGTCAGGCCTCGGAAACCTGGCACGAAGTACGCGCCCGCCCGTCACGCATCCCGCCGAACTCCTTGCCGACCCTCGAAGAGTGGGCTGAGCTGCAAAAAGCACGCCACACCGACTCCCGCCATTGACGCATCACTGGCATTACGCTACGTTCGTGCCATGACGAACTCGGAATCGGAAAAGGGCAGGGACATCGCCACCCTGCGCGACGCCGCGACGACCCTCTCCGGCCTGCGTGACCTGGACCTGGAGGAAATGGAACTCGTGGCACGCCTCAGGTCCGCTGCGGACGCCCTGGCGAACGGCGCGACCATCACGGACCTGGCCGGCAAGCTGCACATCGCCCGGCAGGTCATCGCCGTTCACGGCGGTGCGAAGTGACCATCTTCGACTCGGTCGAGATCCTGCGCGAGGCCACCGCGATTCTGCGCGGCCTGGTCGAACCGCGCCTGTATGAAATCGCCTTGGCCACGTCATTCCAGACCACGGCGAACGCTCTGATGGAAGACCGTGTCGTGGTGGGCCTGGCCGGCATTCTGAGCGCGGCCCGCGACGTCATCGACGCGCGATCGGAGGGTCGACTGTGAGCGAGGAAGAGGTCGCAATCCTGGAACGCGCCGCGCATTTGCTGTACGCCGATACGGACCCGACATCAGATCGCGCATCCGATGTCCTCCTGGCGGATAGCCTGACCAAGCTCGCGAAGGAGTTGCGAGCCGGTCACCCCGTTCCGGGCATCGGACAGACCCTCATTCTGGCCCAGATACTCGTCAGAGTGATGGAGGCGCAGTGAGCGGCGACGCCGCTCTTTTCTACGCCGCCGCGAACGCGGTGGAATCCGCCGCTGCCGATCCGGCCGGCATGCACGATGACGATGTCGCGTTGGTCGTTTCCCTGCGCGACATCGCGAATGACCTGGAAGCGGGCCGCTCGGTGCCGAACCTCGATGACCGGCGGGTGCAAGCGCGCAAACTCATCGAGATCCTGGGGAAGGGAAAGAAGTCGTGACCCGCGACGAGCAGGTGGCATTGCTGCGAAAGGCCGCGAAGATCGTGGAGGATGACGCCGGCCCGCTGGGCATGGATATTTCCGATCAGGTCATGCACGGAAATCTGGTGACCGCCGCGATGTTCATGGAATCCCATGACGTGCCGCTCGATATCGATCCGCTGCTGGTGGCCGCGCAACGCATCATCGACGCGCATGGGGAGAACCGATGAATGCCGAGGACAAAGAGCGCGCCGAGAACGTGGCCCTGTTGCGCAAGGCCACGGCACTGAGTGGCAACTCGTGGGTGGGCGCGGTGTTCCACGACGCCGCGAACGACCTCGACGCCAACCGGGACGTCGCCGATCTGGAGAGCATCCTCGCCGACGCGCGCGAGACCGTGAAGGAGTCCGAACAGTGACGCCGGCCGACCGCGCCGACAAGGTCGCGTTGTTGCACGAAGCGGCGGCACTGCTGAAAAACGAGCCGGCAGCCGCCGCGAATCTCCGCACCGTGGCGGAGGATCTGACCGCACAGCGTTCCGTGCCAAATCTGGACTGGTTTGTCGCCTCGGCGCGCATGATCGTGAAGGGACTGGGCTGATGATCGACCCCTTGTTGCTGGAGACCGCGCACCCCAACCTCGCGCCGAACGTGCAGGTGACCGGCGGCGTCACGGTGCACCGGGGGCACCCGTACACGGCGGAGCCGTATCCGCTGTGTGAGCCTGCGGCGGACATGCGCCCACTGCCGGCCAATCCGTACCGCGTCACCGACGCGCCCGTGAACTGCCCGAAGTGTGGAGGTAACGCCTGATGGCCCCGTTCGTGCCCACGAAGCCGAACGTGGTGATCCCGGGCAGCCTGACCGTGCACTACGGCCATCCGAACACGTCGTACCCCTATGCGGCGTGTCGTATCCCGGGCAGGGGATCGGAGCTCATCCCGTTCCGCGAGACGGATAAGGCCGCGTGGTGCGAGAAATGTCTGAGGTTGACGTCATGACGCGAATGTTTTTCGACACGTCCCCGTTCTACTACGACCCGATCGAGAAGTGCCGTTTCGTTCGTTCCGATGTGACGACGGACGAGGATTTCACGATCGCGTTGGACGTCATCGACGAGGATCCGAACCGTACGATGTGCGCGCAGTGCAGGGATCTGGTCGGCTGGGTGGCCGGCAAGTGGATGCCGTGTGGCCTCGTCCGTGGAGGCAGAGGCCCCATGCGGGTGCTGTGCCCGTCCTGCTTCTACAACTCGGAGGGAACGCCATGACCGACGACGATCTGGGCCCGAAGCTGGAGCGCATGGAGTCGGTGTTCCTGGAGTCGACGCCGTGGACCGACTACGACCTCGACGACATGCCCGTGTTGAGTGCCGCCGTGGCGGCCCTGCCGGCACCGTTTCTCGACGCTCTGAAGTACCTGCATCAGCACCCGGACAACGTGGAGTGCTGGCGCTGCGGCGCGCTGATCGGCTGGGCGCTGGATGGCGAGCCGGAGCGGCTGACGTGGCTGCCGACGGGCTTGGTGCGCCTGGTGGTGGAGGGGTGTCGCACCGATGCCCGCGCGATGTGCGAGGGCTGCACGCCGTACGTGGACGCGATGTCGTACCAGGCCATGGTGCGCCGGCAGCGGGAGATGGCGGCGGGGTTCGTTCAGCATTTCAATCCGACGGGTGCCCAGGATGGCTGACGACCTGGAGTCGCACGAGAACATGCTGCGGCTCGGCCTGAAGCAGAAGGGCTGTTCAGACGAGTTGCGCGCGAAGCTGTTGGCCGCGCTGGCATTGCGCCAGGCGGGCAGCAGGGCGGAGAACGAGGACGAATTAATCATCGAAGTGGAAAACCTGATCGACAGGCACCCCTTCTGATTCGGAAAGGATTCGGCAATGTACGAGGATGCGCACCTGGACGATTTCGGTGATCAGGGGGTCGACCCGGCGGATGACGGGTGGCAGGACACATGGCTGCTTGACGATCCCGACGACGAGGACGTCTGCGTCGATGGCGACGGAAACGAGTATCCCGAACACGACTGGACGCCCGGCGATCTCGAATGCCGGCGTTGTCAGGCTGATCTGTCGGAATGGAATGACAAGGGGAACTGATCATGTCTAACCAGGACGACGTCGACATGTTGCGCAGATTGGCCCATCTCACCGAGGACGATCCGGTGTCCTGTGTGTATTGGTCCAACAATGCCGACGCGTTGGAGCGCGGAAAACGTATTCCCAATTTCGGCGCGTTCATGGCCTATGCGCGCTCAGTGATCCGGAATTTTGAAGGGAACTGACCATGTCCACACTGCGCGTCACCGCTGAGCGGTTGACGATTCACGAGCATCCGAATGCGGATGCCCTGGAGCTGGCTCAGGTGGGCCTGTACCGCGCCGTGGTGCCGAAGGGCGTCTACAAGACGGGCGAGTACGCGATCTACATTCCGGAGCAGGCGATCCTGCCGCCGGAGCTGATCGAGGAGTTGGGGCTGGTCGGCCGCCTCGCCGGCAAGCAGGCCAATCGCGTCAAGGCGGTGCGGCTGCGCGGTGAGCTCTCCCAGGGCATCGTGTGCCGGCCGAAGGCGGTTGCCGGATTGACGCTTTCCTGGGCAGCCAATTCGCGCGTCTTCGGCGACGAGGATTATTCCGAGCCGCTGGGCATCACGAAGTGGGTGCCGGAGGTGCCCGGGGATCTCTCGGGAACTATGATTTCCGCGCCGGATCTGCTGCCGTGGACCGACATCCAGCATTTTCAGCGCTATCCGGACGTGTTCGCGCCGGGAGAGCGCGTCGTCGCCACGGAGAAGATTCACGGCTCGGCGTGTTGCGTCACGGTGACGAAAGACGGCGGCCTGTTCGTGACGTCGAAGGGCTTCTCCGAGAAGCGTCTGGCCATCGCGGAGTCGGAGCGGAACCTGTACTGGCGGGCCGTGCGCGCGTATGACATCGAAGAGGTGGCGCGGAACATCCTGACCGATTTGGAGGCCGATCGCGTGGCGATCTTCGGCGAGGTGTATGGCGTACAGGATCTGAAGTACGGCACCACGAAGGGCACGCCAGGGTATGCCGCGTTCGACATCCGCGTGGACGTCAACGGTGAGGTGTTCTGGGCCGACCATGACCAGGTGGGCGATCTGCTCCACGGCGTCGTGCCGTTCGTGCCAGTGCTCTATGTGGGCGGCTTCGACATCGACACGATTCTGTCCCTGGCGTCGGGCCGCGAACAGGTCACCGGCACCGGGGCGCACATCCGCGAGGGTGTCGTGGTGCGGCCGGTGCGGGAGCGCGTCTCGGATGCGCTGGGTGGCGAGCGCGCGATTGTGAAGGTCGTGTCGGCCGACTACCTGACGCGCAAGGGGAATGTGACCGAATATGAGTGAGCAGCAGGAGCGGATCGAGGTCGGCGAATTGGCGATGGTCGGCATCGCCATTGCCCGGAAATTGCAAGCCGTCGGGTTCAATCCGGACACCGCTCAGACGCGCCAGGTGTTGGCGTTGGCCGAGGAGGCGGGTGAGTTCGTCGGCGCGTTTCGACGCTGGGCGGGCGAGGCGCGGCGAACGGGCACGTTCGAGGAGATGGCTGGCGAGCTGGCCGACGTGGTGATCACCGCATTCGTCACGGCGGCGGTATTGCATGTCGAATTGGACGTGGAGATCGCGAAGAAGTGGGCGATTCTGCACGAGCGCGGTTGGCGTGATGAACGATGACCGATGAGTGCCAGGACATCACCCGCGTGTTCCTCAAGGCCATGGCCTTGATCAGTCGAAGCAATCCTCTGTACGGGCAGTTCAACGAGGCGTGTTTGGCGCGCATGGATGCCAGGCCGTTTGCGATCAACGAAACCGATCTGCTGCACCGTGCGCAGCAGATCATCGAAGCGAGTGAGGCGTGATGGGCAAGCAGGACGAGAACACCGAGATCGTCAACACGTTCCGCGAGGCGGCGCGTCTGACGAATCCGAATTCGCCGTCGGACCGGCAGCTGCGGGGTTGGTTCACGAACGCAGCCGAGAAGCGGGAGAAGGGCACGCCAGTCGACAACGAGGCGGACCTGCTGAAGATGGCACAGGCGACCATCAAGGTTGCGGAGGGCTGATCAATGGCGGACGCGGAGCGGTCTTTCTCCGTGGCGGATGCGGAGAAGGTGGAGCGCGTGCTGGCGCACCTGATTTCCGTCGCGGAGAACACGACGTCGGGCCCATGGCGCGCGTATGACGACCAGGGCTTAACGAGCGTCGAGTCGGTGTCGGGTGTCGCGATCTGCACCGATGCGGATCGGAATGGCACGTGGATTGCGATGATGTCGCCGGCCACCACGTTGATCCCATTGGCCGCGTGGCTCAAGGACGCGGCGGATTGCATTCGCGAGCATCTGGACGAGGCATTGGCGTTGTCGCCCACGCTCTGCGCCAATGAGCAGCAGGCGATCATGTTTGCGACGAGGATTCTGGCGACCATGGAGTCATCGCTGTGATGACGATCGAGATTCCGCGCATGATGGTGGATGGACTGGAGTTTCTGCTTCCGGTCCATCCCACCCTGCACTTCTGGCCGGCACCACTGATGGCGCATTGGCTGGAGCCGGATGACGAGCGCTGGTCTGACGGCCCGTGGAAGTCGATGGCCAAGGTGGCACGGGATGGCGGTTGGGTCGTGAAGGCCTTCGTCGCCCGGGGGTACACACCGACGGCCGTCGGCAAGGTGGGGCCGCTCACGGACACGCTGAGCCTGCGGTGTTGGCGCGCGGCGGCCGGCGGCGAGGGTCAGGGCGACGTTGACCACGCCGTGGCCATGTGGTCGCGGACGACATGGCCGGTGCTCGGCCGCCGCGCGGCTACGGCCGGCGAAGCGGAGGAGCGGCAGGGCGAGGGCCGCAAGACCAACGAGGGCAAGACGTGGCTGTGGCATCCGCCGATGCTGCCGCCGCCGGTCGAGGTGGTCCCGTGGCACCCGCCGATGAAAACGCCGGCCAAAGACGTGGTCAAGGATCCTTTGCTCACGAAGTGGACGTACGCGGCTGGCTGGATGTGGCAGACGGGCCCGTCGCGCCGCGTGCCACTGACCGTCGCATCGTCGGCGCACATCCGGAACTGGCTGAAGAAGGTGCCTGATGGCTGAGCGGAAACTGGCGGAGCACGGCACGCAGCGACGCTACAATCAGGGCTGCCGTTGCGACAAATGCAAGAAGGCCAATGCCGACGCCATGGCCTTCTACCGAGCGAATAAGCTCAGCAAGCCCATTCCCGACCGTGTGCACGGCACGGTCAACGGCTATACGAACTATAATTGTCGCTGCCAGCCGTGCAAGGACGCGCACGCCGCGCAGGTGAACAATTACCGTGGTCCGAGGAAACGAAAGAAGGATTCGGAATGAGCGAGCCCACCGAGAACGACAAGCTGTTCAACGACCTCTGCGACCTGTTCGGATTCAAGGACGGGGCCGAGGTCACGGCCGATGGCTCATCGCACAACGACATGGCGGCTGATGACGCGGCGGACATGGTGGAGTTGGTTCGCGCCATGTCGGAGCTGCTGACGCAACTGCGCGCCGCGCCGCGCGAGGTGCAGGAATACGTGTGGCACCGACTCCAGGACCAGGCCACCCTGGAGAATTCGGACCTTCAGCGCGGCTTGGAGGACATGCGCGCCGGCCGAGTGCAGGAGGCGTAATGACTTCCCGACGACGGCATTGTCGCGGCAAGATAATCAATAGCTCTTTTGCGCAGACCTATCCAGAAGCCGCGTCGGAAGGTCCGCCGGAGAATGTGCACGTGCATGGAAAATCTGGACTTAGGAAATGCCCTGGATGCGGTGACCACTTCGCCGGCAACCGTCCGTGCTGCGCCGTTTGCTGGGTTCGTCTACCGCTGGATATACGCATGGCGTGCAGAAGTGTGGGTCAATCGACCATGGGCTCTGGACAGCTAGTGGAGCATAAAAAGGTCGTCCGCCAGTGGTTTGTGGAAAATCCGGAACAGGAAGAGGAATGACATGATCATCGAAGCGACGCAGTTCCATCGCCCGCACGGCGAGCAGGAGATCATCACGGGCGTGGTGGATGACGCCCTCGCGCCACAGTGGGCAGCGATTCAGGCTACCGGCCTGCGGCTGGAAATGGAGATCGTGTCATCCACCACAGTGCCGAATCTGGTGTCCATCACGCTGACGGACTCGGAGCGCAGTGACTACAAGATTCACGTCGTGCCGAACGACGTGAATCTCCTGAAGGTCGTGGAGAAAATGATCCGCACGTTCGACGTGGAGGATCTGGCCGCGTGGCGTATGGAGTGGGACGCCCACGAGACGGACGATCCGGCCAACCTGATCGCGCCTGCCGAGTTGACCGCGACGGTCATGCCCGCTGAGCAGTTCGACGCCTTGGCAACCGATGACGACGCCGACGCGCGCAACGACGAGTTCATGCTGTCGATCGACGGTGACGAATGAGCGGCGAGTTCTCCAATCCGCAGATCAACGACGAGACCGAGAATCTCGTCGTTGATCTGCCGGAGTTGCTCGGCATATCAATCGGCCAGTGGGTGCCATTCATGGTGAGCAGGGAAAGGGTGGTCTTCGAGGTGACCGGCCACGAAGGCGGCAAGACATTCCTCATCCGTATACGTGACACGGGAGATGAGTGACGATGCCGTTCGGTTTTCGGTGTCCGGGGTGCGAGCGTGGCGTCAGCGAAGCCGGCAAGCTCGCTACGCGATGGGGCTGCCTCGATTGCTTCAATCGCCTGCCGCAGGCCCTACGTCAGCGGTATCGTAGGGCAGCGTCGGATTTCTCCTCGCCAACGGCTGAGAAAATGCAGTCGTTGCGCGACGAGATCGAGAAGTGGTGGCAGGAGAATCCGGCCCCGGCGGCAGAGCCCGCCTTGCCGGCATGGAAGCGGCACACGCAGGAAGGAAAGGAACGATGAGTCGGGGCGGGGTGTGTCGTGGGTGCGGACGGGGCGTGAGCGAGGGGGGATTTTCCCCTTCGCTATGGGGGTGCATCGGTTGTTTCAACAGGTTGCCGCTGGAATTGCAGCAGCGTTACCGCAAGGCGGTTTCACCGAAGTTTGTCAACACTGAATCGACGCCGGCTCTCCGTAGAGAGATGGAGGCGTGGTGGAAGGCGAACCCGCCGGCACCGGTCGAACCGCAGGTGCCGGTATGGCGGCGACATAAACAAGAAGGAAAGTGACATGGGTTGGTGTGGCGGCACGGATTTCGCGGACCTGGCGATCTCCGAGGCGGAGAAGCTCGTTCGCGCGGCGCTGGGCTCGATGCCGGGTGTGAATGATGTTCATCCGGTTATCGACGAATTGCTGCGGCCGTTCGTGCGAGCAATCGCGCATCAGCTGAACGAGGAGGATTGGGATTGCGTTGAGGAGTCGGAATACTTCGAGCGTTTCCCGCAGGAACTTCTCGACCATAGCGATCGGGAGTATGAGGAGTATCTGACGGATCAGATCCGCTGGAGCGAGGCCGGCTCGGAGCAGCAGCTCAAGCACGTCGAAAATCTGAAGGCGCATCGCGCGAAGATGGCGGCGAGTGACGAATGACCGAGGAAAAGCCGACCCTGGAGACGTTGCTCCACACGATGAAGGTGGGCGACCAGGCTATGCTCCGCGTCGAGAAGGCCGGTGAGCCGGTTCGACATCTCGTGCTTCAGATCACGGAAAATCCTGATGGCAGCAGACGGTGGAAGGTGCTGGGAGAATGAGCAAGCCGAACGTTGACGAGGATGGGTTCTGGATCGGCCGTCTGGATGAGGCTCCGATCGGCGCGCAAGTGGTTCTCGTCGTGGATGACGGTGACGCCGTGTTCGAGGTCGTGAGGCGCGACGAGGAAGGTTTCCTGCATGTCATAGAGCTGGACTGATGATGGCCTGAGCAGGCGAAACACCATGCAGCATCTCAGGTGTTTACAGGTCGTGCCGCTTCCTGCTAGGGTCTGCGTATCGGAAACGGAACACGGAGGAAAAGACGATGACGACGCCCGCCTCGCTCCCCACCGGCCCACTGAAGTTCAACGAATGGCAGTTGCTGTCTAACCTGCTGCGCCGTTTCGAGACGCAGCATCTTCCGGCTGGTTCCGGCTGGCGATCCGAGGTGTTGGCCACCCAAGGCGTCGTCCGCCGCATCTACACGGAGTTGTACGTGCCGGCCGCCCCGCCGATGACCGCCGGCCCGAATCCGATCCCCGTGTCCGAGCTGCTGAACCAGAACTCGATCTACGACACCAGCGGCATCGCGCCGTGGAACGCCTGAGCCGGAAGGAAATGATCGTGTCGAGTCTGGCTGACCAGGTTGTCAATCAGGTCCACGCGGCCATCGGCGGCATGTATCCGGTGTCCTCGGTGGGGCGCGATGAGGTGGATGAGATCGTTCGTAAAGCCGTTGTCGCGACGTTGATCCGTATCACCGGCACGGGCATCGGGGCCGGCACCGCACGTCAGGTGGACGGCAAGCTGCGCGACCTGGCCAAGCAGGTTGCCGACGGAGGCACCCTAACGCCCCCGTCGAGCAGCGGTCAGCACGTCCACCCCTGAATCGTCGTTTCGGAACCGGAAAAGGAGCACACACCCGTGGACATCAACGAGATCGAGCGCGTATGGGCCCAGGTCACCACGCACTACGACCACAATGGCCAAAAGATCTCCGAGACGCAGTGGCGTGAGCTACTGAACGATTACGATTACCGCATGGTGGCCAAGACGCAGGTGTTCGACAAGGCCGACTGCATCGGCACGTCGTTCTTCGTGTCCACGGCGTGGACCGGCCGGAATTACGGCACGGAAGGTCAGCTGCTGATCTTCGAGACGCTGGTGACCAACAAGTGCGGCAAGAAGGTTGGCGGCCTCAGGGCGGGTTCCATGGCCGAGGCCTGGGAGGTTCACGGGCAGATGGTCGAGGCGCAGAAGGCGAAGTGCGCCGATCCGGCGGTGTTGACCGTGCAGTTGTCGAGCCACGCGCCGGTCTGACTCATGACCACCCCATTCGGCCCGCAGAGGGGACGGGCCGAATGGGGTTTCTCGCGAAAGGCTAATCGAAACCTGGCGACAGGAAGTGACTGATGGAACCCGATTCGGACATCGTCCTTCGTGCCGCCAAGGCAATGTTCGAACAGGTGCACGGTTATCATCCCGACTTGAACTGGGATAACGCGTCACCGGATCATCGCGAGCTGTACCTGAAGTTTTCTCGTATCGTAGAACCGATTTTCGAAGCGTATTACACAGAAAAGGAAACCGATCATGAAGCGTAGTGTTCTTGTCGTCGGCGCGATTGCCGCCGCGATCGCCTTCACGGCTGCCGGCTGCGGCCTGGAGAAGGCGGCTGAGCCCTTTCAGGATGCGCCGCGTCTCGGCGGGGAGGACATGACCGGCGCGCAGATCATCGCCATGCCGGACGGCTTCTCGAACCTGGCGACGAAGTGCGTCGGCGACATCCGATACACCGTCGTGTTCCACAACAACAACAACTACGGCGCGGTGACCACAGTCGTCGACCCGCTGTGTCCGAAGAAGTGATCCGACATGGATGAGACCTTCATTCGCGACCTGATCAGCGCATTGCGCGAGTACGATTACAATGTGACGCAGCTCGGCGAACACGTTGTACACGTCACGAATGGGCAGGTCAACTACAGCGTGACGATCAAGAATCTGGACTGAGCATGAGCACCCCGGCATCCCGGCGACTGTTCGACGTGTGTCACTGCGGCCATCCATGGTGCGAGCACGTCGAATCGATTGAACCGACGGTGCCGGGGTGCGTTGGTACGCTGATTGGTCGCATTGACGATCGTAACATCGAGATCAAGTGCCAGTGCAATAGCTTCGTTTTCTGGTACAATTCGGAAGAATGAAAGGAACGGAAATGGCAGAGGAAGCAGAGAGTTATCCCGTTCTCGACAACGGGGAGAAGTGCGGCGTGGTGTACCCCGTGCACAACGGCTGGCACGCCATGGCGGAGGACTTCCACGGGATGTCTGGTGGTCCCGGCTGGAATCGCCGCGACAACGCGTACAAGACGCGTGGTGACGCCGAGGCGGCGACGCGGACGTACTGGCGCGAGAAGCGGAACTCCTGATGGCCTTCGAGGATCACGACTGGGCCTGTGTCAATGACGAGTCCAGCGGCGGCGTGTACTGGTGGCGGGTTCTTCGTGACGGGAAGTTCGTCGGCCGTTTGCGCTCTACCCATTCACCGTTTCTCGTGGCCGATCAGCATTATGACATTCTCGATGCCAAGGGGTATCGGGTGTGGAATGCGCCGGTCGATTCGGAGGGGCGCGTGACCTACACCAACGCCTTGATGACATTGGACATGTGGACCGACGGCAAGCGATTCGTCGAAGGGGAGTGGAAGTAATGAACCGGAATCAGCAAAGTGAAGTTGATGAGGCTGTGCGGAACATCTTTCAGCCGGGCGACGTCGAAGCATTGAGGCGCTTCGTCACGCTGACCGGCTGGCTCGAAGCGCAGATGCGCATCAAGCCGGGAATTAAGAGCTTCGTCGCCATCGCGGCTCTGGGCGGTGTGACGCGGCTGCTGCGTGAGCAGATCATCCCGTCGATGGAGAGGCAGGGGCGGTAATGGCGACGCGACCCTGGCCTGAAGTCAAAAGGGCCAAGACGAAAATCGACCATGAGAATGACCGTCTCAGCTCTGACGATGTGCGTCGTGAGCTGGAGGCTTTGGGTCTCACGAGCGGTCTCGACCGTAATGACCTGCGACAGAAGGCCTTGGATGCGTATAGCGAGGTCTGGGAGCCGAGCCGGAAGCTTCAGATGGACCACGAAAAGGCACTCCTGCACGCTATCGCGGCATGCGCTGATATGATCCGTCGATGATTGCTGAATTGCGCAAGGTCGCGGGCGTCGTGCTGGCGATTGCCTGCTTGTTGAGCGTCGTGCTGCTGATCGGAACGGGCGACGTGCTCTGGCTGGTCACCGCCGTTGGCGCGGGCCTGCTGGCGAATGTGGTGTCGCCGTTGCGCCGACGAAACAGGTCGTGATACGGTCTGCCGTAACGAACCGGAAAGGGAAAGATCATGGCAAATCTGATCAACGTGCACACCGGCGTGATCCATGCCGACATCAACGTGCTGGCGAATACGCCGGTGTCGGCCCTGTTCTGCGACCCCGCCACGGTGGTGAGCTGGGACGACTTCGTTGAGTGCGGTGCCGCTCCGATCACCTGCGCCGACTGCGCGATGCTGATCGAAAACATTCAGCACGTGGCGACGGCGGCCTGACCGTGGGAAACCTGCTCAATCCAAAAACCGGGATCACACATTGCGACGTGAACAAGGATCACGTCGTCGATGGCAAGCCGGCGAGTCCGTTTCGTCGCGCACTGTGCGATCTCACCGGCAAGCTTGTTCCCGTGTCGGACGACTGGCGAGACGTCGGGAATTCGAAGGTCACGTGTGAGTGGTGTGAGTTGCGCATCGAGGCGGCGCACGCGGTTGCCCGGGGCGACGTTGACCCCCAGGGCCTGTTGAGCGCCGAAGCGGTGACCATCGCTACGGCGATTTTCACTGAAGCGATCAAACGCGGCGTGCAACACGAGATGGCCATTGGTGAGTTTGCGACATGGATTGCCAATGTCCTGTATTCCGACGACGACGAACGCTACAACTGGTTCCTGCGACGCGCCCTGGACGGCGAGACGTCATGACAGAAGCTTGTCGCGGGCGTAGCGGATTCACCTGTTCCGATGGTGCCTCGTTTTTTGTCACGTTCTACGTGGACGGTACCGACGGCCGCTACACCTGCGGCAGGCATTTGTCGACCGCCGTGCGCGAGATCACGAAAGAAATGGGCTTCCGAGATGGCGGTTGCGCGATTACTGTAAGGACGGTGAGGAAATGACCGATCGTCTCGTCGTCGCGTTGGATGTCGATGGCGTGCTTAATCCATTGGGCAATCCAGCCAAGCTCGATCGGCGCGGTTTCGTCAAGCATCGCGCCGTGCCAGTTGATGGAAGTCACTTCGATTTGTGGTTGCATCCGGACCACGGCGCGAGGCTCGTTCAGCTGGCCGAGGCGCTGAGCGCCGATCTGATGTGGGCCACGACGTGGAACGAGCACGCCAACACTGAGATCGCGCCGAGGATCGGCTTGCCGGCCCTCCCGGTGATCGAGGTGACGCCGCCGTTCCGGGTCAAGCCGGGGCCGCACTGGAAGCAGCGTGAGGTGCTGGCAGCGGTGGGAGCTCGGCCGCTGGTGTGGATCGACGATCAGTTCACGCCAGCGGATCACCGGTGGTCGTCGATTCGGCCGGGGACGTTGCTTTTGCGAACCGACGAGAACGTGGGCCTTTTGGAGGCCCATCTCGAATACGTCGAGAAGTGGTGGGACCGGGAGATCGGAACGTACAGTGTGGGATGACATCGAACGCAAAGATCCTTTTTGCGACACGTGCGACAATCCGGCGTACTGGTCCGGGACGTTCGGCTGGATACACTACGTCAACGACAAGCCCGTGTACCCGAATTTCGATTCCAGTGGTCACAAGGTCACCGTAAAGGAATGGGCGGAACAGTATGACTGAGGAAATTCGCGTCATGACGGCTGTCCTGAAGCAGTTGGAGTCTGTTTTCGGGCAGCTGGAAAGCCAGCAGGTCGAAGCGATCAACGGCCTCGGTGAGCAGCATCGTGTGGTACATGAAGTCAGGCTCGCCTGTCTTCAGCTGGACAACACGATGCGCATGGTGAGTGCACAGATCGACGCGGCAAAGAAGCAGTAGTATACATCGTCAAGAAACGGAAACGGAAGTCGGATAAAGAATGACCAGAGGAGCGAAGACTTTTGTTGCCGCGTTGGTGTTCGTGTTGGTGCTGATCATGGTGACGAAGCATTCACACACGAACGCCGCGCCGGCAGTTCCGGTATCGACGGGGGTGACTCAGTAGCGCCATGGACGTCAATGCCATAGGTAAACTCATCGAACGTCTTGCGGCTTTCCGTAAAGAGGCGCAGGCAATCCAGAGCGCCCTGGGGGATGAACTTCCCGAAGGGCGGAACGCGCTGGAGACGCGCATGCTGGGCGAGATCAACCACCACCTTGACACGGTCGGGCCAGCGTTGCGACGTCGACTCAAGTCAAGGTAAGACCATGGCCCGTACCTGCGGAAACGGCAGGTACGGGCCTGGTGTTTACAAACCATCAATGGTTCGCTAGTGTCAGCGATGACACGGAACCGACCCGGAAGGAACAAACCATGTGGTGGATCAAGCAGCCGTTCGCAGGCGAGGCGTGGGGCGAGCACGGATACGTCGAGCTCGACAACGGCAAGCACGTCTCGGTGGAGGCCACGGATGACACGCAGGTGTCGGGGACCAGTCGGGGCTACAGGCCCATGACGGTCAACTGGAAGTCGGTGCGCACGTTGCTGCTGGCGGACGACACCCTCGCTTACGGCTGCGCGGATTGCCAGTTCGCCGCCGAGAGTCCTCGCAGCGTCTTCCCGCACCGCAATGCCCACATCACGCCGGAGGAGCGTCGCGCCAGGAACGCCGAGAAGGAGGCGGCCAACGCCAGGCGCGCCGTGCGTGCCGTCAGGAAGGTGACGGTCGAATCGGCGACGAAGCCGGTCAAGGCCGAGCCGTCCAGGACGTCAGGGCCCGCTCAGGAGAAGCCGCGATCGGTTGTCCAGGACGTCGTGCCGGCCACGAATGGCAACGCCACGGGCCTGTCCGACGCCATGGACGCGCTTCGGGTTGTGCTTGCCCAGGCCGGCAGCGTTTCGCAGCTGGAGCGAGAGTTCGCCGAGGCGAAGGCCCGCGCCGAGGCGGCTGAGGCCCGCGCCGAGCAGGCCGAGGCGAAGGTGGCCGAGGCGAAGAAGCTGTTCGGCTAATGAGTGCGCTGTCGCACGTCATGTTGGGGTGGCTGCACGAGCAAGTGGAGCAGGTGACGACCGGTGCGGCCACCCCGCTGCGCCGTCCGCCAATCATCCCGACGCAAGACGACGAATCGCCTGACGTGGTGGATGCGGAAGGATGGGTGATCAATGGCCCCGCGTAAGGCGTACAAGCTGCCGAATCCCGACATTATCGTGCATGTGTGCAATGAAGCGGGTGTGGAGCTGGGCACAATTACGGTCGAATCCGCCACGGAATTGAAGAACATCGCCGCTGTGGATTGGCGGCCGATTTTCCTCGGTGACAAGCTGTGCAGTTTCCGCTATCGTGGCTACCGGGTGGATCCCGCCAAGCGGGACGGCACTGTCGAGGCGTTTCTCTGGGTTTCGGAAGCGGTGTGGAAGAGATGACGAAGATCATCACCAAGACGGACGTGCTGTGCCGCGCAGATGATCCAGGACGGTGGCGTCACCTGGAGCGAGACACTGAAGGCGGCTATGACAAAGGCGGACGCGGAATGAGTGACCAGATTACCGTCGAGCGCGTGCTGGAAGTTCTGGAGCTCGTGGTCGCACGCGAAGGTGAAGACACCAAGCGTGAATGCAAGTACGTGGTCCACGGCCAGGCGCATTGCATCGGCGGCACGGTGCTGTTCGAGCTGGGCGTGCCGCTCAGTCACCTCGTAAAATTGGAGGGGACTTCCGTGAGTTCATTCACGTCCGTCGGCGGCGTGAGCTTGAGCGACGGTGCCGGCCGCGTATTGCGCACCGCTCAGGTCGCCCAAGACGCCGGCTGCGTATGGGGCGAGGCGCTGGAGATGGCCAAGGCGAAGGCGATGGGGGAGATCGAATGAATGACCAAATCAGCGTCGAGCGCGTGCTGGAAGTTCTGGAGCTCGTGGTCGCGCGCGAAGGCGCGGACACCAAGCGCGAATGCCGTTACGTGGTTGATGACGCACCGCAGTGCATCGGCGGAACCGTCCTGTTCGAGCTGGGCGTTCCGCTGCCTGAGCTCGTGGCCATGGAGCATCGTTCCGTGTACGCGTGGACCGACAAGGCTGGCCTTGCAGTCAATTTGAGCATGTACGCCGGTCGCGTGCTGCGTTGTGCGCAGATTGCCCAGGACAACGAGCTCACGTGGGGCGAAGCACTGGAGCGCGCACGGGCACGAGCGGCGTCATTGGAGGCAGGCGAATGAGTGACGATGAGGTGCATGTCATCACCGTTCCGGAAGTCATGGAGCTTTTGGAATTGGTGGTCGAACGCGAGGGTGAAGACATCAAGCGTGAATGCAGGTACGTGGTCGACGGCAAGGCGCACTGCATCGCCGCGTGTGTACTGGCCGAGGCGGGTATGCCGGTGGATGCGTTTGCCGAATTCGAAGGCAAGTCGGTTTTCTACATGGGCACTCGCGTTCTTGGCGGGTTTACACTTACGCAAAACGCTGCGGAGATCCTGGATGTGGCGCAGTATGCCCAGGATGAAAACAAGACGTGGGGCGATGCTCTCGAAGCGGCGCGGAAGATGCATGATCAGGTGACACGATGACGAAGACGATCACCAAGATGCAGGTGATCGATACCCTGCGGACACTCGTCGATCAGCACGGCGCGGATACCGTGCGCAGCAATCGGTACGTTAACCATTCGTTGAATGTGCCGAATTGCATCGCCGGCTGCTTCTTTTTTGCGTGGGGCGTGTCGCTGTCGACGCTGAGCGCCAACGAGGGCACGTGTGTTAATGAGCTTGCGCTGAGCTGGCCGCTTGACGGTATCGAGCTCACGGAGGCTGCTACGGAAGTTCTCCACGATGCTCAGAGCGCGCAGGACACTCCCAGCACGTGGGGGGTCGCCCTGGGGGCCGCGCTCGACACGGCTGAGGAATGGGGCGACGAAGAATGACGGAGCAAGGGTCGGCAACAAGGAATGAGAATCCCAATGCCGTATGCGGCCATCGAGCAATCCAGCGCAGCGGCGAAGGATGCTGTGCTGATCAGCATGGCTGCTGGAATAGCGGGATGATGTCATGACGGAACAGATCACCGCTGAACGTGCTCTCGAATTGCTGGAACACGTGGTCGCGAAACATGGTCGCGACACGAAGCGCGGTTGCGTGTATGTTACCTGGGAAGATAACGAGCTCGTTCCGTGGTGCATTGTCGGATGCGTTTTCGCCGAAGTCGGCGTTCCGTTGAGTCGTCTGGAAGGCTGCGGAAGTAATGTCTACAGCCTCTGGGAATCCGGCAGCCTGAGCGATGTAGTGGATCTGTCGTATGGCGTGGCATCCATTCTTCGTGCCGCGCAACGCGTTCAGGACATGAACGAAACGTGGGGCAGGGCATTGGCGGAGGCGCGTCGTCGCGCGTGGGCGTTGGGTGTCCACGGAAAGAATTCGCCGCCCGCAGTCACTCCTGTCTTGCCGTGACCGACGGCAAGGTGTAACGTCTATGACACACGGAAAAGAAAAGGAAACCACATGAGCAAGAAGATCACCGTCGAGTTGCTGCGCAGGCTCGGAGCCTGCCAGGAGGAGCGCGACTTCTTCGCCAAGCTGTTCCCGGACGGCACCGAGGTGACGGTCGAGCTGTGCGTCAAGCACGCGGGCGACTTCGACTGGAGCTGGGCGGCAGAGGAGCTGCTCACCTTCAAGGCGTACGACGTGTACGACGCTGACATGGACACGGTTTTCGCCGCGCAGCGCGAGGCCGAGAAGCCCATCGACGCGGAATACAGCGAAGCGATGAAGCCGTACGAAGACGCGTACCAGAAGGTCGCCACGGAGGCGCGTCGCGCGTTGGAAGCGGCGGAGGAGCTCGCCGGATACAACGTGGTCGCCCGCAAGGCGTACGGAGAAGCCCTCGAAGCGGTGAACGCCGAATACTCCACGGGGACCGCGTCGATTCGGGAGCGTTTCCACGGGCGATACGATGTTGTGGCGAACGAGTTCAAGAAGGGTCAGGCCACCGCCTTTGCGAATGCCTTCCTGTCGGAGGCGAACGTGGTGCCGGAGCTGGAGGCCGCCGACCACGCCGAGTAGTGTACGAACGAATGGCCCCGGTACGCAATTGCGTACCGGGGCCATTCGCGTCTTCCCCGATTGTCAGACAGTCCCCACAACGATCTGACAATAACCCCGAAAGAACCCGACCAACGGGCAGCGGCCAGTCTAGCAGGGCTGCCCGTTGGTCGACTCAGGGGGCCTTGCCTTCGACGCGCTCGTAACGAATCTGCCGATTGCCCGCGTCAATCTCTTTCAGGTATCCGTTCTTGACCATCTGATCGAGCACGTCGGCGAGCACTTCTCGTCGTGCGCCCTTGGCGTTTTGGGTGATAGCGCGTCGGGTGGTCTTGCCGTGGGCGATCCAGTCGTAGATCTTCTGCATTGTTTCGACCTGCTCATGACCGTAGCGGCCGATGGCCTGCTTCTCGCGGGCCTTGTCCTGGGCGATGGCGAGCTTGCCGTCACGTTGCCGGCGGTGCTCTATCTCCAGTAGCTGTTCACGCACGAGCGCCGACGTGTCGTAAATCGTCGTGGCCATGTCCCAATCGTCTTCGCTGACGTGGTCGTGACCGTCCAGGTAGGCGAAGATCATGGCCAGTTTGCCCAGGGAGGCTGGCTTCTGTGAATCCTGTTCATCGACAGCGATTTGACCCGTGCTCTTGAGGAAGTCTTCCTCGCGGAGCCGCAAACGAATACTGGCGTCGAGGGTCATCGGCATGGGTGTGAGATCGAGTGTCGTCGATCCGCCGATAAATGACGGCGGCGCGAGCCGGATGTGACTCGGGTGAATAGGGTGCGTAAGCACGTCATCGAAAGGGCGATCGACGTCGGTGAGCTTCATCGTGGGGTCGATGACGGAGAACCAGAGGAATCGCTGCGGCGTGCCCAGTGAAGGATCGGCGAGCAACTCGCCGGCCACTTCGTTCTGCATACCCATGACGAGGCCGAGATTGTAAGAGCCGGCTTCGAGCTTGCGCTTGCGTTCCTCGGTCGCGTTGGACTGACCAGCGTCGCTACCGGACCACGCGCTCCGGAGAATCACGCCGGTCATATTGCCGACGCGCTTCTCCATCTGCAACAAGCCTTGACCTTCGTCGAGAACGAAAAGCTTGTTCGTGTGGATTTGCGCGCGTTCAGTAGTGAATTTCAATGTCGTGGGATCTTGGATTTTGGTTTTACCCCAGAATGCCTCGACAAGCCCTTCGCCAGTAGCGAGGACTTCCGACACGATCTGTTCGCGATACAGTTTCTTGGCGACCGAAGTGCCCTTGGTCTTGCCGCGCCCGGACGGGCCCACCATGATGACGTACAGCGACGCGGTCAACGGCGAGCCGATAGAAGTGTCCAGGCGCAGGCCGGGCGGAATCTGGCTGGCGACGATGGCCAGATAGCTTCCCAGCACAGCATCCGCTGCTGCCATGCGCTCATGCGCGATGCGTCGCAATTCTTTGAGCCACACGCGTCGCTCGTAGAATTCCACGGGAAGCGTTGCCAGGATGTCGATGCCCGCCTCGGTCGTTTCCACCACCGGAGGCTCGGCGACTTTTACGGCCGCGGAAATGGCTCGTTCCGTCTCGGGAGCGCTCACGCTCTCCATAGCCGCAGGTGCCGGCGCGGCTGGCGGGATGGGCGCAGTCGGCATGTCGACGATGCTGGGCGCGGCGAAAGGATCAGCGACGCCCGTATCCCCGAAAGGGAACGCAAATGCCTCGCTCGGATTCACGGGCAGTGCGCGCCCCTGACCTACCGTGCGATTACGCGCTGAGCGCCATACCTGCTCGAACTCTGCATCACTTTGGCCACCGCCTTGTGGATGTGTTGCTCTGCGGGCTCTTGCCGCGTCGTGCAGGGTTTGGTAAACCTGCGCGACGGTGAACGTGTTCCAGGGTGCCTGAGCGATTTCGATTGCCGAGCATGCCGACCTGAACAGCGTGTCGTTCCCAGTGCCCGGCACCGCGTCACGGTATTCCGCCGTGACGATTTCGATCGTGCTCTGAGCGTATTTCTGCGCGCGCTGCGCCTCGCTGGCGTTCAGGTCGGCCGCTGCCGGCAGGTCTTCGATCGGTGTGGCATCCGGGCCGGCAATGTCGCCTTGGGCGCGCAGCAGGTCAAGCAGGGCATTCGGCGCGGCCACGATCGGCGCGTTCATCTGCACCGTGTACTTGCCATGTGGCGTGACGCTCGGCGGGGCCACGACCTGACCGCCGTCACCACGGATGTCGAGCCCGGGGCCGTAGCGACGCAGCAGCTCCCGATTCGCGGAATTGCGAATCGGGAAGTCTGGCATGGTGAAGTAGAAGTGATAGCCGCCACTCGGGGTTTTGACCACGTACGTATTGGGCAATACGCCGATGTCGGCCTGAAGCTTTTGCAGGGACTGGAATCCGCCGGCCTTCGGGTCGACGTCGAGCACGAAGAAACCGCTGATCACGCCGGTTCGGATGCCGACGTTAGCGTTCGGCGTCTCGTCCATCCAAATGGCGTGCACGTCAGCGCCAGACAACCGATCACCCGATGACCAGCGCTTCTTCAGCGGGTGCTTTGCGGCGGAGTCACCACCACACGGATTCGGGCCACCAGCACATGAGCAACCACCACCCACACCCCAATGCAGCGGGATGACTGCCCAGCCACGCGTTGCGTAGTCGTGTGCCAGCGCATAAGAATTGCTGGTACGATCGGTCACGGGATTCCTTTGAGTTCATGATTCTCAACATGTGATCATGCGCCGCCTGGACGCGGGCCTGCGTTCGGGCGGCGTTCCGCATCACCGTCCGTGCCTCTTAGTCACCTCCCTCGGACTGTCCATCGTCCCTCGCGCTCATCTCGACCAGGGCACGACTGCCTGGATCTAAGGCATCGATGCCCGCCTGCACCAGGTCCCGCAGGACGGCCGCCTTGGAGACGCCCCGCAGGCCGGCAAGCGCCTCGACAAAGTCACCCATCTCGTCGGTGGCCATCACGATCAACTGTCGCGGGTACTGCTTCGGTGGATGCCAACGGTCACGCTGCGGCGGCACGTCAAGTTGAGGAGTGCTCATTTTCCCCGTCCTCCCTGCTCGTGGGCGTGTTGACCACCCTACACGACGAGCCATTGACCCGTCACTAGTGATCGTTGTAGGGTGGTCAAGCTGGCGGGACCGAGGTTGAGCCGACACCCACGGTTCTGACGTCTCGCCGGCACCGCGACGGAACGACTCGGAAAGGTGACGGAGCGTGACGTACAGACTTTCTGTACTCGACAGCGATGACACGCACCACGTCATGGAATTCGACGACTACGCCGCCGTCATGGCGGCCGTGCTCGGCCAGGTGCCCTGGCACGACAAGCCGAAGGTGCTCACCGTCTACGAGCTCGCGCCGTTCGAGCCCTCCACGTGGTCCCAGGTGGCTGAGGGGGACGAGGTTTGGGCTCCGAACAACACGGTGTGGACCGTGGAGGAGACCGTGGCCGTGCCGGGTGGCGTGACCGCGTACAAGATCAAGAACACGCTCGACGGGACCGAGACGTCCACGACGCCCCAACCAGCTGACCAGGTGCGTCGTCGCCCCGGGCCCGCGAGTCGGGTTCGGCAGATGCTGCTGGACGCCGGAATCGCCACGACATTTGTGAGGCAGCAATGACTATGACCCCGCAAGACGTGATCGCGAAGCTGTCCGAATTCGAGACCCCGGCGGAGATCCGACGTCTCTTCGGCGATCTGGGCATCAAGGCGATGCGCGGCCAGGGCAGATACTGCGCCATTGCCGAGTACGCCTTTCGGGAGAGCGGCGAGCGCCCTCGCGTTAGCCTCACCTGCGGCTTCTTCGCGGACACGCAGGACGGCGCATTTTTCGAATGGGCGCACACAAAGGCCATGGAAGACTTCGTCGGTGATTTCGACGCCGGCATGTACCCTGAGCTGGAAAGGTAGCGACATGGTGCGTAGAAAGTTCAACACCCACACCCCATGCCCACATTGCGGCGTAGATGCTGACGTCACACTGGACATCGGCGGCAAGGATCGAGTACCACACATGAAATTCAACGGTCATACCGGCCCAGACAACGAGAAGGTCGTTTGCGCGCGTGCCATCGTGTTGCGCGGCCAGGACGGCTGGACGCAATGGGCCGAGGACATCACAAGCGAACACCGCAAGGCGGAGGGTTGGGAATGATTGCGTGACATTCCCGAAAGCCATGATACAATATTTTGCGAACGGTGAATCGGAAACGGAACGAGAGGACGGCGAGCGATGACCGGCCCCGGCCAGCTCCTCACGCTGCGCGATTACCAGCAGGAGACGATCGACGCCGTTTATGCCCAATGGGAAAACGGCGTTCTTCGTCCGGCAGTTGTGCTGCCGACTGGCGCTGGTAAGACAGTCATCTTCGCGCATCTGGTCAAGAAGTTTCTGACCGAGAACCCGAACAAGCGCGTACTCATTCTGGCGCACACCGACGAACTCGTTGATCAGGCCGCGAAGAAGATCAAGGAAGTCGCGCCCCATCTCCCCGTTGGTATCGTCAAGGGTCCGCGCAATGACGTGTGGGCACCCATCATTGTCGCATCGGTGCAGTCGCTTCGGCGCGAAGAACGTCGCCGACAGATCACCAATATCGGCCTAATCATCGTCGATGAGTGTCACCACGCCACCGCCAAGACGTACATCGACGTGTTGACGCATTACGGCGCATTCGGCCCTGGCGATGTGGCGGAGTTCTACGCGCAGCAGGCACAGGGCTTTGTGTACACCGTTGGCTTCACCGCCACGCTGATGCGCGGTGACGGCGGCCAGCTGAACAAAGTCTGGCAGTCGGTCGCCATTTCGCGCGACATTCTGTTCATGATCGAGCGCGGCTATCTGCTCGACATCGAAGGCGTCTCCGTTGAGGTGCCCGACCTGGACTTGAGTTCGGTCAAGAAGTCACGCGGCGATTTTCAAGATGGCGACCTCGGTCGTGCGATGACGGAATCACTCGCGCCGGAGCTGATCGCCGACGCGTACGTGAGGTACGCGAAGGAGCATGCCGGGTTGGCGTTCTGGCCCACGGTCGATGCCGCGTACGTCGGCGCGGAGGCGATGAACGAGCGTGGCATCGACACAGAGGTGATCCACGGCGCGCTGAAGATGCACGAGCGTCGTGACATCTTGAATCGCTTTCGCCTCGGTGATGTTCAGGTCGTCAGTAATTGCATGGTTTTGACCGAAGGGTTTGACGCGCCGTGGGCCGATGTTGCCGCCCTCGCTCGCCCCACTCGGTCGAAGCCGCTATTCCAACAAATCACTGGCCGTATCCTGCGACCGGATCTTGAAGCTGTACGCATTCCGCGCCGATTCCGTGCGCGCGAGAAGGCACTCCTTATCGACGCGGCTGGCGCGGGTGCGAACAACGACTTGCGCACGTTGATCGACCTCACCGACAAGCCTCTCGTTATCCGTGAAGGTCAGTCCCTTGCCGAGGCGGCTGCGGCGGCGGGCGAGAAAGTCGAGATTGCCCCGTACAAGGGCCCTGTTGCATTCGTGGCGTTTGATCCGGCTAAGCGCGCGGAGAGCAGCAAGCGCACATGGATGCAGACAAAGGGTGGCACCCACTTTCTCGCTTGGGGCGAAAAGCGTTACATCTTTTTGGTGCCGAGCACGCTGCCGGATGTCGATCCAGGTAAGTGGGACGTGGCGTGGTGCACCAAAATAAATGTGGCGTACCCGACACCGAGCGGCCCTCGGTTTGGTGACTTCACCGAACATCGCGGCATGAGCATGGAATACGCCATGAACTGGGCTGAGACGATGGTGAATGAGCTCGGCGACAACGATAGTGATTTTGGTAGTAAAAACGCGCCGTGGCGCAAGCGCGTGGCCGGCGAGAAGCAGCTCAATTACGCGCGTCGTCTCGGCTGCGATGTCAAGGAGGGCATGACCGGAAACGAGGTGTCCGTGGCCATCGACACCGCAATTGCGACACCGCGCGTGGATTACTACGTGGCTCAGATTCTGAAGATAGCAGAGAGGAAGTAGCCGTGGAAGCAGATCACAAGGAATACGGATTGCAGTATCGCCACAAGGACGATGACGACGGATGGCGGTGGGTGATCGAACAGGGTCTCAATTTCCGATCCAAGAGCCGTTCAACTGTCGAGAACGAGAAGACTTTCAAGGAAAGTCTCACCAACGTTTTCGTGTATCGCGTCGTCGAGCGCGACGTGTCTGAATGGCGACCGTTATGACGGAGCCGAAAACTGAGTACGCCGTCCAGCTGTGGAACGCTACTCGCGATGAGGGGTACTGGTCAGAGTATGAGGAGTGGGGCGACGGGAACGTCACGGTCTTCGAGTCGATGGAGATCGCCGAGGCGCAGATCGTCAGACTCAACAAGCGATTCCCGAATGCCACGTATCGCGTCGCCAAGCGTGTGAGATCAGACTGGGAGCCAGCATGAAGCGTGCCATCGATTACGCGCATCTGATCGGCAAGTACATCAGAATGGAGCGTGATGATCCTATCGAAGGCCCCGCTTATCACGGCATGGCGGCGCTCGTTGTCGCCGTGTGGGACTTCACCGCACCTGACGGCCGGCGCGGTGTTGAGATCTGCGGTGATGAAGGGTTCGGCTACGCGATTTGGGAGCACGAAGAAGAGGAGTGGCATTTCGCCATCGCGGTTGGCGAGGATCAGATGCATGATATATGGGGACGGGTGCCGCAGACATTCGGCACAGCACAAGAGGTAAGGAAGCTCAACAATGGACAGTAAGGCAATTGAACCGCAGACGTCATACACCATGTCGATTCGTGTCACCACACTGACCACGGCCGGCAAGGTCAAAAGTGGCGATCGCAACTACTACGACGTTGAAGTACCATCGCGCGGTCCCGATACGGTGCTCGAATGGGCGTCGACTCAAGGGTCATTGGACAAGTTGGTCGACATGGCGCATCATTTAATCGAGCTCTATGGCGGCACCGTGACAATCATGGATGCTGCAACACCTACACCACGTTGCGTCGACTCCGACCCGGGCCGCGCATGACGACGGATCGCACGTTCGTTCCGATCAATGGATTCTGTCCCGGTTGCGATTGTCCGATCGGCAGTAGCTGGGCATGTGCGCGATGCTGGCAAATGGTTCCACCGGAAATCCGAGAGATGCGTCGACAGGCATGGAACGCGCGCTCCTTCAAGCCGGCGTATCTGGACGCCAAAGAGGCCATGGTTCGTTGGTTCATGGAACGGAGAAGTAGGTGAAGAACAAAGTACGATGCTCGAAGATTAGATATCGGAGCAAGGATGCTGCCCTCAAGGCTCTCGTGAGACTTCCGACGTATCGTGGCGAATGTCGCGTTTACCGATGCGGGAAACACTCAGCCGCTAAGAACGTCTGGCACTTGACCAAGAATGCGAAGTGATGATGACGAAACGTACGCACATCAATGGCGTTCCGGTCGCCGAGTGGGGTATGTGGTGTGCGCACAGTAAGCACGTCATGGTGGCTGACCCGAATGACGACCGGGAGTTTCCGGATGCGATCATCGCCGACCCGTGGCCGTGTAACAAATGCACACCGGAACAGCTCGAAGCAGAGCTGAACGTTGAGGCAGCCGAGTATGATCGCGAGCAGTGGAACACGTACTGGAACACGACGCGCTAGGGGTTCTATCTGTGATCGATTTTCCTGGCGACCCGTTCGGGTCGCCGTCGATACCCAAGCCGTCGTTGATTCGCAACGGCCGGTATTACCTCCCCCCGGTCGGCGACCCGACCGCCAAAGCGGTGGCCAGGACGCGTGTCACCAATTTCGTGAAAACGGTCAGCGACACGTGGGCCCTGAATCGCTGGCAGCAGTGGCAGATGCTGGTGGGCCTGCTGAAGCGCGAAGATCTGTATGACTTGTTGCGTACGTTGCCGACCGACGACAAAGACGGCATCATAGAGATTGCCGACCGGGCCATGGAGGCGGCTAAGTCGGATCGTGTCGGTTTTTCGTATGGTGAAGGCGGCAACGAGACCGGCACCGCGCTGCATGCTTATACGGATCAAGTCGACCGTGGTGAACTGGTCACCGCAAGATCGATATGGAACCCCAAGCTGGTCAATTACCAGAGAGCAATGGCCGAGGCGTTGCTGGAAGTAGTGCCTGGTATGATCGAATGTCGGGTTGTCATTGAGCGGTTTGGTCTCGCCGGCACATTCGACCGCGTTCTTGCCTATGCTGAGCCGTCATTAACCGCCAATCCGTTGTTCATTGGCGACTTGAAGACGCAAAAGAAGTTCTATACCTGGTGGGAAATCGCGATGCAGCTCGCGCTGTATGCGCACGCCGACGCGATGTGGGACCACGACAAGTGGTGCTACATCGACATGCCGCCCGTGTCGTGGGACATTGCCATCGTGGCCCACATGCCGATGGTGCACGACGGCGACGACCCGGATCGGGTGCAGCTCTACCAGGTCGACATCGCCGAGGGCTGGAAGGCCTGTCAGCTGGTCTCTGACGTCCGAACCCTGCGCGCCGCAGGCAAGCGCTGGGGGCGACCCCTGGACACGCTCAGCGGCTCACTCAGCGCCATTGAGCGCTATGCCCTGCGCTTGCGTGACGCCGCCTCACAGGCAGACTTGACAGCGCTGGGCGCGGAAATGTTCGAATACTTCCGGGGTCGGATCCCCCCGGAGCTGGCCGAATTGGGCAGCAATCGCTGGAATGAATTCACCATCATCCGGCAGGATTCACCTATTATCCATAGCGCATAGTCACCGACGGCACGTGAAGCCACTTCGACATCGCGCATAGAGAAAAGAGAACATCGTGACCGACCCGTTCAACTCGTCGCCCGCTCCTGCCGCCGACCCGTTCGGCGCACCTGGCGGCATGGCCGACCCGTTCGGCAATCCGTCTGGCGGCGGCGGCATGGGGCCGCGTGGCCCAAAGGACCTGGCGGGCCGTCTCGTGGCGTGGCGCAAGCGCGGCGAGCAGGAAGTTGACGGCTACCGCAACCCCGGCTTTACGGGCGACGTGCCGAAGGTCATTCGCTTCACCATCGACATTGCCGTTCTCGACGGCGAGGAGACGGTGTACGCGAGCCCCGGGGCCGATGCGCCGTTCGGCGCGAAGCCGGAGCCGTGCGGCAAGGTGGGCGACATCTTCCGTGGGCGTTACTTCACCCAGAACGGCATCAAGAACAAGTTCAACGACTCCGATGTCATTCTGGGTCGTGTCGGCATGCTGGGCAAGAACGCCGATTTCCAGAAGCAGTACGACACCATCGAAAAGGTGGCGGCGTGGCTGGCGACCAATCCGTCGGCCGAGGACGTGAAGCGTGCCGACTTGTTCTGGACGATCGACGCGCCGACGGCCGCAGATCGTGAGATCGCCATGAAGTGGTTCGCCCAGAACCGGGACTTCCTGAAGTAACCGCGTGACGATTAAGCCCCCCACGGTGAGCCGTGGGGGGCTTAATCGCGTTTAGGGTAACACATTTAGCCCGCAACGATGGTCGGACCAACCAGCGTCGGCCAGTCCTTCACGGCGGCTAGCTTGTTCCGCTGCGCTTCGGGCAGCTTGACCTCTGCCGCGCCGTACTGATCGAGGCCGGCGGCGCGCAGCCACCAGGCGTCACACTCGTTGTCGTCAACGAATTCTCGGCCGCCGCGCTTGTACGCGGCCAGGATCATCGCCGCCTTGTCGGCCTTCCCGCTCCCCGTGGCGAAAGCTTTGAGCGTGCCCGGCGAAATGTGCACGTAAGGCACGCCGGCCTTGATGAGAGCCACGCGCACCGCGCCGTGCACCATGCCCTGTGTGTGAATCGAGAATCCGCGCGGGAGCGGAGTCTCGATCACCGCCAGGTCGACGTGCGGCTGAAGCGCGGCGATGACTTCGTCCTGGATGATGATGAGACGACGATCGCCCTTTTTCTCGTCCAGTTTGACGACCTTGGTGTGACCGTCAGAATAGGCGATACCCGTCCCGTTGAGACTGAGATCGAGTCCGATCACTTTCATTCCGTTTCCTTCCTGGTCTCAAGTCTCACCGAAGGCTGACGTCGGTCGCGCCAGGGCAGACGCGATTACATTCGCCCTGGGCCCAGTCTTTGCGTTCTTTCGTCGTCATGTCGTACCAGTTCTCCGGCACGATTACCGTTGTGCTCTCCATTCGATCCTTGCCGGGTCGACGGTATTTCAACTGCATGGGGCTGCCCGGGAGTGGCATTAATTCCTCTTCGGTCTCAGGGTCGTTTCGGTGATCGAAGTACCATTCGGCCCAGTCGGCTTCGCTCGCATCGTCCGCTGGTCTCACGGTCTCACCACTGGTCTCGGGTCTCATAGGGTCTCAACCCTGGTCGCACGCTGAGCACTGAGACCGCACATGCGGAGGTAGGTCTCAACCCCGTCCGGGTCTCGATACTGATCCTTAGGTGAGACCACGTGCACGAGACGGCTGAGACCGGAATTGGCGACCAACTTGGCGCAGTTGATACACGACGCCGATGAGACGTAGATCGTGCCACCGTGCATTTCGGTGTAGTCGGCGCGTACCAGTGCGTTGGCCTCGGCGTGGATACTGAAACAGGTGTCGTAGTTCGCGCTGGTCTCATGAGACTGAGACCGGGGACACCAGTCTCGGCAATCCTCCGAGACTTGATGTCCTCGCGCCGGCCCGTTGTACGACGCGATCAGTGGGCGATTGTCGCGCGTGACGATGAGCGCGCCCACCTGTCGCTTGGTGCAACGACTGCGGAAGGCCACGGTCTGCGCCATGGCCAGCCAGGTCTCATCCCAGCCAGGCCGGTGAGACCTGGTCTCAAGCTCAACCGTCACTCCTCGTCCTCGTCTCCGAAATTGTCACTGTAGACACCGTCATCATCCGGCCAGCTCACGCGAATGATTGCCTTGCCGATATCGGTATCGATAAGTTCGGCGACATCTTCATCCAGGTATTCATCATCTTTGAAATCGAAGAACGCTGTAGCTCCTTCTACGACATCGAGGAATTCGACGGTTCGAGCGCGTTCAAGGATAAGATGAGCGGCGTAATTACGCCGCTCATCTTCGGTGAGTTCTCTCATTTCCTTTTCCTGATTCAGATCGTATGAACTTCGTCGAGCGCCTGAGCGATCGTCGGATCAACGCGACGGGCTCGATCGAGCAAGATCAATGCCGGCATGCCGAACTGTCCCTTTTTCGGCCCCTTGGTCTGTCGCAAGTTCTCCAGAAGCTCATCCACGCTGTGGCACGCGTAGACGGTGTGCCAATCCACCTCAGCCGACACCATCATGTCGGGCGTGATCTTTTCCTTGTCGAGGATATCGACAGGACGGCAGATTGAACACGGCTCAGGAGTGGGTTCCTCGCAATTGATGTCGAGGTAGCGCTTGGCCAAGTCGGCGAGCTTGACGAGCACACCATTATCGCAGCCGTTTGCGGCGTGGTACGTTACCGATCGCGCGACCACATGCAGAACGTATTCGCCCGTTCCGTCGGTCTTGCAGTACAACTCCAATTCGGTCCACTTCGGCTTTGCCGGCTTGGTGGCGACATCGCTCGACGACATGGCGACAATCTCGCCTTTGAACTGAACGCTGGGCCCTGCGGTGCGCAGGCGCACGTACCCTTCCGGTACTCGTGACTGCGTGACAGGGTGAAAGATTTCCATGTCTATCTCCTTCCTGGGTGCATAGTACCAGCTCAGCGGGAGGAGACCAGACGAGCCAAGTGTTTACAACGGGCCATCGAGGTGTTATCCTTACGGCGAATAGTGATCGATCAGGAATGGAGAAACGGAAATGGGTGACACGCTGCAATGGATCAAGCCCGGCGCTGAAGTCGTGATGTATTCCATGGCACATGGAAGTACTGACGCATCGGTGACCACCATCGATCGCGTGCACAAGGTGACGTTCACCGTGAAGGGGTCCACGCGAAAGTTCGGAATCGTTGACGGATATTCAAAGGAGTCGGGGTCCTGGTCGGCTGGCTACAAGGTCGTTCCGCCCGATTCTGATGAGGCTGTCCGCGCACTGCGTCGTCAAGAGGTTTATCGGCAGCGGCAGCGAGTGGCCGCCAATTATGGGCGCTGGCTCAAGAGCCCCACGTTTGCGCATCGACAAGCGCTGATCGACGCGCTCAATGCGGTCGATAGCGACGGGGAGTGAGCATGGGCACCGGTCCGGCAGTACTTCGCGCTACGAACGAGCTACTCTCCATCATCAACCACACCGGTCTCAATTCTGACGAGAATGCCTTCGTGGATACTGCCTTCAGGAAGGGGAGACTCATCTCGTTCGTCAGCGGGGTGGACGTAGTGAAGATGCAGGAAGCGTTGACGAAGTTTTTCGAAGGTCGTGTTTACACTGCCAAAATCGACAGCACCAGAGGCGTTCTGGTCGTCGTCCAGTCTTACCGAGAGTAGGAATTCATGACCACAGAACGCGTGGAGGGTAGTTACAGTTTTATCGCCGCCGAGCTGACCGCCCGATTTAAGCACCCAGTTTCTCGCCAGCAAGTGTACATGTGGCGCGGACGTCGCGACGTCAACGGTTTCCCGGACGAGCACGCGGTCCAAGTTGATGGCAAAGAGGTATCAGGTTTTTACCTCGACGAGGTTGTGGCGTGGTATGACCTCAACTACCCCGAAGCCCGAAGGGAGCGGTTGAAGTGTCAGAACCAAGCCCGGAAAGAGAAGCAGTCGGCGACAGATTCAGGAGGATCTACAATTATCTGAATTCTATCGCCACAGAAGTGTCGGAGATCCGCCGAACGTACATCATGATCATGTCCGGGCCGGATCTGAACACCGTTATCGATATCGAAGACGACGAACGGGATCTCGATCGGGATCTTCATCGCCTGGAAAAGCTGATCAAAATGCATCAAGGATTGTTCTAGCAGCAAGTGTTTACAGGATCCGGAACGTCTGCTAGGCTGAAGCGGAACCGGAACGGAACATGAACCAGAAGGAGCTTGACGTGTCGGACAATGACTTCTCCATCCTCTCCGACGAGGAGACCCGCGCCGCGATTGCCGAAGCGGGCCAGCCGGACGAGGTCGAGCAGGTCGACCGTACCCCCGTTCTCAATGCGGTCGAGCGCGCCGACGCCGCCCTGGCCGAGTCGGGCGAGGTCACGTCGGGCGAGGTCACGTCGGGCGAGGTCACGTCGGGCGAGGTCGAGCAGCCGAAGCGCACCATGCCGCGTCGGCGGGTGACCAAGGTGGCGCAGAAGCACATCGCGCAAGACGTGTTGGCCAACGCTCTGGCCAAGGCCCTCGGCTACTGGCGCGAGGATCTGGAGCTTCGTCAGCGCCTGGAGGAGGCCGGCATCGACATGGATCAGTTCGCCACCATCCTCAAGGAGCAGGGCGACCGGGCGGCCAGGGCGCTCGGCTTCACGGAGGCGTGGTACGCCTGATGAAGCCGATCAAGATCACCGATGTCGACGATCACGCGGAATACGTCGTCTACAGTGACGGCAACGACGAGCAGATTCGAGATCTGCTCGACGCCCTAAACTCCACCGATTGCCTCGTCGCCGGGGTGATGAAGTAATGGGAGAGGACTACGTCGGCCGGGTTGTGTACACGCTTGACGGTTTCACGCGCGGGAAGGTTATTTCCGTTGCCAGGACTCTTGGCGGCGAAATTTCTCACGTGAACGTCGAGCTTGATGAGCCCAACAAGGACGGCGAAACTCGCGTTCGGTGGTATTGGGCAGAGTGCAAGCTCGCCTGACAATCGAAAAAGCAATCCCCCGTCCCGTGGCACTCGGGACGGGGGATTTGTGCAACTGCACCGTGTCTGCGGAAGTTGCGCCGCGAGCCTACACCTGTTTGTCGGCCAGCTTGATCGCCGGAGTGAGGTTCTGTCGGAACATCAGCCCCAGGACGGCACTGGCCACAACGGTGACCGCGCCGATGACCGTCGGCGGCAGGTTGAGCCCGAAGGCGGTGGCCGCCTCGGCGATCGTGGCCAGTGCGCCCGTGACGAGCGAGACCGCGACCGGCCGCGCCAGGACCGCCGTCACGATGGCGGCTAGAGCCGTGGTGATGGTCGTGACGGCAGCCGTCTGGGTGCCGTCCAGGCTGAGCAGGAAGGCGAGAACCGTGGCGATGCCGCCGTTCACCGCCCAGGCAACGACTGCCGGCTCGTAGGCCAACAGGCTGTGCAACTTCGACCACAGGTTCATTGAATTCCTTCCGGGTTGTCCATGGGGAAACGTTAGACGACGAAAGCTTTGTAGTCCACGTAGCTTGCCAGACGTTGCAGGGTGGACAAGTGAATACGGTACGAGCCGTTGTCGCCCCAGCTATTACTCCACGAATTGCGCACCCGCACGACACAGTTTTCCATGTCGAATTTGTGTTGCGTCGCCCAGGTCAGCTTTTCCACGGCGCTGATGCATGTTTCGTGACCGCCGGCAACGCCAGAATCCAATGCGCGCTGAAGGTCCTCAATAGCGCCATTGCCGTCCACAAAGCCTTGCGGATTGGGCTCCATCCACGCATTGAACCACGGCGACCCCATAATCACCGTGCCGGACTGCAACAGCGAGACCATGCCGTGCACATCATTCGCCGTCTTGTGCCCCTTGATCAGTCCCTGCGTCTCCAGCTCGTGGCAAACGTACAGACCGGTAGACCCGCAATCCGTGGGCGGCCATTCCTGCGACGGGTCGCCCGTCTGCCACGTGACGGAATGGTACAACTTGATCGCGAACTTTTCATTGGCCACGGCATCGGTGAGCGACAAGCCGGCATTGATGACCGCCTGCGCACCGACCTTGCCGTTCAAATGTTCTGCCAGCGACACAGTCCCCGCATTGCAGGTGCAAGAGCCCAGAGCGTCCACGTCGGCCGCGCCCGCCACGAGTTCGCTGGTACGAATTCCTTGGGCAAACAAGTCTTCCTGATCAAGCACCGGAACCGGCGGCTCGTGGTCCACTTCGATCAGGGGTTCACCGCGATGGAAATGTAGAGTTTCCACGCGCAGTGGTTCTGCGACCTGGTAGCGGCCGAACTTGGTGTGACCCACGCTGCTGTACGTCATACCCATCGCCTCGTTCTATTGGTGAGCTTACACACTGCTTTCGTCACCGATTCCAAGGTGACTGTGCACAGCGTCGAGTTTCTCTGCGTGAGTGTCGAGCTTTTCGCCGTGCTCATCCTGCTTATTTGTAATCAAGTTTTGGCCGACCATGATCACACTGAGCATGACGAGTTGGATGAAGGTCTGCGATACCCATTGAATGTAATCGGGAAGCTTGTCCGATCCGTACGGAAATCCAAGAATGGCAAGCCCGACGAAGATGTAGGCACACCACATAGTGCCCACCAACTCCGTGAGCTTCACGGCCAACCAGTTATTGATGTCCTTCATCAGCTGGTCTCGGCTTTGATTTCCGTGACGCCCGCACCCAAATCGGTGGACTTCCATGCCGTTGGAACGTTCACATTCACCGAGCCAATGGTGACCGGCGGCGGCGGCACGGGATCGAGAATCGCGTTCTCGCGTGCCGCTTGAAGTGCACGAAGCCGCGCCTCGCGATCGGCGGTCAACTTTCCGACCGGCACGCCGTTGATGGTCGCCCCGTTGGGCAGCTGAACCTGCGTGTCCTCAATTCGACCGCCGCCAGGTTCATCAGAAACCTGTACGAACCAGTTACCACTGGTCATCATGGGAATCCAAGCCATGTCAGACACCTCCGTGGGGGCCGCAAGGGGTGTGGAAGTGAGCCAGCCGTCAACGACAACGGACAGGTCGTAATGACCGCCGGAGCCCTGCCCACCGGGGCCATACCGCGGGTCGGCGTACTGATGAAAGACCGTGGTGATGCCGTTCAGCGTTTCCTGTACCGGCCCGCTGCCTGGATAGGCGGCTACCGCGTAATGCGGGTGCGGCACACCAGCCGCCACAAATGCCGCCTGAAGCGCCGCCCAGTCGGCCATGCCCACGTACACGGTCGGCTCCGCGTCGCCACGAGCTCGCTTGGCCTTCACCCACGCCACCGCCTCGACGGCTGTGGCGTCACCGTTCTCGCGGTCGAGGACGTCCGCGTCCAGCGTGGAGGCCAAGACGGCGCAACGGACGTGGATCGAGTCGGGGAACCGCGTCCAGGCGGCTGCCGTCCAGGCACTTGGCGGTGTGCCGGCGGGACCGAAATGGCCGTCCACATACCCGAGGACGTAATCCCAGGGCTTTCCGGTAGCGGGGTCATTGACGGGAATGTCCGTCGGCGTGATGGAATCGACCATTCTTCGGGTCACGAGACCAACCCCCTGACGTAAATCTCGCCTTCGAAATCGGAAACGCTGAGAACGTGCTTTCCGCCATGACCTCGATGATGAAACACGCACAGCAGTTCAAGGTTTGCCGCGCTGTCAATCCAGGCACCGATACCCTCGCCGCTGACGCCGGGGTAATCTTTCTCCAGCAACGTCAGGTCCACGCCATTTTGCAATGCGAATTCAATGTGCTGATGATGACATTCCAGCGGCTTTGACAGGTCACATTCCGAAGTGTCCCCGCCTCGATGCTGCACAGCGAAATCGCAATGGTAAGTATCAGATTCGCGGCGGCGACGCTTGTACTCGTCGAAATCGCGCTTGTGCGGATCCTTGTCGCGTGGCTCATGTTCGGGGAAGTGAATCACGTAGTGGTGCGTTTCGGCTTGATCGTGCGCCACGACCGGATCGCTCATGACCGACCTCGTTTCTCTAGGTTTGTCACCCGAGTGTTTAGGTCGTCCACGAATCGCCTGACGTGGGTCATGCTTCCATCTACACGATGCACGATGTCTTTCATGGATTTACCGCCATTGAAGGCAATCTCGTTTTCAACGGCGATGACGCGGTTGTCGATCTTGGCTAGCGCTGCATCTTGATCCGACAAACGTTCCATGACGCCAGGCTTATGAGGGACACCCGGTCTAGCTTTAGTGCCGTTCCAATCTTCTATGAACTCGTCGAACTTGGTATTAAATCCACGTACCTTGCGCACTAACCAAACGGCCCCGCCGACGAATGCTATTGATCCTGCACCCAATGAGCCAAAGATCGTGGCTACCGAAGTGACGTCCACCATTTGCACTCCCTAGTCGGCGAGCTCGGCTTTACGCGTACTGCTGTGTGAAGTTCGAATTCGAGACAACTTGGAAGTTGTTGACCAACGACGCAGTGCTCGTACCGTAAGCCGGGTCGGAAACCAGCCAATCCGTAGGAGAAATGACAGCACCGCCGCCGGGAAAAGTTTCCCTGCTGGCCTGATAGATGACCAAGAAGTTCGATGCGGCACAGGTGTATATGTGCCAACCCGTCCCCAGGGCGGTAGCAATCTCAGAGAGATTGCTACCCGTATACTGGACGGCCTGTACGGTGCCGGCAAATGTATGATTCGCGATCATTAACCGATCTCCTATACGTGAACCCATGCGATGGTGAGGGAAGGGCCAACGGGAGCGCCGACGACATTGGTCAGGCTGCCGCCCGAAGTTTGCGACACTACGACTTCGAGGAAGTCGCCGACATTCATGAACACATAGGTCGTGGGCGTTGCAAACGTGCCCCAGCTGGCGGAACCTGGAAGACCTTGCATTACGCTCGATTGAATGAAGCTTCCATTCTTCTTGATACCTACACTTCGATAGCCAGTGCTATTGATGCCAAAGCTGCAATACGCATTGGCCCTGTACCAGCCGGCCACCTGCGCCGTATAGCGCGAGTTGTTCACGCTATTGCTGTGGCCGTTGTACGTGTCGATCAGAGTCGAGTCGAACGTCAGCGTCGTGTCGGCGGTCCCGGTAGGGATCGCCTGGCCCGAGTTCTGATAGATCAGCGCAATGGGCGGATTCTCCAGAAAGGAAATGCCACTGTAGTAAGTGTTGATGTTGTCCGCAGTGGCAATCTCGCCGACGGCGAACTGGTGTGGAACAGGAACGGTAGCCATGTCGCTTCGTCCTTTGTCGGCGAGATTTACCAGTTAAAGACGTTGCCGGCGTCGAGCTGCCCCAACACCGGGTCGTTCAACGTCAGACTCATCAGTGTCAAAGTGGCGACCGCTGTAGGCATCAGGTCAAACGTGACGACCCAATTGTTGCTACTCCAGTCAATGTCGTGATGAACGCCGATGATAATGACGTCCAGCGTGATCGAGTTCGCGCCCACGGGTCGGCGATTGAAGATGACGCGATCGCCGATGTCCAATTGCAACAGCGTGTTGAACAGCGTCGGCAACCTTCCGGGCGTGAATTTAATCTGCTGCACACGCGCCTTCGGCTGGGCGTACTGATTCCCCATCCAGTTGGCCAGGTCGACCGATTGGGTGACCTGGTTGAACAGGCTGGTCAATTGCTGACTACGATCACCGTACTGATTGATCGACGACAATTCCTTGACGTAGATCACCGGGCTGCTGGTCGTAGTCGAGCCGAATTCTGGTGTGCCTTGGTGGGTGACTTGAATGTCGTTGTAGACGTACTGAGGGTCATAGTCGAGTTCGACGTCGATCAAGTACGGCAGTTCACCGGCAGCCGTATTTTCACCAAATGTTGCCTGAACGCCACGATCCAGAATGTGGTTACGCGTCTTGTAGACCATGTAACCGGCCTTGTCGATATACAGCAACGCGCGTTCCGTGTCTGCGACATTGCCGATCGCAGCTCCGATGTTTTGTCCTTCGATGCCCGTAGCGCCACCAAGCAGGCCCGTCAAGGCGTCGTAATACACCCGATGTGGCACTGTCCACAGCATGTACGACAGGAATCGCGACACGCGCCAGTCGCCGTAATCGTTGGCCATACCGTTAATACCGGTAAAGTTGTACGTGACGATCCGGCTGAATCCGAGCATGCGTGGATACACTGCAATATGACTGATAGCCATATTGGTGTAGAAATCATTGGTGAAGTTATCGGTTTGGCCACAGAAGCTGAACTGATTCCAGATGTTCGCCATCGTGTCGGCACCGGTCAGAATTTCTGAATTGCCGATATACAGCGTGTATTCCGTGTCGAAGAAGATGAGCGACATGGGTACAACCTGGTCAGCCCAGCCGGCAGCGGAAGATGGTGCGTGGTCGGTGCGAACGCCGGTGTTCACGTTCCATGTGGAGACGTGAATGCCGGCCCCGTTGTCCATCCACACCTGGATGATTGGACCGGTCGGCCCGGTCGCGGTGAAGATGGCGCTCCGAGCCGCTGTGGTTACGGGGCCGGTGTACGGGACCTTCATCCACCAGGTGACGGTCACGCCTACGTCGGTCGGTGGCAATGGCACGCCGCTGTACGTCAGCGAGAAGCCCTGGCTGCCCTGGCTGGACAGCAGGCCACTCAGGGCCCAGTTCGTCCCCGAGTCGCCCACCAGCTTGATCGAGCTGTCGCCGAAGGCCTGCGTACCCGCGCCGGGGCCACTCGCCGCCTGTACGACCTGGAGTGGCGTCGAATTGCCCATAACGCCGATGTTGATGGCCGTACTGGAACTGTTGCCATCTCCACATGGCCAATAACCCGCTGGTCCGTCGATGAGACGTTCGCCTTTGACGATGCTCGGCATGATGCCGACGAACATGGCCCACGCGTCCACGCCGACCGCATTGACCTCGCCCCAGTGTGGATCGCTCCATACTTCGGGCCACCGTTCCATGTAGCCAACAAACACCGGATAGCTTTTGCCCTGCCATATAGCGGTCAGGCGAATTGGCGTATACGCTTGAATCGTATAAGGGCTTTGTGTGTTGCTGGGCGTCAGGTATCCGTCATCATTACGCAGCACGAAATTCGCCGTACCTGCTTGCAGGCTGTTTAGTTCATACTGCCTGCCGCGCTGGAGATTCACCGAGAGCAAACGTGTGGAAATATCCACGTACTGCAACTGGTCCGGCGGCGTGCTGGACGGGTAGCCGAAAGCGGCCTCCAGTTTCAGGTACGGCCACAGCGGATTTACTATGGCCGGCGCTTGCGGATTAAGCTGCAACCCGACGATGGTTTGACTGAGATCCAGAAGGTTGTTATTGGCCTGCGTGAGCGTCAATCGTCCGACATAAGTGGTAGCGCTCGTAGGCGGTGAACCGTTTTGACCAAACGTGGGCGTCGCAAACGCCGCCCCAGGTGGGGCCACGGCGGTGAATGAAGTGTTAGCCCATGCGCTGCTGCCCAGGGTGAAGTTGGAGCTCACCGCCGTCGATAGCAACGTTCGCGAGCCATTCAACCACTGAATGGCCAGAACGTTACTCGTCCATCCTGGCGGCGAGAAAAAGTACCCCTCCACCGTGTAATCGAGCCCCGGGGTCACGGCAGGGGCGGTCGCCAGGTTGGCGTACATATTCAACGCACTGAATCCACCTGCGGGTTTCACGAGCGCGCAGTTGTTGGTGGTGAGACGTGTGTCCGCGTGATAAACCGAAGGATTGGTAAATCCGGTAATCGAGCTGAGGGTCGCGTTGGTCGCCGTCCAGCCTGTTACGCTCGCCGCGAAGACCGGATTGTTGTTCAGCGGATTAATGGAATAGAAAAGCGGAGTCGACGCGCCACTGGTCGCCGGCTGCGCCGCCACCTTAATGTATACGTCGCCCTCGACAGTCGTGTTATTGGTTGTACCCCACGAGGCGCTGTATGAAAGATCCCACCCACCGATGTGCGCATAATCAGTCGTCCACTGCTGCGACCGCTCAGCCGCCGCCATGGAGACAACGAAATCCGCCTGCGACGGCGTAAGGGTCAATGACGTAGTGGACGATTCATTGGTGAAGGTCGCGGCAAGGGTGTCGGTTGTCAACCACGTCGGCATGTTGTTGACCTGCCAGACAATGGAGGCCAACGCAGTGACCTGCCCCAACGGGGAAACAGACACCTGCGTCGTCGAAGGCGATACATTCGGAGCTGCCCAGATGGAACACTGCGCCGTCGAGCTCCACCCCTGAGTCTTGTTCAGGGTGACCTGAGCGGCGTAGAAGAAATCCCACGCATTGGGTCGATTAAAAGCGCCGACACCCACCGAAGCGAACGCCGCCCCTGTCGGAGCTTGAGCCAGATTGGTTACCTGGGTCCATTCTCCGGGGGGAATGTACGTGTAAGGACTACCGATGCTGGTCGAAATGTTGGTGAGCGACGAGTTGTACCACAGAATTTCTGCTGCGGTGAAATTGATACCCGTCGGACAGTACAAATAACCGGATGCTGCGTAGAACTGATTCGGGACAACGCTGACCAGATGGCTCGTGTCAGTTCTTAGCGTTACCGAACTTGATGTCCCATTAGGCGTAATACGAACCGACGGAAAAGTGTTGTACATCTGTGCGGTTGACGACGAAAACGTTCCGTTTGTTCCCGTCCATCCCGTCAAGGCCGGCGTCGTGGTGAAGTACGGATTTTGATTCAGCACGCGCGGCTGCGACACGCCGGCATTCGAGATGTACCACACATTGCCGGCTGCCGGCGGTGACGAGCCGCTGACTGCGATATTGATAGACGCAGTAACGGCACTCGCCACCGGGGCGGCCAGTGTGGTGACATTGGTCCACGATTGCGCCGGAATGGTGTTGTTCGCGCCCGTGGTCGTGGAAAGCAAGGAGCCGGAAGAGTTGTACCAGTTGATGTCGACACGTGCAGTGGTTACGGAATTCGTGAACCACAGGTAAGCACTTCCGGATACCAGGCCGGACGTGAATCCCGAAATGCTGACATTACCCGAAGTGGTGCTGACGGTATTGCTCGTACCGTTGTTGACAACCTTTCCTGAATACGGATTGTTGCCATACGACTTCGTGTTGACTGCTGTGAGCGTGCCATTGCTCACCGTCCAGGGCGCTGTTACACCGTTTTGAAAACTGTAGTTCTGGTTCAGCAGAAAGACCGTTGGCGCGACAACGGGAGGCGACGACGCCAGTGGAACCCAGTAATTTCCGGCGTCGTCGCCCACGGCCACGGTCGTCGGCAGCTGCGTGACGGCGTGCCAACCCGTGAAGCAGAACATCCAGTTGCCGCCGGTAATGCCGTTGACCGTGATATTGAGCATCTGGTTGGCGGGCGGCGTTTGGCTGTACGTGTCCGTCACCGACCACGAGCCGTCGTAGACCTGGACAACCTGCGGAACGGCCACTAGACGGTTCCCCTTCCGAACAGCGACAATCCGTTCGTCGGATTGCGGAAGTCGTAACGCAATGTCTGCGTCTGATTGAGACGCTGGATCTGCTGTTCGGCCACGACGGAGCCTGCAATGTTGTTAACGATGACGAGGTTGCCACCGCCGGCACCAACGCCTGCCGCGCCGCCGATCCCGGAAGGCAATCCGGCTACACCCACGCCGCGATACATGGCCGGATTGGAAACCACGCCCCCGATGTGAGCAATGGCGTCCTGAATGGCGGGCATGCCATTGATCATGCCCATCGCGATACCGGTCGTGAGGTGCACGCCGACTTCACGCGCCATTCGACGAGAAGGCGAGCCATGTTCAAACGCGGCTTTAAAGCCGGCGATGATGCTGTCTGCGAAGCTGTTGATCTGGCCCATGAGCCAGTTCCAGCCGTTCCAAATACCCTTGGCGAGGCCCGTAACGAGGGAATAGCCAGCGTTGACGAGCCAGTTTTGTGCATTGACGAAAAACGCACCGATCCGACCAGGCAATTGATTGAACCAGTCGAAGAGGCCTTGTTCACTCTGCTTGATGCCGTCCTGGATGCCCTGAATCAGTTGAGCGCCATTGCCGACGAGCCACTGGCCGATGCTTGACAGGATGGACTGGATTTTGTCAGGCAACGTCCTGAACCAATTAAGGACGTTCTGATCCTGCTGATTGATGCCGTCATTCAATCCCTTGACGAGTGAATTTCCGTCACCAAGAAGCCAGTTTCCAATATCCGTCAGAATGGCTTGAACCTTGTTCGGCAGATCGCGGAAGAAGTTGTACACCGCCACGACGCCCTGCAAGATTCCATCGTCGAACTTGCGCATGATGTCGAGACCGCCCTTGGCCAGCGTGCCGGCGAGGTAGCCGACCTGCTGGCCAATTACAGTGGGCATGTGCTCGAAGTAGACGAGAACGCGATTTCCGCCGTCCTGAATGTACTTCAGGAAGCCGTCCATGGCATTCTTCGCGCCCGTCTGCAATTCCTTGCCGAAATTGCTTGCGCCAGTATTGGCCTGAGTACCCAGGCCGATTACCCATTTTCCGACCGACATAATCGCAGCATCGGCGGCATCCGGAAGCTTTCCGAGCCAGCTAATGGCGGACGAAATCCAGGTGACCACGTCGGAGAAGCCCTTGACGACATCCTTGGTGCTGCTGGCCAACGCGTCCAGGAAGCCCGCAGCAATCTTGGCAGCTTCGATAAGGCCTGGCGTCGACTGCTTGACGACCTGCGTAAAGACGGGAATCAAAGGCGTCAGCGCCGTTGCGATGCCGTCGAATGCCTTAGCCAGATTCAAAAGGGCGGGCTCGGCCTCTGGAATAATGTCAACAAGCGCTTGTAGTATCGAACTTACAAAATCGGTCAACGGCGGCAAGAGGGGCGTAAGCGCATCAAGCATTTGCTGCAACGCCTTGCCCCACATGTCGCCGAGCTGCGTTGCGATCTTCTCGATCATGGGCAGCAACGGTTCGATCGCCTTCATCAAATCATCGAAAGCAGTCAGCACCACGGCAAGCATAGGGGCGAGGATCTTCAGCGCATCGACGAGCAGTGAGCCAGCAACCTTGATGAAATCGCGAAAAGCGTCAGCCAGTGGGCCAAATACTGGGGTCAGCGCCGTAATAGAATTGCCGATCACATCAACGATGTTCTTAAACGCGTCGCCGACGGCGGTGTTCTTCGACAGGCCTTCCAGCGTATTGTCGAGCATTTTGAACAGGCTGTTCAGCGCCGGTGCCATGACGTTGCCGATGGCGATTGCCGTATTTTCAAGCTGCGCCTTGAATTGCGAGAAGCTAAAGCTCAGGTTTCCCTGAACTTCAGAGAAGCCCAAGACATCGCCATTGGCATCCTGTGTCGCAGAACCGACGGCCTTAATGGCATCGGTCAGGCTGTCCGCCTGGCCGTTAGTCGCCTCCAGGGCGGCTTGCAAACCGGGCGACGTGCCGATCAGCTTTTTCATCGCCTCGGGAACTGTCTGCCCAATGGCGGCGGCATTCTTCTCCGCAACCTGGCGCAACCATTCCAGCGTGCCGGCAAGACCCTGGTTGCTCAAATGCTGCTGAACATCGTCCGACGTGATGCCCAGCTGCGTGAATTCCTTGGTCATCTGCGTCGTGGGTGCGATCAAGCTCTTGATCGCAGCAGCGACGTCTTGCGCGGCACGCTGCGCGGTCGTGCCATGTGCCGTCATGGCCGCCTCAACGGAAGCCACATCGGCGAAGCTCAGATGAACCGCCGAGGCGATGGGCAGCACCGTGGCGAGCGACTTCGAGAATGCGTCGAAGTTCGTCTTACCGTACGAAATGGCCTTCACCATTTCGCTGGTAATATTTGCGGCGTCGCTTGCCTTCAGGTTGTAGTCCTGCATGACGGTGGTCACCGCGTCGGCGACGTGCGTCAGGTCTGCACCCTCGTCTTTTGCGCCTTCGGCAGCGGCTTTCATGACCGTCAAACCGTCGGCTGCGTGATACCCCGCCGATTCAATGGGGTACATGGCCTTCGCCAGCTCGTTGGCCGTGAAGCCAACCTGGGTGGCCATGCCTGTCAGGCCGTCGCTAACCATTTGAGTGGCCTGCTGCGATTCGCCGGCACTGGTCACCAGTCGGGTGACGGAAGCTTGAAAATCGGCTGCCATTGTGGCGCTGGCAATGGCTACGGTGCCAATAGCAAGGCCGGTCTTTTCGACAACCGCGCCGAGTGCCACACCCGCACCGCCCACGCTGTCCGCCGAGGCGGCTGAGGCCTTCCCCGCCTCGGCGGACGACGCGGCGGCAGCATCCATGGACGCAGCAGAAGCGTCAGCGGCCTCGGCGAGGTGTTCGTACGCGGCGGCGGCTTCGTCAGTGGCGGCAACAACGGTTGCGGCGGCTTCCTCGGTGGCCGCCGCCGCGTCGGTCATAGCCCCGGCCATCTCGTCGGAAAAGACCGTTAGATTGGCGGAAGTTTCTGCCAGCGCCGAGTCGAATTCCTCCAAGGCGGCAATCGCCTCTTGCAGGCCCGCAATCCACTGAGCAGTGTCGACGACGAGCTCAAGAATTGCGGGAGGCAGAACTTCAGCCACGATAGACCATCCCTACAATTACGTCGATCGCGGCGTCATATGCCTCACCGGCTGCTTCGTCCCACGCGGCTTCGAGATAAGGCCGAGCCGGGGTGCGTGTAGCGTGGTTACGGCCGGAATAGCCACCAAACTGATGGATTCGGCTATAAGGGGCTGTACCACCCACAACGGCAGTGCCGTTCCCCGTCATTTTCGTGGTGACGCTGTCGCGCAGTCGTCCGCTGATCATCGCGGGCGGACTGCCGGGGCGGACGGAG
>Ga0207694_10000087_pt1 | contig 107288 bp, 93 predicted proteins | sample KBSC34metaG_FD_184353 | JGI IMG/M metagenome (GOLD analysis project Ga0207694, IMG submission 184353) | Corn rhizosphere microbial communities from Kellogg Biological Station, Michigan, USA - KBS C3-4 metaG (SPAdes) (version 2) | ecosystem: Host-associated > Plants > Roots > Rhizosphere > Soil... | reverse complement strand
AAGTCCGCCTTCGCGGACTCGTTGCCGTGCCTCCATTGCCCGTCCCCGGCCTCTGCCCATCCTCGGCTTCCCCGAGGCCGTTCGTGCGCCCCCCGAACCGCGGCCGGGAGTCCGCGAAGGCGGACTTTGGGCCGTTGTTGCCGCGAATTCATTCGCCCGTTGCCAGCCCGTCCCCGGCCTTTGCCCATCCTCGGCTTCCCCGAGGCCGTTCGTGCGCCCCCCGAACCGCGGCCGGAAGTCCGCGAAGGCGGACTTTGGGCCGTTGTTGCCGCGGATTTATCCGCCCGTCGCCAGCCGGTTCCCCAGGGTCTCACCGCCGCCGCAGCCTCCCCATCATCTCCCGCCGCTCCGCCCCGCGCCCGGCGCTCTCGCCCGCCTTCTCGCCCGCCTTCGCATCCCCCGACGCCGAGGCGGCCGTGAGATGCTCGGCCAGGGTGCGCACCGTCGGGTAGAGGAAGAGGTCCACCACCAGCACCTTCGCCCCCAGCGCCGCCTCCAGCCGCTCCTGCATCCGCCCCACCAGCAGCGAGTGGCCGCCGATCTCGAAGAAGTTGTCGTCCAGGCCGACGCGCGCGGCGTTCAGCACCTCGCGCCACACCTCGGCGATCTTCCGCTCCAGCCCGCTCTTCGGGACGGCGTACGAGCGGCCCGCGTCGGCCTCCGGCGGCGCGGGGAGGCGGCGGCGGTCGACCTTGCCGTGCAGCGAAACCGGGAGCGCGTCCAGCGTGACGAAGGCGGCGGGGACCATGTAGTCGGGGAGCCGCTCGCGCAGCCACACGCGCAGCTCGCCCGCGCCCGGCGCCGCCGCTCCGGGCGCCGGCTCCAGGTAGCCGACCAGCTGCTTTCCCGCCCCCTCGCCGCGCGCCACGACGGCGGCCTGGCCCACGGCCGGGTGCGCCAGGAGCGCGGCCTCGACCTCCCCCGGCTCGATGCGGTGGCCGCGCACCTTCACCTGCTCGTCGGCGCGCCCCAGGAACTCCAGCTCGCCGGACGCCAGCCAGCGCGCACGGTCGCCGGTGCGGTACATCCGCGCGCCCGGCGCGGCGGCGAAGGGGTCGGGGAGGAAGGCGGCGGCGGTCATCGCCGGGCGGCCCAGGTAGCCGCGCGCCAGCCCCTCGCCGGCCACGTACAGCTCGCCGCCCACCCCGATCGGCGCCGGGCGCAGCCTCGCCTCGAGCACGTAGGCGCGCGTGTTCTCGATCGGCCGGCCGATGGGCGGAAGGCCGGCCGCGTCGCGGTCCACGCGCGCGGCGGTGCTCACCACGCTGTTCTCCGTGGGGCCGTAGAAGTTGAGCAGCTCCATCCCCTCGGGCGCGCGGCGGCGGAGCGCGTCGCCCCCGGCGCCGATCCCCCACAGCCGGGCCGGCTTCGGCGCGCCGCGCTCCAGCGCCTCCAGCAGCGCCTCGGCGATGGGGGTGGGATAGAAGGCGTAGGTGACGCCCCGCCGCTCCATCCACGCCAGCAGCGCCGCCGGGTCGGTGCGCGCGGCGTCGGAGGGGACGTGCAGCGTCCCGCCGCTGGCGAGCGCCGACCAGGTCTCCCACACCGACGCGTCGAACGAGGGGCTCGCGGCCGTCACCGTGTCGCTCGTGGAGCCCTGGTGGAACGTGCTCCCGTACCATGCCAGCAGGTTCGCCAGGCCGCGGTGCGGAATGGCCACGCCCTTCGGCGTCCCGGTCGATCCCGAGGTGTAGACGACGTACGCGAGCCGGTCCGGATCGACGGCCGCGCCCACGCGCTCCGCCGGTTCCGCCGCGAGCGCCTCCGCCTCCGCGTCCAGCGCGACCATGGGAATCGCGATCGATCCCAGCCGGTCGCGATGCGCGGCGCGGGTGAGGAGCGCGGCGGCGCCGGAATCGTCCAGCATCCAGGCGATGCGCTCCGCCGGCGCGGCGGGGTCGAGCGGGAGGAAGGCGCCGCCCGCCTTCATCACCGCCAGCTCGGCGGCGGCGAGCGCGGCGGAGCGCTCCAGCAGGATCGCCACGCGGTCTTCCGCGCCGACGCCGAGCGCGCGCAGGCGGTGCGCGAGACGGTTCGCCCGCGCGTCCAGCTCGCCGTAGGTCAGCGCCTCGTCGTCGGTCACCACGGCGGGTGCGTCGGGCGTGCGCGCGGCGCGCGCCTCGAACATCGCGTGCACCGTTACGGGATCGCGCTCCGCCTCCGTGCGGTTCCAGGCGCGGAGGACGAGGTCCTCTTCCTCCACCGAGAGGAGCGGGAGCCCGGAGACGCGGAGGTCGGGATTCGCGGCGGCGGCTTCGATCAGGCGGGCGAAGTGGCCGGCCATCCGGCGGATCGTCTCCGCGTCCCACAGGTCGGCGGCGTACTGGAAGACGCCGCGCACCGCGCCGCCCGCCTCCACCATCGCCACCGCGAGGTCGACCTTCGCCGTCCCGCTGTCGCCCACGCCGAGCTCGACCGTGACGCCCGGGAGCGACGGCGCCTCGGGGAGCGAGGTCTCGAACGTGAACATCACCTGGAAGAGCGGGTGGCGGGCCAGGCTGCGCTCGAGCTTGAGCTCCTCCACCAGCCGCTCGAAGGGCACCTCCTGGTGCGCGTAGGCGTCGAGGGTGACCTCGCGCACCCGCGCCAGCAGCCCGGCGAAGGTGGGGTCGCCGGAGAGGTCGGTGCGCAGCGCCAGGGTGTTGAGGAAGACGCCGATCAGCGGCTCCGTCTGCTCCGGCGTGCGCCCCGCCACGGGGAAGCCGACCACCACGTCCTCCGTTCCCGACCAGCGGTAGAGGAGCGCGTCGAAGGCGGCCAGGAGCACCATGAAGGGCGTGGCGCCGCTGCGCCGGGCGAGCGCGGTGGCGGCGTCCCAGCTCTCGCGCGGGAGCGCGAAGGGGTGCATCCCGCCGCGGAAGCTCTGCACCGCGGGGTGCGGCCGGTCGGTGGGGAGCGCCAGGGTGGCCGTCCCCTCCAGCCGCTCGCGCCAGTAGGCCAGCTCGCCCTCCAGCGCCGCCCCGTCCAGCCGCTCGCGCTGCCAGACGGCGTAGTCGGCGTACTGCACCGGGAGCGGCGGGAGCCCCGCGTCCTGCCCGTCGAGCTCCGCCGCGTAGAGCGCCGCCAGCTCGCGGTAGAGGATGCCGACCGACCACGCGTCGACCACCCCGTGGTGCAGGGTGAGCAGCAGCAGGTGCTCGTCGTCCGCCAGCTTCAGCAGCCGCGCGCGCAGCAGCGGCCCCGTCTCCAGGTCGAAGGCGAAGCGCGACTCCGCGTCCGAGATCTCCTTCTCCCGCGCCCCCCGCTCCCCCTCCTGAAGGACGGAGAGGTCGTCGACGGGGAGGGGGATGGAGAGCGCCGGAAGCACCTGCTGCACCGGCCCGCCGGCCTCCGTGGGGAAGACGGTGCGCAGCGCCTCGTGCCGGGCCACCACGCCGTCCAGCGCGCGGCGGAGCGCGTCGGCGCTCAACACGCCGCGCAGGCGGAGGACGAGCGGCACGTTGTAGGCGGTCGGCGCGGCGCCCAGCCGCTCCAGGAACCAGAAGCGCTGCTGCGCGAAGGAGAGCGGCAGCGTGCGCCCGCGCTCCACGGGGACCAGGGGCGCCACCTGGTGCTCGGCGCCCCCCGCGCGGGTCGCCACGGCGCCCTCCAGCATCGCCAGCGCATCCTCCTCCGACAGCCCCAGCTCGCCCAGCAGCTCGTCCAGCGACGGCTCGCGGACCCGGTCCACGTGCGCGGCCAGGTCGGCCAGGCGCGGAGCATCGAAGATGTCGCGCAGCCGGAGCGAGACGCCCAGGCGCTCGTTCACCTCCGACACCATCCGCATCGCCAGCAGCGAGTGTCCGCCCAGCGCGAAGAACGAGTCCTCGGCGCCCACCCGCGGCACCCCCAGCAGGTCGCGCCACACGGCCGCCAGCTCCGCCTCCGTGGGCGTCGGCGCGCGGTCGGGCTCGGCCGAAGGAGTGGCGGCGGGCTCGGGGAGCGCGCGGCGGTCCACCTTGCCGCTGGTGGTGAGCGGGAGCGCGTCCATCGTCACGAAGACGCCGGGGACCATGTAGTCCGGCAGCCGCTCGCGCAGGTGCGCCCGCAGCTCCCCCGCGTGCGGCGGCGCGTGGCCATCCGCGAGCACCAGGTAGGCGACCAGCCGCGGGTCGCCGCCGTCGGTGCGCACCACGGCGACGGCCTCGGCCACCCCGGGGTGGGCCAGCAGCGCGCTCTCCACCTCGCCCAGCTCGATGCGGAAGCCGCGCAGCTTCACCTGCGTGTCGAGCCGGCCGAGGTACTCCAGGACGGCAGTGCGGAAGTGCGGAAGTGCGGGAGTGCGTTGGCCCTCGCGCGGATCCAGCGCACTTCCGCACTCACGCACTTCCGCACTTTCCTTCCAGTAGACCCTGTCCCCGGTGCGGTACATCCGCGCGCCGGGAACGGTGGAGAAGGGGTCGGGGACGAAGCGCCCGGCGGTGAGCGCGGGGCGGCCCACGTAGCCGCGCGAGACGCCGGCGCCACCCAGGTACAGCTCGCCGGGGAGTCCCGGCGGCACCGGGCGCAGCCACGGGTCCAGCACGTACGACCGCGCCCCGCCCACCGGCCGGCCGATCGGCGGGCGCCCGTCGCCCTGCCGCGCCTCGGCCCAGGTGGCGTAGACGGTGGTCTCGGTGGGGCCGTAGAAGTTGCGCACGGTCTCCACCGTCCCCGCCCCCAGCAGCTGCCCGGTGAGCGCGGCGGTGACCGGCTCGCCGCCCAGGTTCAGCGCGCGCAGCGTCGGCGGGAGCGCGCCCATCCGCAGCAGCTCGGCCGCCGCCGTGGGGACCATGCAGGCGGAGCGCACCCCCTCCGCCGCCGGCACCTCCGCCAGCTCGATCGCGTTCTCCACCAGCACCAGCGACCCGCCCGCGCAGAGCGTCCCCCACACCTCCGCCACCGACACGTCGAAGGAGTAGGAGGTCGATGCCAGCACCACCGCCCGCTCCTCGCCCGGATACAGCCGGTCGAGCCACCGCAGCAGGCTGGCGACGGCGCCGTGCTCGATCATCACCCCCTTCGGCGTTCCCGTGGAGCCGGAGGTGTAGAGCACGCACGCCAGCGAGGTGGGGTCGATGGAGACCGCCGCATCCTCCGCCGCCCCTTCGTCCGCCGTCTCCCGCGCGTCGAGCACGACCAGGGGGAGGTCGGCGGGGAGCCGCTCCGCCAGCTCCGGCGCCGTCACCACCGCCACCGCGTCCGCATCCGCCAGCACGGTCGCCAGGCGGGCGGGGGGATGATTCGGATCGAGGGGGACGTACGCGGCGCCCGCCTTCATCACCCCCAGCAGCGCCGCGATGGAGTCCGGCGTGCGCGCCAGGCAGACGCCGACGCGCGTCTCCGGACCCGCGCCCAGCGCCCGCAGCCGCCGCGCGACCTGGCTGGCGCGCGCGTCCAGCTCCGCGAACGTCGTCGTCCCCCCGTGGAAGCGGATGGCCGGCGCCTCCGGCCGCGCCGCCGCCCGCGCCGCGAAGGCGTGGGGGACGGCGGTGAAGGCGCCCGCGACGTGCTCTCCCACGCTCCAGGCGGCCAGCCGCTCGCGGTCCGCCTCGGTGAGCAGGTCCGCCTGCAGCGGGTGCGCGTCCGGGTCGGCGCAGACGTCCTCGAGGAGGATGCGGAAGTGGCCGGCCAGCCGCTCCACCGTGGCCGCGTCGAAGAGGTCGGCGTCGTACTCGATGCCGCCCGTGACGCGGCCCTCCGCCTCGCGCAGCTCCACCGAGAGGTCGAACTTGGCGGCGCGCGGGCTCACCTCCAGCTCCTCCGCGCGCACCCCCTGCAGCCGCAGCTCCGCCGGCGGCATGTTCTGCAGGCCGAAGAGCACCTGGAAGACGGGCGCGTGGCTCATCGACCGCTCGACCCGCAGCTCCTCCACCATCCGCTCGAAGGGGAGGTCCTGGTGCGCGTAGGCGTCCAGCGTGGCGCGCCGCACCTGCGCCAGCAGCCCGCGGAAGGTGGGGTCGTCTTCCAGCCGCGTCCGCAGCGGGAGCGTGTTCACGAAGAAGCCGGCGATCTCCTCCGTCTCGCCGTGGTGCCGCCCGGCGATGGGCGAGCCCACCACCACGTCGCGCTGCCCCGACCAGCGCGCCAGCACCGCCTGGAAGGCCGCCAGCAGCGTCATGAACAGCGTGGCGCCCTCGCGCGCGGCCAGCGCGTGCACCCGCCGCGTGAGCCCGGGCGACAGGGCGAAGGGGAAGAAGGCGCCGCGGTTGGCCGGGACCGGCGGGCGCGGCCGGTCCGTGGGCAGCTCCAGCAACGCGGGGGCGCCCTCCAGCGCGCCGCGCCAGTACGCCAGCTGCGCCTCCAGCCGCTCCCCCGCCAGCCACCCGCGCTGCCACGCCGCGAAGTCCGCGTACTGCAGCGGCGGCGTCGGCAGCTGGGGATCGTCTCCGCGCAGCGCCGCCGCGTACGCGTCCGACAGGTCGCGCAGCAGCAGCCCCCAGCTCCACCCGTCGCCCGCGCTGTGGTGGACGTTGAGCGCCAGCACGTGGGCGCCTTCCGGCCGCCGCAGCAGCGCCGCGCGCACCAGCGGCCCGCGCTCCAGGTCGAAGGGGCGCCACGCCTCCGCCGCCAGCCACGCCGCCTCCTCCGCGTCGTCGGCCACGTCGGCCACGGGGAGGTCGAGGGGCCACGGCGCCACCACCTCCTGCACCGGCGCGCCGTCCAGCGCGTGGTAGCGCGCCCGCAGCGCCTCGTGGCGGGCCACCACCGCGGTGAGCGCGCGGCGGAGCGCGTCCGCGTCCACCGGCCCCTCCAGGCGGTGGCGGACGGGCATGTTGTACAGGCCGCGCCCGGGGAGCAGGCTCTCCAGGAACCAGAGCCGCTCCTGCGCGAACGACAGCGGGAGCGCGCCCCCGCGCGGGAGCGGCGCCAGCGGCGGCAGCGGCTCCGGCGCGCCGGCCGCGGCCGCCGCGAGGTGCGCGCCCAGGGCGCGCACCGTGGGCGCCTCGAACACCGTGCGCAGCGCCACCTCCACCCCGAAGGCGCGGCGGATGCGCGAGGCGAGCTGCGTGGCCAGCAGCGAGTGCCCGCCCAGGCGGAAGAAGTCGTCCCCCGCGCCGACGCGCTCCACCCCCAGCAGCGTGGCGAAGATCCCGGCCAGCATCTCCTCGGCCGGGGTGCGCGGCTCGGCGTGCGCCTCCGCGCCGGCCTCGGGGGCGGGGAGGGCGCGGCGGTCGATCTTGCCGTTGGGCGTGAGCGGGATCGCTTCCAGCACCACGAAGGCGGAGGGCACCAGGTGCGCCGGGAGCCGCGCGGCGAGCATCGCCCGCAGCTCCGCCGGGTCGGGGGCGACGCCGTTGCGCGCCACCACGTAGGCCACCAGCCGCTTCTCCGCGCCGCCGTCGGCGCGCGCCGCCACCACCGCGTCGCCGACGGTGGGGTGCGCCTTCAACGCGGCCTCCACCTCACCCGGCTCCACCCGGAAGCCGCGCACCTTCACCTGCTGGTCGATGCGCCCCAGGAACTCCAGCGTCCCGTTCTCGCGCCGGCGCACGCGGTCACCGGTGCGGTAGAGGCGCGCGCCCGGCTCCCCCGCGAAGGGGTCGGGAACGAAGCGCTCCGCCGTGAGCCCCGGCCGCCCCAGGTAGCCGCGCGCCACCCCGTCGCCTCCGGCGTACAGCTCGCCGGGAACGCCCAGCGGGCACGGCCGTCCGGCGCGGTCCACCACGTAGGCGGTGGAGTTGGCGATGGGCCGGCCGATGGGGATGGAGACGCGGCTGCGCGCCACCGGCCGCCCCACCGGGAGCGACGGTCCCGCCGCGTCCTCCGGCTCCACCGTATGGCAGCAGGAGAAGGTGGCGTTCTCGGTGGGCCCGTAGCCGTTGATCATCCGCACGTGGGGGTGCGCCTCGACCATCCGCCCCACGTGCGCCACCGAGAGCACGTCGCCGCCGGCCAGGAGGTGGCGCAGCCGGCCCAGCGGCTCCAGCTCCTCGTCCACCATGCGGTGGAAGAGCCCGGTGGAGAGCCAGAGGGTGGAGACCCCCTTCTCCTCGATCAGCGCCCCGATCTCCCGCAGCGTGGGCTGGTGCGGCGGGGCGACGACGAGACGCCCGCCGTTCGTCAGCGCCCCCCAGATCTCCAGCAGCGACGGGTCGAACGCCATCGGCGCCAGCTGCAGGAAGGTCTCGCCGGCATCCAGCTCCGCGTAGTCCGTCCCGCGCACCAGGCGGATGACGCCGCGGTGCGGCATCATCACCGCCTTCGGCGTTCCCGTCGACCCCGAGGTGTAGGTGACGTAGGCCAGGTCGAGCGCCCCCACGTCGGCGGAGACGAAGGGCTCTCCCTCCTCCCCCGGCTCGTCGAACCCGGCGCCGGCGCGCACCACCGTCCCGGCGAACCCCGCCAGCGCGGCCGGCAGCTCGTCCGCCACCACCAGAACGGAGAGGCCGGAATCCGCCACCATGAAGGCCAGGCGGTCGGCGGGATACTCGGCGTCGAGCGGGAGGTACGCGGCGCCCGTCTTGAGCACGGCGACCAGGGCGACCACCAGCTCCACGGAGCGCACCATCGCTACCCCGACGCGCGTCTCCGGCCCCGCTCCCGCGGCGGCCAGGCGCCGGGCCAGCCGGCCGGCGCGCGCGTCCAGCGCCGCGTAGGTCAGGCGCGTCTCGCCGAATTCGACGGCGACGGCGTTCGGCGTCTCCGCCGCGCGGCGCTCGAAGAGGCGGTGGACGGTCGCGTCGCGGTCGTACGCCGTGCGCGTGCGGTTGCACGCCTCCACCACGAAGGCGCGCTCCTCCGCGTCGTCCATCGCCAGCGCGGAGCGCCGCGTCTCCGGCGCCGCGGCCGCGTTCTCCAGCAGCTGCAGCCAGTGCCCGGCGATGCGGTGCACGGTGGAGGGGTCGAAGAGGTCGCTAGCCCACCCCACCTCCAGCCGCAGGCACCCGTCGTCCGCCTCGTAGCAGTCGAACACCAGGTCGAACTGCGACGACTCCATCCGCGGGAAGAGCGGCGTCACCTGGCACCCGGGGAGCTCCGGCAGCTCCATCCGCGCGTTCTGCAGCGTCATCACCGCCTGGAACACCGGGTTGCGCCCCGGGTCGCGCGGCAGCCTGAGCTCCTCCACCAGCCGGTCGAAGGGGAGCTCCTGGTGGCCGAACGCCGCCAGCGCCGTCTCCCGCTCCGCCGCCACCAGCGCGCGGAAGGTGGGGTCGCCGGGGGCGGCGGTGAGCAGCGGCAGCATGTTCACGAAGAAGCCGATCAGCGGCTCCACCTCGGTGCGGCCGCGGTTGGCCACCGGCGTGCCGATCACCACCTCGTCCTGCCCCGCGTGGCGCGAGAGCACCAGCCGCAGCCCCGCCAGCAGCACGTGGAAGAGCGTCGCTCCCTCCGCCCGCCCCAGCGCGCGCAGCCGCTCGGCCAGCTCGGGAGAGACGTTGAAGCGGGCGCTCTCGCCGCGATGGCTCTCCACCGCGGGGCGCGGGCGGTCGGTGGGGAGCTCCAGCGCGGGCGGGGCGCCCTCCAGCGCGCGGCGCCAGAAGGCCAGGTGCCGCTCCAGCCGCTCGCCGCGCAGCCACTCGTCCTGCCAGAGCGCGAAGTCGGCGTACTGCAGCGGGAGCGGGGCGAGGGGATCCGGCCGCCCGTCCACGAAGGCCGCGTAGAGCGCGCCCAGCTCGTGCTGCAGCACCCCCAGGCTCCACCCGTCGCTGACGATGTGGTGCATGCAGAGGAGGAGCACGTGCTCCTCTTCCGCCAGGCGCAGCAGCCGCGCGCGGAAGACGGGCCCCGCCTCCAGGTCGAACCCCGTGTTCGCGTCCGCGTCCACCCGCCGCCGCGTCTCCGCCTCCCGCGCCTCCGCCGGAAGGGCGGAGAGGTCGTCCACCGCGAGGGGGACGGGGACGGGGGGATGGACGCGCTGCACCGGCCCCCCCTCGCGCTCGGCGAAGGTGGTGCGCAGCGCCTCGTGGCGCGCCCGCAGCGCGTCGAGCGCGCGCTCCAGCGCGGCGGCGTCGAGCGGCCCCTGGACGAGCAGCGGCCGGGCGACCGCGTACAGGGCGGTCCCCGGCTGCATCCGCTCCAGCACCCAGAGCTGGCGCTGGGCGTGCGAGAGCGGCGCGGCACCGCCGGGGCGGGGGCGCGCGGCCAGCACGGGGCCGGCGGCGCGGGGCTCGGCGGCGCGCATGCGCAGCTCCATGAGCCTGCGCCGCTCGGGCGAGAGCCCCTGCAGGCGGGTCTGCAGCTCCGTCATCGGCGGGGCTCGCTCACGGACCCCCGGCTTCCGCCGCGGAACCCGCCTCCGCCAGGAGCGCCGCCACCTCCTCGTCCGAGAGCCCCTCCAGCTCCTCCAGCAGGCGCAGGTGCGCGGCGTCGCGCTCGGCGTCGACCGCGGCGGCCAGGGCGGCCAGCGTCGGCTCCTCGAACACCCGCCGGAGCGGCAGCTCCACCCCCAGCCGGTCGCGCACCCGCGCCGTCACCTGCGCCGCCAGCAGCGACTGCCCGCCCAGGTCGAAGAAGGCGTCGTCGCCGTACACCCGGTCCACCCGCAGCACCTCGGCCCAGACGGCGGCCAGCGCCACCTCCGTCTCCGTGCGCGGCGCCACCCCCTCCGCCCGCGCGCCGAACGCGGGCACGGGGAGCGCGCCCCGGTCCACCTTCCCGTTGGGGTTCAGGGGGAAGGCCTCCAGCGGCACCACCGCCGCGGGCACCAGGTACTCCGGCAGCCGCTCCGCCAGCCACGCGCGCAGCGCCGCCCCCGTAGCTCCGTCGACAGTGGTTCCGTCGACAGGGGTTCCGTCGAAGCTCGACCCGTGGCGCGGCACCGCGTACGCCACCAGCCGCGGCTCCCCGGGATCGTCCTCGCGCACCAGCGCCAGCGCGTCCGCCACCGCGGGGTGGCCGCGCAGCGCCGCCTCCACCTCGCCCGGCTCCACCCGCCAGCCGCGCAGCTTCACCTGCGCGTCCATCCGGCCCACGAACTCCAGCTCGCCGCGCCCGTCCAGGCGGACGAGGTCGCCGGTGCGGTAGAGGCGCCCGCCGGGGACGGGGGAGAAGGGATCGGGGACGAAGCGCTCGGCCGTGAGCCCCGGGCGCCCGACGTAGCCGTGCGCCAGCCCGTCGCCCCCCAGGCACAGCTCGCCGTCGGCGGCGGGGCGCATCCCGGCGTCGAGGACGTGCGCCGTGGTGTGCGCCAGCGCCCGCCCGATCGGCACCGTGGCCGCGTGGCCGGGGACCTCGTCCACCCGGTGCCAGGTGGCGAAGGTGGTGCTCTCCGTGGGGCCGTAGACGTGCAGCAGCCGCCGGGGCGCGCCGGCGGCCAGCACCCGCCGCACCGCCGCCGGGTCCACCGCCTCGCCGCCGAAGAGGAGGTGCGCCAGCGGCGCGAAGGCCGCGGGCTCGGCGCGCGCCACCAGGTTGAAGAGCGCGGTGGTGAGGAAGAGCGTGGTCAGCCCTCGCTCCCGGATCGCCGCTCCCAGCGCCGCGGGGTCCAGCGACACCTCGCGCTCCAGCCCCACCAGGGTGGCGCCGCTCAGCAGCGCGCCCCACACCTCGAAGGTGGCCGCGTCGAACGAGGTGTTGGAGAGCTGCGCCACCCGGTCGCCCGGGCCCAGGCGCAGGTAGTCCGCGCCGCGCGCCAGCCGCGCGACCCCGCGGTGGGTGCAGGCGATCCCCTTCGGCGTTCCCGTGGAGCCCGAGGTGTAGACCACGTACGCCTCGCTCCCGCCGAACGCCGCCGCCGCGGGCGCCTCGCCCGGCCGGGCGGCGAGGGCGGCGCGCTCCTCGTCCAGCGCGACCACGCGCACCCGCTCGCCGGGCTCCACCCCTGCGTCAGAGGCGCGCGCGACCACCAGCGCCGCCACCCCCGCGTCGCGGCGCATGAAGGCGCGCCGCTCCGCGGGGTAGGCGGGGTCGAGGGGGACGTAGGATGCGCCGGCCTTGAGCACCGCCAGCATGGCCGTCACCACCCTCGCCGAGCGCTCCAGCGACAGCCCCACCCGATCGCCCGGGCGCACCCCCGCGTCCCGGAGGTGGCACGCCAGCCGGTCGGCGCGCGCGTCGAGCTCCGCGTACGACAGCCGCTCGCCCCCCCACGCCACCGCCTCGGCGCCGGGGTGCGCGCGCACCACCTCGGCGAAGAGCGCGGGGAGCGACGCATCGCGCGCGAACGCCTGCGGCGCGTCGGCGCCGCCGGCGTGGAGGCGCGATACGCGTGAGTGAGCCGGCACTGCGTACGTCACGGATACCACCTCGCGGGGGAGGGGGAATATGGGCGTTCCCTTGCGCCCACCAGTAGAACACATGTTCTCAAGGTGGGCACAAAGGTGCGGCACTGGGAGCGGTGCTTCGCCCCGTGCCGGAGAGATCGGCGGATCGCTGCGTTTCGCTCCGGCGTCCGCCGCGAGGCCAACGTGCTACGACGGGCACAACGGGCACAACGGGCACAACGGGCACGACGGGGCACGCCTTGGCGGAAAGGAGCAGCCGGGCCGGGCACGCGGAACCGCCACCGCTTCCGCCGGGAAGGGCGTTGTGCGGGTCGATTCGTCAGCCGTTAATCTAATAGAATTGCGTGCGTTATCACAGGCGCGCGCTGTCCGCTATGGTCAGGGAGGCCGGCCGCCCCCGGTATCGTGTAGCAGAGGACGGGTTTACGCGGAATCTCCTACGTCGGGGCCGCTGGGGTGGAGGGAGAAGCCTGAGCCCGATGTAGTAACGATCGGCGTTGTAGGCTCGCTCCTTCTGGCCTGTGAAATAGCCGGGAACCGTGGCGCCGGGTGCCCGGGGCGTGCACGGGCGGCGGGCGCAGGTCCCACTTTGGGAAGTAAACGGAGTCGACGGACGCTGTCCATTTTTACTCGCCCTTCAACCCGGCTGGCGCGCGCCGCCGGTTCACGCGCGGCTCCGCGGGTGGACCTTCCATCGGGCCGCGGTGGGCGAGCGAGCCCGGGATGCGGGGTGCGGCAGGGCCGCAAGCGCCGCGGCCGCCGCGGGCGAGGCGCGCGGACCGGGCGCCGGGGGCGGGGAGCCGGGCCGGGAAGATGCGCGCCGGACCGTTTTTCGTTATCTTGCGTCCGACGCAAGCTGACCGCAAACGGAAGCGCCCGCCGCAGCAGCGGATGGGAGCCGCGCCGCCGCACGCTTTCCGGTGCGGCGATCCTGTTTCCGGCGCGGCCCGCATGCGTCGTCTCCTCCACGCACCGTCCGCCGGCCGGCGGGAGGTGCGTGGGGAGGCCTGCGGATGCCGTCGCGTGCGCCCGCCGCGCGCGCCGCCATCGCACATCGCCGGAACTTCCCGGGGTCCGCGAGGACCCCGTCGCGGACCAGGACCTGATGCCTCCTCGCCCTCCCAAGCCCCGCGCCGAGACCTCCGCCGTCCGGGACGCCGCCCGGCACTTCCTGCGGATGGCGCGCCTCGTCCGCCGGTACTGGCCCGCCCTGATCAAGGCGATGACGCTGGCTTCGGTGGTGGGGCTGGTCGGGTTGCTGGCCCCCTACCTCTCCAAGCTGCTGATCGACGAGGTGTATCCCACCGGGAACCTGTCGCTCATGCACCTGCTGGTGATCGGGACGCTGGTCGTGGCCGTGGTCTCGTCGGCGCTCTCGGCGCTGCGCTTCTATTTCAGCAGCGCCACCACGGCGTCGCTGGCCAACGCCACCACGCTGCTGTTCCTGACCCACGTGCAGCACCTGCCGACGCGCTTCTTCGACGAGCACCGCGTGGGCGAGGTGACGAGCCGGCTGGGCGACATGCGCAGCGCGCTCAACTCGGTGGCGCGGGTGGCCGAGACGCTGTACCTGAACGCGGCCTACCTGGTGCTGGTGCCGCCCTTCCTCTTCCTGCTGCAGCCCAGGCTCGCCGCGATCGCCCTGATCACCATCCCGATCACGGTGCTGGTCACCACGGTGAGCGCGCGGGTGCAGCGGCGGTACTGGAAGCGCACCGCCGAGGCGTACGCGGAGCTGAACGCCTTCCAGGTGGAGGTGCTCAGCCACATCCGCTCGCTCAAGGCGATGGGCATGGAGCACCACGTCTACGGGACGGCCAGCCGCGCCATCCAGGGCGCCCTGCAGGTGCAGCTGAGGGCCGCGGGGTGGACGCAGGTGTTCAACGCGGTGAATGCCGTCACGTCGGCGCTGGGCACGGCGGTGTTCACCTGGTACGCCTGGCGGCTCATCATCCAGGACCAGATGACGCTGGGCACCTACGTCGCCTTCACCGCCTACATGACGTACCTGCTCACGCCGCTGCAGCAGATCACCCAGCTCTTCGCCGACGTGCAGCAGAGCGCGGTGAACCTGGGGCGGATGTTCGAGTACCTGGACCTGCCCACGGAGCAGGATCCCAGCCTGGCGTACCTGCCGCCGGCGCCGATCCAGACGGTGATCCGGGGCGACGTAGAGATGAGCGGCGTGCGTTTCGGCTACTCGGCCGCGAAGGAGGTGCTGCACGAGGTGAGCGTGCGCTTCCCGCGTGGCACCATCACCAGCATCGTGGGCCCCAGCGGGGCGGGGAAGAGCTCGCTGCTGCGCCTGATCGTGCGCCTGGAGGAGCCGACCGGGGGCGAGGTCCTCGTGGACGGCGTGCCGACCTCCGACATCTCCTACTCCGACCTGCGCCGCCAGGTGACGGTGGTGTGGCAGGAGTTCAGCCTGATGCAGGGCACCGTGTGGGACAACCTGACGCTGGGCGCGGAAGACCCCTCGCCGGCGATCGTGGACGACGCGGTGCGCCTCTGCCGGCTGGACTCGCTGATCGAGGAGCTCCCCAACGGCTACGAGACGAACGTGGGCGAGTGGGGCTCCACCCTCTCGGGCGGCCAGCGCCAGCGCATGGCCCTGGCGCGCGCGCTGATCCGCGACACGCCGGTGCTGCTGCTGGACGAGGCCACCTCGAACGTCGACGTGCAGACGGAGAGCGAGATCCTGCGCGACCTCTTCGCCCGAGTGGAGGGGAAGACGGTGATCTACGTGACCCACCGGGTGCAGACGGCGGCGCTGGCCGACCAGATCGTGGTGGTCGACGCGGGGCGCGTGGTGGACGTGGGCACGCACGCGGAGCTGATCCGCGACAGCGAGGCGTACCGCCTCCTCCACGGCGGCGGCGCCGAGCGCCTGCGCGCCGTCCCCCGCGGGAACTGAGGCCAGCTCGGGCGATCGACAGAAGACGTCATCCCGAGGCCGGCATCGTTGCATCACCCGATCCGGCAAAGACCTGGCAGGCCGAAGGATCCATCGCCGCCCCATGCGATCCGCCTCGGGAACGCACGATCGATCGTGAAACTGGTCATGAGACTTCGGGGGACGTCGCCACCGCGTCCCCGCCTCCACGTCCCCCGCGCGGGTGCCGACGGCGAGTGGCCGCAGTCAGGCGCCCGCGCTGAGTATCGAAATTTTTTGCGGGGGGATGCATGCCCGTCGCGCGGTACTCGCGGCGTGCTCGTCATCCCCTGATCGAATCGGTTGACGGTCTCTGCCCGCTCCCGGGCGCGTCGGGCGCGCGCCTACGCCGTCTCGCGCTGCGCGGGTCTGGGCGCGAACCCGTCATCGTCAACGGATTCGATCAGGAAGCGCTCGCCTCGGCACCGCGGCCGACCGGGGAGGGGGTGCTGCAAAAAAATTTCGATCACTCACCGCATTCCGACGCCGCCGACGCAGAGGGCCGGCACCGGTGCGGCTGGAGGAGCGGCGCGGCGGACGCGGACGCATTGCGGAGAGCCGGCCGTGGAGAGATACCGTCCACCCGCCGCGGCGCCGCGGCGCGGACATTCCCCAGGAAGAGAATCCCCGCATGAGCATGGACGCCGGGGCGACCCGCGGGGTCGCCGTTCCCATCCTGAAGTCGCTGCTCTCGGCGGACGGGCTGGCCGAGGTCGTCGCGCGCGAGTACGGGCTGGAAGACGTGCGCTGCCACCTGGTCAAGGCGGTGACGCTGGACACCTACATGATCCGCAGCCGCTCGGGCTCCTACGCGCTGCGCGTCTACCCGGCCGTGCGCCGCACCGAGGCGGAGGTGAAGGGGGAGCTGGAGTTCCTGGTGCGCCTCGACGCCGCCGGGATCCCGGTGACCACCCCGGTGGCGCTCCCGGACGGGAGCCGCTACCTGCGCTTCGAGGCGCCCGAGGGGACGCGCCTCGGCGTGCTCTTCGGCTTCGCGCCGGGGCAGGCGCTGAACGAGAAGCCGCTCCCGGAGAACCTGCGCGCCTACGGGGCCCTGCTCGCCCGCGTGCACCAGGCAGCGGACGCCATGCCGCCCATCCCCACGCGTCCGGCGCTGACGGTGGAGGCGCTGGTGGACGAGCCGCTCGACGTGCTGCTGCGGGCCTTCGGCGCGCGCTCGTCGGCGGGGTCGATGGGGCGCTACGCCACCTCGCTCATCCGCCCGGTGATCGCGGCGCTGCCGATGGACGCGCCGGTGTACGGCTTCTGCCACGGCGACCCGGGCACCAGCAACGCGCTGGTGACGTCGGACGGGCGGCTCACGCTGCTGGACTTCGACTTCTGCGGGCCCGCCTGGCGCGCGCACGACCTGGCGGTCGCCCTGAACGAGGTGCTCCCGGAGCACGCGAAGGACTTCCTGGAGGGATACGGGAGCGTGCGCCCCCTCTCGGACGACGAGTGGGAGTCGATCCCGCACTTCCAGGCCGCGCACTACCTCTGGGTGCTGGCGATGCGCACCCGCTACCTCAACGAGTGGGGCTCCTTCATCTTCCCCGACGAGCGGGTGATCCAGACCTTCACCCGCATCGAGATGCTGGTGGCGAAGCTGAAGAAGCCCCGCCCCGCCGCGCAGCCGGCGGCCTGAGCATTCCTGCGCCTCTGCGTCTCTGCGTGAGATTTACTGAGCCGCGTCGCTCAGGACGCCTGCGGCAACGGAGGCTGCTGGACTTCGACTTCTGCGGCCAGTGCGATGCACGCACTTGCTATTAGCCATGAATGATGCGTCGGCCAACCACGCGATCAGATCGATTGTGACAGGTGATTTGACCCTCACTTAGGATAGAGGCGCTCGTTGGTCGGTAACCGCGCGCTTGCCCGATCGCTATAAGTTAATCGGATGACCACGGCTCGATTCTCTGATTGCTGTTCCGAGATTGGCTGATACGCTCCAGTACTGACAGCTGTGATCTTCGAAGGATCAAGACCGGATTCCTGAAGTAGGTTTACGACAGTTGTCGCGCGGAGCGCGCCCAAGTCCCAGTTCGATCGCCCCATGCCCGGAGCCAACGGCACTGAATCGGTGTGCCCGATTACTTGGATAGCCACGAGATGTTTGGCGTCTCGGAGGAAGATTCTGGAGAGTGTCCGAACAACCATTTCGCCTTGCGGATTCATTTCGGTTCGTGCGAGCGGGAACATACCGTCACTTCCCAGCGTCACTTCCTGAACGGTGTCGGCAGTTGAGATGCTTAGCTCAAACCCCTCCTTCCACCTGAGTTGATCGAGATCTGAGCGGACCAATTGCTGCTCAGTGACGAGTTGTTGTGATGGTTTGCGCGGCTTTAGCAACTCCATCGCATTCTTTGCCTTCACGAGTTGTAGGAAAGGCAGGCCGCTCGCTGCGAGCAGGATCCCCGTTATGAACACAATCGACATGTATCGAATCCGCTGTCGCTGAACGTGGCGCCGGTGCAATTCATCGACGGTGACGCCCATTAACCCAGCGACGAGTCGCAGGATCGCGTCGCGTCGTCTCACGCGTCCACCGCGAACGTCAGCGGCGAGGGGCAGCATGGGGATAGCTGTAGGCAGGGCGCGATTGTAGCTGCCTATCAATGAAGGCGGGAAACTGCCGATGATCCCTCCTGCGGTCGTCTCATCGGCCGCAACGATCACACACAGAATGCGATCCTGACGGCCAAGGCTCTTGAACCTCTGCACCTCTTTGTCTACCCACCACGATCGCGCACTGTAGGGCGAGCAAACAACGATCAGCCACTTTGACTGACGAAGAGCCGTTTCGATTGTTTCGCTGAGATTGGGTGCGCACGCCAGTTCTTCGAGGTCGCGAAAAATGGGGAAAAACCGTTTTGGAACGGGGTCGCCATCAACGTCCTTCCTCCCAACCAGTCGTCGTGGCGTCCGATATCCCTCCAAGATGGTGTGGAGCCGCTTCGCCCATTCTGCATCGTGGTGGCTATAGCTGATGAACGCCCAGTACTGGAAGGGCTCTGGTGGGGCAGATTCTTCTCGCGTTCTTTGATTTGGCATCCTCGGCTTCGTCCCACCGTCATTTGAAGGGAGATGGTTTTCGGCGGCGCGTCACCCGCTCCACCGCCGCGCGCAGGTCGCCCCAGGGGTCAGCCAAGTGGTCGAATCTAAGGCTGGTTACCGCGACCAGCCTACGATGGGGCGCCCACTGAACGTGGCGTACTCTGCGGCGCGTGCCCGATCCTTGATCACGAACTGGTCGCCACGGATTTCGGCTATGCCCTGATCCAGAAGCCGATGAAGATCGGCCCTGAGCATGATGCCGTCCGTAGCCGCATTCGCCACCCGCCAGTCGCGCCCAGGGAGGTGAGCCGCCTCGAGGACTTCGCGTACGGCGGTTCCCGTGATAATGCACCGCCAACCGCAGCGGTTCCCCACGAGCACTCTAAAGCTTTGCTGTCTGAGACGGCGTTCAACCTCGACTGTGACCTTCTTTGATCCCGGTCCGTTCACCGCTCCAGTGGCCGGATGCACGCCCGACAGTTGTTCCAGCGGGATTTCCATGTCCGTGACGCACCGTACCGACGGAGAATCGGGCAGACCGCGTGAGTCTTCGAACCAAAGTGTCGGCGTTTTCGTATTCCGAGCGCGTTGCGGCCAGTCGCGAATCTGGCGCCGATACGCCTCTGCGATATCGTCGATCGCCACCGCGACATAATTGTTGATAACAGAGTCGACCATGTGAACCATCAGCGCGTGCGTGGCACCGAGGTCCTTCGCGCTGGCCGCGCGCGCAGTGACGTAATCCGCGAAGTAGCTATCCGGCAGTAATCGAGGATCAGAAACGTGCGAGAACATCCCGAACTGGATCGCGGAAAATAGTTTTGTATCAGTCCAACCCTGCTTAAGCCAGAACGTGACGGTACCCCCTGTACTGGGCCGCGATTCAATCAGCTTCATGCCCTTCGGCTTACGCACCGTGACTGAATCGAAGCCCTTGGCGTGTAGCAATTCAGGCACTTCTGCCAATACCAACTGCTCATTGAGATACGACTGCGGCTTTCGGGCGATCTGCTTTGACATCGTTCTACAATCCGGTTGTGTTTACAGAGATGCGCACGTGCGGCGGATGCCTCTAAGCTAACCTGTCGCTCATTTGTTCATGACGGTTTCCCCCAAGACATCCGCCGCGACGGAACGCAGCAGGTCGTCGCGGTCGTCGTTGAGCGCCACGCGCGCCGAGCGGAAGCGCAGCCCCGAGCGCTGGCAGGCCAGGTCGCACACCCGCAGCAGCCGCTCGACCGACGCGTCGTCGAGCGCCATGCGGCTGCTGGTGAGCGGCGGGGCCTCGGCGGCGCCGGCGGCGTGCGCGTCGAGCAGCGCCTGCGTGCGGCTCAGCGTGGCGGCGCGCACGTAGAGCTCGATGGCCATGTCGGCCACGCGCGCCACCACGAACTGGCGCTCCACCACCTCCTTGCCGTGGCGGCGGATCACCCGCTCCACCGCCGCGCGCAGGTCGCGCGTGTGGTCGGCCAGGTAGTCGAAGTGCCGCCGCAATGCCGGGTGCACGTCGCTCCCCTCGATCTCCGGCTCTCCGCCGCCCATCGCCCACCGCACCCGGTCGCCCGCGAACTCCCCCAGCAGCCCCAGCCCCTTGATCGGGTGCCGCAGCGCCTGCCCGATGCGGCGCAGGTACTCGCCCGGGCCCTGCATCCCCGACAGCCCCACGAACAGGCGCAGGACCTCGTTCGTCCCCTCGAAGATCCGGGTGATGCGGGCGTCGCGGTACATCCGCTCGTACGGGTACCCCTTCACGAAGCCGCGCCCGCCGGCGATCTGCACCAGCTCGTCGACCGCGCGGTCCAGCGCATCGCTGTTCCACACCTTGGCGGCGGCGCTCTCCAGCGCGTAGTCCACGTCGCCGCGGTCGGCCAGCCCGGTGGTGAAGTAGGCCACGCTCTCGGCGGTGAAGGCGTCGGCCGCCATCGCGGCCAGCTTCCCCTGCGTCAGCTCGAACCCGGCGATCGGCCGCCCGAACTGCTCGCGCGTCCGCGCGAACCCGGTGGCCATGCGCAGGCAGTTGCGCACGCCCCCCGCCGCCCCCGCGCTGAGCCCCTGCCGCCCCGAGTTCAGGATGCGCATCGCCAGCTTGAACCCCTCGCCCACCTCGCCCAGCACGTTCTCCGGCGGCACGCGCACGTCGCGGAAGTGCAGCTCGGCCTGGTTGCTGCCGCGCGCGCCCATCTTCCGCAGCGGCTCGCCGCGGGAGAAGCCGGGCATGTCGGGGCGCACGATGAACGCCGTCACCCGGTCCACCGTCTCGCCCTTCCGCACCACCGGCGTCTGCGCGAAGGTGACGATCACCTCGCTGAACGAGCCGTTGCCGATCCAGATCTTGTCGCCGTTCAGCACCCAGTGGCCATCGTCCGCCCGCACCGCGCGGCTCTCGATTCCCTGCGCGTCGCTCCCCGCGCCCGGCTCGGTGAGCGCGAACGAGGCGAACCACTCGCCGGTGGCCGCCTTCGGCAGGTAGAGCCGCTTCTGCGCCTCGGTCCCCGCCAGCACGATCCCCTTGATGCCGATGGAGAGGTGCACGCCCAGGATGATGCCGAGCCCCACGTCGTACGCGGTGACCGCCTCGAACACGCGGCAGTAGGCGCTCTGGCTGAGCCCCATCCCCCCGTACTCCCTGGGGATGGAGATGCTGAACAGCCCCATGCGGCGCAGGTCGTCGAGCACCTGCGGCGGCACCTGCTCGTGCTCGTCGATCCACGCGCGGTCGACTTCGCGCTCCAGGTACGCCGTGAGCTCCGCCAGGAACGCCGAGACCTTCGCGTCCTCCTCGTCGCCGATGCGCGGGTAGGGGAAGAGGATCGAGGTGTCGACGGTCCCCTCGAAGAACCCGCGCGTGAGCGATCTCGCCGCCGCCTCAGCCATGGCCGTCCCTTTCCGCGCCCGCGCGTGAACCGTCCCTCCGTCGCCGCCGCGAGGCGCACGACTCGGCTCACACCTTAACCCCCATCGGCGCGCCGGGGAATGACGTGCTCGATCCTTGTTCCTTCGTCACGGGCGGCAGCCGTAGCGGGCTCGCCCCGCCAGCCCCTACCTTGCTGCTGCGCGTACCACCGCCGAGCCATTCTCCCGGACGACCCATCCATGATCCCGATCCCCCGGCCGGCCATCTTCCCGGCGATGCTCACCCTGGCGGCCCTCTCGCTCTCTCGCCCCTCTACGCTCGCCGCGCAGACCAGTTACCCGCTCGTCTGCCGGGGCGGAGCCGGGCTGCGGCTGGCGCCCGAGGTGGGGTCGGGGACGGCGTCGAGCGTGCGGCTGCGGTTCACGCGTGGGCGGCAGGGCGCGGTGGTCGGCGTGGAGCCTGGTACCTGCGCCTGGCAGGACCGCGGCGTGCGCGAATCGGAGCCGGCGGCGCTCTGCTTCGGGCCCGTGCAGCACCTGAGCTTCGAGTCCGCCGGCGGGCGCGAGCTCGCCTGGATCCGCGTGCAGGCGTCGGGCGGCGACGCGCCGGTGATCTTCTGGGAGGGAGGCGAGCGCCCCGACGGCATCGCGTACCAGCCCAGCAACCCCGGCGAGTACGAGTACTACCGCGCCCACTACGACGCCTCGCGGTCGTGCCTCGCCGTCACCCACGTGGGTCCGTGAGCGGTCGCGTGGCGAGGGGCGCGCCGGAGCGCGGGAAGATGACGCAGCCGGGCTATCCCGCGGCGCGGGAGGTGGCGCCCACCGTGGCGGAGCACCTCGCGGCGCACCTGGCGGCGGCGCGGGAGCGCGGGCTCGACGACGTGGCGCCGCAGCCGGACGCGGAGACCATCGCGGCGCTGGTGGACCTGGCGTTCTGGGCCAGCCTGCAGCGCGAGGAGGGGCGCGCGCCCCGGATCTCCCTCGCCTTCGTGCCGCCGGAGACCGGGGCGCACACCCTGGTGCTCGAGCGCGCCCTGGCGGCCGATCCCGTCGGGCTCGCGCGCGTGGCGCCGGCGGTGGAGCGGCCGGGGATCCACCTCGGCGCGTGGCCGGACGCGGGCGGCGCGCTGCGCGTGTGGGGGACCACGCGCTCCGTCCCCCTCCTCGCCTTCGTGATCGAGGTGGTGGAGCCGGGGCTGCTGGTGCTCAAGCAGCGCCGCGGCGAGGAGCACGACAAGTTCGGCACCATCGCCGTGCTCGCCGGCGACCACGTGCAGGTGGTGGACGAGGCGGGCGCCAACCTCCCCGACTGCCCCGGCCTCCTCGCGCGGCTGCTCGGCTTCGAGACGCCCGACCCGGGCGACGGCTCGGTGAACGTGCTGATCCAGCTCGCGGTGTCGATGCGGGCGCACGGCCGCGGTGGCTCGCTGCTGGTGGTGCCCGCGGACGCGGAGGAGTGGCGCCACTCCGCCGCGCAGCCCATCCCCTACCTGGTGCGTCCCTTCGCCGGGCTCGCCGAGCTGCTGAGCGCGGGGGCGGAGGAGCGGCTGCGGCTCGCCTGGCGCGAGTCGCTCCAGCGCGCGGTCGACGCGGTGGCGGGGCTCACCGCGGTGGACGGCGCCACGGTGCTGAACACGCGCCACGAGGTGCTCGCCTTCGGGGTGAAGCTCGCGCGCCGGCGCGGCAGCGAGCGGGTGGAGCGCGTGGCCCTCACCGCGCCGGTGGTGGGGAACGCGCCCGCGGTGGTCGACCCGTCGCAGCTCGGCGGCACCCGCCACCTCTCCGCCGCGCAGTTCGTGCACGACCAGCGCGACGCGCTCGCCCTGGTGGCCTCGCAGGACGGGCGCTTCACCGTCTTCGCCTGGTCGCCGTGCGAGGGGATGGTGCACGCGCATCGGGTGGAAACGCTGCTGATGTAACTGCGGGTCTCACACGGAGACGCGGAGGCGCGGAGAGACGTGGCGAGTCTCTCCGCGCCTCCGCGTCTCTGCGCGCAAGTCACTGCGATAGAATCAGTTGACGTTGCGGATGACGGCGCGGTGAGGTCCCGATCCCAGCTTTGGGCCAGGGATGAACGACCCGCAAAGAGAGAGGATTCGGATGAGTCGAGCAGCGATGGTGGCCGTGGTCATGGTGGCGCTGGCGGCGCCGCTCCGGGCGCAGGAACGCACGCCCGCGGTGGGCGACCGGGTGCGGATCACCTCGCCGGCGGGGGGGCGGATGAAGGGCGAGCTGGTGGCGGTGCGCGGCGACACGCTCCTCGTCCGCCCCGACCCCGCCTCCCAGGTGATCGCGGTGCCGCCCTCGCAGGTGGACCGGATCGAGGTGCGGCGGCAGCGCACGGGGATGGAGGGGCTCGGGGTCGGTCTGCTCTACGCCGTGCCGGTCGGGTTCGTCGGCGGCTACGCCCTCGGCAAGATCTCGGAGGGCGGCCACTGCGGCGACGAGTGCGGGCTCCTCCCGGCCGTGAGCGCCGCCACCGGACTGGTGATCGGCACGGTGGTGGGGACGGTCTTCGGCATCGCCATGCCCGGCGGGCGCTGGGAGCCCGCGCGGCGCCCCGCCGCCACGATCACGCGGGACGGGGTGGCGGTGTCCATCGGCATCCGGCTTTAGAGCGGATTGTGGATCACTCCGGAGTGCGCGTTGTCACCGGGTTGAAACCCGGGCACCCGGGCTACAACACCACGAAGTCCGCCTTCGCGGACCTCACTCTCCACCACGGGGTGCGGATCGCAAGGGAGGGCTCACGCAGAGAAACGCGGAGACGCGGAGAGAGACACGGCGGCCCTCTCTGCGTCTCCGTTTCTGAACGTAATCTGTTCTGTATGTTGCTTTACATTTGGCGACGATAAACATTTGACGTCCGAGCGAGGGCGGTTTTAGTATTGGCTCCCGAATCAATCCAAAATGATTTGGGACCCCTCCGCCCGCGGGAATCCGTGGGCGGTCCGCACGCAACTGCTGGACGCGGACGAGGACTTCGTGTCGTCGCCCTTCGCGGTGGCGGGGGACCGCGCCTTCGTCCTCGGCAACAAGGCCATGTACGCGCTGGCGTGCGGCGGCTGACCAGGCTCGGAGTCCATCGCGCGTCCGCGGCTGCGGCGCCCTCTCCCCTGCGCCTGAGAGCGCAAGCCCCTCTCCCGTACCGGGCGAGGGGCGGAGACCGCGGCCGAAGCGCGGCCTGCCGTCAACCGGGCGAGAACAGCCGTGGCACGGCCGGTGGGGTCGGCGCAGGCGCCGGGGAAGCTACCTCTCCCGGGACGGGAGAGGTGGCGAGCCCCAGCGAGCCGGAGAGGGCGCCGCGGCCGCGGAGCGCATCTCTGGCGTGATCCGCAATCCGCTCCAGCCGTTCCGGACCGCGGTCACGCGGACGGGCCGGCCGAAGCGGGATCGGCCCGGCGGCTCCGGCGCCGCCGCCGCAGCACCACGCGCGCGCGGCGCGAGGCGTCGAGGCGGGGGGCGTGCGCGTTCAGCAGGTCGCTGCGCGAGATGATCCCCACCAGCACGTCCGGCCGGTCGCGCGAGACCACCGCCAGCCGCCCCACCCCCTCCGCCACCATGTGGTCCGCCGCCTCCCGCAGCGAGTTGTCCTCGTAGGCCACCACCGGGTGCCGCCCCACCATCTCCCCGATCCTCCGCTCCCCGTCGATCGCGGGGTCGAGCAGGTCGCGGCGGGTGACCACGCCCATCAGCCGTCCCTCCGCGTCCAGCACCGGGAACCCCTGGTGCGTGCTCCCCGGGGCGTGCGAGGCGATCCACTCGCGCACCGTGGCCAGCGAGTCGCCCGCGGCGAGCGTCACCACCTGGCGCGAGGCCACGGAGCCCACCCGCACGTGGCGCAGGAAGTCGCTGACGAACTCGGTCCCCGCCTCTGTACCGCGGCGGGCGAGCTTCTCCGTCATGATCGAGGTGGGGCTCACCAGCAGCGACACCAGGTACGCCGCGCTGCACCCTGCCAGGAGCGGGAGGAGCCCGAGCGGCTGGCGGGTGGTCTCGAAGGCGAACACCACCGAGGCGAGCAGCGCGTGCGACGCCCCCGCGAAGATCGCCGCCATCCCCACCAGCCCCGCCACGTGCGGGTCGAGCCCCAGCGCCGGCACCGCGGAGGCCGCCGCCGCGCCCGCCAGCGCCCCCGCGCCGCCGCCGATGGTGAAGAGCGGCGCCAGCGTTCCCCCCGAGGTCCCGCTCCCCAGGTACACCGACCAGGAGACGAGCTTGAGGATGATCAGCAGGAGGAGCGCCCGCCCCACGATGACGCCGGAGAGGATCTGCTCGATGTTGACGTACCCCACCCCCAGCGTGCGCGGCTCCATCCAGCCGACGATGCCCACCACCACCGCGCCCAGGAGCGGGAACCACATCCAGTGGATGGGGAGGCGCTCGAACGCGTCTTCGACCTTGTAGAGGAGCACCTTGATCCCCGCCGCCAGCAGGCCGACCAGCGCGCCGAGCACCACGTACGACGCCAGCGCCAGGCCGCCCGGCTGCGCGGGGGCGGGCATGGAGAACACGGGCCCGGGCCCCATCAGCGCCAGCCGCACCCCGGTGGCGGCGGCCGCGGCCAGCGCCACGGGGATCACGGAGCGCGCGCGGTACTCGAAGAGGAGCAGCTCCACCGCCAGCAGCACCGCGGCCACCGGCGAGCCGAAGGTCGCCGCCATCCCGGCCGCGGCACCCGCCGCCAGCAGCGTCTTGCGCTCGTCGGCGGTGATGCGCATCGCCTGCCCCACGATGGAGCCCAGCGCGCCGCCGGTGGCGATGATCGGCCCCTCCGCCCCGAACGGGCCGCCGGTGCCGATGGCGATCGCGGCCGAGAGCGGCTTGAGGAACATCACCCGCGGGGAGATGCGGCTCTCGCCCACCAGGATCTTCTCCATCACCTCGGGGATGCCGTGGCCGCGGATCGCCGCCGAGCCGTAGCGCGCCATCACCCCCACCACCAGCGCGCCCACCATGGGGACGACGATCACCCACGGGCCGAGGTGGTTCGCCGCGGGCGAGGTGAAGCGCGCCTCGAACCGCCCGTAGAACGCCAGGTTGGTGATCAGGCCGATGAGCCGCGTGAGCAGCTCCGCCACGAACCCCGCGCCGATCGCCACCACCACGGCCACGCCGCAGATCCCCACCGTCCGCCGATCCACCCGCGGGTGCCTGCGCGGCGCCCGCACCGCCGCCAGCGCCGGCGCGAGCGAAGGCGCCGGCGAAACCCCGTCGCTCGTCGCGATATCTTCCAGCCGCTCCCCGTCCCGTCTCGGCATACGTCCGTCCTGGTCCGCAGAATCTCAAATAATTGATCCCATATAATTTAGCCGCACGAGCTCCTCGCGGCAATTCTGGCCGACCTTCGGCCTTTCAGCTGCTGCGCTGGTCGAGGTTCCGCCGTGGCCGGCTCAGAGGCTCCTGAGAAGCTCGCCACCCCGGGTGTCATCCTGAGATCCGACACGACGCAGGCACGTACACGCAAATCGTCCGTCACCTGTGTGGCGCGAGATCCGGTGGGATCGGGCCTCAGGATGACACCAGGTGTGGTCCAGGGTTTCTCAACCGTCTCTCACGATGACGTCTATTCAGTTCCGCGGGCCAGGCACAGTGTTCAAGCGAAATTCGGTATGAGACGAGCTGCCCACTACGGCAGCAGGAGGACTTTCCCCGTCGTGCGGCGGCCCTCGAGCGCGCGGTGGGCCTCGGCGGCTTCGGCGAGCGGGTACTCGGCGCCCACGCGGACCTCCAGCTCGCCCTTCGCCGCCCACTCCAGCAGCTCGCCGGCGCGCCAGAGCAGCTCGTCGCGCGTGGCGGTGTAGTGCCAGAGAGACGGGCGGGTGAGGAAGAGCCCGCCCTTCTGGTTGAGAAGCTGCGGGTCGAGGGGGTCCACCGGGCCGCTGGACTGGCCGAAGAGCACCATCATCCCCCGCGTCACCAGCAGGTCCAGCCCGGGGAGGAAGGTGGTCTTCCCCACCGAGTCGTACACCACCTGCACGCCCTGCCCGCCGGTGATGCGGCGCGTCTCCTCCACGAAGTCCTGCCGGGTGTAGACGATCACCTCGTCGGCGCCGGCGCGGCGCGCGAGCGCGGCCTTCTCGTCGCTCCCGGCGGTGCCGATCACGTACGCGCCGCGGCGCTTGGCGATCTGCACCAGCAGCAGGCCGACCCCGCCCGCCGCGGCGTGCACCAGGCAGCGGTCGCCCTCGCGCAGCGGATAGGTGGAGGTTGCCAGGTAGTGCGCCGTGATCCCCTGCAGCATGATCGCCGCGCCGCGCGCGGCGTCCACGTCCGGCGGCAGCGGGACCAGCTTCGCGGCGGGAATGGCGGCGTACTCCGCGTACGACCCCATCGACCCCGCCCACGCCACGCGGTCGCCCACCCGCACCTCCGACACGCCGTCGCCCACCGCCTCGACCGTGCCCGCGCCCTCCTCGCCGAGCGTGGCGGGGAGCGGGATCTTGTACAGGCCGGTGCGCTTGTAGACGTCGATGAAGTTCACGCCGGCCGCCCCGACCCGCACCAGCGCCTGTCCCTCGCCGGGGCGGGGGATGGGCACCGTCTCGTACCGCATCGCCTCCGCCCCGCCCGGCTCGTGCAGCCGCACGGCCCGCATCGTCTCCCCCTCGCCCGTGCCCACTCGCTCCCTCCGCGTTGATGCGACGTTCCGGTCCCGCAACTGAACGTTTCACACGGAGTCAACGGAGTCAACGGAGTCAACGGAGGGGTGACTCCGTTGACTCCGTTGACTCCGTGTGAGACCCTTCTGTGGAAGGTAGAGCGCGCTGCCGCTCGCGCCCGAGGAAACCCTGCGACGAAGCGCACCGATGAAGCTCGACGTCTACCTCAACTACCCCGGCAGCTGCGAGCCGGCGTTCCGCTTCTATGAGCAGCAGCTCGGCGGCAGGATCACCGGGATGGCGAGGCATGGCGAGGCCAACCGGGCCAACGTGCCGGCCGACTGGATCCTGCACGCACGCATCGAGATCGGCGGCACGGTGCTCATGGGGGCCGACATCCCCGGTGCCGAGCCCATGCGCAGCGCATACCTGACCCTCACCCTCGGCAGCGCGGAGGAAGCGGAACGGGTCTACGCCCTGCTTTCCGATGGCGGGCAGATCTTCATGAAGATGGAGGAAACCTTCTTCGCGTCTCGCTTCGCGATGCTCCGGGACCGGTTCGGCACCTCCTGGATGCTGCTGCACGAACACCCGGCGCGCCCGGACGCGGAGGCCGGCTCCGCATGAGGCCAGCCGCGTGAGACACGGGAACCCGATGCCCTGCATCCGCCATCGCTCGACCCTCGCCGCCATGGCGGTGCTCGCCGCCGCTGTGGCGTGCGCTCCGCCCCCATCGAACGCGCCGAGGGCCGCCGAGGGGGCGCCGCGTGGCCAGCGGTGCACGGTATCGTCCGTCCCCGCCGAGCTGCCGCAGCCGGGGGAGCTCGTCGACGCGGAGGCGTTCCGGGCGGCGGCGGCGCGCCTCTGGGCGGGGGCGGGGCGGCCCGCGGGGCACGTGCTCTTCTCCGTGCGCCACGCCGCCGACGGCGTGCAGGTCCGGCGCGCGGTGATCGAGACGACGGTGCCTTCGTCCCTGGCCGACTCGCTGCAGGCGCTGGTCTTCGCCTACCGGCGGGAGATGCCGCGCGCGGCCGCGGAGTGGGGCGTGCGGCTGCGGGTGGAGCTGGGGGAGGCGATGGCCCTGTCGGTGGCGCGCCGCCAGCTGTGCGCCCCGCGCCCCCGCGAGGAGGAGCGGCTCGCCACGAACGCCTTCGACGTTCGCGACCCCGACGCGGGGTCGGCCGCCGCGCTCTCCGCCACCGACCCGGAGCTGGTGTGGGTGCGGGTGCGCATCGACGCCGCCGGCCGCGTGACGGACGCGAGCGTGGAGCGCGGCGTGCGCCGCGGCGCGTGGGAGCAGCGGCTCCTCAACTACGTGCGCACGATGGCCTTCTATCCCGCCCTCGAGGACGGCTTCGCGGTGCCCAGCGAGACCACCATCCCCCTTCGCCTTTCCGCCGTCCCTTGAGTTGATTTCGCTTCACACGGAATTACCGAAGTCAGCGGAGTACCCTGGGTTTTCCGCAGGCTGCGTCCGCGGCCAACGTTTGTCTTACGTTTATCGATAGGGCTCGTCTCGCGTCAAACACAAACCTGGGCCCATCCTTCCCAGAGTATCTCCCACGTCACGCCACCGTCGTAGGATGCTTCGACGTAGATGTACTCGTCGTGGCACACAGGCTCGGAGCCGCCTTCGCCGCCCCCCGAATCTGAACAGCTCTCCGTCCCTCCAGCGTCGTTCGCGTAAGGATCGTATCCCTGCTCCATCGCCGGGTCCGTGATGTACCACGGCCCGCCTCCACCCCCGCCGGACGAGTCGCACCGCTCTACGTTTCCTTCGTACTCGATCGGGTATACGTGGTAACTGATGTAGTACGGCGTCCGCTCGACCGTGCAGTGCCCCTTGACCTTCGCGCCATACCAGCGGCTCGTCTTGTCCGTGGAGAGCGGGTTGGGGTCTCCTACCGGCTCGCACCAGTTCTCGCTCGGTAGCGGAGTGGTCTGGACGACGCTGCGCCATGGCGTCAGAAACTCCTTGCCTTCGTAAACCACTCCGTGAGCGAACGGAGCCGAGAATCGCGATGACAGGCCAAGCGGGCACGGTACATCCCACTCTCCATAGATTTGTCCGTTCAGTGCTGTGACCCGGAGGCAGACCAGCGCGACGACCGTGACTACCGCTCGCATCAGCGTCCTCCGGTATCGGCGTGGAAGTTCCGCGACCGGCGTGTCGGGCTACGACCCCTGGTGGCGTTGTCCGGCTCGCGCTGCGTCACGCCGCTGCCTGGCGACGGCTCGCCCGGGGAAGGGATCGTCCCTGGCGTCCAGCATCTCGTCGGGAAAATCATCCCACATAGGCGCCCAGACTTCTTCCAGGACGCTCTGGAGCTGAGGGTCGTACATTTGAACGATGCGGCCCAAAGGCCGTCCGGCCGCGTCGCCGATTTGAAAGTGCTTCAGCAGGTCTTCGCGCATCTCTGGCCGGATCATGCTCAGGAGACGCTCCAGCGCATCCGCGTCGAACCCGTGCTGCAGCTTCGCCCGTTCGCTGTCCGGGAGACGGTAGCTCGATTCGGGTGCAGCGAGCCGCAATGGCTTCGGGGGAATGTGCATGGAAACAGGGTCGTTCGGCTGTTCGCACCCCGCCAGCAGCAGCATCGCCGTGGCTGTGAGCAAGCGCATCGGTCTTCGCATGACGCCTCCTGCAGAATTTAGCCCGTGGAGAGCGGTATCACACTACTCTCATGTGGCGTAAAAGGCAACAAGACGCGCGGATCATCCCGACATGGAGACCCTGATCGACGGTAATGTAATACCCAATTCGGGGATACCGTACTGCATCTCACTGGCTCACGTGCTGGCGCGGTTATAGATCCTTCGGTCTGCAAGTCATTCCGCAGCAGACGATGATTGCAGCCTGGCCGGACTCAGGACGACGTCCGTCGGGCCAGGTGCGGAACACAAAGTGTTCAGGCGGATCTGCTCTAAGATGCCTCGGGCGGTTCCCCTCAGGATCTCTTCGAACGGCGCGATGGCTGGATCGCCGCCGTGTGGATTGCGTCTGGAAACATATGGAGCTACGTTTTGCGGGTGTCCGAGGGAGGCGTTCCTTCGGGACAACCGGGGTCGGCCGGACACGCCGGGCGCCCCACACGCCCAGACCAGGGGACTGCAAGACCATGCGCAAGATGAAGCTGGTGGTGGAGAACCTCGCGGTGCAGAGCTTCGCGATCTCGACGCCGGATGCCGGGCGCGGCACCGTGGCGGCCCATGGCCAGACCAACGGCCAGAACTGCGGCTCGGCCTTCGATGCGTGCCAGACCGGCCTCTGCACCGCCAACTGCCCCGCGACCTACAGCCCGGACGCCTGCCCCACCTACTACCCGGAGTACTGCGTCTGACGCGTGCGCTCCGCACCGTGATCGGCCGCCGGCCCGACGCGGCCGCGTTCAGGAGGCCGCCCGGTTCTGAACGACTGCCTCGTACCGGTTGACGACGAAGCGCCGCCCCTCCCGTCGCGGAGGGGCGGCGCTCCGCGCTCGGCGGCCGACCCGGTCAGTTCCTCAGGATCTCCTCGAAGAGCGCGATCGCCCGAGGATCGCCGCTCTGCCCCAGCCAGAACATCGCCGTCTTGCGGATCTCGGGATCGCGGTGGGTGCGCGCGATGCGCACCAGCTCCGGCACCGCCTCGTCGCGCGGCCGCTGCGAGAGCGCGAACACCGCGTGCTTGCGCACCTCGCGGTCCTCGTCGCTCTCGCTCACGAAGGCGGAGAGCTCGCGGGTGATGCGGTCGCCCGCCTGCTGGCTCAGCCAGAACACCGCCGAGCGCCGCGTCTGCTGCGGGAGCGCTTCGTTGCGCGTCAGGCCCAGCAGCGCCGGCCAGGTGGTCACGCTGTCCGCCAGCGTGGCGGGAACGATGGCCTCTTCGCCCACCCGGCCCTCGGCGTGCTCGGCCAGCGCGAGCAGGTAGTCCGAGGCCTCGCGCGCGCCCACCGCGCCCAGGTCCGTCACCCGCCCGCGCCCCTCGGTGCTCCAGGGGCGCGCCACCCGCACCCGGATCTTCTCCACCCGCCCGCCGTGCCGCTCCAGCGCCACCCACACCGGCCCCTCCAGGCACTCCCATCCCCCGCTTCCGTCCGAGTTCACGTAGCTGCGCCCGCGCGGGCCGTCGTGGGTGCTGATCCCGTTCTCGCTCCCGCACACCCCGTCGCGCGCGGCGAAGTGCATCCACACCTCCCCGTCGGGCGCCGCGGCGACCCGCGACGCCAGCCTGCCCTGCTGCCCGGCCTGCGCGTCGGCGCACCCGGCCGCGGTGGTCCCCGCCAGCGCGCCCAGCAGGGCGGCGGCCCGCATCAGCTGCTTGCTCATTGGTCGATCACCTCGCGAAGGACCTGCGCGGCGCGCGGGTCGCGTGACTGCCCCAGCCAGAAGAGCGCCTTCTCGCGCATGCGGCGGTCGGGGTCGCGCCGCGCGATCTCGATGATCTTGTCCATCGCCGCCGTCTCCCGCATCCGCTGCGACAGCACGAAGATCACGTGCTCGCGCAGGTCGGGGTCGCGGATGCGGTCGTAGAGCGACACGATCTCCGGGAGCGCGATCCCCGACTGGCTCGCCCAGAAGAGCGCCTGCTTGCGCACCTCCTCGCTCTGGTTGGTGTCGAGCGCCAGGTTCAGGATCCAGCGCTCGTTCCCCTGCCCGCGCATCTGCGAGAGCGAGAAGATCACCTTCTTCTTCAGCTCCTCGTCGCGCAGCCGGCCGAAGAGCCCGCGCAGGTACGCCGCGTTCTCGGCCGACCCGTGCTGCCCGATCCAGAAGATCGCCTTCTCGCGCACGTTGTCGGGGGTGCCGTCGCGCTCGGCGTAGTCGCGCAGGAGCTGCGCGGCGCGCGGGCTGGGGTGCTGCGAGAGGGCGAACACCGCCTTCTCCTGGATCTCGGCGTCGGAGGTGGAGCGGAGGATCTGGGCGATGGCGTCGAGCGCGCGCTCCGTCCCCGTCTGCGACAGCCAGAACACCGCCTGCCCGCGCACCTCGGCGCTGGGGTCGGTGCGGGCCACGTTCAGCAGGATGTCTTCCGCCTCGCCCCCGGCCTTCTGCGACACCAGGAAGACGGCCTTGGCGCGCAGCGCCTCGGAGCAGGCGTCGCGGCGCGCCAGCACGGTGCGCAGCAGCGGCAGGGCGCGGTCGCCGTCCATCTGCAGCAGCGCGTTCAGCGCGGCCATGCGCTCGTCGTCGTCGCCGCCGCGGCCGCCGCACTGGGCGGCGCGGCGCGCGTCCACCGCCACCGTCTCGGCCGCGCGCGAGTCGCCCTGGCGCGCCAGCTCCCCCTGGATGCGCGACGCCAGCTGGTCGGCGTCGCGGCGGGTGCCGGCGTTGGGGTAGCGGCTGCGCTGCGTGTCGAGCCCGCCCAGCGCCATGCGCAGCTGGTCGGTGCGCCCGGTGCGGTAGCGGGCGAACGCCTCCCAGTAGAGCGCGTCGGGGGTGTAGCGCGAGCGCGGGTAGCTCTGGCGGATCTGCTGGAAGCGGCGCGCCGCGGTGAGCCAGTCTTCGCGGTTCAGCGCCTCGCGCCCCTGGCGGTAGAGCGCGTCGGCCGGGTCCTGCGGGAAGGCCGCGGGGGGCGGGGCGTCGGCCAGCCCGCGCCGGGCGTCGTAGCGCGGCGTCTCGCGGGTGCGGGCGCGCGCTTCGCGGCCGGCGAGCTTCTCCTGCCTCCGGGCGAGCGCGGCCTGGCCGGCGGCGAGCGTCTCCTGGCTCCGGGCGAGCGCGGCCTGGCCGGCGGCGAGCGCCTCGCGGTCGAGCGCCGGCCGCGACGGCGCGGAGCCCTGCGCGGCGAGCGGGGCGGCCAGCAGCGCCAGCCCGATCATGGGGATGGCGAGGGTGGGGATGGAGCGGGGCATCTAGGATTCTCCCTGGGTGGCGGGCGAGCCGGCGGGCGCCAGCGTCTCGATGCGGGGGAGCAGCTGCTTCTCCTCCACGGCGCGGCGGGCCAGGTCTACCTCGGTGTGGGTGGTGGTCGAGGTGTCGGAGCGGGCGGGGAGCGCGGCGATCTGCGCCAGCACCAGCTCCAGGTCTTCCAGCAGCGTCCGCAGCCGCGGGTCGTCGGCGGCGGGCGAGTCCAGCAGCAGGCGGGTGGTGGAGAGCATCTGCCCGGCCCACTCGGCGGTCGAGGCGTCCACCCGCCCCCCCGCCGCGTCGGCGCGGAAGGAGGCGAGCAGCGTCTCGGTGCGCGAGAGGTGCTGGGCCACGGCCACGCGGTAGGCGTCGCCGGTCATGGGCGTCCCCGGCGCCGGGGCCTCCACGCGGGCGGTGGGGAGCCGCTCGGGCCCCTTCGACATCCGCCCGATCCCGATCCCCACCACCAGCACCGCGGCCGCGGCGGCGCCGGCCTGGAGCCAGGGGAAGAGGATGCGCTTGCGGGCGCGGCGGGCGGCGAGCTCGTCGCCCGCGAAGTCCACCGACACGTCGGGCGCGCCGATGCGCTCGGCGATCCCGCGCCAGACGTGCGGCCCCGGCACGCTCTCGCCCAGGGCGGCGGCGCGCACCTTCACCGCGCGCAGCTGCTCCAGCGTCACCCGGCACCCCGGGCAGGCGCGCAGGTGCTCCTCCAGCGCCAGGCGGTCGCCGGCCGACAGCTCGTCGTCCAGGTACTCGCTCAGGCGGCCGGTCCACTCGTCGTCGTGCAGATCGGTCACGGGTTCGCTCATCTCAGGTGCTCCCTCAGGATCATGCGTGCGCGGTGGAGCTGGCTCTTGCTCGTCCCCACGCTCAGCCCCAGCATCTCGGCGATCTCCTCGTGGCGGTATCCCTCCACGTCGAAGAGCACGAAGATCTCCCGTGCCCCGTCGGGGAGGTGCCGCAGCGCCGCCTCGAAGTCCATCGCCAGCTCCGGCGTGGCGGGGCGCGCCGGGGTCCACTCCAGCGCCTCGTCGCCCGCCTCCCTGCTCCTGCGCCGGGCCGAGGCGCCCCGCCTGGCCAGGATCAGGTTCACCGCCAGCCGGTGCAGCCAGGTGCCGAAGGCGCTCTCGCCGCGGAAGGTGCGCAGCTTCTCCCAGGCGCGGACGAAGACGTCCTGGGTGAGCTCGTCGGCGTCGTCGTCGCCCGCCATGCGGCGGGCCAGGGCGTGGATGCGGCCGGCGTGGTCCCGGTAGAGCCGGGCGAACGCGTGGGCGTCGCCCGCGGCCGCCAGCGCCGCGTCACCGCCCGTCACCGCCAGGGTTTGTCCGAACAGAGGGTTGGCTCCAGATCTCGCGGTGCGTCCGTCACGTGGCCTGGCAACGGCGTTGGACAGGAAGATGGCGCGGGAGGTTGGAATCGAAAGAAAAAAAGTGCGGGAGTGCGGAGGTGCGGGAGTGCGCTGGCTCTCGCGCAGGTCCAACGCACTTCCGCACTCCCGCACTTCCGCACTTGTTTCCAGGCTGCGTGAGACCTTTTCTTTTGGAGATGGTATCCATATCCTGTGACGCGCACCTCCTCACCCGCTCCGCCCGCACCGGCACACGCATGACGCCTCGCCCCGCCCGCCCGCGCACCGCGCCGCGCCTGACCGCGTGGGTGCTCGCGCTCGCCTGCGCGGCGGCGCTGCCGGGGTGCGTGCCGGGGCGCGGGCCCGGGCCGGTGGGGGAGCCGGAGGCGCGCTCGCTCTTCGGGCAGCCGCTCTACCCGCCCGAGCTCACCCTGGAGGCGCGCCAGCGGCTCGAGGCGCAGCTCGACAGCGCGCGCCTGGTCTACGAGAAGGACCCCGACAACGCCGACGCCGTCCTCTGGTACGGCCGCCGCGCCGCCGCGCTCGGCCACTACCGCGAGGCGATCTCCCTCTTCAGCGAGGGGATGAACAAGCACCCGCGCGACGCCCGCTTCTACCGCTTCCGCGGGCACCGCTGGATCACCGTGCGGCGCTTCGACCGCGCCGTGGGCGACCTGGAGCGCGCGGTGCGGCTGACGCGCGGCCAGCCCGACCAGCCGGAGCCGGACCTGGAGCCGAACGCCGCGGGGCCGCTCGGCACGCTGCAGGGCAACATCTGGTACCACCTGGGGCTCGCCTACTACCTGCGCGGCGAGTTCGCGCGCGCGGCGCCCGCCTTCCGCGCCGCGCTGGGGCTGGCGCGCAACGACGAGTCGCGCGTGGCCGCGGCGGACTGGCTGTACATGTCGCTCCGCCGTCTCGGCCGGACCGCCGAGGCGGAGGTGGTGCTGCGCCCCTTCGGACCGGGGCTGGTGCTCAGGGACAACCTGGCGTACCTGCGCCGCATCCGGCTCTACCGCGGCGAGCTCCCCCCCGACTCGCTGCTCGACCCGGCCGGCCGCAGCAACGTGGAGCTGGCCACGCAGGCGTACGGCGTGGGCAACTGGTACCTCTACAACGGCCGCCAGAGCGACGCCGAGGCGGTGTTCTGGCGCATCACCTCGGCCGAGAACTGGGCGCCCTTCGGCTACATCGCCGCCGAGGCTGACCTGCGGCGGCTCACCCGCGCGCAGCGCTGAACGGCCGTCTCACGCAGAGACGCAGAGCCGCGGGGAGAGAAGGGCGTCCTCTCCTCCGCGGCTTTCCGCGTCTCCGCGTGCGGGCGGTGGGTTTCGGATGATCTACACCACATGATCTACACTACATGATCTACACCGTCGGGCACTCGACGCGCACGATCGAGCAGTTCATCACCCTGCTGAAGGCGCACGGGATCGAGCTGCTGGTGGACGTGCGGCGCTTCCCCGGGTCGCGGCGCCATCCGCACTTCGGCAGCGCCGCGCTGGCCGCGTCGCTCGCGGAGGCGGGGATCGGGTACGCGCACGCCGAGGCGCTCGGCGGCCGGCGCGACTCCGAGGCCGGCGCGGCATCGCCGAACACCGCCTGGCGCAACGCCGCCTTCCGCGCCTACGCCGACTACATGGCGACGCCCGCCTTCCACGCCGCGCTCGACCGGCTGATCGCCTGGTCGGAGGAGCGCACCACCGCCATCATGTGCGCCGAGGCGGTCCCCTGGCGCTGCCACCGCCGCCTGGTCACCGACGCGCTGCTGGCCCGCGGCCTCCCCGTCGCCGACATTACCGGGCCGGGAGCCGCCACCCCCGCCCGCCTCTCCGAGCACGCCCTCGTCCGCCCCGACGGCTCCATCATCTACCCCGCCGCCCCCGGCGTGCAGGAAGAGCTCTTCACGTAACGCCCCAGCCATACAGTATGCGCATCTGAAGTATTTGACTTTTCACAGGTATTCGTATATCTGTATCGTAGGCGTACTGATTCACGGGAGGGGCGATGCCAACGATTGAAATCACAACCCCTACGTACGAAAAGCTGCAGAAGCTCGGCGTCGCGTTTGTCGACACGCCTGAGACCGTAATTGCCCGGTTGGCCGACGCAGCTCTCGCCCAGGGCGGGGCGGGACCGTCGCAGCTGACCCCCGGGCTGGTTCCTTCAGGATGGATCGAGCTGGAACCCGTCACCGGGAACCTCGCCCATACGCGGGTACGATTTGCAAAATTTGGCGATAAGGAGATTGATCCTCCGCAGTGGAATAACCTGCTGCGTGTAGCGCATGTTGAAGCGCGGAAGCAGCTGGGATCGTTCAGTGCCGTGCAGCAAGCGAGCAGCGCTCGTCTTTACGACGGGAAGCTAGAACAACGGGGCTTCAAGTACGTACCTGAAGCCGGCCTGTCGATCCAGGGACTCGACGCGAACTTGTCCTGGGCAAGCAGTCTGCGGCTTGCCAGGAAGCTGGAGGTACCGATCGAGGTCGGGTTCGAATGGTACGAGAAGGAAGGCGCAGCATACCCGGGGAAGCGAGGGCACATGCGCTGGGTACCAGATTCCAAGTAGAAAAAGCGCTCCGCGCGATATCCCACTCGCGCGGAGCGCTCCCCGGAAGGGCGGTGCCCTGCAGCCAGCTTCGTTTCCTCGTGGCAGCGAGGGCGGGGCAGCCAGCGGGTGCGCCGCCCTTCTACTTTACTGAAGGCAACGTCCTATCGCAATTCGCGCGTACGAACCTCATCCATCGTCGATTGATCGATGCCGTCACCTTCTCCCACGCCGCACCCGTACCGCTGGCGCATCCTGGCGCTGCTCGCCGTCGCGGAGCTGCTGGGGATGTCGCTCTGGTTCACGGCGAGCGCGGTGGCGCCGCAGCTGCGCGAGCTCTGGCACCTCGACGCGCAGCAGGCCGCGTGGCTCACCACCACGGTGCAGCTCGGCTTCGTTGCCGGCACCGCCGTGGCCGCGCTCCTGAACCTGGCCGACGTGGTGCCGGCGCGCCCCTACTTCGCGGTCTCCGCCCTCTGCGCGGCGGCGGCGAACGCGCTGCTGCTCGCGGCCCCGGGGTACGCGCCCGCGCTGGCGCTGCGCTTCGCCACCGGATTCTTCCTCGCCGGCGTCTATCCCCCCGCGATGAAGATGATCGCCACCTGGTTCCAGGCCGGGCGCGGGCTCGCCATCGGCACCGTGGTGGGCGCGCTCACGCTGGGGAAGGCGACGCCGTACCTGGTGCACGCGCTGGAGGGCGCCGGGGTGCGGCCGGTGGTGCTCGCCGCGTCGGCCGGCGCGGTGGCGGCCGCGCTGCTGGTGGGATGGGGATACCGCGACGGGCCCTACCCGTTCGCGCGGCGGCCCTTCTCCTGGCGGCTGGTGGGCGCCGTCGCGCGGGACCGGTCCACGCGGCTGGCGATCGGCGGCTACCTGGGGCACATGTGGGAGCTGTACGCGATGTGGACGTACGTCGCCGTCTTCTTCCTCGACGTGCTCACCCTGCGCGGCTCCTCGCCCGGCGCGGCGTCGCGCGGCTCGGGTCTCGTCGGCTTCGCGGTGATCGGGGTGGGCGCGGCGGGGTGCGTGCTGGCGGGGCGCTGGGCCGATCGGCTGGGCCGCGCGCGCGTCACCATCTGGGCGATGGCGGTGAGCGGCGGGTGCGCGCTGCTGATCGGCTGGCTGGAGGCGGCGCCGCTCGCGGTGGTGGTGGCGGTCGCGCTGGTGTGGGGATTCTCCGTGGTGGCCGATTCGGCGCAGTTCAGCGCCATCGTCACCGAGGTCGCGCCGCCGCACGCGGTCGGCACCGCGCTCACGCTGCAGACCTCGCTCGGCTTCCTGCTGACCACCGTGACGATCTCCGCCGTCCCCCACCTGCGCGACCGCTTCGGCTGGCCCCTGGCCTTCGGGATGCTCGCGCTCGGCCCCGCCGTGGGGATCCTGGCCATGCGGCGGCTGCGGGCGAGCGTGGCGCAAGCCACGTGAGCGTATCGACGATTGTACGAGAGTATAGGCATGTATAATCATATGCCATATACTCGCATATACTTCTCGATAACTCATGCCGTGGAGCTGCCGTGAATCGCGCGCGAAATCCGTTTGCGCCGGGGGCGGGCCATCAGCCGCCTGAGCTGGCGGGGCGAGACAAGATCGTGGATGACGCGTCCGTTGCGCTGGAAAGGATCATGCGCGGCCGTTCGGACCGGGGTCATCTGCTCCTCGGACTGCGGGGCGTCGGCAAGACCGTCCTGCTGAACCGCATCGAACGGCTCGCGCTCGAACACGGCTATCACGTCGCCCTCATCGAGGCGCCGGAGGAGAAGCCGCTCGCGGCGCTGCTCCTTCCCAGGCTGCGGGCAATTCTCCTCAAGCTGAGCCGGCAGGAACGAGCGAAGGCGCTTGCGATCCGCGCTCTCGGCGTCGTCCGCAGCTTCGCCGGCGCCTTCAAGGTAACGCTCGCCGGGATGGAGATCGAAGTGAGCCCGGAGGAAGGCGTGGCGGATTCCGGAGACCTCGGGAGCGATCTCCCCGAGCTGCTGCTCGTGGTCGGCGAGGCCGCCGCTGCCGCAGGGGTGGGTGTCGCCATCCTGATCGACGAGGTGCAATACCTTTCACCGACCGACTTCAGCGCCCTGATCGTGGCGATGCACCGGGTGAGCCAGCGCAACCGGCCGGTGGTGCTCTTCGGCGCGGGCCTTCCGCAGATCGCCCGGCTGGCAGGCGACGCGAAGTCGTACGCCGAGCGTCTGTTCCGCTATCCGCACGTCGACAGGCTGGACGAGAAGGCCGCCGAAGCGGCGATCCGGAAGCCGATCGAAGAGGAGGGAGCGGCCATCGATCCCGCGGCTGTACGGCTGATCTGCGAGCGTACGCAGGGCTATCCGTACTTCCTGCAGGAGTGGGGATACCATGCGTGGGATACGGCGCCGGCCTCACCGATCTCCGTCGCCGACGTGGAGGCGGCGAGCATCGATGCCAGGACCCGGCTCGACGAGGATTTCTTCCGCGTTCGCTTCGACCGCCTGACCGACCGCGAGAAGGACTACGTGCGTGCGATGGCCGAGCTCGGGCCGGGACCGCACCGGTCGGGCGACATTGCCGGCGCGCTCAAGATCGAGCTTCAGAGTGCCGCTCCGCTCCGCGATGCCCTCATCAAGAAGGGGATGATCTACAGCGAGCAGCACGGGCGAAATGCGTTCACGGTGCCGATGTTCGATGATTTCATGCGGCGCGCGATGCCGGCCTGGACTCCGCCGGCGCCGAGGAGGAGTGGCAAGAAGAAGCGCTGATTCGCGAGCGCTCGCGCTACCGTCGTGCAGCAGGGTGCCCGCGGAGCGTTTATTCAATCCGCCTGATCTACGGTTGTACGAGAGTATAGGGATGTATACCAAATTACCTTATAGCTCTTCATGCTTCTCGATAACCTGCGGAGAAGTCTGCGTCCAGATCTACCGAAGTGTCAGACGATCATCCCACCGTTCCGTCGATGTACGCCGCCGGCGTCCGTGCGTTGGCCGGGAGAACGGTCCTTGCGGCGTTGCGGGAGCGGGACACAATGGAAGGAGAGCGACAATGCGCTGGACGGTGGAGCTCCCCGGTGACGAGGGTTACGGCGTCGTAACGACGTCGGGCGTCTTCAACGCCTCCGACCACGTGCGGATGATCCAGGACATCGTCACCCGTCCCGGCTGGCGGCCGGGGACGGACATGCTGTTCGACCACCGCGCGCTCGACTTCAGCGAGGCGGACCTGCGGACGATCTACCAGGCCGGAGACAACCATCTGCGCTACGACGAGCGCATCGGCGACGGCCGGGCCGCCGTTCTCGTGCGCTCGCTGAACGACTACGGCCGAGGCCGCCAGTTCGAGGCAATGACGAAAGGGCGCATCTCGGCCACCCTGTGCGTGTTCCTGGACGAGGCCGAGGCGCGCGACTGGCTGTCCGGCCCGGCGGGGTGACGCTTCGCGGCACCGGCCGCTCTGCCCGCACCGATCCCGTCACGCGGAGACGCGGACCCGTGTTCCGCGGCCGTGGACGCCCCCTTGCCGGTCTTTACGGGTCCTTCGGGCCGCGGCGTCTTTTTTGCGCGAGCCGGACAGGCCGCCGTTCGGCGGCCCCACCCTCTCGTGCGCACGTACACCCGGGTCCATGCCGAAGACGGTCCTGCTCGCCGACGACCACGAAGACAATCGCGCCGCCCTGCAGCTGATGCTGGAGAAGGCGGGCTACCGCACGCTGGGCGCGCGCCATGGGCGGGAGGCGGTGGACCTGGCGCTGGAGCACTGCCCGGACCTGATCGTGATGGACCTGGCGATGCCCGTGCTCGACGGCCGCGCCGCCACCCGCGCGCTCAAGGCCGACGCGCGCACCGCGGACATCCCGGTGGTGATGCTGACCGCGATGGCGCTCTCCGTGGACCGCGAGCGGCTGCAGGAAGAGGGCTTTTCCGGCGTGCTCTTCAAGCCCGTCCTCCCCCTCCACTTCCTCGCCGCCGTCCGCGCCCGCATCGGCCCCGCCGACCCGGAAGAGGTGGCGGCCGCCGAGTGAGCGGCAGTTCCACGAGACCTCCCATGCCACCCTCCGATCGTTGGGTCCGCAGGAGCCTGCGTCTTTCACGGGCGAGCCTCGACCGCGCGCGACAGATCCTCGGGACGAAGATGCCGAGACGGTGGATGCCGCCCTCGACCTGGTCGTCTTCCGCGACGAGGTGACGAAGGGCGTGCGGCGGATCGCCGGCTCGCAGAGCCTGCGCGACATCTACGGGGAAGACGGACACGGGGTCGATCCGGGCGAGGCTCCCGCACTGGCGGAATAGCTGGGCCGGCACGATACTCGGGCTCGGGTGCGCACTCCTTTCTGCCGCTTCACGATGAGCCGTTCCTCTCTCTACCAGGGCCGCGACCCGCGCGAGCTTCCGGCCTACTCGGTCGCGGAGGCTTCGCGCTACGTGGACGTACCCGCGGCCACGCTTCGCTCCTGGTTCTCCGGCCGGACGTACCCGCGCGTGGATGGAATCGGGTCGTTCGAGCCTGTTCTCGCCCCCGCCGACCGCCGTACCGGACAGCTCTCCTTTCGCAACGTGGTGGAGGCGCACGTGCTCCGCGCCCTGCGCACGCGGAGCCTGTTCCTGGAGTACTACGGCGAGCTCCTCCACCTGGACAACTCGGAGCAGATCGCCATCCGGCGCGTCCTGGAAAGCTTCCTGAGCCGCGTCGACTGGGACGACAGGGACATTCCCATCCGGCTCTATCCTTTCCTCCGGGGCGCGGAGAGCGTCAGCCGTTCGATCGTGCTCGATCCCCAGGTGTCGTTCGGCCGTCCGATCCTGGTCGATTCGGGGATCAGCACCTCGGCGCTGGTGCAGAGGATCAACGCGGGCGAGGCGATCGACGCCGTCGCCAGAGACTACGAGATCACCCCCACCGACGTAGAGACGGCGATCCTGTTCGAAAAGGCCGCCTGACCCGGTGGAATTCTTCTCGGACCGCGACCTGGGGCGCTACGCGTTCCCCGACCTGCTCAGGAGCGCAGGGGTCGTGGTCCACACCCACGCCGATCCTTTCAGGCACGACACCCCCGACCGCGACTGGCCGCCGCAGGTCGCCGGGCGGGGCTGGCTCGTGCTCACCAACGATCGCAGGATCCGCTCGCGCGTGCTGGAAGTGCGGGCGGTAAGACGTCCGGCGCCCGGGTGCTCGCGCTCGTGGGCGGCAGCCTCACCGCGGTGGAGCTTGGGCAGAACTTCCTCAACACCCTGAAGAAGGTGGAATCGTTCGTGGCCGATCATCCCGCGCCGTGGATCGCCCGGGTGTACCGCCCCAACCCGGTCGAAGGGGTGGTGCAGGGCAAGCCGGGCTCCATCAAGCTGATCCTGACGCTGGAGGAATGGGAGCAACGGTTCGCCTGAGCGCGATCCCGGGAAGTCGCTGAAGCAGAGGTTGGACGCAGAGACGCGGAGGAACCGGGAGACGCAGCAGTTCTCTCGGTTCCTCTGCGTCTCTGCGTCAGATTCCGCTGCCGTTGTACCCCCGCGAAACCTTTGCGCGAAGGCGCCCGTAGGGGCGGCAACCACCCTGCCCGGGCGTTCGCCCGGACCTTCCGGACCGGGGCCTCTCTCGCCCCGCTCTTCACCACCGGAGCCGGACCATGAGCCTTCTCAAGGACCTCCGCTACGGCGCGCGGAAGCTGGTCCACAACCCCGGGTTCTCGGCCGTCTCGGTCGTGACCCTGGCGCTGGGGATCGGGCTGACCACGACGATGTTCAGCATCGTCTACGGCGCGCTGATGCGGGGCCTCCCCTTCGAGCACCCCGAGCGCATCGTGAGCGTCCGCCGGGCCAACCCCGTGCGCGACTTCCGCGAGATGGAGGTGACCCCGCACGACTTCGTGGACTACCGCGCGCAGGCGCGCTCGTTCGAGTCGCTCGCCTCGTTCACCAACGGCACCGTCAACGTGAGCGGGAGCGAGAAGCCCGAGCGCTTCGACGGTGCCTACATGACCGCCAACGCCTTCGAGGTGCTGCGCGCCCGGCCGCTGCTGGGCCGCACCTTCCGCCCCGGCGAAGACGCCGTGGGCGCCCCCGCCGTGGTGGTGCTGGGCTACGATCTCTGGCAGAACCGCTACGCCGGCGACCGCGCCGTGATCGGCCGCGTCATCCGCGTCAACGGCGAGCAGGCCGAGGTGGTGGGGGTGATGCCGAGGGGCTTCAGGTTCCCCGTGAACGAGGCGCTCTGGGTGCCGCTGCGCGAGCCGCTCCAGGCCAAGCGCGGCGAGGGCACCGACGTCTTCGTCTTCGGGCGGCTGAAGCCCGGGGTGACGGTGGACCGCGCCACGGTGGAGATGGCCGGGATCGCCCGGCGGCTCGCCAACGCCTACCCCGAGAGCAACAAGGACATCACCGCCTACGTGGAGCCGTACACCAGGGCGATCATCGGCAAGGAGCCCACGCAGCTGCTGATGACCATGCTCTTCGCGGTCTTCCTGGTGCTCCTGATCGCCTGCGCCAACGTGGCCAACCTGCTGCTGAGCCAGGCCGCCATGCGCGCCAAGGAGGTGGGGATCCGCACCGCGATGGGCGCCAGCCGCGGCCGCATCATCATGCAGTTCCTCACCGAGCCGCTGGCGCTCGCGGCGGTGGGCGCCGTGCTCGGCGTGGGCCTCGCGGCGGTGGGGGTCAAGCTCTTCAACGCGGCCATCGCCGCCACCCACCCGCCCTTCTGGATCGACATCCGGATCGACGCGCCGATCCTGGCCTTCGTGGTGGCCGTCACCCTCTTCGCCACCTTCGTCTCCGGCGTGCTCCCGGCCATCCGCGCCTCGGGCGCCAACGTGAACGAGGTGCTGAAGGACGAGTCGCGCGGCTCCAGCAGCTTTCGCGGGGGCCGGCTCTCCCAGGCGCTGGTGGTGTTCGAGATCATGCTGTCGATGGGGCTGCTGGTGGCCGCCGGGCTCACCATCAAGAGCGTCACCCGGCTGCGCAACATGGACTTCGGCTTTCCCACGAAGACCATCTTCACCGCCCGGGTGGGGCTGCCGGAGAGCGTCTACCGCGACACCGCGGCGCAGCTGCGCTTCTACGACGAGCTGTACCGCCGCCTGGGCGACCTGCAGGGGGTGGAGGGCTACACCCTGACCGGGATGCTCCCGGCGCTGGGCGCGCCCACGCAGAGCTTCGCGGTGCAGGGGAAGCCCTACGCCGAGGACAAGGACTACCCCCAGACGCACTACGTCACCACCTACCCGGGGTACTTCAACACCTTCAACGTGCAGGTGCGGGGGCGCGACTTCGGCAGCTCCGACACGCAGACCAGCGAGCCGGTGGCCATCGTCAGCCGCACCCTGGCGACCAAGTACTTCGGCCGCGAGGACCCCGTGGGCCGCCGCATCCGGCTGGGCGACTCGAAGAGCACCGAGCCCTGGCGCACCATCGTGGGCGTGGTCCCCGACATGTGGAACGACGGGCTGGACAACGAGGACCCGCAGACGGTCTACCTCCCCTTCCCGCAGTCGCCGCAGCGCTACATGTCGGTCACCCTGCGCCCGCGCGGGAGCACGGGGGCGATGACCGGCCCGGTGCGCGCGCTGGTGAGCGCGATCGATCCCGACCTCCCCATCTACTTCGTCAAGACGCTGCAGGAGCGGATCGACGAGGACTCCTGGTTCTACCGGGTGTTCGGGGTGCTGTTCATGGTGATGGGCGTCGTGGCGCTGGTGCTGGCCGCGGTGGGGCTGTACGGGGTGATGGCGTTCAACGTGAGCCGCCGCACCCGCGAGATGGGCGTGCGCATGGCGCTGGGCGCCCAGCCCAGGGACGTGGTGCGGCTGATCGTGCGCCAGGGGATGATCCAGCTCGCCATCGGGCTGCTGCTGGGGGTGGGGCTGGCCTACCTGCTGGGAGGGGCGCTGAAGATGATCCTCTTCGAGGTGAGCGCCGTCGATCCGCTGGTCTACGGGGGCACGGTGGCGGTGCTGGTGCTGGCCGCCACGGCCGCCAGCCTGATCCCCGCGCGCCGCGCCACCCGCGTGGACCCGATGGTCGCGCTGCGCTACGAGTGACCGCGAACCGGCCGGCCCCCGGGCGGGGCCGGCCGCCACCCCTTGCACCCCTGACGGAGACCGAACCATGCACGCACCCGACCAGCCGCTGATCCACATGTCCGGCGTGACCAAGGTGTTCCTGACCGAGGAGGTGGAGACGCACGCCCTCGCGGGGATCTCGCTGGACATCGCCCGCGGCGAGTACGTGTCCATCGCCGGCCCTTCGGGGTGCGGCAAGACCACGCTCCTCTCCATCCTCGGCCTGCTCGACTCCCCCAGCGCGGGCGAGCACGTGCTGAACGGCGTTCCCGTGGCCGACCTCTCCGCCCGCCGCCGCGCGGAGATCCGCAACCGCGAGATCGGCTTCATCTTCCAGGCCTTCAACCTGATCGGCGACCTGACCGTGGCCGAGAACGTGGAGCTGCCGCTCACCTACCGCGGCATGCCCGTGGCCGAGCGCAGGCAGCGCGTGGCCGAGGCGCTGAAGAAGGTGGGGATGGACCACCGGACGAAGCACTTCCCGTCGCAGCTCTCCGGCGGCCAGCAGCAGCGCGTGGCGGTCGCCCGCGCCATCGCCGGCGGCCCCTCGGTGCTGCTGGCCGACGAGCCCACGGGGAACCTGGACTCGGCCAACGGCGGGCAGGTGATGGAGCTCCTCTCCGAGCTGCACGGGCAGGGCTCCACCCTCGTGATGGTGACGCACGACCCGCGCTACGCCGAGTACGCCGACCGCACCATCCACCTCTTCGACGGCACCGTGGTCGACGCCCCCGCCGAGGCGCACGCGCACGCGGGGCAGCTCGTCGAGGTCTGAACAAAAGTGCGGAAGTGCGGAAGTGCGCTGTCAACGCACTCCCGCACTCCCGCACTTCCGCACTCCCGCACTTTCTTCTCAGCCGAAGTACGCCCTTCAGTAGATCCTTACAGGCCGCTCGCGAGCGAGCTGTTCGTCACCGCGCGGTAGGTGTTCACCCGGCCGGCGCCGAACTTGGTGTCGTACCCGGCCGTGCCGATGTCGTCCGCGGTGCCGATGATGCGGCTGCGAAGCGCGGAGCCGCGCAGCCCGGTGACCGAGGCCACCACCGCCGCGGTGCCGGTGACCTGCGGGGCCGCCATCGACGTGCCCTGCATGTACATGTACCCGCCACCCCGCTTGGCGCTGTAGATGCACCCGTCGGAGGTGGTGTTGCTGTAGCAGTTGCCGCCGGGGGCGGAGATGTCGAGCCCCGAGCCGTAGCTGCTGTACGAGGCCAGCCCGTCGGCCCAGTTGGTGGCCGACACCGAGATCGCGTTCACGTCGCAGGCGGGGCACTCCACCGTCGCCGTGCCCGCGTTCCCCGCCGAGGCGATCACCAGCACGTTCTTGCCGGCCGCGTAGGCGATGGCGTCCGCCTCGGCCTGGCTCTCGCTGCTGCCGCCCAGCGACATGTTGATCGCCACCATCCCCGGGTAGTCGGCCGCGGCGCGGATGGCGCTCACGATGGCCGAGGTGGGGCAGCCGCGGCGGCCGCAGACCTTCTGCACGTACACGCGCACGTGCGGCGCGGCACCCGAGACCCCCGCCACGCCCACCGTGGTCCCGGCCATGGTGCCGGTGGTGTGCGTGCCGTGATCGTCGTCGTCGGAGGGGTCGTTGTCGTTGTTGTACCAGTCCTTGCCGGCGATCAGGCGGCCGGTGAACTCGACGTGCGTGAAGTCCACGCCGGTGTCGATGCTCCCCACCACCACGTCACCGCCGCCCGCGGCGTACCCCTCGATGTTGTCCATGTCGGCGTCGGCCGTCGACGCGTAGCTGGCGCCGAGGGGCTGCCCGCTGCTCTTCCCGGAGGTGAACTTCATGTTCAGCCCGCCGGGGTTGAAGAACGCCCACAGGGCCGGGTTGATGGCGGTCGGCTGGCGCAGGTAGTTGGGCTCGGCCCACTCCACCCGCGGGTCGGCGGCCAGCGCCTGCGCGGCGGCCCGCTCGTTCCCCTCGGCCGTGGCCACCACCTCGAACGCGGCCCCGTACCCCGAGCGGCTGAAGTGCACCCCGTGGGCGGCGCTCAGCACGCTCGCGCTGAATCCGGGCTTCATCTTCACCAGGACCTCGCCGGGCACGACCTCTTCGGTGCCGCGGTTGAACGACACCCCCTGGGGCGTATTCACGTCCGGCGCGCCCACCGTCCTCTGGGCGGCGTCGGAGCAGGCGGCCGTGGCCAGGGCGAGCGCCGCGGCGGCGGTGATGTGCAGGCGGGACATTGCGGGTGACCTCCGTGAGCCGGGTGGGATTTGCAGCGCGCGCTCCCGAGCAGGAAACACGTGCAGAGTGGATGTCGGCGCACCGTAGCAGCAATCCCGGAGCCGCTTTCCCGGGTTGCTGAATGGGGGCCCAAATGGTTGCGGCAGCCCTATTTAGCGGTCGATGGCCGGTGAGGGACGGTGGCGCGGCGTGGTGCGCGGTGCACCAGAACGGGGCGGTGCCGCCGTGTAAACACATGGGAGCGGAGGAGTTGAACGCGGGGTGGAGGGTGTAACCTTCTCCCGCCGCCGCCGCTCCAATCGCTCCGACCGCCGGATCATCATCCCCCTTCCGCCCGCCGAGCCGCCGCCATGTACAAGCCGAAGCCGCACCAGGAGTGCGCCATGCCCGCCCACGCCCCCCTGCGGGTGCTGGTGCTGAACGGATCGCTGAAGCACGTGCCCGACGTCTCCAACACCGGCGAGCTTTCGGACCAGGTGCTCGACGCCATGCGCACCCACGCCCCCGTGCACGCGGACGTGGTGCGCCTGGCCGACTGCACCCTTCCCGTGGGGCTCGGCTTCCGCGAGTCCGAAGACGACGACTGGCCGGAGATCGTGGGGCTGCTGAAGGCGGCCGACGTGGTGCTCTTCGCCACGCCGGTGTGGTGGGGCGGGCGCTCCAGCCTGATGCAGCGCGCCATCGAACGCCTCGACGCGCTCGACGAGGAGTACCACGCCTCCGGCCGGAGCGCGCTCTACAACAAGGTCGCGGGGATCGTGGTCACCGGGAGCGAAGACGGCGCTCTGTCGACCATGGGGAGCATCATGATGGTGCTTACCTGGATGGGCTTCACCCTCCCGCCCGAGTGCGCCGCCTACTGGGTGGGCGAGGTGGGCTTCCCGCCCGCGGGCGACCGCGAGAAGCGCCTGGCCAACCACGCCACCGACAACATGGCGCGGAACCTGGCCCGCAACCTCGTCTACTACGCCGAGCTGCTGAAGGCGCACCCGCTGCTGCCGGGCACCGCCGCGCTCGGGGCCATCCACCCCCCCGAGCCCGTCGCGGCGTGAGTCTAAATCATTACGATTCCGTAAGATGGGCGGATCGCGGTACGGGGATTGCACTTACCTTCGCCGATGGTAGGAGACGGAAACCCGGAACCGGCGAGGGACGACATGGCAGACCGCGACATGATGGACGACGGCCTCGAGAACCAGCTCGAGGGCACGGGCAAGGACCTCAAGGGCCGCGTGAAGGATGCGGCCGGCGGGCTGCTCGGGGACCAGAGTCTCCAGAACGAGGGCAAGCTCGACCGCCTGAAGGGGAAGATCCAGGACGCCTTCGGCAAGGGCGAGGAAGACCTGGGCCGGAACCTCTGACCCAGGGGCCGGATGAAGCGACGGGGGCGGGAGGCCGCACAGTCCTCCCGCCCCCGTTTTTTCTCCGTGCCTCTGCGCCTCCGTGTAATACTAACTTCGGCCGATTGACTGTGCATTCGGACATTCGGAAACACCAGCACAGAAGATTCTCACACGGAGTCAACGGAGTAAACGGAGTAAAGACAAGGTAGTTCTCCGTTGACTCCGTTGACTCCGTAGTGAGCCTATCTGTTGACTGAATGCACAGTCGATCCGTCGAAACGGTATGAGGTGTCGTTGACGGGACTGGAGGCGAAGAAAAGACGGCGGCGCCCACCTGCGGGCGCCGCCGCTGCCTCTTCGTCGAGGATGACCCCAGCCGTCTCGTGCCGCCCGACCCTCAGTAGCGGTCCTCGCGGATCGCCCCGGCCAGGATCCCCACCGCCCGGTAGCACTTGTGGCAGTAGAGCGCGGCCGCGTACTCGCCCTCGGGCTCGGTCACCGACGCGAAGCCGTTCGGGTCGATCTGCGGCTCGATGAAGGCCAGCACCTCGACGGTGTCGGGCCCGCAGAGGGGGCAGGGGACGTCCGACGGGTCCTTGCGGTAGGCCATCAGCAGCTCCAGCGCCTCGGCGTCCGTGAAGGGCCCCTTGGGCTGCGGCAGCGTCTCGGCCAGCTCCTTAGCGACGCGGTTCGTCATCGTCCTCACTCCTTTGGGGGTCACCCCGGCGCCGGGCTCCCTCGCTCCCGGTTCGGTACGCCCTCAACTAGCAACCACCGTGCCACGCGGCAGCGGATAAGTCGTTGTTCCGCAGGTGTTTATACGTTGCTCTACGATTAGGGGGCGAAGCCCTGCGGCCCCGCCCCCGGTACCCCGACGCCCTGCGTTGCGATTGATTGCCTTCCGCAGGATTGCGTAAACCGTGCCAGCCGTGTGCCAGTCTGCCACGCGCGCGGGGCTCAGTTCGCCCCCGCCGCAGGCGGCGAGCCGGGGCGCAGGGTGCGCTCGAAGAGCGCCAGGATGCGGCTGTACTCGTCGGTCCACGACTCGGGGCGGGTGAAGCCGTGGTCCTCCACCGGGTACACCGCCAGCTCCCAGTTCTTCTTGCGCAGCTCGATCAGCCGCTGGCTGAGGCGCACGATGTCCTGGAAGTTCACGTTGGTGTCGACCATCCCGTGCGCCATCAGCAGGTCGCCCCTCAGCCCCTGCGCGAAGTAGATGGGCGACGAGCGGCGGTAGGCCAGCGAGTCGTCCTGCGGCTGGTTGAGGATGCGCATGGTGTACCAGTGGTTGTAGTGCGCCCAGTCGGTGACGGAGCGCAGCGCCGCCCCCGAGCGGAAGACCTCGGGCTGCGTGAACATCCCCATCAGGGTGATGAAGCCGCCGTACGAGCCGCCGTACAGCCCCACGCGGCGCGGGTCCACCCCCGCGTTGGCCACCATCCAGCGCACGGCGTCCACGTTGTCGTCCAGGTCCTTCCCCCCCATGTACCGGTAGATGCCGCTCCGCCAGGCGCCGCCGTACCCGGCCGAGCCGCGGTAGTCCACGTCCAGCACCGTGTAGCCGCGCGAGGCCAGCAGGTGGTTGAACATGTACTCGCGGTAGTACGTGCTCCAGCCGCGGTGCGCGTCCTGGAGGTAGCCGGCGCCGTGCACGAAGAGCACGCCGCCCCCGTGCGGCTGCGCCCCCAGGTCGCGCGGGCGGTAGATGCGCGCGTACACCGTCTGCCCGTCGCGTGTCGGGATCTCCACCACCTGCGGGCGGATCCACGGCCCCGCGCGGAACTCGGCGGTGGTGGAGGTGGTCACCTGCCGCCCGGGCGCGCCCGGGCGGTTGGGCGCGATGAAGAGCTCCGGCGGCGCGTCGGCGGTCGACGAGAGCAGGGCCAGCCAGCGGCCGTCGGGCGACACCATCGCGTCCGTCCACCCCTCGCGCGCGGTGACGCGGGTGCGCGCCCCGCCGGCGGCGGGAACGGCGTAGAGGCTCTGCTCGCCGGGGTGCGTCTCGCTGGTCGCGATCCAGAAGGTGCGCCCGTCGGCCGAGCGCTGCACGTCCCTCACCTCCCAGCGCCCCTCGGTGAGCGGGCGGACGTCGGCGCCGGCGGCCGTGGCGGTGTAGAGGTGCGCCCACCCGGTGCGCTCGCTCACGAACCACACGCGCTCGTCCGGGAGCCACCCGGTGGAGAAGAGCCCGGGGCCCCCCACCCAGGTGGTGTCGCGCAGGTGGTCCACCGTCACCGTCTTCCCGTCCGGCCCCGCCGCGTAGATCCAGCGGTCCTTGTAGTCCGCGGGAATGCCGATCAGCAGCGCGCGGTCGGAGCGCGGCGCCCACCCCACGGTGTTGAGGGTCAGCCGGCGCTCCTTCGCTTCGGGCTCGATCCAGCGCACCGTCCCCGTGGCCAGGTCGACCACGGCGGCGCGCGTAAACGCCTGCACGTCGCCCACCTTGCCACGGACGTTGATGTTCTCGGTGTAGCCGCTCTCGGTCACGAAGTTGGGGACGATCACCTGCTTCTCCCCCTCCACCCGCTGCCCCACCCCGATGAGCAGGTAGCGCCCCGACGGCGACACCTCGGCCGAGGCCAGGGTGGCGTTCTTCCCCAGGTACACCGGGCGCACCAGGCGGCGCAGCGAGTCCACCAGCTGCCCGTGCTCGCGCTCGGCGCGGCGGTCGCGGATCACGTCGAAGAGCTCGCGCTGCTGCTCCTCCAGGAACTTCCGCTGCCCGCGGGCCGAGTCGGGATGCGGCGCGTCTTCCAGGCGGATGTCGGTGAGCTGCCGCAGCGGGCCGCCGCCCTCCACCGCCACCGCGTAGACGTTGTTGGCGGAGACGAAGTAGACGGTGCGCCCGTCGGGGGAGAGGTGCGGGGTCCGCTCGGTGGCCGGCGTCTGGGTGATGCGGTGCTCGTGGCCGTCGGCGTCGACCACGAAGACGTCGCCGTTGCGGGTCTCGGCGCGGCGCGTACGGTCGGGCGTCCAGCGGCCGTTCTCGGCCGGCGCCCCGTAGAGCGCCGCCGAGTCGGCCACGGCCACGGGCGCGCCCCCCGCCGCGGCCACGCGGTAGAGGCGCGTGGCGGTGTCACGGGCCGCGGGGTCGCGCCAGCGGAACCAGACCCAGCGCGAGTCGGCGGACCAGCGCACCTCGTCGGGCGAGCGCCCCACCAGCAGCGGCCCGCGCATGATGTTGTCGACGCTCAGGTCGAAGGCCGGCGTGGTGCGCGGGGCCGCGGCGGGCGCGGCCGCCTGCGCGAGGGCCGGGCCGGCCAGGACGACGGACGCGAGCGCCGCGCCCGCGATTCTCTGCAGGGACATGGGATGGCGACGGTTGGGTGCGACGGACGGAGGCGATGCGCCGAACATACCGAATCCGCCGCCGCGATACAACGCGGGGGCGGAGGAGGACGGCGCGAGCGGTGGTGGCCTGCGGAAATGCTTGCGCCGCGGCGAACCCGGACGTTATCAAGGGATCGCACCATCCGCTCCGTACGACGGCGCCCGTCGCCGCACCCCATCCCGCGTCTTTCCCGATGAACAACTCTCCGCCGCCGCCTCCGCAGGGACCGGGCGGTCCCGTTCCTCCGCCGCCGCCGGGGTCCGGCGGGCCTCCGCCTCCACCCCCCGGGTCCGGCGGCCCTCCTCCGCCGCCGCCGCCTCCCGGATCCGGCGGACCCCCGCCTCCACCGGGATATGGCGGACCCCCGCCTCCTCCGGGTTATGGCGGACCGCCGCCCCCGCCCCCGCCCCTGGGTTCCGGCGGGACTCCGCCCCCGCCAGGATACGGGGGGCCGCCCCCTCCGCCAGGGTATGGCGGGGCGCCTCCCGGTTATGGCGGACAGGTGCCGCCGCAGCCGCCGAAGCGCAACTGGCTGCCGTGGGCGCTGGGGTGCGGCGGATGCGGGCTGCTGTTCGTGATCGCGCTGGTGGTGTTCGGCGCCATCGGCTTCCTGAGCAAGCAGAAGGAGCATGCGGCCCGCGGCGGGGGCTCCGATACCACGCAGGTGTCCGAGGGCGACACGCAGGGCACCACCCTCTACACCAGCTCCGAAGAGTCGCTGAACGACGAGCTGCGGCCGCACTACCTCCCGTTCTCCTTCCGCTACCCGGACGCCTGGACCGTCACGGAGCGGGGCGACTCGGTGGGCGGGAAGAACTTCGTGAAGGTGGAGAGGAGCGAGAACGGCTTCACCGCGGAGAACTTCGCCGTCGGCTACATGTTCGCCACGCCGGGGCACGAGAGCGATCCCGACCTGATCAGCCAGCTCCTCGGCCAGTTCGAGCAGCAGTTCTCCGCGCAGTTCCCCGGCTTCCGCCGCGTGGGCGACGACCGGCTGCAACTCGGCGGGCACCAGGGCACGGGCTTCCGCTTCACCGCCACCGTGCAGACGCAGGAGCGCGGCCTGGTGCAGGTGTTCGGCCGCGTGCTGGTGGTCCCCGTGGGCGACGGGAAGGGGCTCTCGATCATCATGCTGGGCACGCCGGTCGGCAGCGGCCTCCAGAGCCTGGACGACCTGGGCGTGAAGGGCGGGATCCCGGTGATCCTGCGCACCTTCCGCATCGGCGACGACGCCGTCGGCGACACGGGCGACGACGCCTCGTCGACGGAGTCGACGGAGACGGGGAAGCCCTCGGACAAGCCGACCGGCGAGTCGGACGAGCCCGATGATCGGCCGGGGCTCAAGGAGATTCGCCCGGTCGAGGGGGACTCCACGTCCTGAAGCACGGGTCTTCGTGCACGGAGCGTCGATGATGAGCGCCCGGCTTTCGCTGCTCGCCGCGTGTGCCTCCGCAGGCCTGGCCGCATGCGCGGGCTCCGCCGCCCCGGGACCGCGCCCGGAGCCGGGGGGCGCGAACCCGCCGGCCGCCGCGAACGCGACCTATGCGTACTACGACGTGACGGGGACCACCGTGGCGGAGCTGAGGACCGCGATGCGCCAGCTGGGGCCGCCGGAGGGCTTCGGGCGCACGCGCTGGGACCTCTCGTGGACGGCGCGGTGGCAGCCGGTCGCCGGCGGCTGCCGCGTCACCTCGGCCGTGGTGACGCTGCGGAGCGAGGTGCGGCTGCCGCGGTGGGAGCCCGGCCCCGACGCCGACGCGGCGCTGGTGGCGCAGTGGCGGACCTTCATGGAGAACCTGCGGGTGCACGAGCACGGGCACCTGGAGATCGCGGTGGCCGCCGTGCACGAGGCGGAGAGGACATTGTGGCGGCTCGAGGCGCCGTCGTGCCGCATCATGCAGGGGGCCGCGAACCAGGCTGCCGAGCGCGTCCTCGCCACCTTCCGCGCCCGCGACCGGGCATACGACACGCGTACGCGCCACGGCTTTACCCAAGGTGCCGCCTGGCCGCTGCCCTCTTGATCTCACGCAGAGACGCGGAGGCGCGGAGAGAAACGGCGGTGTTCTCTCCGCGCCTCCGCGTCTCTGCGTGAGACGGTCTTTAGAGCAGCGTTCCGCCTGACACCATCGTGGCGATGGTGAGGCAGAGGACGCTTTTACGCAGTGCCAATGTCCGCACTCGCTCCATCCGCCGGGAAATCGACCCGCTCGTAGATGTCGGCGAGCCTGAGCACGCAGCCGAGGGAGGGCAGGGTGAGCGCTCCACCGGGATCGCTGATCTCCGTGAGCACCCACTGGTCGCCTTCGCGGCGGAAGTGCTCGACGCGCGGGGTGCCCTGCGCGACCAGCACGTACTCCTGCAGCGAGTCCAGCCGCCGGTAATGGGCGAATTTCACGCCGCGGTCGTAGCTCTCGGTCGAGGGGGAGAGCACCTCCACGATCACCGAGGGGTTCAGCAGCGTGTCGAGCTCCGCGTCTTCCAGGCGCGGTTCATCGCAGAGAGCGACCACGTCGGGGTAGGTGTACATCCCCGTGGGCTTCGCCTTCACCCGCATGTCGGCCATGTACGTCTCGCACGGCCGGCCGCGAAGCTGGGTGGCCAGCTCCCTGAAGATGTTCCCAGCGATCAGGTTGTGCCGCCGGCTGGCACCGGCCATCGCGTAGACGCGGCCGTTGATGTACTCGCTTTTCTCGCGGGCGCTGCGCTCCATGGCGAGGTACTCGGCCGGGGTGACCCGGGGCTGCGCGAGCGGAGGCGGCATCGTCTCTCGGAGTAGAATCGTCGGTGAACTGCTTCGAGGATAATGGCTGCGGCGCCCGCGGGGTAGCTCCGCCGGGGTCCCCAGAGCGGCGCCGCGGTCAGAGCAGCGTGCCGCCCAGCACCATCTTGGCGACGGTGAAGTAGAGGACGAGGCCGGTCACGTCCACCAGCGTGGCCACGAAGGGGGCGGAGGAGTTCGCCGGGTCCAGCCCCACGCGCCGCAGCAGGAGCGGGAGGGTGGAGCCGGCGAGGGTGCCCCAGAGCACGATCCCCACCAGGCTCGCCGCCACGGTGAAGGCGATCGCCAGGTAGTGGGGGCCGTACTTGTGGAACACCGCCTGCCAGGTCACGATGCGCACGAAGCCGATCGCCGCCAGGATCAGCCCCAGCGCCAGCCCGGTGGTGAACTCGCGCCGCACCACCCGCCACCAGTCGCGCAGCCGCACCTCGCCCAGCGCCATGGCGCGGATCACCAGCGTGCTCGCCTGGCCGCCGGTGTTCCCGCCCGAGCTGATCATCAGCGGGACGAAGGTGGCGAGCACCACCGCGCGGGCCACTTCGTCCTGGTAGTACGCCATGGCCGTGGTGGTGAGCATCTCGCTGAGGAAGAGCACCACCAGCCACACCCCGCGCTTGCGCACCATCTCCGGCACGCTCACGTCGAAGTAGGGCGCCTCCAGCGCCTCCACGGCGCCGGCCTTCTGGATGTCCTCGGTGGCCTCCTCCTGCACCACGTCGACGATGTCGTCGAGGGTCACGATCCCCATCAGCCGCCACTGCGAGTCCACCACCGGCACGGCCAGCAGGTCGTTCTCGGTGAGCAGCAGCGACACCGACTCCTGGTCCATGTGCTCGGGCACGGTGATCAGCTCCGTCTCCATCACCTCGCTGATCAGCGCCTCGCCCGGCGCCGCGAAGAGCTCGCGGAACGAGACCACGCCGCGCAGCCGCTGCTCCGCGTCGAGCACGTAGACGTAGTAGAGGGTCTCCAGCCGCCGCCGCGCCTGGCGGCGCAGGTAGGCGATGGCCTCGTCCACCGTCTGCTCCGGGCGCAGCCGGGCGAAGCGGGGGCTCATCAGGCCGCCCGCCTCGTCTTCTTCATAGGCGAGCAGCGCGCTCACCTCGCGCCGGGTGACGGGGTCGAGCAGCTCCGTCACCGCCGCGCGGTCCTCGGGCTCCAGCTCCTGCACCAGGTCGGCGGCGTCGTCGGGCGGGAGGAGGCGCACCCAGCGGCGGCGCGCGCCGGGGCGCAGCTCCATCAGCAGCTCCGCCTGGTCGCGCGTGGAGAGGGAGAGGAAGAAGTCGTCGCCGTCGTCCGCGGGCAGGAGCTGGAACCCCTCGGCGCGCTCGTCGCGCGAGAGGATCGGCCACACGTCCTGCAGCTCGTCGGCGGTGAGCGCCTCGGGTGCGGTCATCCGGGTGGCGTCGCGTAAGTCGGTGAACGGCGGTGGGCCAGGGCGGCGTAACTCTACCAGCCGCGCGTCCGCGGCACAACAAAAAAGGTTTCACGCAGAGACGCAGAGACACGGAGAGGCGCCGCACAGGCCTCTCCGTGTCTGCGCGTCGCCGCGCGAGCTCTCAGACCCAGTTCTGCTTTTTGAAGTAGAGAAGGAGGACGGCGCCGAGCGCGAGCATCAGCCCCAGCGCCCACTCGTAGCCGTAGCGCCAGGCCAGCTCGGGCATGATGTGGAAGTTCATCCCGTAGATCCCGGCCACCAGCGCCATCGCCATCAGGATGATCGACCACGCCGCCATCACCCGCATGGTGATGTTCAGCTGGTTCGAGGTCACCGAGAGCTGCGCCTCCATGGCGCCGGTGAGCAGGTCGCGCAGCGTGTCGATCTCCTCCACCACGCGCATCATGTGGTCGTGCACGTCCTGGAAATACAGGCTCAGGTCGGCGGAGAGGAAGGGGAGGTCGCGCCGCAGCAGGGTGGAGATCACGTCGCGCTGCGGGCCCAGCACCTTGCGGAAGAGCGTCATCTCGCGGCGCACGTTCAGCAGCTGCTCCAGCCCCCCCGGCTCGGTCCGCCCCTCGAAGATCCCGCCCTCCATCTCCTCCACCCGGTCGGAGAAGTGGTCGATCACGGGGAAGTAGTGGTCGACGATGGTGTCCATCACCGCGTGCGCCAGCACCCCGATGGTGGCGAAGGAGGCGGGGTCGGCGCGCCAGCGGGCCAGCACCTCGCCGAACTCGGCCACGCGGTGGTCGTGCACCGTCACCAGGTAGCGGCGGCCGAGGAAGAGGTGCACCTCGTGCAGCGCCATCCGCTCGCGCTCGGGGTTCACCGCGGCGGCGTACATCACCAGGAAGAAGTAGCCGGGGTAGCGGTCGAGCTTGGGTCGCTGGCGCCCGCGCACGCAGTCTTCCACCGCCAGCGGGTGGAAGCGCAGCCGGTCGCGCAGGAACTCGGCCTCGGCCTCGCGCGGGCAGGCCACGTCGATCCACACCAGCGGGGCGGAGGTGTCATTGGCGCTCTGCGCCCCCTGGCAGGCGTCGAACAGCCGCAATCCCTCTTCCAGGGGGATGGAGTGCACGCCGTTCTGCGCCGCCGTCCAGCAGGAGATGCGCGACTTCTCCGTGGGCTCGCCGGCCTCCAGCGCCTGCGAGGGGAAGGCGGCGTCCAGGCGCGGATCGCCGTCGAAGGCGTCGTATTCGAGCTCGGCGGCGCGCCGCGCCTCGGCCCTACCGCGCGCCGCGGCGCTCATAACCCGGGATGGTGTCGGTCACCACGGCCACGCCGATCTCCAGCAGGCCGAGCAGCACGTGGGGGACCCAGACCTCGGTGTCGAAGCCGAAGAGCCAGGGCGAGGCGGCCAGCAGCACGCCGCTCAGCCCGTCGAGCCAGAGGTGCACGGGCATCTGCAGCCGCTTCACCACCCCCAGCTCGTAGTCGGTGAACAGGCTGTAGACGATGGCCGCGCCGCCCAGCGCCACGGGCACCCACGTCTGCGCGCCCCCGCCGAAGCCCAGCAGGAAGGGGAGCGCGATGAGCAGCGCGCCCACCGTGTAGTCCAGCACGCCGTGGATGCGGGTCGGAAGTCGCATCGATTGCCCTCGAATCTGGTGGTGCGGCGGGGGGGCGCCGGGGTTTTGCGGAGCCGTGGTGCAAGGCGCGCGCCCCACGAGAGCGCGGAAGCGCGCAAGTGCGAGGCGCGAGCGTGCGAAACCGGGGTGCGAAGGTGCGCCGGGGAGCGCTTCAGCGCCACCCCTCGAGGATGCCGCCGGGGCCGCCGGCCGGGAACGCGCCGGGGTGCAGCCACGCCGCGAGCGCCTCGATCCCGCCGACCACGCGCGGGCCGGAGCGGCTGAAGTACGCGCTGTGGCCGATCGCCGCGCCGCCGCCCTCCACCGCGCGCGGCGCGGCGGCGTGCAGGCGCTCGCTCGCGCGCGCGGCGTCTTCGCGCGCCTGCTCCAGCGCGTAGCCGCAAGGGACGAGCAGGAGCCGGTCCGGGTCGAGTCCCTCCACCGCGGACCACGGCACCTCGACGGAATGACCGCCGACGGTACCGAGCAGGCTCTCACCGCCGGCGATCTCGATCATCTCGGGGATCCAGTGCCCCGGCGCGAAGGGCGGATCGAGCCACTCCAGCGCCAGCACCCGCGGGCGCGGCCGTCCGTCGACCGCCTCGCGCACGCGGGCGATGCGCTCCCGCAGGCGCGAGGCGGCCTCCGCCCCGGTCCGCGGCTCGTCCGCCGCTTCGGCGACTTCCACCACGCTGGCGACGATCTCCTCCAGCGTGTGCGCGTCGAGCGAGAGCACGCGCGGGGGACGGTCGAGGCCCGCCACCGCCTCGTGCACCGACGCGGTGGGGACGGCGCACACCTCGCAGACGGCCTGGGTGAGGACGAGGTCGGGGCGCGCCTCGGCCAGCGCGCGCGTGTCGACCTCGTAGACGCTGCCGTGCTCCAGCATGCAGCGCCGCACCTCGGCGTCGATCTCGGCGCTGGTGAGCCCCGCGGGGTCGAAGCGCACCCGGCTCAGCCGCGGCAGCCGGAGCGCCTCCGGCGGCCAGTCGCACTCGTGCGAGATGGCCACGAGGCGGTCCTGCAGTCCCAGCTCGTAGACGATCTCGGTGGCGCTGGAGAGAAGGGAAGCGATGCGCATGCGGACAAGCTGCGCTGCGATGGATGCGGCGCGCAACCGCGGGCCTCGCGGCGGCGGTGTCACGCGGAGACGCAGAGGCGCGGAGAGGCGCGGCGGTTGTCGGAGCCGGGCGCGCGCCCTAGTTTCCCGGCCGCCCCGTCCAACCCTGGAGACCGCCCTGATGCACATCTTCCGAGAGCCCCGCGTCTCGCTGGTCGCGCGCCAGCAGTTCATCGTCCCCGAGCACATCAAGTGGAAGAGCGACAGCGATGTCGCGGGTGAGGCGCTCGCCGAGTTCGCGGGGCGTCTCTGCTACCTCAGCTTCGGGGAAGACGCTGGGTTGGAGGGAGGGCACAAGACCATTCCGGGGCGGACGACGAACGAGGCGTACCTGGGCAACATCCTGGACGTAAAGCACGGAAGCGTGCTGGAGCACGCCGTCTGGACGCTGCTCTTCGAGGGCGTCAGCCGATCGTTGACGCACGAGCTGATCCGTCACCGCGCCGGGTTCGGGTTTTCGCAGTTGTCGCAGCGGTACGTCGACGAGTCGGACATCGGTTTTGTCGTCCCCCCCGAAATCGATGAAGGAACGCCCGCGTACGAGGTATGGATTGGCGCGTGTGCGCAGGCAAACGAGAGCTATCGTGGGCTGTTGGCGGCGATGATCGGCCAGATCGGCGACCACGGCACTCCGACCATGCGGAAAAAGCGCGCGCGCCAGGCCGCGCGCGCGGTGCTTCCCAATTGTGCCGAGACCAAGATCCTGGTTACAGGGAACGCTCGCGCATGGCGGCATTTCTGCGAGATGCGCGGCTCGCCCACAGCCGACGTGGAGATTCGCCGCCTGGCGGTTGCGACGCTTTCCTTCTTCCGGGGCGAAGCTCCGCACATCTTCGGCGACATGCAGATCGTTCCCAATTCGGATGAAACACAGGTGGTGGAGACACCGCACAGCAAGGTGTGATTCCGCTCGTTCAGCGGATACGGCTGAAGACCGTTGGACATCGATGGATGGCTCGCCCCGGCTGCGCAGGATGGCACGGCCGGGGCGGGCTTTTGCGCGGGACGGCGCTTGGGAGGTGGATTGTTGGCGTGGGACGAGGCGAGTAAACTCGCCGCTACAACGGCACGCAGTCCGCCTTCGCGGACACCATTCTCGGGCGGAGGAAAGACCGATGCGGCAGCCCTACACCCAGCTGTATGTGCACCTCGTGTGGGCGACGTGGGACAGGATGCCGTTGATCAAGCCGGAGTTGCGACAGGCCATCTACGGATGCATCCAGCAACAGGTGAAGAAGCATCGCTGCGAGGTGATCGCGATCGGTGGGATGGAGGACCACGTGCACCTGCTGGTCCGGTTCCCGACCACGGTCCGGATCGCGGAGGTGGTGCAGCATGCCAAGGGCGCCTCGTCGAACTTGGTGACGCAGGTGCTCGATCGTGGCGGCTTTCTTCAAATGGCAGGGCAACTACGGCGCGTTCACGATCGCCAAATCACAGGTGCCCCGTGTGCGCAAATACATCCTGAACCAGGAACAGCACCATCGCGGCGGCCGCCTCAGCCCGCCCCTGGAGCAGACCTCCGAGGATACGGAGTCGACGAAGGTCGACTGTGTGCCATTGTAGCGGCGAGTTTACTCGCCTCGTCTCCGAGCCGGCATCTCACCCGGCCCGCCCGTACGCAGGCGCCGTAGAACGCGTTTCAGCGACGGCCGGCGCCGGCTTGACACCCCCCGCGCCGCGGTCTAACTTCTCCGCCGAACGAGCGTTCGAACGAGGGCGAAGAATCGCGGGCACGGCCTTCGCGGCCTGCCCGCGCGCGTTGCTTCGCGCTACCTTGTCGCGCGACCGCCGGCACCTGACCGAACTCACCACCCGGACGGAGACGAACGGATGGCCCGCTACACCGATGAAGAGCTGAAGGAGAAGGTCCACGCCGGCTTCATCGTCGAGTACCCAGACGAGATGACGGAGGGCTACAAGTCCGCGCTGGTCGTGCAGCTCCTGGTGCAGGCCGATACCGAGCTGATCTCGGCGCCGGCGTACTTCGGCGCCAGCAGGGACGCGCCGTCGACCAACACCATGGTGAGCGCCACCGCCATCATCCAGGACGAGCTGGCGCACGCCAACATCGCCTACCGGCTGCTCGAGGACCTGGGGCTGGACAAGGAGCAGCTCGTCTACGGCCGCGAGCCGCAGGAGTTCAAGCACCCCTACGGCTTCGACCACCCGCTGGAGAACTGGGCCGAGCTGGTGGTGGCCAACGGGCTGTACGACCGCGCCGGCATCACCCTGCTGGGCGACGTGTTCAAGAACACCAGCTACGGCCCGCTCAAGCGCGCGCTGGTGAAGGTGGACCAGGAGGAGACCTTCCACCTGCGCCACGGCGAGATGTGGATGAAGCGCCTCTGCAAGTCCGGCGGCGAGGCGAAGGCCATGATCCAGCGCGCGGTGGACTGGATGTTCCCCATGGCGGTGGAGTGGTTCGGCCTTCCCGACGACCTGAAGCGCCACTCGGGCCAGCTCGACTACAAGCTCAAGGGGATGACCAACGACGAGCTGCGGCAGACGTGGATGAAGAGCACCGTGCCGCTCTGCGAGTCGGTCGGCATCGACGCGCCCGCGCACTGGAGCGAGGAGGAGCAGAAGTATGTGCTCGACTACCCGTTCCCCTGCGAGTACGACGAGACGGACAAGCGCTGGCTCTTCGACGAGGGCGAGATCGGCTGGAACAAGGTGTTCGAGCGCTGGAAGCGCCGCGGCCCCGCCAACCGCAAGTTCGTGGAGATGATCCAGGAGGGGCGCGGCTTCCGGCAGCAGCTGGAGATGGCGGCCTGATGCCCTGCGCCTCCTCGTCCGCCCGCTTCGACGTCGGCGGCGCCGCGCTCCTCGACGCGCCCAGCGCGTACCCGGTGCCCTTCGACGAGCGCGAGGGGCCGCTCTGGGACGCGCTGCGCGAGGTGATGGATCCCGAGATCCCCATCTCCCTGGTGGACCTGGGGCTGATCTACGACGTCCGCCGGGAGGGCGGCCGGGTGGAGGTGGACCTGACCTTCACCGCCACGGCCTGCCCGTGCATGGCCTTCATCCACTTCGACATCCAGGACCGGCTGCTGCGCGAGCCCGGCGTGGAGTCGGTCGAAGTGAACGAGGTGTGGACCCCCGCCTGGACCAAGGCGCGCATCACCCCCGAGGGCCGCGAGGCGCTGCGCACCTTCGGCGTCTCGATGTAATGGCGGTGCGGGAGTGCTAAGTGCTAAGTGCTAAGTGCTAAGTGCTAAGTGCTAAGTGCTAAGTGCTAAGTGCTAAGTGCTAAGTGCTAAGTGCTAAGTGCTAAGTGCTAAGTGCTAAGTGCTAAGTGCTAAGTGCTAAGTGCTAAGTGCTAAGTGCTAAGTGCTAAGTGCTAAGTGCTGGCCGGATTCGAAGTCTCCGCGCCGGATCACGCACCTCAGCACCGATAGCCAAGCACGCGGTACTCAGCACTCGTGAGTTGGAACCCGGCACTCAGCACTAGGCACTAGGCACTTAGGCACTAGGCACTTAGCACTTAGCACTTAGCACTCTCTGTCGATGAAAGAGCCCGTCTACGAAGTATTCGCCCGCAAGTCGCGCGAAGAGCCGCTGCGGCACATCGGCTGGGTCAACGCCACCGACGGCGACCTGGCGCGCGTGTACGCCTGGAAGACCTACGACGAGCAGAACTGGTCGGAGATGTGCGTGATTCCCCGCGCCGCCATCATCCCCGTGGACCCCGGCGAGAGCCAGTTCGTGACCGCCGCGCGGGACGACCACGAAGACGAGATCGTCCACAGCCAGGGCACCGGGAGCTACGGCGGCGGCGACGTGGCCGGGAAGGAGGGGCGATGACCGACACCCTCCCCGCGGCGGCCGCCGCGTACGAGAAGGCCGACCAGCTCCCCGACGACGTGCGCGCGCCGCTGCGCGACCTGGTGCTGGCGCTCGCCGACAGCAAGCGCGTGCTGGGGCTGCGCTACAGCGACCGCATGCTCGGCTCGCCCACCCTCGAGGCGGGGATCGCCGCCTCGTCGATGGCGCAGGACGAGTGGGGGCACGCACGGCTCACCTACGCGCTGCTCGGCGACTTCGGCGACGACCCCAAGGCGCTGGAGCACGAGCGCGCCGCGGCCGAGTACCGCAGCATCGGCGTGCTCGACGCCGGGCTGGAGGGGTGGAACGGGATGATCGCCGCCTCGCTCCTGGTCGACATGGCGCTGACCGGGCAGTACGCGGCGCTGGTGGACAGCCGCTACGTCCCGCTGCGCAACCGCGTGCAGAAGCTGCTGGACGAGGAGAAGTTCCACTTCCAGTACGCCGCGGGGTGGACGCGGCGCATCGCCGCCGTCTCCGAGCTGCGCGCCGGGCTGGCGGCCGAGCTGCGCCGCTTCCTGCCGCAGGCGCTGCGCTGGCTGGGGCGCGACGAGGCGCCGGGGATGCGGCGGCTGGTGGAGGAGGGGATCGTCCGCGACCTCCCCTCGGCCCGCCGCGGCCGCTATCTCGCCCGGGTCGGCGCGGTGCTGGAGGAGACCGGCCTGGCGGGCGAGGTGGGCCTCGCGCGCGACGGCGAGGGGTGGCGCTACGACGGCGAGCTGGACTGGGCCGGGTGGGACGACGCCACGCGCCGCGCCGGCGGCTCGCTCGACGAGGCGACGGCGGCGCGCGCCCGCGGCGACCTGAACCGCGCGCTGTTGATGGACTGATGGCGGAGAAGCCCGAGCCCGGCACCGCCCCCGCGCACGCGCCCTGTCCCTTCTGCCGGGGGGAGGATACGAAGCTGCTGAACCCCTTCGGCGGGCAGCTCACGGTGGCGCAGTACTGGTGCAACCGTTGCCGCACCGGCTTCGACTACATCAAGTGGGAGGACAACGGCGACGCCGAGTACTGAGGAAACACGGTTTCTGTTGGTGGCATGGTGCTGGCGGGAAGAAAGGGACGAGGTGAAGTCCGTTGCTCGATTCAAGGAGGTCGCGATGCCCAGAGCCTGGAGCAAGAAGGACGAGAAGATGTACGACCACGTGCGGGAGAGCGAGCTCGACCGTGGGATGGACCCGGCCCGCGCCGAGGAGATCGCCGCCCGCACCGTCAACAAGCAGCGCCGCGAGGAAGGCCGCACGCCCAACAAGACCACGCAGGGCACCGGCAACCCCAACCAGGGCTACGAGGCGCGCACCCGCGACGAGCTGTACAACATCGCGAAGGAGAAGGGCGTTACCGGCCGCAGCAAGATGGGGAAGCAGGAGCTGATCGAGGCCATCCGCGGCGGATAGTCCAGAAATCGAACAGCGGGTCTCACACGGAGTCAACGGAGTCAGCGGAGAGGTTTCCGTTGACTCCGTTGACTCCGTGTCAGGTAACCGAAAGGCACGGGACGTGACCAGGCCATGCCATAAGTGAAGCCGCAGCAGAGATTTACCCTGCTGCGGCTCGTCCGTCGTCCCGCGTGCGGTTCGGCGCAGGGGATGGTCTCCCGTGCCGGCGATGATCAGGGCGGGCTTGTCCGGCCGGGTCAGCGCGTGGGCTCCTGGGTACACGAGCGATCACGCCAGTCGGCCCTTGCGCTCGCGCAGGTCCTGGGCTATATACAACCGTATGGTTGTAGATCAGACCGACGTCGACCTGCTGTTCCATGCCCTCGCGGACGCCACCCGGCGCGACATCGTGCGGCGCACCATGGGCGAGCAGTTCTCGGTGTCGGCTCTGGCCCGCGAGTACCCGATGAGCTTCGCGGCCGTGCAGAAGCACGTGGCCGTCCTGGAGCGGGCGGGACTGGTGACCAAGCAACGCAAGGGCAGGGAGCACCTGGTGGCGGGCAACCCCGCATCGCTGCGTGCCGCCCACGACGCCCTCGACCGACTCGAGCTGATCTGGCGCGACCGCGTCGCCCGCATGGACGACTTGCTCGCGACCGACCCGTCCGACTGACCCTTCAACTGACCAGCACAACCGAGGAGAACGACATGCCCTTGACGAACGTCGCCAACGACGCGGCCGCGCAGACCGTCACGTTGACCGCCGAGTTCGACGCCCCCGTCGAGCGCGCGTGGCAGCTCTACGCCGACCCGCGCCAGTTGGAGCAGTGGTGGAACCCGCCGGGTTACCCGCTCACGATCACCGACCACGACCTGTCGGTCGGCGGGTTCGTGCGGGCCCACGTGACCGGGCCGGACGGACAGAAGATCGTCGCGTACTGGCGAATCAGCGCCGTCGACGCCCCGCACGGCATGGAGTGGGAGGACGGCTTCCTGGACGACAAGGGCGAGCCGAACCCCGCCATCCCGCCGACGACGATGCGGCTGACGCTCACCGAGCGCGCCGGTGGCGGCACCCTCATGACGATCGTGGTCGGCTTCCTGTCCGACGAGGCCATGCAGGCCTACCTCGAGATGGACATCGAGGAGCAGATGCGGGTGACGTTCGGCCAGGCCGACGCGCTGCTCGCCGGCTGAGTATCGCCGCGGAAGGCGGGGGTAAGCCACGGCGGTATCGCCAACCTCGTCACCGGGACTGAAAGCGAATCCTGAAAGATCCGGCGCCGGGCTGGGGGGCTTGTCCTCCCAGCCCGGCGCACCGTTCTTTCGGAACCGGGCATCGCCCGGCCGGGTTGCGGGACAGCTTCTGGGATGGGGTTGCCGCGAAAACGCGGCATTTCAGCGCGGGAAGTCCGGTTGGCCCTTCCGGAACATCAAGGATTCATACCCAATCCGCCTGAACACTTGGTGTTGACGCAGCCCAACCCAACGACGTCATCCTGAGGCTGACCACGCTACAATCATCGGCTGCAGAATGACGTGCAGGCCGAAGGATCTATAACCGCGTCAGCACGTGAGTCGGCGAGATGCATCAACTCTTTCCCCGGATTCAGTATCACACGGGTTCTCGGCATCCGCGCCGATTCCCTTTGCTGACTCCGTGTGAGACCCGTTCTTTTCGAGGATTGTTTCTACGCCGCGGCCCGGGGCGCGACCGCGAGCTCGTCGAGCGCGCGGCGGACGTAGACGGGGACCATCGCGCGGCGCCAGTCGGGGTCGACGATGATGTTCTCGAGCGGGTGGCACTGCTTGAAGGCCTGCGCCGCCACCGCGTCCGCCACGTCGCCCAGCCGGTTGCCGGCCACGATGCGGTCCAGCCCCGTGACCACCCGCGGCCGGGCGCCGAGCGCGGAGACCACGAGGGAGAGCGAGCGCGCGGTCCGGTCCTCCGCCATGTCCGCCGCGGCGGCGATGGAGAGGAGGGGGAAGTCGACCGAGTTGCGCTGGCGCACCTTGCGGTAGGCCGTGCGCACCCCGGGGCCGGGAAGGGGGATGCGGATGCGGACGACCAGCTCGTCGGGCCGCCGCACCGTGTTCCACTCGCCGTTGGCCACGAAGAACTCGTCCACCGTCACCGTCCGCACCCCCTGGGCCGAGGCGAGGTCGGCGGCGGCGGCGAGGGTGATGAGCACCGGCGGCGTGTCGGCGCTGTGGGCGGCGACGCACTTCTTGCCGACGCGGGTCACGTGGCAGACGTCGCCGTCCTTCTTCAGGCAGAAGCCGAGCGCCTGCCGCCAGAAGAAGCTCTGGTTGTAGTAGGTGCAGCGCGTGTCCAGGCAGAGGTTGCCGCCCATCGTCCCCGCGTTGCGGATCTGCGGCCCGGCCACGTGCCCCGCCGCCTCCGCCAGCGCCGGTGCGATCCGCCGCACCAGCGGGCTCTTCGCCACCGCCGTCAGCGTCTCCGCCGCGCCGACCACCAGCTGCGCGGCCGACGGCGAATCCTCCTCCACCGCGTTCCCCTCCGCGTCCGCCACCCCGATCCCGTGCAGCTCCGCGACGCCCTTGAGCGCCACCAGGTGCCGCGGGGTGAAGAGGCGGTGCTTCATGTTCGGCATCAGGTCGGTGCCGCCGGCGATCGCGACGGCGTCCTCGTTCCCGGTGACCAGGTCGAGCGCCTCCGCCAGCGTGGACGGACGGTGGTACGTGTATTCGTGCAGCCGGAGCATCGGTCTCGCGGACGGGTGTAGAACGCTCGTTCGAATCGCCGGAAGATAGGACCGTGGCGGCGGAAACGACAGGCCGGGCAGGGCGCGGCGCGTGCCTCTCCCCGTGCTTCGTCGTGCGTCCGTCGCGCGGCAGTGGCTCGGGACGTCGCCGCCGGCGGCGTACAGGTCTCCGGCGATGGTGCGGGTGCAGTGGGTGAGGTGCATCGGAGGGCCCTCGTATCACGCGGGGGCGGGAGACGGAGCCGGGTGGCCGCCGCCCCATGCTTCGTCCGTTCGCCGCAGCGCGGCTCCGTGCGCGAGCCGCAGCGCCTGCACCGCGGCGTGCGGCGAGGGCTCCACCAGCAGCGGCACCAGGTCGGCAAAGGGCGGCACCGCCTGCCCCCAGGTGGCGCCGTCCCAGCCCCATCCCTGGTCGATGTCGTACGTCACCGCGTACGTGGGGCCCGCGCTCATGTCGACCAGCAGGCCGGGGCCCGCGGGGCCGCCCGTGGCGTTCACCTGCGTTCCCGCCGCGTCCGGCGAGGTGGAGAAGAGCAGGAGGATCTTCGGCACGGGCACCACGATCTGGGCGTTCGAGCCGTGCAGCGGGAGCAGGCACACCGGCGCGAACTCCGAGACCCCCGGCTGCGAGATCCCGCAGCCGAACGCGGTGTCGGTGGAGTTCAGGAAGCAGATCTGGCCGGGATTCCCCTGGTCGCTCACCGTGCCGATCCCGGATCTCTCTCCCGTCACCTTCAGCAGGTCGCCCGGCACCAGCGGGACCGAGAAGCCGGCCACGACGGGCTCCGCCGCCGGCCAGGCGGAGGTGTAGGCCTCGAACTCCCAGGCGACGGAGACCACCGTGGTCGCCGAGTACTGCTCCGTGCGCTGCCAGACCAGCGGCTTCCCCGCCTGGTCGGAGCACTGCACCGCCAGGAAGGCGAAGAGTGCGTAGCCGGACTGGGTGAGGTCCGCCACGGTGTCCGTGTCCATCGTGATCGTCACCTGGTACGCGGGGAAGCTCATCACGCCCTCGCCGGACGGAGTGGATGGGGATGGCCGCTCGCGCGCCGCGCCCGGGCGCGCGAGCGGCCCGGGCGTGCGGCTAGAGCGGTTTGCGCTCGGGTTCGGAGTCCACTGCGCATCCGCGGCCGCGGCGCCCTCTCCGGCTCGCTGGGGCTCGCCACCTCTCCCGTCCCCGGGAGAGGTAGTGGCCCCGGCTCCTGTGCCGACCCTCACCGGCATCGTGACGCCTGATGTCGCGCTGCTTCCGCAGGGCACACTCCTGCGGAGGCCACTCCCCTCGCCCGGTACGGGAGAGGGACAGGCGCGGAGCGCCAGGGAGAGGGCGCCGCGGCCGCGGACACGCGATGGACTCTGGAATGTCGTTGAAACCGCTTTAGGCCGGGCCCGCCGCCGCTTCCACCGGGGCGGCCGCGGCCTGGATCAGCAGCGGCACGAGGTTGGTGCCGGGCGGGTAGACCTGCGCCCACGGCAGGGGGCTCCACCCCGCGTCGATGTCGAAGGACACGGCCTGCCGGCCCGTGCCCGTGAGGTTCACCAGCACGCCGGGGCCGAGCGACTGCTCGACCACCGTGCCCGCGCGCACGGGAGCGGTGCAGAACATCAGGAACGCCTGCTCGAGCGGCGTGATCAGGTCCAGCGCGCCGGCGGGGAGCGGGAATGCGCAGGTGGGCGTGAAGCCGGCGCCGCCCTGCTGCGAGATCCCGCAGATCAGCGGCTGCGTGCTCTGGTTCAGGATGGCGATGGCCCCCGGAGCGGGGCCGCCGCCGACGACGTGGCCGGAGTCGGCGCCGGTCACCGCCAGCCCCATCCCCGGGAAGAGGGGGAAGCTCGCCGACGGCACGATGGCGACGTTCTGCCCGAGCGCCTTCCAGGGGGAGAGGTACGCCTGGTACCGGGGGGTCCACTCCACCTGCGTCGCTTCCTCGAAGGCCTGGGTGGTCAGCCAGGCGACCGGAACGCCGGCGCCGGCGCCGCTCACCGCCCTGAACGCGCAGAGGGTGTAGCCGCGCTGCTGCAGGGCCGCGGCCGTGGCGGCGCTCATCTGGATGGTGATCTGGTACGAGATCATGGAAATGCCTCGCGGGCCGAAGGGGGTCGAGCTCAGGGGCGCGTGGCCCTCACCGGGAGGGATGGAGGGCCACGGCCGGGGGTGAGAGAGAGGCGCGGCGGCCCACGGCCGCCGCGCCGGGCACGCCTCAGCTCGGGCTGATCAGCAGCGGCACCAGGGCGGTGGTGGCCGGGTAGACCGCCGCCCACGGCTGGGGCGTCCACCCCGCGTCGATGTCGTAGGCCACGGACTGCTGGTTCGCGGAGGTGAGGTCCACCAGCACGCCGGGGCCGTACGACTTCTCGATCACCGTTCCCGTGTTCACGGGCAGGGTGGCGAACATCAGGAACACCTTCTCGATCGGCACGATCAGGTCGAGCCCCACCCCGGTCAGCGGGAACGCGCAGAGCGGCTGGTACGACCCGTCGCCCTGCTGCTGCGAGATCCCGCAGGTCATGGGCGTCCCGGGCGTCGGCGGGTTGGCGGTCTGGTTGAGGACCGCGATGGCCTGCGGATCGGGCCCGCCGGACACCACCACCCCCGTGCCCTCGGGGTTGGTGACGTTCAGCTGCTCGCCCAGCTCGATCGGGTAGCTGGCCAGCGTGCTGATCGTCACGTTGCTCCCGAGCTGCATCGCCTGGGCGGTGTAGGCCTGGTAGGCCTCCGTCCACGAGACCACCGTCGACTGCGAGAAGGTGCTGCTCGAGAACCACACCACCGGCACGCCGCCTCCCGAGCCCTCCACTGCCTTGAAGGCGTAGAGCTGGTAGCCGTCCCCCTGCAGCCCGTCGACGGTGGCGTCGCTCATCTGGATCGTGATCTGGTAGCCGGACATGGTTTCCTCCTGGGGTGGACCTGCGTTGCGATGAAGGCCGGACCCTGGGGGCCCGGGCGGGTGGAGAGCGGCGGTCCGGCGGCCGCGCGGCGTCGTTCTCCGTGCGTCCCGAAGCGGGCGGGTTGCGCCTGCCCCGGTTGCGCGCTTAACTATGCCCGGCAGCCCTCAATCTCTTGTCCGTACAATGTCGTCCCCACTCTCCACCTCCTCTCGATGTTCACTCTCAACCTGCTCGGCGGGGCCGCATTCCAGGGCGTGGACGGCCCGGTGAGCGGCCGCGCGGCGCACAAGCGGCGCGTGGCGCTGCTCGCCATCCTCGCCTCGGCGCGCGGGCGCACGGTGGGGCGCGAGCGCATCATCGGCCTGCTCTGGCCCGAGCACCGGAGCGACGCGGCGCGCCACCTCCTCTCCGAGTCGCTGTACGTGCTGCGCAAGGAGCTGGGGGAGGCCGCGTTCGTCTCGTCGGGCGACGAGGTGGGGCTGAACGGCGCGGTGGTGCGGAGCGACCTGGAGGAGTTCGCAGGCTGCGTGGAGGCGGGCGAGGTGGAGCGGGCGGCGCGGCTCTACCGCGGGCCCTTCCTGGACGGCTTCTACGTGGCGGACGCGCCCGAGTTCGAGCGCTGGGCCGAGGCCGAGCGCGACCGGCTGGCGCGCGCCCACACCCGCGCGCTGGAGTGCCTGGCCGCCGCGCGCGAGGGCGAGGGCCTCCCGGCCGAGGCGGCCGAGTGGTGGCGCCGGCTGGTGGTGCTCGACCCCTACAACTCGCGGGTGGGAATGCGCCTGATGCTGGCGCTCGACGCCGCCGGCGAGCGCGCCGCCGCCCTCTGGTTCGCGGAGACCCACGTCGCCTTCCTGCGGGAGGAGCTGGGGGTGGAGCCCGACGACGAGTTCCAGGAGCTCGTCGAGCGCCTGCGCTCCGACCCCGTGCGCGTTCCCCCGGCCCCGCCGCTTCCACCGCCACCGGTTCCCGTCGCCGCCCCCGCCGCGGGTCTCGCACCGGCCGCACCGGCCGCACCGGCCGGCGACCGGCCGGGGACGATCGACGCAGCCGCGGAGGGGAGCGGCACGGCGGAGGCGCAGCCCGGCCCGGCCGCGGCCTCTCCCGCCCCGCCGTCCGCTCCTTCCGCCCCGCGCCTCGTCGCCGTGCGTGCCAGGCGCGTGGTGCCGCCGCTCTGGACGGCCGCGCTCGGGCTGCTGCTGGGCGGCGCGGGGGCCGTGCTGGCCGCGCGCGCCGGGGAGCCGCGCGATCCGGCGAGGGCCGGGCTGCCGGCGCCCCCGGCCGGATACGACCCGCGGCGGGTGGCGGTGCTCTACTTCGAGGACTACAGCCGGGGCGGGGAGCTGGGGTACCTGGCCAACGGGCTCACCGAGTCGCTGATCCACGCCCTCAGCCAGGTCGCCGCGCTGGAGGTGATCTCGCGCAACGGGGTGAAGCCGTACCGCGACCGCACCGTGCGCTTCGACAGCATGGCGGCCGACCTGCAGGCGGGGAGCGTGGTGGAGGGGAGCGTGCAGCGCTCGGGCGACAGCGTGCGGGTGACGGTGCAGCTGGTGGACGCCAACACCAAGGCGCACCTGGAGAGCCGCACCCTGGTGCACCCCATGACCGGCATCTTCGCGCTGGAAGACGCGCTGGCCGACTCGGTGTCGCGGCTGCTGCGGCGAAGGCTGGGGGAGGAGATCGAGCTGCGCCGCACCCGCGCCGAGACCCGCAGCGAGGTGGCGTGGAAGGAGGTGATCGAGGCCGAGGGGGCCCGCGACGACGCCGCGCGCCTCCTCCGTTCCGGCGAGCCGCTGGACGCGGACGACGCCGTGGGCAGGCTCGCCCGCGCCGACTCGCTGCTGGAGCGCGCGGAGCGGGCGGACCCCGCCTGGGTGCGGCCTACCGTGCTCCGCGGCTGGGTGGCGCACAGCCGGTCGCTGCTGAGCCGCACGCCCGCGCGCTGGGACGGGCTCGCGTGGGGCTTCGCGGAGCGCGCGCTCCGGCGCGAGCCTGGCGGCCCGCGCGCGCTGGAGCTGCACGGCCGGCTCCTTTTCTCGCGGGCCGTCGCGGCGGTGGACAGCGCGGGCCAGCGCGGCACGCTCGACCGCGCGGAAGGCGAGCTGCGCGCGGCCGTGACCGCCGAGCCGTCGCTGGCCAGCGCGTGGAGCAGCCTGAGCCAGCTGCTGCGCTACCGCGGCCGCTTCGCCGAGTCCGACGTGGCGGCCCGCCGCGCGCTCGGCGAAGACGCCTACCTCGAAGACGCCGACGACATCCTGCACCGCCTGTTCTTCGGCGCGCTGTTCACCGGGCGCTACGCCGAGGCCGACTCGCTCTGCGCCCGCGCGCACGCGCGCTTCCCCGCCGACTGGCGCTTCGTGGAGTGCCGGCTCACGCTGATGCGCTCCGACACCTCGCGCGCCGCCGATCCCGCGGCGGCGCGCGGGGTGGTGGCCGCGCTGGCACGCATCGACCCGGCCGAGCGCGCCAGGCGCGAGGGGCGGGCGTACTCGCCGATCTTCCGGCAGCTGGTCGCGGCCGCGGTGGTGGCGCGCGCCGGAGAGACCGACAGCGCCCGGGCGATGGTCGCCCAGGCGCGGGTGGCGGCCGGCGGCGATGCCGACCTGCGGCTGTCGTGCGCGTACGACGAGGCCTACGTCCGCCTCATGCTGGGCGAGCGGGGCGCCGCGCGCGCGCTGTTGGACTCCACGCTCGCGCACCGCCCCGCGCTCCGCCCCTTCGCCCTCCGCGACCCGCTCCTGCGCGGGCTGTACGAGGCACCGCGACCGGGAGCTACAGCTGCCGGCTCAGGTACTCGTTGAAGGAGAGCTTGTGCAGGGCGCCGTCCTTGATCGACAGCAGGTGCAGGTCCTCCCCTCCCGTCACCGGGCCGTCCTCGGTCAGCCCCACGTAGTCGGAACCCGGGAGATGGGCGATCGCGAACGGAATCGGTTCGGTGGAGGCGACGGCCGGAGCCCCGGGGACGAAGCCGTACCACAGCGTCGCGAGGTTCTGGAGCACCCAGGCCGCGCTCCAGAGCGACTTGGAGGCGTAGTACGGGAAGACGAACTTCTCCACGGCGGCCTCGCTCCAGAAGATCGCGTCATAGTCGTTGACCGCCTCCGCGCCGGCGGCCTCCAGGAGCGTGACGATGGTCACGATCGGGCGTGCCGGCTGCACGTCGGCGGTGTTGAACTCCACCGCCGAGCCCAGAGGCTCGGTAAGCGTCGGCTGGATATCCAGCACGGCCGTGCCGTCCTGCTCCGCGATCACGCCGAACATCGGATCGCCCCCCCTGGCGCGCCAGCTCGAGGCTGTGTCCGCGAGCGCACGGAGCTGCAACGCGTTCATCTGCAGGATGGCCATGAGTCCTTCTCCCCGGCTGACATTCGGCGGAAGTCGTCCGCCGGCGAGCCCGGCATTCGGCCAGGTCGGACGCGGAAGCTAGCCGGGCGCTCTCAACCCCTTTGCCCGCTCCTCTCAACCATCGCCCCCGCGGCGCCCGCACGGGCGTTTCGCTCCGCCCGCCCCGCACTTTCGCCCCGCCCCGCGCCCCGCCATCTTCACGCGTTCCATCGGCCGAAAGCAGTTCCAGAACCTGACAGAGGACGCGATGAGCGATCAGTCCCCCGCCGGCTTCCGCATCGAGAAGGATTCGCTCGGCGAGATGAAGGTGCCCGCCGACGCGCTGTACGCCGCGCAGACGCAGCGCGCGGTCGAGAACTTCCCCATCAGCGGCATCCGCTTCCCGCGGCGCTTCATCCACGCGATGGGGACCATCAAGAAGGCCGCCGCCCAGGCGAACCTGGAGATGGGGCTGCTCGGCGGCGCCCTCGCCGACGCGATCGACCGCGCCGCCGACGAGGTGATCGAGGGGAAGCTCGACGACCAGTTCGTGCTCGACGTCTACCAGACGGGGAGCGGCACCTCGACCAACATGAACACCAACGAGGTGATCGGCACCCGCGCCACCCAGCTCGCGGGCGGCGGCACGCGCGTGCACCCCAACGACCACGTCAACATGGGGCAGAGCTCCAACGACGTGATCCCCACCGCCATGCACGTCTCCGCGCGCGTGGCCGTGGAGCACGACCTGGTCCCCGCGCTGGAGCGGCTCCGCGACGCGCTGCGGGAGAAGGCGGTGGAGTTCGACGACGTGGTGAAGAGCGGCCGCACCCACCTGATGGACGCAACGCCCGTCCGCCTGGGGCAGGAGTTCGGCGGCTACGCGAGCCAGATCGAGCACGGCATCCGCCGGCTGCGCAACGCGTCGGAGGAGCTGGCGGAGCTCGCGCTGGGCGGCACCGCGGTGGGAACGGGGACCAACGCCGTCCCCGGCTTCCCGCAGAAGACCATCGAGAAGATCTCCGCGCTCACCGGGCTCGCCTTCCGCGAGGCGGAGGACCACTTCGAGGCGCAGGGGGCGAAGGACGCCTACGTCTCCGCCTCGGGGGCGCTCAACACGCTGGCGGTCTCGCTCCTGAAGATCGCCAACGACCTCCGCTGGCTGGCGAGCGGGCCCACCTCGGGGCTGGCCGAGATCACGCTGCCCGCCATCCAGCCGGGCTCCTCCATCATGCCGGGGAAGGTGAACCCGGTGATGAGCGAGGCGATGATGATGGTCTGCGCGCAGGTGATGGGGAACCACGTGGCGGTCACCGTGGGCGGGCAGCACGGCAACTTCGAGCTGAACGTGATGATGCCGGTGATGGCCCACAACTTCCTGCAGTCGGTCGACATCCTGGCGCGCGCCTGCGACGCCTTCCGCGCCAACGCGGTGGTCGGGATCGGGGTGAACCGCGAGCGCTGCCGCGAGCTGCTGGAGAAGAACCCGGCAATCGCCACCGCGCTGAACGCCTACATCGGCTACGACGAGGCGGCGAGCGTGGCCAAGGAGAGCGCCAAGAACTTCGAGTCCGTCCGCGACGTGGTGAAGCGCCGCGGGCTGCTCACCGACGAGCAGCTCGACACGGTGCTGAACGTGCGCGAGATGACCGAGCCCGGGATCCCCGGCGGGGGCGTGGTGGGCGGCGGAGGCGGATAAAGCAGGCAGCAGGTCTCACGCAGAGACGCGGAGCCGCGGAGAGGCGCAGGTGCCTTCTCCGCGGCTCTTGTTACGCAAAACGGTTGCAGATGGGATGGAGGGCTCCGTATACTCCCGTTCCCCGCCGTACCCCACCCTTCCCAGCCAACGGAGACAGATGCGCATCGACAGACCCATCCTCGCCGGCCTCCTGGTGGTGGCCGGAGCCCTCGCGCCGCGCGCGGGAGCGGCGCAGGAAGAGTGCAGGGCGGCGGTCGAGCCGGCGCAGCACCCCGCGCGCGGGTTCACGCTGACGATGGAGGCGCGGCAGTACGAGATCGGCGGGCGGCCGTTCGTCACCAACGTCTACAACCGGAGCTTCGTCGGCCCCACGCTGACGATGGAGCCGGGCGAGCGGATGGACCTGAACGTGATCAACCGGATGACCGCCACGGACGACCAGCCGGACTCCGTGACCACGTGGACGAACGCGCACTACCACGGCTTCGCCGTCACCCCCGACTCCAGCGGCGGCGACAACGTGACCCAGGTGCACATCCCCCGGGGCGGCCGCCGGCACTACGATTTCCTGCTGCCGCGCGGCCATTCGCAGGGGATGTACTGGTACCACCCGCATCCGCACGGGTCCACGGGATCGCAGGTGGCGGGCGGGCTGAGCGGCGCGCTGCTGGTGGGGAGCATCCTCTCCTACTTCCCGCAGTACACGACGGTGCGGGTGCGGGAGCGGACGCTGCTCATCCGCGACATGTCGTTCAACCTGATGAGCTCGAAGCGGCTGCTGAACGTGAACGGGAAGGTGTGCTCCACCTGGAGCATCCGCCCGGGCGAGCACCAGCTCTGGCACATCGGGAACTTCGGGGCGAACCAGTTCGTGAACCTGAAGCTCCAGGGGTTGAAGTGGACCCTCCTGGCGATGGACGCCGACCGGGTGGCGAAGCCCATCGAGACCGACTCGCTCTGGATCCCGCCGGGGTCGCGCGCGGAGGTGATCGTCACCGGACCGCCCGCGGGGACGCGTGCCGCGCTCTACGCCGCGCCCTTCTACCCGAGCAACAGCGCGGACGTCATGGGCGTCACCCTCGGGTACCTGGTGAGCGCAGGCTTACCGCGCACCGAGCCGCTGCGCGCGCCGCTGGGGGAGGACCGGGACGTCCTCGACACCGTGGCGTTCCTGCGCAACGCGACGGACGTGGAGAAGCACACCTTCCGCTTCGGGTTCCCCGGCCAGGTGACGGCGGCGGTCAACGACACCATCTACGCCCCGGGCAACCTCCCGGTGAACGTGCCCTGGGGGAAGGTGCAGGAGTGGACGATCGTCAACACCACCCCGGCGCTGCACACCTTCCACATCCACCAGACCGACATGCTGGTGATGTCGATCAACGGGAAGCCCGTGCCCTTCGAGACGCTGCGCGACAACGTCCCCGTCGGGGTGACGAGGGTCGGCGGCGACCCGGTCGGCGACACGGTGGTGGTGCGCTTCGTCTTCGACCGGATCGCCGCCGGGCCGTTCGTCTTCCACTGCCACGTCCTCCAGCACGAGGACGAGGGGATGATGCACAACGTCTGCGTCTACGACCCCGACGATCCCGACGGCGTGAACAAGTGCAACCGGATGTTCGCGGGGGGCGGCGGACACCACTGAGCCGGTCTCGTTCCAGGTTCCCGTGAACCCTTCTGATTTCCGGCTTCAACGGAAGAACTCACACGGAGTCAACGGAGTCAGCGGAGTCGTTCTCCGTTGACTCCGTTGACTCCGTGTGAGGCATTCTTTTGGGAGGACGTGATCCTGATCGAGGCTGTGCGACGTGGTATCGCGCGGAGACGCAGAGGCGCAGGGAGCCGCGGCAGGCTCCCTGCGACTCCGCGTGAGATTGCCGTCGGGGGAGGCGGGGGCGCAGATTGAGGCGAGGACGCGACGCCATCTCCCGAAATCCCCAATGCCGAACGACGAGCCGCTCGCCTGCGGGCACCGCCTGCGCGACCCGGGGCAGACGCACTACTGCACCTACCTGCACCTCCACGGGCTGCTGGCGCTGCAGCCGGCGCCCGACGCGGTGCGGCACCCCGACGAGCACCTGTTCGTGGTGACGCACCAGTCGTTCGAGCTCTGGTTCGCGCAGCTGCGCACCGACCTCCCGCGCGTGATCGAGGCGCTGCGGCGCGACGACGCGGGGCGGGCGACCTGGCTGATGCAGCGCTGCACCGCCGTGGTGCGCATGTTCACGCCGATGATGCGCGTGCTGGAGACGATGACGCTGGGCGGCTTCTACGCCTTCCGCCACCACCTGGTCCCCGCCAGCGGCGGCGAGAGCGGCCAGTGGCACGAGGTGGAGATCCTCTCCGGCGCGCGCGAGCCCGAGTTCCTGCGCTACCTGCAGGCGGAGCCCGACCCCGCCGACCCGTCGAGCACCGTCGTCGGCCTGTGGACCCCGCGCCTGGGCGAGCTGTGGGACGCGCCCTCCGTCGCCTCGGAGGCGGAGGCGCTGTTCGCGCGGCGCGGGGTGGAGGCGGCCGAGGCCTACCGCGCCTCCGAGGCCGCGGCGGAGCACTGGGACCTGGTGCTGCTCGCCGAGGCGCTGCTGGACTACGACGAGGAGGTGCGGCTCTGGCGCTTCGTGCACGCCCGCACCGCCGAGCGCACCATCGGCCCCGAGGCGGAGGGGACGGGGCACACCACCGGCGTGCGCTTCCTGGAGCGCATGGCCACGCACCGCGCCTCGTTCTTCCCCTTCCTCTGGTCCGCCCGCGGCGAGCTCTGGGACCGCACCCGCGAGGAGCCCGGGGCTCCGCGGGCGGGGTGAAGCCGGCGCGCGCTTCGTGTCCGGAAGAAACGCAACGAGAGGGAGGCGGCGCACGGAAGGCGCCGCCTCCTTTTCGTGTCATACCACGTTGCAGAGCTTTGATCGGGATCACGTACTCCAAACCGAATGTCTCACACGGAGTCAACGGAGTCAGCGGAGTCGTTCTCCGTTGACTCCGTTGACTCCGTTGACTCCGTGTGAGCTCTTCCGTTGAAGCCGGGGAACCAGAACGATCCTCGGGCGCCCGCCCGCTCCTCCCGCGCCGCCACGTCCGGAAGGGCGCCGCAGGGTGGGAAGGCCGCTTTCACGCCCGGGAATCCGCTCCCGCCAAGGGGGCCCTATATTCTCCGCACCATCCTCCGACCCGCCGAGCCACCGGCCCGGTGCGGCACCTCCCGCCGCGCCGTCCCTCCTCTCCCGAAGCTTCCCCGTGGACAGCTCTACGCTGCGCCTGGGCGGCGCGCGCCTGTTCGGGCGACGAGCCGCCGACGCCTCCGCGCCATCCCCCGTCCGGGGCGGGCGGCTGCTGGACGAGACCTATCGCCGCGCCGACCGCCTGCTGGCCTGGCTGCTCGCGGCGCACCTGCCGCTCTTCGTGGCGCTGGCCTTCCTCCACGGCACCTGGACCGAGGTGCTGACCTGGGGCGTTCCCTGCGTGGCGGCGGGGACGCTGGCGGCGTGGCTGCGGCCGGGGTCGCTGCTCTCCAGGATGACCATCTGCACCGCGCTGCTCTTCTCGTCGGCGCTGATCATCCACCAGACCGGCGGGATGATCGAGATGCACTTCCACATCTTCGCCATTCTGGCGTTCCTGCTGATGTACCGCGACTGGCGGGTGCCCGTGTGGGGCGCGGCGGTGGTGGCGGTGCACCACGCGGCGTTCAACCTGGCGCAGACGCACGGCGGGCACGTGATGGTGTTCCAGCACGACACCGGGTGGGACATCGTGGCCGTGCACGCGGCGTGGGTGGTGTTCGAGGTCGCCATCCTGGTGTACATGGCGCGGCTGCTCGCGGCCGAGACCGTGCAGGCCGAGGCGCTGATGGCGGTCGCCGAGCGGGTGGGGGCGGGCGACCTGACCGCCCGCGCCGAGCGCGGCGCGGGCGCGGTGGGCGACGCGGTGGGAGCCATCAACCTCGGCACCGGGCTGCTGGCGGCGGCCATCCGCGAGGTGCGCGGCCGCTCCGGCCAGGTGACCGGGGTGGCGCAGGGGTTCAGGGACACGGCGGAGCACGTGACCGGCGCGGCGGGGTCGGTGGCCGCCTCGCTCACCCGGGTGGCGGCCGGCGCGCAGGAGCAGGCGGAGACGGTGCAGCGCATGGCGGGGGCGCTGGGCGAGGTGTCGCGGTCGCTCGACGGCGTGGCGGTCCGTGCCGAGGGGGTGTCGGAGCAGTCGCAGCGGGCCGCCGGCGCCGCGCGCGACGGCAGCCGCGTGATCGGGGAGGCGGTGGGGAGCCTGGGCCGGATCCGCGCCACGGTGCTGGAGAGCGCCGAGCGCATCACCGAGCTGCAGGGCTACTCCGAGCGCATCAGCCGGGTCACCGAGTCGGTGGCCGTCATCGCCAGCCAGACGAACCTGCTGGCGCTGAACGCGGCGATCGAGGCGGCGCGCGCCGGCGACCAGGGCCGGGGCTTCGCGGTGGTGGCGGAGGAGGTGCGGAAGCTGGCCAACCAGAGCGGCGATTCGGCGCGCGAGGTGGCGGAGCTGATCCGCGGGGTGCAGGCGATGACCGGGCGCGCGGCCGAGAGCATGCGCCGCGGCACCGCCGAGGCGGAGGCCGGCTCGGCGCTGGCGGCGGGGGCCGGCACCGCGCTGGAGGAGATCATGGAGGTTGTGGAGCGCACCGCCGCCGAGGTGGGAGAGATCACCCGCGCGGCGCACGAGATCGCGGCCTCGAGCCGGCGCGTGCTGGCCGTGGCGGGGCTCGACACCGCGGCGGAGGCGCACGGCCTGCTGGCCCTCTCGCAGGCGAACGCGGCGGCGGCCGAAGACGCGGCCGCCGCGGTCCAGGAGATCAGCGCCAGCATGGAGGAGATGAGCGCCAGCGCCGAGGAGCTGGCCCGCATCGCGCGGGAGCTGCAGGAGCAGGCAGCCCGCTTCCGCACCGGCGCGGACGACGCGGAAGACGCGCCGGTGGGTGCGCCGCCGCCGCCGGAGCGCGCGCCGCTCGCCGTCCTGGCGGCCGCGTAGACGCGCCTCGCGCGGAGACGCAGAGGACGCAGGGGCCCCGCGGCGGCTCCCTGCGTCCTCCGCGCTTCCGCGTGAGAACTTTCTTTGCGGTTTCGTCCGCCGCAGATTGTGGTTCATGCGCTTCCGCCCTCCCTTCCTCCTCGTCCTCGCGCTCGTCTCCTGCCGCGACCGCGCGCCCGCGCCGAGGGTGACGCTCACCGTCGCCGCGGCGGCCAGCCTGTACGAGGTGGTGACGGAGCTCGACAGCCTCTACCGCACGGAGCACCCGGACGTCGCCGTGCGCGCGACCTTCGGGGCGTCGGGGGCGCTGCGGCAGCAGATCGAGCAGGGGGCGCCGGTGGACGTGTTCATCTCCGCGTCGGAGCGGCACGTGGACGCGCTGCAGCGGGCGGGGATGGTGGACCCGCGCTCCCGCCGCGTCTTCGCGGGGAACGAGCTGGTGGTGGTGGCGCGGATGTCCGCTGCCACCGGCATCTACTCGTTCCAGGACCTGGCGTTGCCGCAGGTGCAGCGGGTGGCGCTCGGGGCCCCGGCGTCCGTGCCCGCCGGGGAGTACGCCGAGCAGGTGCTGCGCTCCCTCGGCATCGCCGAGGCGGTGGCGCGGAAGGCCGTGTACGCGCAGAACGTGAGGCAGGTGCTGGCCTACGTGGAGCGCGGCCAGGTGGACGCCGGCATCGTCTACCTCACCGACGTCCGGGCGGTCCGCGGCGTGTGGGTCGTCGCCACCGCGCCGCCGGCCTCGCACGCGCCCATCACCTACCCGCTCGTGCTGGTCTCGCGCAGCCCGCACCACGAGGACGCGCGCGCGTACGCCGCCTTCCTGCTCGGGCCGCGCGGGCGCGAGGTGCTGGCGCGCCGCGGCTTCTCGCTGCCGTGAGGAGGGGCGGATGATCGACTGGAGCCCGGTGCTGCTCTCGCTGCGCGTGGGGCTGAGCGCGCTGGTGGTGATCTTCGTCCTGGGCACGCTCGCCGCGCGCGCCATGACCCGCCGTCACTTCCCCGGGAAGGACGTGGTCGACGGGCTGCTGGTGCTCCCCCTGGTGCTGCCGCCGGTGGTCACCGGCTTCCTCCTGCTGGTGCTGCTGGGGCGGAACGGCCCGGTCGGGCGATTCCTGGAGGGCGCGTTCGGGGTGCGGCTCCTCTTCACCCTGCACGCGGCGGTGCTGGCGGCGGTGGTGGTCGCCTTTCCGCTGATGTACCAGAGCGCGAAGGCCGCCTTCCAGTCCGTCGACACGCGGCTGGAGGATGCCGCGCGCACCCTCGGCGCCGGCGAGGCGCGCGTCTTCCTGACGGTGACGCTGCCGCTCGCCTGGCCGGGGCTGGTGGCGGGGACGGTGCTCTCCTTCGCCCGCTCGCTGGGCGAGTTCGGCGCGACGGTGATGGTGGCCGGCAACATCCCCGGCGAGACGACCACGGTGCCGCTCGCCATCTTCTTCCTGGCCGACGCGGGCGACCTGCGCGCGGCGGGGATCTACGCGCTGGTGATCAGCGCGCTCAGCATGGCGATGGTGGTCGCGCTCAACGTCTGGACCCGCCGCCGCCGCCCCGGCTGGATGCGCCGCTGACGATGCTCACCGTCCGCGCGCGCAAGCGCCTGCCGCACTTCACGCTCGAGGTCGACTTCGCGGTCCGCGACGAGATCCTGGTCCTCTTCGGCCCGTCGGGCGCGGGGAAGACCATGACGCTGCGGATGATCGCGGGGCTGGAGCGCCCCGACGGCGGCGAGATCCGGCTGGGCGAGCGGGTGCTGTACGCGCGCGAGCCGCGCGCCTGGGTGCCGCCCCGGGCGCGGCGCTGCGGCTTCGTCTTCCAGGACGCGGCCCTCTTCCCGCACCTCGACGTCTCGCGCAACGTGCTCTATGGCGCGTCCGACGGCGCCGCGGAGGCGCGGGAGCGGCTGGGCGGGCTGCTGGGGCGCTTCCGCATCGCCCACCTGGCGGACCGCTGGCCCTCGCAGCTCTCCGGCGGCGAGGTGCAGCGGGTGGCGCTCGCCCGGGCGCTGATGGCCGACCCCGACGTGCTCCTGCTGGACGAGCCCTTCTCCTCGCTCGACGCCGAGGCGCGCCTGGCCGCGCAGGACGTGGTGCTGCAGGCGCACGAGACCTGGCGCATCCCCTTCGTCTTCGTCACCCACGATCGCGCCGAGGCCGAGCGCATGGGCGACCGCATGCTCTTCCTGCGCGAGGGACGCCAGGTGGACGGGCCGGAGGTTCCTGGAAGGGGCGATTGAAATCGCGGCAACAACGGCCCAAAGTCCGCCTTCGCGGACTCCCTTGAAGAGTCGGGTGCATGACCGAAGACGAGCGAGCCTCGCCGGCGCGGCGGGGCTCGCTCCTTTCCTTGTCGACCGGCAGCCGTCAGCCCGGGGAGTGGTCCTTGTCCTCCTCGGGGCGGCGGTCGTACATGCTCGCGTGGTCGGTGGTGCGGGGCTGCTCGCCGCCCTTCGCGTGGTCGCTGCCGTGCGCGTTGGCGGGCATGGCCGGCACGTCGCTCGGGCTCTGCGAGGAGCCCTGGACCTCGGCGCCCTCGGCGTTCACGTCCACGTGGGGCGGGTGGCGGCTGGAGCTCGCCGCGCCGCCGCGCTCCTCGCGGGGGCCGGGGCCGCCGCCGGGCGCGCCGCTCACGCGCCCACCCCGCGCTCGCGCGGGTCCTCGGTGCCCTCCGCCTCGCGCTCGCGCGGCGAATCGGCGCTCATCCCGCCCTCGCCGCCGCCGTGGCTGTGCCCCTCGCGCGCGTGCACGGTGGAGTCGTGCGCGGGCTGCTTGTGCGCCGGGTCGAAGAAGTGCTGCCCGGGCCCGCCGCCGTGCCCCATTCCCTCCGCCAGGTGCCGCTTGTCGTCGATCGTGGTGTCGTCGACGCTCGCCTTCCCCTGGCCGACCTCGGGGAGGCTCTTGTAGTCCGTCGCGCCCGCCTCGCGCGGGTCGATGCTGTACTGGTCCGGCCGCTTTCCGCCCATGAGCCCTCCTCTGCATGTGCCTGTGATCGCTGCGCTTGCGAGGATTGGAGCTTCACGAAGCGTGCCGGTCGCGTGAGCCGCCTTATTCCAGGTCGGAGAGCTTCGAACAGGATCACGTCCTCCAAACTGAATGCATCACACGGAGTCAACGGAGTCAGCGGAGTCGTTCTCCGTTGACTCCGTTGACTCCGTGTGAGCTCTTCCGTTGAAGTCGGGAACCCGAACGATACTCGGCAACGCGGTATTGTCTTACGATGCCGGGTCAGCGCTCGAGCCGGCGCAACTGCGGCACCCCGGAGAGCGCCGCCGCGTCGCGGAGGTCCACCGCCACCGCCATCCCCGGCCCCCCGAAGCGGTAGCGCCGCCCCGTGGCCGTGCCGATCGCGGTGAGCCCCGTGCGGCCCGTGTACTCGAACATCACGCTCTCCACCGGCGCCGCCGGCCGCGCCGCGGCGGATGGCTCGGCCGGCTCAGCCGCCGCCCGCCGCGCCACCGCCGACGCCGCCCTCCGTCTCCCTCCGCAGCAGCTCATCGGGATCCTCCGGGTCTTCGTGGTAGATGGCGGGGGCCGCCCGGTCCGTCGCGCGCTCCAGCAGGATGGCCCCGCCGGAGAGCGCCAGCCAGAGCGGCACCCCGCTGCGCCAGCCCTCCGCCAGCAGCGCCGCGACCGGCGCGGCCACCCACAGGCTCAGGCAGTAGAAGCAGTCCATCAGCTCGCCCAGCATGCCGCCGCCCAGCCGGCGCCGCAGCCGGGCGACGGCCTGCCAGGGGCCGTCCTCCGCGGCCAGCAGGTGCGTGACCCGCCAGACGCAGAGGACGCCCACCGCGAGCTCCGCCAAGCTCACGGCTGCCGCACGCACGCGGCGCCGGCCAGGCTCCGCAGGCTTTGCGGGTCCATCGCCATCCGGACCTCCTGGATGATGAATTGAGGATGACGAGGCGGGCCGCCGGTGTCGGAACGAACGTCGATCGAGGGGAGCAACGCCCGTACCGGTCATGCCAGGCGCCCCGCAGACGCAGGGAGGCCGTTGCGCCGCAATCAGTTGCGTTGTCGGACAGGAGGAGCTGTGGATCGTGGGGGCCCGGGCGGCTGCGGGTCTTCCGTGTCTCAGGTGTACCCGGTGCTCCACCGTTTACCATGGGCGGCCCCGGCGAAGCGCGTCTCCGGGGCCGCCGTGCATACCGCCGCTGCTCCGCGGGCGCTCAGCCGCAGTTGGCCTTGCACCGGGTGACGCCGCACGAGTCGCAGGTGGGCTGGTTACAGGTGTCGATGCACGACAGGTAGCACGACTGACACTCGGTGTACGGGTTTGCCGAGCAGTCCACCGAGGCCGGGGGCGGAGCGGTGATGGCGACGACGTCGCCGTCGAGGCCGATGAGCGCGTGGGCCTTGACCGTGCCCATCGCTCCGGTGGCCGTATCGGTGGCGAACGACTCGACCGTCAGCTCCTCCACGTCCAGCTTGAACTTGCGCATGGCGTCCTCCGGGGGTGTGACGCGAGACCGCCCGCGGACCGGTGCGCCGCGGGTCGGCAGGCCCTCCAGACTACCTGGGCTCGGCCTGTCTCGCAAGTATTTTGTGTCTTGAAATACATGAGCCTTGTCTCAGGCAGAAACGAGCCTCACGACACGGCGCGGAACACGTCCTCGTCCGTGTGGAAGCCGTTCTCCTTCGCCTGCGCGCTGACCCGGGCCCGGAGTTCGTGGAAGCGGCGGTCCGACAGGTAGGTCTCGACCGCACGCCGGATCAGGTCTTCGGCAGACACGCCGTCGTCCGTCGAAAACGCCTCCACGTCCGCGGCGACCGCGTCCGGAAGGGTGATCGGGATCGTTTCGCTCATCGTCGCCTCCCCTGGTCTACACTCCAATCTAAACCGTTTCAACGGATTGACTGTGCATTCAGTCAACAGATGGGCTCACACGGAGTCAACGGAGTTAACGGAGAACGACCCTTGTCTTTCCTCCGTTTACTCCGTTGACTCCGTGTGAGAATCTTCCGTGCTGGTGTTTCCGAATGCACAGTGAATTGCCTATCTGGTATAATCGGCGGCGCACGCGTCGAAGCCTCGGACGTAAAGCGGCCCCCCGACGGGTGCTCCGCCGCGGGGCCGCCATCATCCGTCTACCCGATGCCTCAGCCGCTCGCGCCCAGGCGGGTGGCGGCGCGCTCGCCGGAGACCTTGCGCTCCGTCGGCGGCGTGGCGCTCGGCGGGAGCGTATGGTCCGGGATCGTGGTGATCGCGCCCTCCTCCAGGAAGGCGTAGCGCCCCTTCAGCACGTCCTGCGCGAGCTTGTAGGTGGGGTCGTCGGCGTTCTCCCACACGTCGTGGAAGAGCTGCTTCACCTTCAGCCGCGCCCGCCGGCAGAACACGTCGGCCAGGAGCTGCGCCTCGCGGCCGTTGGGGCCGTCGGCCATCGACTGGGCGCGCACCACCGCGCAGCTCATGGCGTAGAGCTCGGCGCCGATGTCCACGAAGCGGCCGAGCAGGTGGCCCTTCTTCTCCAGCTTCGCCTGGTACTTGCCCATGGCGTAGAACATGTTGCGCGCCAGCTTGCGCGAGTTGCGCTCGATGAAGCGCACGTGCCCCGCCAGCCGCCCGAACTCGCCGTAGTGCCCGGGGATCTGCCCGCCGCCCACGAAGCGCTTCGGCAGCCACCCCGCGTACCAGGCGCCCGCCTTCGCCATCGCCCCCAGCTTGGCGCCGGTGCCGATGTCGGGCTTGATCAGGTCGCCCGCCACCTTCAGGTGCGTGTCCACCGCCTCGCGGGCAATGAACAGGCGCATGATCTCCGACGAGCCCTCGAAGATCCGGTTGATGCGGAAGTCGCGGAACGCCCGCTCCACCGCGATCGGCACCTCGCCGCGGGCGGCCAGCGAGTCGGCCGTCTCGTAGCCGCGGCCTCCGCGGATCTGCAGCAGGTCGTCCATGATCCGCCAGCCGATCTCGGTGGTCCACAGCTTGGCGATCGCCGCCTCCAGGCGGATGTCGTTCTTCGCCTGGTCGGCCAGCGCGCTGGAGAGCTCGGCCATGCTCTCGATGGCGAAGGCGTCGGACGCCATGGCGCCCAGCATCTGCGCCACCGCGTCGTGCTTGCCGATGGGGGCGCCCCACTGCACCCGCTCGGCGGCCCACTTGCGGGCCACCTCGACCGCGATCTTGGCCCCGTAGGCGGCGCTCATCGGCAGCGTCAGGCGCCCGGTGTTGAGCGTCATCAGCGCCAGCTTGAGCCCCTTCCCCTCGCCCCAGATCACGTTCTCGCGGGGAACGCGCACGTCCTTGAAGGTGATGACGGCGTTCTGCAGCGCCTTCAGCCCCATGAAGCGGCAGCGGTGGGTGATCTCCACCCCCGGCATGTCGGTCTCCACGATGAAGGCGGTGATCTGCGGGATCTCCTTGCCGTTCTTCACCTTGTTGGGGGTGCGCGCCATCACCACCAGCAGCTCGGCCATGGTGCCGTTGGTGCACCACAGCTTCTCGCCGTTGAGGAGGAAGGCCTCGCCGTCCTCGGTTGGAGTGGCGGTGGTGGCGAGCGCCGACGGGTCCGACCCCACGCCGGGCTCGGTGAGCGCGAAGGCGGAGATGGCGCCCTTCGCCAGCCGCGGCAGGTACTTCTTCTTCTGCTCGGGGGTGCCGAACATCTTCAGCGGCTGCGGCAGGCCGATCGACTGGTGCGCCGAGAGGAGGGCGGTGAGGTTGCCGTCCTTGCTGGTGACCATGCCGATGGTGCGGCCGTACCCCACCTGGCTGAGCCCGATGCCGCCGTACTCCTCGGGGATCTTGAGCCCGAACGCGCCCAGGTCGCGCAGCCCCTGCACCACCTCGTCGGGGATCTCGCCGGTGCGGTCGATGGCGTCGGAGTCCACGTCTTCCATGAAGGCGCGGAGCTTCGCGATGTAGGCGTCGGTCTTCTGCTTGTCCTCGGGCGACTGCCGGGGGTAGGGATGGATCAGGTCCATCCGCAGGTTCCCCAGGAACAGCTCGCGCACGAAGCTCGGCGCGGTCCACTCCGTTTCGCGAGCGGCCTCGGCGACGTCGCGGGACTCCTGCTCGCTCGGCGCGGTCCGGGCGGTCTGCTCACTCATCGAAACCGTTCCTCTGCACGGGTTGAAGGGACTCCGAAATCAAAGCTAGAAGTGAGCCAGACTCACGCAATAGCCTCTATCGACAGCAAAAACCGCCTCGCGCGGAAACGCGGAGGCGCAGGGGGAGGCGCGGCGGCTCAGCGCGCTTCCAGGCGGAAGACGCGCACGACGTCGACGTCCAGGTCGGTTTTCGCGACGCCGTAGAGGCGGTCGCCGCGGATGGAGCGGAGCGCGAAGCCGGCGGGGAGCTGGAGCCGGCGGAGGTACCGGCCCTCGCGGTCGAACACGGTCCAGATGCGGGATTCTTCGGGGCCGTTCCCGTTCTGCACCCACAGCGCGCCGTCGTCGGCGAAGAGCGCGCGGGTGGCGGCGGACCAGCGCGGCGGCGGCTCCAGCGCCACGCGCCCCATCTCCTGCCGCGACTCGGCGCGCAGCCGGCGCTCCACGGCCGCGAGGTCGTCCCGCGTGATCGCGCGGGAGGGGATGGGGAGCCGCGCGGTGCGGAGCTGCCGCGCGCGTCCGCCCGTGATCGCCAGCCACCGCACCGCGCCTTCGTATCCATCCACCACCGCCACCACGCTGTCGCCGAGCACCGCCCACGCGCCGGCGGGGCCGAAGTCGGACGCCGCGATCCCCCAGGGGAGCATCGCGTTCACCGGGTGCCAGAGCGTGCCGCCGGAGTTGTAGACGAGGAGCGTGTCCGCCAGGCTGCCGTCGGGCGCGATCAGCAGCACGGTGTGGTTGGGATCGTTCGCGGGGCTGCCGAGGGAGTAGCGCGCGGCGGTCATCCCCACCGCGAACCCGGCCCGCAGCGGGTAGCGCGTCGCGATCGCCACCCCGCCCGGCGTCGGCAGGCGGCGGGTGCGCCGGTGCTCGCCCGTGGTGGAGAAGACGGAGTAGCGGCTCTGCGTGGCGTCGAACACGGTGACGACGGAGTCCACCCGCAGCCCGACGGCGACGGTGAACTCGCCGGGCCCCGCGCCGCGCCTGCCGAACCGGCGGAGGAAGCGGCCGGCCGCGTCGTACGCCTTCACCGCCTGGTCCCCCGCGTCGAGGACGTAGATGGTCCCGTCCGCCCCGGACACCACGTCGCTGACGCGGTTGAAGGTGTACGTCTCGCCCGCGTCGTCCCCACCGATCGTGACCAGCGGCGTCAGCAGGAACCGCTGTGCCGTAGTGCTGCTGGATATCAGGATGGATGCGACGCATGCGGCGGCGATTCGCCTGAGAATCATCAGGTGCTATGCGCAGCTATGTCCAAAGACGAACGACTCCGTACTGATCGAAGATTTCCTCGTTTGAGACGAGTACCATGTTTTCACTCTGCGCCTGAGCGATTAGCATCCGGTCGAATGGATCCTTGTGAGATCCAGGCAAGAGTCCGGCTCGCTGCCCATGTTCGATGGTGACGGCGAGTTCCTTGAAGCCCTGGGAGGCGATGTGACTCGAGATGTCCTGCGCGAGCTGCAGCGCCTCGGGGAGCTTTCCGATTCGTACCTTCGTGGCGACCTCCCACGCTGACGCGGCGCTGATGAATACCACGTTGGTGGATTCTTGAACCGCTGTCCGCGCGCGGTGGGGGAGCCGCTCATCGCCGGCCAACCACCAGAGGAATGCGTGGGTATCGAGCAGCAGGCGCATCCTACTGCTCCCAGGCGTCCAACTCGTCTGCGGGAAGGGGGTCGAAGAACGAGTCGGGGATGACGAGCTTGCCCTTCAACACCCCGAATTGCCGCTTCGGCTCATCGAGCGCTACGAGCTTCGCCACGGGCTTGGAGCCCTTTGCGATGATGATCTCCTCGCCCGAAGAAACCTGCTCAAGCAGCTTCGACAAATGCGTCTTCGCCGCATGTACGTTCACGATCTGCACGGTGCCTCCTTGGTTTGGGACTAATCAATATAGCTAAGTCAAGATAATTAGTCACTCCCCTCCTCCGCGCCCCATCCGCCGCCGCCGGGGGTCTCGAGCACCAGGCGGTCGCCGGGGGCGACCTCGCAGCCGTCGACGGAGCCGAGCTCGAGCACGTCGCCGGCGGCGCGCACCAGGCGCTGGCGGCCGGGGGCGCCGGGGTGGCCGCCGTCCATGCCGTAGGGGCCCTCGGCGCGGTGCTGGGCGAGGATCGAGAGCGACGCCGGCTGCAGGAACACCGTCTCCCGCACCGCGCCGTCGCCCCCGCGGAAGCGGCCGGCGCCGCCCGAGCCCGCGCGCACCGCGAAGCGCTCGATGCGCACCGGGTAGCGGTGCTCCACCACCTCGGGGTCGGTGATGCGCGTGTTGGTCATGTGCGTGTGCACCGGCCCCGCGCCGTTCCATCCCGGCCCCGCCCCCGCGCCGCCGCACACCGTCTCGTAGTAGCCGAAGCGGTCCGTCCCCCAGAGCACGTTGTTCATCGTTCCCTGGCTGCACGCGGCCAGCCGCAGCGCCTTGAGCAGCGTGTCCGTGAGCCGCTGGCTCACCTCGGTGTTGCCGCCGACCACGGCGGGCGCCCGCGCCGGGTCGTCGGGCCACTCCGGGTCCAGCATCCCCCGCGGCACGCGCACCTCGACCGCGCGCAGCAGCCCCTCGTTCAGCGGGAGCGGCTCGCGCACCAGCAGGCGGAGGACGTAGAGCACCACGCTGCGCACGATGGCCGGCGTGGCGTTCAGGTTCCCCGGGTGCACCCCCGCCGTCCCCGCGAAGTCGATCGTCGCTTCACGGCCGGCGATCTCGATGCGGGCGTGGAGCGCGGCGCCGTCGTCCAGCCACTCCTCTGCCTCGTAGACGCCGTCGTCGAGCGCCTCCAGCGCGTCGCGGACGCCCGCCTCGGCGCGGCGCTTGAGCGCCTCCATGTAGCCGGCGACCGCCGCGGCCCCGTGCTCGTGCGCCAGCTCCGCCAGCAGCTCGGCCCCGCGGTGGTTGGCGGCGACGGCGGCGGCCAGGTCGGCCAGGTTCTCCTCCACCGCCCGCGTGGGGTACGGCGCGGCGGTGAGGATGCGGCGCATCTCGTCCCACCGCGCCTCGCCGCCGTGCACCAGCAGGGTGGGGGGGATGACGACGCCCTCCTCGGCCAGCGTGCGCGCGTCCGGCGGCATGGAGCCCGGGCGCGAGCCGCCGATCTCCGCGTGGTGCGCGCGGCTGGCGACGTAGCCCAGGAGCGCGCCGCCGCCGTCGTGCACGGGGGTGATCACCGTCACGTCGGGAAGGTGCGAGCCGCCGAAGGCCGGGTGGTTGGTGACCGCCACGTCGCCCGGCGCCAGGGGGAGCGCCGCGGCCACGGCGCGCACGCAGAGCCCCAGCGCGCCCAGGTGCACGGGGATGTGCGGCGCGTTCACCACCAGCTCGCCCTCGGCGTCGAGGAGCGCGCAGGAGTAGTCCAGCCGCTCCTTCACGTTGGTGGAGAGCGCGGTGCGGCGCAGCATCTCCCCCATCTCCCCCACCAGCGCGCGGTAGCGGTTGACGAACAGCTCCAGCCGCACCGCCTCGGGGGTCTCGTCTCCCCCGCCCGCCGCGCCGTCCGCGTCCGCGGCGGTGAGCACCAGCGCGCCGGCGCCGTCGGTCTCGGCGGTCCACCCCTCGGCCACCAGCGTGGCGGCGTGGCTCTCGGTGACCACGGCCGGGCCGGCGAACGACGCGCCCGGCGCCAGGTTCGCGCGCTCGTAGCAGGGCACCTTCCGCCATCCCCCGGAGAGCCACACCCGGCGCGTGCCGCTGGTGGGCGCGGGGAAGCGCTCCGGCGTCTTCTCCGCCTCCGGCTCGTCCGCCGCGGTGCTGGCGATGGCGCGGATCGATTCCAGCTCCACCTGGCGCGCCTCGGGGCGGTGCCCGTAGACGGCGGCGTAGCGTTCCTGGAAGGCCGCCTCCAGCGAGGTCTCCGGTGACCACTCCACCGCGAGCGACGACTCCTGCCCGGTGTAGCGCACGTTCGCGATCCGCCGCCGCACCGTGACCTCGGCCGGGTCCACCCCCTCGCGCGCGACCTGCCGCACCGCTTCGTCCGAGAGCGCGGCGAAGAGCGCGCCGACGTCGCCCGCATCCGCCAGCGGGCGGAGCACCTGGCGCTCGGCGATGCGCTCCAGCGGCGCGGACCCGATCCCCAGCGCGCTCAGCAGCCCGGCGTCGGGGGGGACGAGCACGGTGCGCACCCCCAGCCGCGCGGCCACGGCGCAGGCGTGCTGCCCCCCCGCGCCGCCGAAGGCCACCAGCGCGTACTCGGCCGGGTCGTAGCCGCGGCGCAGCGAGATGGTGCGGATGGCGTCGGCCATGCGCTCGTCGGCGATCTCGATCAGCCCCGCCAGCAGCGCCTCGCGCGACAGCGTGTCGCCCGTGCGCTCGCGCACCTCCCGCAGCAGCGCGTCGGCCGCGTGCTCGGCGGGGGCGGGGTGGACGGGGATGGCGAAGCGGTTGGGCGAGACGCGCCCCAGCAGCAGGTTGCAGTCGGTGATGGTGAGCGGCCCGCCCGCCCCGTAGCACGCCGGCCCCGGTGCGGCGCCCGCGCTCTCGGGGCCCACGCGCAGCCCCTCCGCGTCGTGCGTGCAGATGGAGCCGCCCCCCGCCGCCACCGTCTCGATCGCCAGCGCGGGAGAGAAGATGCGCCCGCCGCCCACCTCGTGCTCCCAGACGTACTCGAAGGCGCCGTCGTAACGGGCCACGTCGGTGCTGGTGCCGCCCATGTCGAAGGCGATCACCCGCTCGCACCCCGAGCGCCGCCCCGCGTACGCCGCCCCGGCCACGCCGCCCGCGGGCCCGGAGAGGAGCGAGTCCTTGGCGCGGTAGTCGTCCGGCCGCACCAGCCCGCCCGCGCTGGTGGTCACGTGCAGCCCGCCGCCGGGGAGGGACGATGCCACCCGCTCCAGGTACGCGCCGATCACGGGGGAGAGGTAGGCGTCCACCACCGCGGTCTCGGCGCGCGGGAGGAGCTTGATGAGCGGCGCGAGCGCGGAGGAGAGGGAGACGTGGCGGAAGCCGGCGCCGCGCAGCACCTCGGCCAGCGCCTGCTCGTGGGCGGGGTTGCGGTAGGCGTGCATCAGCGCGACCGCCGCCGCCTCGATCCCGCGCGCCGCCAGCGCCGCGGCCGTCTCCGCGAGCGCGGCCGGGTCGAGCGGGGCGAGCACCGAGCCGTCGGCGGCGAGGCGCTCGTCGACCTCCACCACCTCCTCGTACAGCGGCTCGCGGGTGGCGACGCGCAGCGCGAAGAGGTCGGGGCGCTGCTGCGTGCCGATGCGCAGCAGGTCGCCGAAGCCGCGGGTGATGAAGAGCGCCACCCGCGCGCCGCGGCGCTCCAGCAGCGCGTTGGTGCCGCGGGTGGTCGCCAGGCGCATGGCCAGCGGGGGGAGCCGCCCGCCGAGCGGCGTCCCCGTCACCAGCCGCGCGGCCAGCACCGGCGCCTCCTCGGGGGAGACGAACTCGAGGGTGCTCCCCGCCGGCGGAAGCTCGCGCAGCGGCCGGTCGAGGTAGACCGTGCCGCTCTTCAGGTCGTAGGTGGTGACGGTGGTGGCGGGGTGGCGAAGGCCCAGCACGCGCACCCGGAAGCCGTCGACCAGCCCCTGCGGCGCGCTCCAGTCCTCCTCGATGCGCAGGGCGTCCGGCGCCAGCGCGCGGCTCACGGTGGCGCGCAGCGCGCTGCTGCTGAGCACCTTGGCGCGGTGGAGCCCGCCCCGGGGGTCGCGCGCCAGGCAGTCGGTGAAGGTGCCGCCGGTGTCGATCCAGATCTGCCAGGGAGCCGGTCCGGTTGCGTCCACGCGTCAGGCCTCTGTGGGTTTTCGGTCGGCGCGGGCGAGCCCCACCCGCACGGCGGCTCGCGTCACCGTGGGGGTCGTCCGGCTTCGACGGGGATGCGGTGTCAGCCAATGGTAGGGCCCCGCGTGCTGCTACGCCAGAATCGATGCCCTGTTTTGTGGCAGCGACGCGGCCCGGCCCCGCTCGCGACGGGCGCGGCGGGGCCGGGTACGCTGGATGGAAAGCTCGACGGGGGTCAGTTGTCTTCGGCCGGAGTCGCGCGGGCCGTGCCGGTGTCGATCTTCTGCGTGTCGACGGAGACGCCGGAGTCGCGCAGCGCCTTCTGCTCCTCGCGCACCGAGTCCTGGCGCGCCTCGGCGGATGGCTCCTGTGCCTTCCCGGAGCCATCGCCGCTGCCGCCGCCCTTGCACCCCGCCGCGAGCGCCGCCGCCAGCACCGCGGCGGCGGGCCGAATCCACGTCCTCATCGTGCTCCTTCGTTCCGTTCGATGGTGGAGGCGCGCACCCTCAGGGGCGGCGCGTGGTGTCGGTGCGCGCCGGCGCGCGGTCGCGGTGGCCGTCGAGGTCCGGGAGCTTGACGTCGGGCGCCTTCACCTCCGGCAGCTTCACGTCGGGCATGTGGACGTCGGGCGCCTTGACGTCGGGCAGCTTCACGTCGGGCATGTGGATCGAGTCGGTGCTCACCTCCACGTCGGGCATCTTCCCTGGCGCCACGTCGACCTTGGGGAGCTCGCCGCCGTCCTTCACCTTCACCTTGCAGCCGGCGCAGGCCACGGCGGCCAGCAGCGCCACGGTCGTAAGCTTTCGCATCGGTCCGCCTCCCGCTCGGGTTGCGGGGCGAGCCTCGCAACGCGCATGCCTGGGGAAGGACGAGGCGTCTTGACAACACAGTCCGGACAGGCTAAATTTGGAGCCGTGGGTGGGCAACCATCTACAGTTACGTTCCCTCGCCGCGCTTGATTAGCGGCGAGTGTTACAGCCCCAGGGAGCCGCGAGGCTCCCTGTTTTTTTTTACCCCAGCCTGACGGGCTACCGATGCGCGTCAAGATCTTCATCGATTTCTGGAACTTCCAGCTCTCTTGGAACGAGTACCACCAGCGGAAAGGAGCGAAGGGATCATGTTTTATTCGACGATCTGATGCCCTTGTTGGTCCCTGGCTCGTCAAAGTAAGCGTCTTTTAGGGGAAGCGGGCGTTCTATTCGTGCCTGATGGCGTCGACGGGGGAGAGGCGCGCGGCGCGGAGCGCGGGGTAGGTGCCGAACGACAGGCCCACGAGCACCGCCGACGCCGTGGCGACCAGCAGGGTGGAGAGCGAGAGCCCCGCGTGGATCGGCGCCGAGAGCGAGGCCCGCATGGCGGCGGTGATGCCGAATGCCGCCGCGACGCCGAGGATGAGCCCGAGCAGGCTCCCCGAGCCGGTGATGGCGACGGACTCGGAGAGGAACTGGAGCACGATGTCGCGACGGCGCGCGCCCACCGCCTTGCGGATGCCGATCTCCCGCGTGCGCTCCGTCACCGAGGCCAGCAGCACGTTCATGATCCCGATCCCGCCCACCAGCAGCGAGATGGCGGTGATGGCGCCCATGAAGAGCTTGAAGAGGAGGAAGCCCTGCTTCATCTGCTCGCTGCGGGCCCTGTCGGTGCCGATCTCGAACTGCGTCTCCCAGCGGCCGTAGCGCCCGGCCAGCCACGCGCCCGCCGCGGCGCGCACCGCCTCCACCTCCTCCACCTTCTTCGCCTTCAGCACCAGCGTGCGCGGGCGTGCGGCCTCGCCCGGAGCCATCACCGCCGCGCCCAGGCAGAGCGGCACGTACACCGCCAGCGAGCGCTCCTCGCGCACGTCGGGCTGCATCACGCCGATCACGCGCATCGCCGTGCCGCGCAGGCGCAGCGTCTCGCCCAGGATCCCCGCCGGCCGGCCGGTCCGCGACAGCGCCTCCGCCGCGCCGTGCGACACCACGAGCACGGGGATGTCGTCGCGCACCTCGGCCGGGGTGAAGAAGCGGCCGTGGCGGATTTCGGCGCCGTACATCGCGGCGATGGAGGCGCTGGCGGCGCTCACGCGGGCGGCGCGCTCCCTCCCGCCGGCAGGCGGCGCGATCAGCGTGGTGCCGCTGTAGGTCATCCCCGCCGCCTCGATGCCGGGCACCCGGCGCTCCACGTCGGCCACCTCGTCCTTGCCCAGGAGCGTCCACCGGTCGCGCGCCACCAGGATCCCGTCGACCGTGTCCGCGGTGACGGGGGAGACGAAGACGTTCTGCACGCTGGTGGTCTTCGCGACCTGGGCGCGCGCGTACGCCTCCATCCCGTCGCCGAGCGAGAGCACCGCCACCAGCGACGCCACGCCGATGATCACCCCCAGCGTAGCCAGCAGCGTGCGCATCGGGTTCACGCGCAGCGCCGCCACCCCCACGCGCACCGAGGAGATGGCAGTCGCGCGCGGGTTCGCGCCGGGAGATTCGTTCATCGGTTGATCAGAGGAATTACGATGTGTTTCGATACGCCCCGCCTCAGAGCCGCCCCCAAGACGTCATCCTGAGGCCGGCCTCGCCGATCCCTCGTCCTGTGTCGAAATCCGCAGGCCGAAGGATCTTTACTCGACCCTCGGAGCCAATCCCCGGACAGGCGTCAGGCGTCGTCGTCGGAGCCCGCGACGGCGTCGCGGAGCCAGAGGATGAACGGGTGCATCGCGCGGAAAGTTTCCGTGATCCACTCGCGGACGGCGTCGACCGGGCGGCTAACGTCCCGCTCTCGCTCGACGAGGAAGCTTTTCAGCTTGAGGATCTCGATCTGCGGGTGGTCCGCCGCGTAGCCGCTCGGCGGGCGCTTCAGCTTGTGCTCGTCCCACACCCCCCGTGGGAAGGTGGACTTGAAGGCGCGGGCCCGTAGCACCTTCCGGAGCCGCTCCGGGTGCTCGGCCACGTGCTCGCGGATCAGCGCCAGGCGGTCCTTCTCCGGCATCCACACGCCGCCGCCGGCCATCAGCACGCCGTGCGGGTCGACCTGGAAGTAGTAGCTCGGCCCATGCCCCGCGTGGCGGCCCCGCTCGCTGATCACGGCGCTGAAGGTGGTCTTGTACGGCGTCTTGTCGTTGCTGAACCGCACGTCGCGGTAGATGCGGTACACGCAGTCCTTCGGGTCCACCCAGCGCACGGTGTCGTCCCACCGCGCGACGTCGCCGATCACCTCGCCCACGAAGGTGTGGAAGTCGTCGCGCAATGCCTGGTACTCGGCGCGGTTCGCTTCGAACCAGGCCTTGTCGTTGTTCGCCGCGAGCCCGGCGAGGTAAGCAGAGAGACGGGGGAAGTCCATCGGGCGATCCAGCGCGGGGTTCAGCGGGTCACGGGGCGGCCGGCAGCGGGCACGGTGCACTGGGGGATGCGGTCGCCGGGCGGGGTGTAGCGGGCGATCAGTCGGAGGGCTCCCTTGTACTCGAAGAAGCTGACGTACTCGCAGAGCTTCGCGCGCACCTGCGGCGGCTTGGCGCGGTTGCGGCGATCGCCGACGAGCGCGATCCAGTAGGCGATCGTGGGGTGGCGCACCTCCTCCTCTACGAATCCCTCGGTCTGCAGGTAGTCGAGCCGGTCGAGCGCGGTGAGCAGGCGGTCGAGCGAGTAGATGACCACGTGCTCGTCGGGCGTAAGCACGCGGTTGCGGATGGAGCCGTCGAGCGCGGCCACCACCAGGCTGTCGGTGGCCACGAAGCAGCGCGTGGCGTCGGCACCTTCGTCGCTCGTGCAGATCCCCGGCTGGTTGTACTCCAGCATGTTCAGCGCGCGGCGCACCTCCGGCTCACCCTCGAGCGACTGCAGCAGCTGAGTGAAGTATTCGAGCCGCTTCCAGCGCTGCTCCTGGCGATACTCATGCAGCCCGAGGCCGAACGCGGTGAGCCCGCCGACCAGCGTCAGCAGCTGGAGCCACCGCTCCGGATCGCGAAGCCACTGCCGCAGTCCGCTGGTCATGGCGACGATGTCAGGTAGGTCAACCTACAAACAGTGTCTCACGCAGAGCCGCAGAGACGCGGAGAAACCGCCGTGGCTCTCTGCGTCTCCGCGTCTCTGCGTGAGACGTCTTTCCTTGGATTCGGTATCACACTCGCGCTCGCTCACCATACTCCCGCATCGCTGCCTCGACGGCGACCGGTACCGGCTCCGGTGCAAACGACCACCGGAGGAGCTCCAGCTTCACCTCCCACTCGGCACAGCCGGGGTGTTCTGCGCGATAACGTGCCGCGATGCCGCGACGGATCTCGTCCGTCATTCTTATCGCGATCCGGATCCGCTCCTCACCCGTCATGGCCTGGAGTTCCTCGGTCGTGTATTCCCTTTCGTGTGAGCTCATCCCCTCCTCCAAGTATGGGTTGAAGAGTGCGGGGGCCTCACCTTCAGCAGAGTTCTTATCGATCCCGCTCCAGCATGTGGCCGCTGTGGGCGGCGTGGTCGCGGGCGGAGGACTGGGTGGCCTCGTTGCGCTCGCTCTTCTCGTACTCGTCGCGGATGCGCTGCATCATCTCGTCGCGGCGGTCGTAGAGGCGCTTCGGCGTGCGCGGCGGGTGGTTGTCGAAGGCGTACGCGGTGAGGATCGGGAGCGCCACGGTGGAGTCCAGGTAGCAGACCACGGCGTCGGGGAGCTTGTCGGGGTCGATCTTCCCCCAGCTCACCGCCTCGGCGGGGGTGGCGCCGGAGAGGCCGCCGGTGTCGGGGCGGGCGTCGGTCACCTGCAGGAAGTAGTCGTGCCCGCGCTCGTCGATCCCCATCACCTCCTGGATCTGCGGCTCCGTCTGCAGCGCGAAGTTCTTGGGGCTCCCGCCGCCCAGGATCCAGATGGCGCTCTTCCCCCCGCCGCGCTTGGCATCGAGCACGATGGCCGCCGTCTCGTTGACGTCCGCGTTCACGTCGAACATCAGCCGGTTCCCCTGCAGCGCCTTGGCCGCCACGTTCATCCCGATCGACGAGTCGCCCGGCGACGAGGTGTAGATCGGCACGCTGTACTCCCACGCGGCGGCCAGCAGCGACTTGCGCCCGTGCCCCAGCTCCGCCTCGCGCGCGGCGACGTACTTGCCGCAGAGCCAGTGGAACTCGGCGGTGCTCATCGGCCGCTGGAACTCGGGGCTGGCGATGATCGTGCGGAAGAAGGCGTCGGTGTCGAGCAGCACCGAGTAGTCGAAGAAGATGTCGTAGATGCGCACGACCTCTTCCTCGCGCAGCACGGTGTCGCTGATCTGCGCCGACCCCTGCCGCAGCTCCAGCCCGATGCCGAAGTGCGTGTCGTGGTAGAGGTTGGCGCCGGTGGAGATGATCCAGTCGACGAACCCCGCCTCGATCAGCGGGATCACGGCGCTCATCCCCAGCCCCGCCGGCGTGAGCGCCCCCGTCATCGTGAGCCCGACGGTCACGTCGTCGTCGAGCATCTTCTTCGTCAGCAGATGACAGGCTTCACGCAGCCGCGCCGCGTTGTACGCCTGGAAGGTCCCGTCCACGAGCTGCGTCACGCTCAGCCCCGCGCCGATGCGCGTCGGCTCGATCCGCTTCCCGCTCAGGTACTTGCTCTGCGCCATCGAAAAACCCTAGTGCTGAGTGCTGAGTGCTGAGTGCTGAGTGCTGAGTGCTGAGTGCTGAGTGCTGAGTGCTAAGTGCTGAACGGCAGAAGCACCGGGATTGCGCGTCCGGTGCGGAAGGATTAGCGTCTGCACCGTCTACTTACCATGGAACGCTGATCCTCCCAACATGCCTCGGAAAACAACGCGCTTCGAGCAACTGGAGGTGTGGCAGAAGTCCAGAAGCTTGGCTGGCGCGATCTACAAAGCGAGCGGTCATGGCACCTTCGCTCGTGACTTCGGTCTCCGAGACCAGCTCCGGCGGGCTGCGGTCTCGGTGATGTCCAATGTGGCTGAGGGCTTCGGCCGCTACACGCGTCCTGAGTTCCGGCGCTTCGTCACGATCGCCAGAGGGTCAGCCGCCGAAGTGCAGAGCCAGCTCTATCTCGCGCGCGATCTCGGCTATCTCTCCGAGGCCGATCACCAGGACCTCGACGCCCGTTGTCTCGAGATCAGTCGAATGCTCGCAGCACTCCGCACGTCCCTCGACTCACGCTGAAGCTCCAGCACTTAGCACTTAGCACTTAGCACTTAGCACTTAGCACTTAGCACTCAGCACTCAGCACTTAGCACTTACTGCGCATCGTGCTTCTTCGGCTCCGCGGGCGACCCCGGGTCCGTCGCGGCCGGCGCCTCTTCCACGGGCGTCTTCGCGGGGGGGCGGTACGAGCCGTGGACCTGCTGCGAGCGCGGGATGTGCGGGCGCTCGGCGCCGTCGAGGATGCTGCCGCTGGCCTCGAGCACCAGGCGGACGACCTCCTCGGGATCGTCCGTCACCGTCATCAGGTCGACGTCGTCGGGGGAGATCTTCCCCTCCTCCATCAGCACGGCGCGGATCCAGTCCAGGAAGCCGCCCCAGTAGGCGCGGCCGAAGAGGACCACGGGGAAGTCGCGGACCTTCCCCGTCTGGATCAGCGTGAGCGCCTCCAGCAGCTCGTCGAGCGTGCCGAAGCCGCCGGGGAAGATGATGAACGCCTCGGCGTACTTCACGAACATCGTCTTCCGCACGAAGAAGTAGCGGAAGTTGATGGCCAGGTCGACGTACGGGTTCACCGCCTGCTCGAAGGGGAGCTCGATGTTGCACCCCACCGAGAGCACCCCCGCCTCGCGCGCCCCGCGGTTGGCCGCCTCCATGATCCCCGGCCCGCCGCCGGTGATCACGCTGAACCCCGCCTCGCCCAGCAGCCGCGCCGTCTCGCACGCCGCTTGGTACTGCGGCTCCCCCGGCTTCACCCGCGCCGAGCCGAAGATGGTGACCGCCGGGCCGATCTTCGCCAGCGCGTCGAACCCCTCCACGAACTCCCCCATGATCCGGAACACCCGCCAGGGGTCGGAGCTGGTGAAGTCGGCCGCCTTCGGCGCGGCGGCGGGGGACTGGAGGAGCTGCTCGTCCTCCGTCGCGGCGCCCATCCGCGCGGCGCGGTTCAGCGTCGGGTTCTCCACGCCGCGGGGGCTGTCGCTCGGGTCGTCGGGCATGCGGCCGGATGCGGGTAGGGTGCGGCGCCGCCCTGTCGCGGGCGGGCGAAGGGCGACAAGATACAGGCCCGCGCGCGGCGGACGCAAAAGCGAGGCTAGGCCGCCGCCCGCGCAGGATCGACCACGACGGAGAGACGGATGACGGGAGGACCCCTCCTCACGCGCACCACCCTGGCCGCGGGGCTCGCGGCGCTGGCGCTGGCCGGATGCCGCGGCGACCGCGCGGCGCCGCCTCCCCCGCCGCCGCCCGCCGCCCCCGCCGCCGGGACGCTGGAGGTGAAGCTGGAGCTTCCCCAGCTCCCCGGGTGGAACGACCTGGACACGGTGGCCGCCACCGTCACCAACGGCACCGCCGCCCCGCTGGCCGACGCCGTGCTCGAGCTCTACGTGCAGGCGCCCGTGCGGCTGCTGGTGGACTCCGCCGCGGCCAGCGTCCCCGGCGTGGAGGTGACGGCGGAGGGAACGCGGCTCACCTTCCCGCTCGGCACGCTCGCGCCCGGCGGGAGCGTCGCCGTGCGCCAGGGGGTGCGCACCCCGCCCGCGCCCCCGCCCACCCCGGCGGCCGCCCCGCGGCGCCCGCCGGCCGGGGGAACGCGCGGCTTCACCGCGACCGACACCGCCTCGCGCTTCCTGGTGCGCGCGACGGTGGCGAGCCGCGGCGGGACCCCGCTGGCGCCGCCCGTGCAGGACACGCTGCGCATCCGCGCGGGGAGCGAGGTCGCGGTGGGCGGCTGCGGCACGGCGGGCGAGGCGGTGGTCACGCGCTACGGCGTCGGCCCGGTGCGGGTGGGAATGCCGGAGGCCGCGCTCCGCTCCGCCTGCCCCGAGGCGCGCGACAGCACGTGGACGGAGGAGGGAACGAAGGAGACGGGGCTCGTCGCCTTCCCCGGGGGCAGGCGCGTGCTGGCGGTGACCGCGGGCGGGCAGGTGCGGCGGATCGTGATCGACGATCCAAACATGAAGACGGCGACGGGGTTCGGCGTGGGCGCGGAGGTGGCGGAGCTGCGCGCCTCCTTCGGCCGGATGTGCGCGGGGCAGGGCGGCCGGTGGGTGGCCGTCTGGTTCCCCAACTCGCCGGGGATCAGCTTCGGCCTCGACTCGCTGGCGACCAGGGGGTGGCCGCCCGCGCGGGTGCACCCCGACTCCATCCCCGACGACACCAAGGTCGCCGCGCTCTGGGTGCGGCAGGGGAGCGACGACTGCCCGGCACGGCCGGGGGAAGGCACGCGATGAACATCCCGATGGCGTTCCTGGCCGACGAGGCCAACATCTCGCAGGAGGGGAAGCTGAACGTGATGGGGATCTTCGACCGCATCGTGGCCGAGGAGCTTCCCGTCTCGCACCCCCGCATGGTGTTCGCCTTCCGCGTGACCGCCGAGTTCGCCGACGGCGGCCGCAGCTTTCCCGTGGTGGTGCGCCTGCTCGACGACGACGACGCGGTGATGTTCGAGGCCGCCGGCGAGATCAACCCGCCCATCGTCCCCCCGGGCGAGTTCTCGACCGCCAACCAGGTCTTCACCCTGGTGGGGATGCAGTTCCCCCGCGCCGGCGTCTACCGCTTCGAGGTGACGATTAGCGCGCAGGAGCCGCACGTCACCCCCTTCGCGGTCAGCGCGCACGTGCACCAGAGCTCGTCTCTGAACTGAAGCCGCAATCTCACGCGGAGACGCAGAGGCGCGGGGGAGAGAACCCCTCGGCGACTCTGCGTCTGCGCGTGGATCCACCTCTTTTTTCGGGAGAGATGAAGGATGGACGGGAAGGTGAGGCCGGTCGAGATCTACCTGAACACGCCGCCGCCGGACCCCACGGTGGCGCGGCCGGTGCGGCTGTCGCAGGTGACCTTCGCGGACCTGGCGGAGCCGCAGAGCCAGAACGTGGCGGGCACCCTGTTCGGCGGGGTGCTGCTGGGGTTCATCGACCGGGCGGCGGCGTTCTGCGCCATGAAGCACGCGGGGCGGCCGGTGGTGACCAAGAGCTTCGACAGCGTGGAGTTCAACGAGCCCATCTACATCGGCGAGCTGGTGGTGGCGAAGGCGTCTGTGAACTTCACCGGCACGACGAGCATGGAGATCGGGGTGAAGGTGTTCGCGCAGAACCCCATCACCGGCGAGGAGCGCCACACCAACACCTGCTACGCCACCTTCGTCGCCCTGGGCGAGAACGGCCGCCCCGCGCGCGTGCCCCCCGTCGCCCCCGAGACCGACGAGGAGCGCCGCCGCTTCGAAGCCGGCCGCGCGCGCCGCGAGGAGCGGTTGGCGAAGCGCCGGCCGAAGAAGTAACGCTCCTTCGTTCACACGACTGCCGTTTCACGCAGAGTCCCTCACCGGCTGCGCCACGCCGGCGTCAGGGTGTCCACCAGAGGCGGAGGTGAAAGAATGGACGTGTTGCGCCGGGCTCGCGGGAACTGCTGCGGCTGCAGGAGCGGCTGCTCTCGCACGAGGTAACGCACGCACGTCACGATGGAGTCGACGGGCGTGTACTGGAAGTCGGCCTGGCACATTCTGCCCGAGTGCGGGGTCGACTGCCAATACCTTGTCCCGCCGATTTGTCAGATCTATGCTTACGGTATGCACCTGATCTCCCTGCTGTACGCAAACGACTCCAATACGCCATTTGGGGCAAAGCGATGCCCGTTTTTTCGGATTGTTGTGCGATTAGATCCTATGAAAACAAGTGGGGAGTATAACTTGAAAATCTGGTAACTTGCGCATTTCGTAAGGTATGCGCGAGTCGCTCATCTCCCGAGGCTCCCAACTCCGACAGGAAAGGCCAGAGAAGCCAAAGGGGAAGGCACATATTTGCACCTAAATTTGCGCTGCAAACGTTGACATGAGAGATACGCCGGCTTAGCGTATGTTTCGCTAGTTTTTGGACGTAACGTAGGTCAAGTCTTCCAGATCACTCAAAGGTCGTGCGGTCAGCCGCCAGAGGCAATTCGACCGCCTGCCCTGACTCGGGTACCGAAGCGCTGATGGGGGAGGCTCTCTTCCTCTCAGGCAGGGCCGATCAGCGCGTCTCGGGAGTCACGCGAGCCGGCAAGACAAGGGATCCGTGCGCGTTCCGCACACCCGATTCACCGGCCTTCCCGAGTCATGAACTCCGTCGCGACACTCACCGAACCGACACCGCCCAGCGCTGGGAGCTCCTGAAGATGGCGCTGGCCCGCGACCTGGTGGGGGGACTGGCCGACGCGGACAGCGTTCGTCGCCTGCTGAAGGCGGACAGCGTTCGTCGCGCGGGTGGACGAGCAGGTGAAGGATCCGCGGCTTCCGCATCAGCCGGGGGGAGATCAAGGCGGGGCTGTCGGCGCACGCGGAGGTGCGCGAAGCGCGGGTGATCGTGCGCGGGGATCAGCCCGGAGAGAAGCGGCTGGTGGCGTACGTCGTTGGAGGAGTGAAGGCGGATGAGCTGCGGGAGCGATGCCGACGTTCGAAGCCATGGCGGGAGAGATCGAGCGCAGGATCCATGAAGACGTAGCCCCCACGTCCGAATTCGAAGCCGAGCAGCTGGCCGAGTCCAACCCCGTTGCAGGAGCCTGAGATGGCGTCGGAACAGACGGTCGAGCTTCCGCGCCCGGAGCTTTCTGCCGCCAAGCGCGCGCTCGTCGAGGCCATGCTCAGGGGGCAGGTTCGCTCCTCGGGCATCGTCCCCCGCGCCCATCGCGACGGCGCTCCGCTCTCCTTCGCGCAGGAGCGGCTGTGGTTCCTGGACCGGCTGGAGCCGGGGAGCGCCACCTACAACATCTCGCTGGCACGGCGCCTGGGGGGTACGCTGGACGAGCGGGCGCTGGAGCGGGCGCTGGGCGAGATCGTCCGGCGGCACGAGGCGCTGCGCACCACCTTCCGCGAGGTGGACGGCTCAACAGCGCAGGTGATTGCGCCGTTCGACGGCTTCACGCTGCGGCTCGACGATCTCTCCGGGTTGACCGGTGCGGAGCGCGAGGCGGAGGTGAGACGCCGCGCCACCGGGGAGGCGATGCGGCCGTTCGACCTCACGGCGGGGCCGCTCTTCCGCGCGGCGCTGCTGCGGCTCGGCGAGGATCACGTGCTGCTCCTCTCGATGCACCACATCGTCAGCGACGGGTGGAGCATGGGCGTGTTCTCCCGCGAGCTGTCGGCGCTGTACGAGGCATACCGCGAGGGGCGGGAATCGCCGCTGCCGGCGTTGCCGCTGCAGTACGCCGACTATGCAGCCTGGCAGCGCGAGCACCTGCGGGGCGAGCTGCTGGAGCGGCAGCTCTCGTACTGGCGGGAGCGCCTGGCGGGAGCCCCGGAGCTGGTGGAGCTCCCCACCGACCATCCCCGTCCGGCCGTGCAGACCTTCCGGGGGGCGATCGAGCGGATCGAGCTTCCCGGCGAGCTGCTGGAGCGGCTCCGGACGCTGGGGCGGCGCGAGAGGGCGACGCTGTACATGGTGGTGCTCTCCGCCTTCCAGGTGCTGCTGTCGAAGTACGGCGGGAGCGAGGACATCGTCGTGGGAAGCCCCGTCGCGGGGCGGACGCGGGACGAGGTCGCGGGGCTGATCGGCTTCTTCGTCAACACGCTGGTGCTGCGCACCGATCTCTCGGGCGATCCGAGCTTCCGCGAGATCCTGCGGCGGGTGCGGGAGGCGACGCTGGGGGCGTACGAGCACCAGGAGCTTCCCTTCGAGAAGCTGGTGGCCGAGCTGCAGCCGGAGCGCAGCTTGAGCCACTCGCCGCTCTTCCAGGTGTCGTTCGCCCTGGACGACGTGGAGGAACCGGAAAGCGGCGTGCTGGCGTCGAGCACCGAAGGGGTCGACGCGGATGTCTCCGTCGCCAAGTTCGACCTGACGCTGACGCTCGGGGCGACCCCCCAGGGCCTGCGCGGCAGGCTGAACTACAGCACCGACCTCTTCGAGCGCGGCACGATCGTGCGGATGCTCGGCCACCTGGGGAGGGTGCTGGAGCAGGTCGCCGCCGACGCGGACGTGCGGCTTTCGCGGCTGGCGCTCGCCGGGCCGGAGGAGCGCGCCCAGGTCGTTGCGGAGTGGAACCAGACGGAGCGGCCGTACCCGCGGGGCGTGTGTGTCCACGCGCTTTTCGACGCGCAGGTGCGGGAGCATCCCGGTGCCATCGCGCTGGTCTGGGGCGAGGAGTCGCTGACCTACCGGGAGCTGGATGCGCGCGCCAACCAGCTCGCCAATCACCTCGTCCGCCTGGGCGTGGGCCCCGATGCTCGTGTCGGCGTGCTGCTGGAGCGGAGCGTGGCGCTGATCGTCTCGATCCTGGCCGTGCTGAAGGCGGGCGGCTGCTACGTGCCGCTGGACCCGGGCTATCCGCCCGGGCGGCTGCGGCTGATGCTCTCCGACAGCGATGCGCGGGTGCTGCTCAGCCGCGGCGAGCTGGCGGAGGTGGTGGGGGCCGGCGGACTGGCCGTCGTCCACCTCGACCAGGCCGCCGGCGCGCTCGCGTCGGAATCGACCGAAGCGCCGTGCAGCGGGGCGACGGCGGAGAACCTGGCGTACATCGTCTACACCAGCGGGAGCACGGGGAAGCCCAAGGGCGTGATGGTGGCGCACCGGCACGTGGTCCAGCTCGTCGTCGAGACCGACTACGTCCGGATCCGCCCCGGCGATCGCATCGCGCAGGCGTCGAACGCGTGCTTCGACGCGCTGACCTTCGAGGCCTGGGGCGCGTTCCTGAACGGTGCCACCCTGGTGGGGATCCCGCGCGACGTGCTCCTCTCGCCTCCCGCGCTTCGCGAGCTGCTGCGCGAGGAGCGGATCACCACGCTCTATCAGACGACGGCGCTGCTGAACCAGCTCTCGCGCGAGCAGCCGGACGTCTTCGCGCCGCTGCGCGAGGTGCTCTTCGGAGGCCAGGCGGCGGACGCGGACAGCGTGCGTCGGCTGCTGAAGGCGGGCGGACCCGAGCGCCTGCTGCACATGTACGGGCCGACCGAGACCACCGCCTGGTGCTCGTGGGAGCAGGTGGCGCACGTGGCCGAGGACGCGCTGACGGTCTCCGTGGGGCGGGCCACGGGGAACCAGCGGCTCTACCTCCTCGATGCCGTCCTGAACCCGGTGCCGGTGGGCGTGCCCGGAGAGGCGTACGTGGGGGGCGATGGGGTGGTGCGCGGCTACCTGGAGCGACCGGGGCTGACGGCGGAGCGGTTCGTCCCCGATCCGTTCGCAGGGGAGCCGGGTGCGCGGCTGTACCGCACGGGGGATCGGCTGCGGTGGAAGGCCGACGGGCGGCTGGAGTTCATCGGCCGCGTGGACGAACAGGTGAAGATCCGGGGCTTCCGGATCGAGCCGGGCGAGATCGAGGCGGCGCTGCTGGAGCACGAGGGCGTGCGCGAGTGCGCGGTTCTGGCGCGCGAGGACGCGGGCGAGAAGCGGGTGGTGGCGTACGTGGTGGGCGATGTCGAAACGGACGCGCTACGCGCGCACGTACGCCGCACCCTGCCGGACTACATGGTACCTGGCGCGTTCGTGGCGCTTGAGCGGCTTCCGCTGACTCCGAACGGGAAGCTGGACCACGAGGCATTGCCGGCGCCGGAGCTCGCGTCGGCGGAGGAGGACCGGTACGTGGCGCCGCGCACGCCGGTGGAGGAGGTGCTGGCGGGGATCTGGGCCGAGGTGCTGCGGCTGGAGCGGGCGGGGGTGACGGAGAGCTTCTTCGACCTGGGCGGGCACTCGCTGCTGGCGACGCGGGTGGTGTCGCGGGTCCGCGAGCTGTTCGGCGTGGAGGTGCCGCTGCGGGCGCTCTTCGAGGGCCCCACGGTGGCGGGGCTGGCCGGGCGCGTGGAGGAGATGCGCCGCGCGGGGCTGCCGGTGCTGCCGCCGGTGGTGCCGGTGGAGCGCACGGGGGCGCTGCCGCTCTCCTTCGCGCAGGAGCGGCTCTGGTTCATCGACCGGCTGGAGCCGGGAAGCGCCGTCTACAACATGCCCATGGCGTGGCGCCTGGGCGGAGCCCTGGACGAGGCGGCGCTGGAGCGGAGCCTGGGCGAGATCGTCCGGCGCCACGAGGCGCTGCGGACCACCTTCCCGGAGATGAACGGCTCGCCGGTGCAGGTGATCGCGCCCTTCGACGGGTTCACCCTGCCGGTAGAGGACCTGTCGGCGCTCGGCGAGGCGGATCGCGAGGCGGCGGTCAGGTGGCGTGCCGGGGAGGAGGCGCGGCAGGCGTTCGACCTCGCCGCGGGCCCGCTCTTCCGCGCGGTGCTGCTGCGGCTGGGCACCGGGGATCACGTGCTGCTGCTCTCGATGCACCACGTCGTCAGCGACGGGTGGAGCATGGGGGTGCTCTTCCGGGAGCTGTCGGCGCTGTACGCGGCGTACCGCGAGGGGCGGGAGTCGCCGCTGCCGGAGCTGCCGGTGCAGTACGCCGACTACGCCGTGTGGCAGCGCGGGCAGCTGACGGGCGAGGCCCTGGACCGGCAGCTCTCGTACTGGCGCGAGCGCCTGTCGGGCGCGCCGGAGCTGCTGGAGCTCCCCACCGACCATCCCCGCCCGGCGGTGCAGACGTATCGGGGCGCGACGGTCCTGGTGGAGCTCTCCCCCGAGC